>AP72_2010_repI_A001DRAFT_1000001_pt1 | contig 64482 bp, 50 predicted proteins | sample AmaPasrepliIA001_FD_9535 | JGI IMG/M metagenome (IMG submission 9535)
GCGCCGGCCGGTTATGTTTTGAAGCCAGCCGCGTAATCAAATGTTGAGTGAGTAACGGCAAATCTTCGAGCCGCTCGGCAAGTCTCGGCAGATGTATCGAGATCACGTTCAGCCGGTAAAGTAGATCTTCGCGCAATGTGCCGTCACGGACCGCGCCATGCGGCTCCTTATTCGTGGCGGCGAGCAGACGAACATCGACCGGAATATCCTTGCGGCTGCCGAGACGATGGACCACCCGCTCTTCGAGCACCCGCAGCAGCTTTGCCTGNAGCAGCGTCGGCATCTCGCCGATTTCATCCAGCAGCAACGTGCCGCTGTTGGCCAATTCAAAGCAGCCGTGCCGCCGTGAGACGGCGCCCGTGAACGCGCCTTTTTCATGTCCGAATAATTCTGACTCCATCAACGTGTCGGGAATTGCCGAGCAGTTGATGGCGAGAAATGGCGCATTGCGGCGTGGGCTGAGATTGTGGATGGTGCGCGCGACCAGTTCCTTGCCGGTCCCGGATTCACCGGTAATTAAAACGGAAGCCGAAGATGACGCGACTTGTTCTATCAGCGAGTAGACGCGCTGCATGGCTTCTGAACTTCCCACCAGTTCGCCGAAAGCGCCGCGATCGCGCAGTTGCCGCCGCAGGATTTCGTTTTCGCGCCGGGCTTCCGCCAGTTCGGCTGCGCGCTCGAGGACCGCCAGAAATTTCTCCGAATCAACCGGCTTTTCAAAGTAGTGATAAGCGCCTTCTTCCTGAATTGCGCGCAAAGCCAGCTCAACCGAGCTGTTGCGCGCGGTAAGGATGACCGGGGTGTGCGGATTTTGAACCCGCAATTCGCGCAAAAGGGCAAACGGATCGTAACCATCGGCCGAAGGATCGGTGACAATAGTGGTGGGCGCAAAGCTTTCCGCGACTTCGACCGCCGATTGTTCGGGTAGAGTTGCCCGCACGTCATAGCCCGACGCTTGCATACTGGCGGTCAAAGCCTCCGTATGCTCGCGGTCACTGTCGATGATCAGAACGCGGCCCTTCATCGAATTGAGTGTAGCACACCAAACAGAAGCTCAAGTCGCTTCAGTTTGGGGATTTCAGGGGTCCAGGACGGACCCGCGGCCATTTGGAGTGCGGCGACTCGTCGCCGCTGTGAAAAGCGCTGCCAAGGCAGCGCACTCCAAAAATCGCGCCCTTAGTCGCGGGCGAGTGTAATCATCTCAACGAACGCGGTTATTGACGATTCGGACGGAACCGACGTCTCTAACAAGCCGTATTTCGCGGCCCGATCAGCGGTTGCTCGATCAACACACGAGACCCGGATACCTGTTAGTACTCGCCCAAGATCGTCCGTGTCTAACAACTCCGCAAATTCGATGACGGCGGTTGGACTGGTGAAGGCAACAAAATCGATGCCGCCGGCGGTAAGCAGGGTCTTGAGCCTGATCAATTCACGCCAGTCAGAGCACGTTTGGTAGGCAGTAACTCCGTCCACCCGCGCCCCTGCTTTCACGAATGAGTCTTCAAATGATTCGACAGAGATGGTTGCGCTGGGCACCAGCAGATTTTGGCGACTGAGCAAAGAACTCTCGCCCACGTAGGACGCAATCTCACCATAAACGGTTTCCTGCAGGAAATCCTCGAGCGCGATGTCCACGTGGACGTGAGCTGCGGCGACCTTTTCCGCAGTTAGTGTGCCAATGGTGAGCACGCGCAGTTCGTCTAACTCTCCAGCCTGGTGGTTACGGAAAAAGGCGGGCAGGAAATACTCTGCCGCGCGCCCGTTCTTGAGAATCAGCCAATCATAGCCAAAGAGATTTTCAATCGCTTCGTGCAGCGATGAATCATTCACCGGCCTTCGGAATTCAACTGGAGGCCGGATCGAAACTCGCGCGCCCGATCGCTCGAGAGCCGCAACTAAGTCGCGATCGGAGGGCGAGACCAAAGCGTTTATCATTTGCGCTTTTGATGGCTGCGAATGCGCCAGACAATTATGCCGCCCACAATCAGGGCGATTAATAGGATCGTGCCGGTGCGACCTACCCACTTAACCAGCAGCGGCAGACTTTGTCCAAACAAATAGCCGAGCGTGGTTATGACTCCTGACCACAAAATTGCTCCGGCCACGTTGTAAACGGCAAATACCGGCCAGGGCATCTTCGACGCGCCGGCCAGCAGCGCCGCAAAAACACGCAGACCGGTAATAAAGCGGGCCACCAGAATCGTCTTGTTGCCGTGGTCCTGGAAATAATTCTCCATATGCTCGATGCGCTTGGGTGTCAGAAACAGGAAGCGGCCGACTTTAATCAGAAATGGCCGGCCGAAGTGGTGGCCGATAGCAAAACCGATGTTGTCGCCAACCACTGCACCAGTGGCGGCAATCAGCATGACCAGCGGCACGCGAAAGACTCCGGTAGACGCGAAGTAACCCGCGACCAGAAGGATCGTTTCGCCCGGCACCGGGAGCCCTGCATTTTCCAGCATCACGCCGAAGAAAACTGCCCAGTAGCCGTATGCGAGCATGTACTGCTCGATTAACTGCAATGAATTATGGAGAAAATCCATTCGCGCAACTTTACAGGAATAATAACCGCGTTGCCACGGCGCTTAGTTTTTGGAGTGCGGCGACATGTGGCCGCTTTCAAAAGCGCTAACGAGTCAGCACACTCCAAAGGTTGGCATCGTCAACAAACAGGAATAAAATGGCGTCATCTCCTCGATACGACAACGCTTTCAATACTTTCCCGCATCGGAAAGGAAGTCGCGTCACAAGCTATGAAGCGATCAGTTCAGCTGCTGTTCGTCTTGATTTTCCTGTCTGTTGCCCAACTGTCTGCGCAGACGCCGGGTCAGAAACGAAGCGCACCGCCACCGCCTCCGCCGCAGAAAGACCAGGACGTCGAAACCCTAAAGATTGATACTAACCTGGTGACGGTGCCTGTGATCGCCAGTTCACGCAATGGAAACTACATCGCTGATCTTAAAAAGGAAGAGTTCAAGCTGCTGGAAGACGGGGTGCCGCAGGAAATCTCGTTTCTCGCCACCGTCAATGCTCCTTTCGATGTGGTGTTGATGCTGGACACCAGTGACAGTACCCAGGAAAAGCTGCCGCTGATTCAGCGAGCGGCGACTGTCTTTCTTGATCAGCTCGGACCGCAGGATAAGGTGAAGATTATTTCATTTGACGGTGAGTTACATGATCTGACTGACTTCACCAGCGACAAAGCGACTCTCCGCAATGCCATCTCACAGACGCACAGCGGGCATGATACACATGTGTACGATGCCGTGCAGCTGGCGCTCGATTCTCTGCGTCCAATTCAACAGCGAAAAGCGATCGTGATTTTTACCGACGGGATGGACTGGCACAGCGAGCGGGCCACCTACGAGGCCACGATCCGCGATCTTGACGAAAGTGGAGTGATTGTCTACCCGATTCGCTTCGACACGCGCGCAGAAACCGAAGCGTTGGCGCGGCAGCAGGAGGCGGAAAGCAATGGAGTAGGATTACCGACCAGCAGCATTCTGCGTCTGCCCACGGGCGGTGGGACACCTACGACATTTCCGGGGAGCGATCCGTCCTCTTCAGTGCCCACGATGCCGCGAGGGTCGCTGCCGATTCCGCCGCCCTCTGTAATCTTCGGACCGCGAACGACACAGACGCAGCCGCGAAGTTCGCCGACAGATCCGTTTCCTGATAGCGAGCCGACCCGCGATCGAAATAATCCGCGCGATCCCAACAATCCGCGGAATAACCCGGGACGCAATCCAAACCCTTCCAACAATCCCAATAAGGCGCCGCGCAATGACAGTCTGAGCGCGATGCTGGACAATCTCTACCTGCTCGCCGACAGTTATCTCAAAGACCTCGCCGATCGTTCAGGCGGTCGGCTGTATCGCGCCGATACTGTGGCGTCGTTGCCGCAGGCGTTCGCCGCAATCTCTGCGGAATTAAGAACGCAGTACCTGCTTGGTTATTATCCGACGAATAAAAACGAGGACGGCGCTTACCGCAAGATTCAGGTCAAGACCACCCGCCAAGATATCGCCGTGCGCGCTCGTCCGGGTTACCGGCCAAAGAGCACGCAGTGAGCGTTCTCCTGCCCAAATTTGAAACACGAAATTACACAGGACTTTGTTCGAGCGGTTCGTGGTTTTCAACCCCGCCGATATGATGTTCCGGATTTAAACCACGAAATCACACTAAACGAGGACTTTGTTCGTGTGTGTTCGTGGTTTCAATTCCTGCCAATATGGTGTCCTGTGAAATTAAGATATGGCCCCAACTCAATGTCTCAGCGCCGTCTGTGGTAAATTGGTCCAGCTCGTGTTAGTTTTTTGCTTGCACCAGTAACATTCCCGCACTAATGCCGAATCGAGAAGAAGCCTGGGAACTCCTGTGTGAATACACAAAAGGCGATAGCCTGCGCAAACACGCCGTCGCCGTCGAAACCGCGATGCGCGCCTGTGCGGCGCGGTACGGCGGCCCCGAAGCCGACAGGGACGAATGGGGCCTGGTGGGGCTGCTCCATGATTTCGATTACGAAATGTTTCCTTCAGCGGACCAGCATCCGTTTACGGGCGCGAACATACTTTGTGGCCGCGGTTATTCCGAGCGCTTCATCAAAGCCATTATGGGTCATGCGACCTATACCGGGGTGCCCCGAGACACTGACATGGCCAAAGCGCTGTTTGCGACCGACGAGCTTTGCGGGTTTCTGGTGGCCTGCGCGCTGGTGCGGCCCACACGCAGCCTTGATGATCTGGAAGTTAAATCGGTGAAAAAGAAATTGAAGGACAAGGCTTTTGCGCGATCTGTCAATCGTGATGATATCTATCAGGGCGCGCAGGAGTTGGGTGTGGAACTGGATGAGCACATTCGCTTCGTGATTGAGGCACTCAAGCCGGTGCAGAAAGAGATTGGGTTGGGCTTGCGGGAAACCGCGGAGGCAAATGGCTAGTCAACGTGCGGGTCGCAATTCATAACTGCGCGGAATCACAAACCGCTTGCGCGCCAGGGCCGTCGCCGCAAAGTATGCGAGGAAAGCGAACAGGATAGTTAAGAGCGTCGCGATCAGAGCTTGCATTTTCCGGCGCCGGGCCGTGTGTCGGTAGGCAAAGAATCCCGCGAGCCCGGCAAACATCAGGGGAATAAGCACACTCGCCAATAACACTGCCTCGTTGCGCGCCAGGCGCGTGGCAGATCCGAAAAAGCCGATGGCCACCACGCACCAGAGGACGAAACCAATAAACGCTGCTGCGGCAGATGTCGTGATTAGCAGTTTCCAGCGCATCACAAACAGAATCTTGAAAAGCAACTTGTCAGCGGGAATGTCAAAAAGGATACCACAATAGCTTTCATCTATGCTTACGCGAAGCGCGCTGATCTACCTTTCCCGTCAGGAAGGCCTCAAGGAATTCGCCACCAAGTTTCCCCCGTTTAAGAAACTCACCACTCGTTTCATTGCCGGCGAAAACACGGAACAGGCTATTGCCGCGATTCGCGAGATCAATGCCCGGGGCGCCTCGGCATCCTTCGATCACCTGAACGAATCAGTCAATAGCGTCGACGCGACGAAAAATGAAGTCCGCGAGTATTTGCGTCTGCTCGAGCTGATTGATCAGACCAGGATCGATTCGAATGTTTCCATCAAGCTGACCCAATTCGGATTGGAAATCGACCCGGAACTGGCCTTTAGGAACGCGCGCCAGATCGTCGAGGACGGCGCACGCCGTGGAAACTTTGTGCGCATCGATATGGAAGGATCAAATGTGACCGAAGTTACGCTGGATATTTTCCGCCGCCTGCGATCCGACTTCGAGTTGAATGATGTCGGGATTGTCCTGCAATCCTATCTCTATCGAACGATGGACGATGCCCGCGAACTCTTGAAAATCCCGGCGCGCATTCGCCTGTGCAAAGGCGCTTACGATGAACCAGCCAAGGTTGCATATCCCGAAAAGAAAGACGTCGATGATAATTACGTTCGCGTCATGCAGTTATTGCTCGCCAGCGGAACTTATCATGGCATCGCCACGCATGACCCGAAGATGATCCAAGCGACCATCGATTTTGCGCAGCGCGAAAGTATCGCGAAGGACGCCTTCGAGTTTCAGATGCTTTACGGGATCCGGCGCGATTTGCAGGAGCAGCTTGTCCGCGACGGCTGGCGCCTGCGAATCTACGTGCCTTACGGAAAACACTGGTATCCTTACTTTATGCGGCGACTGGCTGAGCGGCCGGCAAATATCTGGTTTGTGCTGAAGAATTTTCTGAAGGGGTGAGGGAAGGTGGCAGAACCGGAAGCGGTAGCGACCGGACCAACATAATGCCAATTGCCGGTTGCCAATTGCCGATTGGTGATTGCGAATCGTGTTTGACGTTTGCGAGTTTTTGTTTGCCAGTTACTAATTGGCAATCGGCAATTGGAAATCGGCAATCGCCTTGATCCGGTCGCTAGCGCTCCCGGTTCTGAGACAACACCATGGAAAACTATCTCTGGATTTTCTGGGCCATTCTCGGAGCAATCCTGGTCGTGGCTGAAGTCTTCACCACCGGCTTTGTGCTTTTATGGTTCGGTATCGGAGCGCTCGCGGCCGGACTCGCCGGCTTGCTCGGTGTGCACAGCATTGTTCTGCAGTTTCTCATCTTCGCAATTGTCTCCATCGCCTTAACGGCGGCCTCGCGCACGATCTTTGTAAATTACTTCTCGCGGGAAAAGACCGGGGGTGATCTCAAGACCGGTGTTGAAGCTTTGCCTGGAAAGATTGGGACGGTAGTTTCATCGAGCCGTGGCGCTTTGCATGAAGGTGCGGTCAAAGTCTTTGGATCAACCTGGACCGCGTATCCGGCTGACGGCGAGGAGCCGCTCGAAGCAGGTGACCGCGTAGAAGTAACCAGCATTCAGGGCGCTTCGATTTATGTCAGGAGAATTGGCCAGGCCCCTGATTGGCGTGGGAAGTGATTTAGCTTCGGCGCAGCACCTTGCGGTGAGACTCTGGCTCACCGGCGAACGATAATAATAGATTAGAAAGAGGGTTTCGATCGGTGAGCCAGAGGCTCACCGCTAGGTGCGGCGCCAAAGGCGCTATCGAATCTCTCGACGAGTTGGTTGAAGGTCTCAGGGATGCTCCGTATCGGTTTCAGTTTCATCCAGCGTGCGATCTTCATCCAGCGGTGGTAACTCAACCGTAATCCGATCATCATTGGGATCGCGCAGATCGTCTCCAGTGAATCGGGCCAGCACCACGGTGATATTGTCTTCGCCGCCGCGATTGTTCGCTTCCGCCACCAGCGCACTGCACGCTGCTCCGAGATCGGCGGCCTCACCGACGATTTGCCGGATATCTTCATTCCGCAGCTTGCCTGACAGCCCATCGCTGCACAATAGCAGCGTGTCGCCGTCGCGCAGTTGAATCCGCGCCGTCGCCGGCGTCAATTCGTTCTGCGCGCCCAGCGCTTGAAGAATCACGTTGCGGAACATGTGCGTTTCGGCTTCCGCCTCGCTGATTTGTCCCACGTCGACAAGTTGCTGAACCAGCGACTGGTCCTTCGTCGCCAGGCGAATCTGCTGACCGCGCATGACATAAGCGCGGCTGTCACCAACCTGAATTAAATCCAGCTTGTCGTCCTTAATCGCAGCGCCGGTAAGGGTTGCGCCCATGCCGCTACAACGGCTGTCCTCGAGGCTCTTGTAATGAATATTCTTGTTCGCCTCGAGGGTGGCGTGTTTGAGGCAGTCAACCAGCGAAGAGTCTTGATCGCATGCGTTGCCGTCGTTGTTTTTGCCGAGCAGAACATCGCGCACAGCTTCGATCGCCATGCGGCTGGCCACATCACCCGCGAGCGCGCCGCCCATACCATCCGAAACGACCAGCACCAGGCCATGGTCGCCGACCGTGAACTCGCTCATATCCGCAGGGTTTTCGGCGCCGTCAGATCCACTCCACGCGCGGCCCGCAGTCAAATCGAGTAAAAGAAAATTATCTTCATTGCCGCGGCGCACGCGGCCCACGTCAGTTTTTGCGTGGAGTTCAACGAGCATAAGTTACGAGATAATAGTTGGCGAAAATCTGGTGTCAATATCGAGAGCCATTCATTTACCGATCATTTACCGATCTGGGCGAGGGCCTGGTCGATGTCCGCAATGATGTCGTCCGTATCTTCAATGCCGACTGAGATTCGCACCAGTCCGTCGGTGATGCCGAGCCGCTCGCGTACTTCGGGCGCTACAGAAGCATGCGTCATAGTGGCCGGGTGGCAAACGAGAGTTTCCACACCGCCCAGACTTTCTGCCAGGGTGCACACCTTCACCGACTCAAGCACGGTGCGGGCAGCCGCCAGTGATCCGACATCGAAAGATACCATGCTACCAAACCCGCGTTGCTGCCGCTTCGCGAGTTCGTGCTGTGGATGTGACGTTGACCCTGGATAATAAATCTTCAGAACCTTCGGATGATCCTCGAGAAACGCCGACACTGCACGCCCGGCTTTATCGTGCTGGTCCATGCGCAAGGCCAGCGTCTTAACACCGCGCATTACCAGCCACGAATCAAAAGGCGAGAGAATCGCGCCGGCACTATTTTGCACAAACGCAATCCAGGCGGCGTCATCTTCGTTATTCAAGATCACCGCGCCGCCGATGCCGTCCGAATGCCCGTTCAGGAATTTGGTGGTCGAATGAACCACGATATCGACGCCAAATTCCATCGGCCGTTGCAGGTACGGCGACATAAAGGTATTGTCGCAAACCACGCGCGCGCCTGCCGCATGGGCGGTTTCGGAGACGGCTTTTAAGTCCGTCACGATCATGACCGGATTGGTCGGCGTCTCGACAAACACCATCCGCGTGTTCTCTTTGATCGCCGCTTCCACGTTCGTAACATCCGACGTGTCGACAAATTCAAACTCTATACCGTAATTGGCCAGCACCCGTTTGAATAGCCGGTTGGTGCCGCCATAAGTATTATCGGACACGATGACGTGATCGCCGGCCTTAACCAGCTTTAAGGTCGCATCGATTGCGGCCATGCCTGAGGCGAAAGCGTATCCAAATTGCGCGCCCTCCAGGGCAGCGAGATTCCGCTCCAGCGCCAGCCGCGTGGGATTTGAGGTACGGGCGTATTCAAATCCCTTGTGCTTGCCTAAAGCATCCTGGGCGTAAGTCGATGTCTGATAGATCGGGACCGTCACGGCGCCGGCGGCAGAATCCGGTTCCTGCCCGGCGTGAATTGCAGTAGTGGCAAAACCCATAAAGGATAAAGACTCAGGACCGAAAGTCACGAGCTAAGAAACGCGAGAATCGGATAGTAGCGTGCGCATGTTTTTAGTGTCAATTCAGCAGAGCGGCGCGGCGGAATCTTACCATCGCAACTTAACTCTATTTCCGTCGCGGACAGAATGGGTTATCATTTAGCTATCTGGCCCGGCCCCAACAGTAAGGCGTTTCCTGCGCGTTCTGCGTACCTCGACGCGCACTTCAAGGTCGCGGAGGAAACTGAATGATTGACGAAGATCAATCGGAAGGGATCGCGAACGATGAGCGACGCCAACATGATCGTTCGCGATTACTGGTAGAGGTTCATTTTGATGGCGGCGAAGCCACGGGTGTGGCCAGCGCTCAGGACATGAGCCTGGGCGGACTTTACATGAGCACCCAGGCGGATATTGACGTAGGAAAAACGCTCGATTTGAGAATCCCGCTGGGCGGGCAGCATGTCATAGCCAAAGGCGATGTGGTTTACAGTAACCCCGGGCATGGCGTTGGCGTGCGCTTTCAGAGCTTGTCGAACGAAGCGCGCGAACTGATGGAGAGGGAATTACCGAAGCTTTAAATTATATGTTTGATCAATTCACTTTAGGCATTGAGGAAGAGTTCCAGATTGTCGATCCGGAGACGCGTGAATTGCGCTCGCATGTGTCGGAAATTCTGGAAGAGGGCCGGATGCTGCTGGGTGAGCAGATTAAACCTGAGATGATTCAATCACAGGTGGAAGTCGGCACGGGCGTATGCCGGAATATTCAGGAAGCGCGCGCCGACATCACAAAGTTGCGCAGCATTATTTCTTCTCTGGCCGATAAGAATGGATTGAAGATTGTCGCGGCCTCAACACATCCCATCTCGCGCTGGCAGGACCAGAAGGTTTTCGAAGACGAACGATATGAACTGCTGGTGCAGGAGCTGCAAACCGTCGCCCGGTCGCTCCTGATTTTCGGTGTGCACGTGCACGTTGGCGTCGCCGATCGCGAACGGCAGATCCATATCATGAACGCGTCGCGATATTTTCTGCCCCACGTGCTGGCGCTATCGACGTCCTCGCCCTTCTGGATGGGGCATAATACGGGGCTGAAAAGTTACCGATCTGAAGTCTTCAAACAGTTTCCGCGCACCGATATACCCGACCACTTCGATTCCTATCCGGGATTTCAGCGCTACGTTGATCTGCTCATCAAGACCGGATGCATCAATGACGGGAAAAAGATTTGGTGGGACTGCCGGCCCCACCCGTTCTTTCCGACGCTGGAGTTTCGCATCTGCGATATTCCCACCCGGGTCGATGACACGGTAGCGATCGCGGCTCTGTTCCAGGCAATTGTGGCTAAGCTTTATAAGTTGATGGATCGGAACCTCGGCTTCCGCCTCTATCGCCGCATGCTGATTCAGGAGAACAAATGGCGCGCCGTCCGCTATGGTCTGGACGGCAAGATGATCGACTTTGGCAAGAACAAGGAAGTTCCGGTAAAGGATCTGATACGCGAGCTGCTGGATTTTGTCGACGATGTGATTGATGATCTCGGCTCGCGCAAAGAGGTCGAGCATATTCACACGATTCTCGAACGCGGCACGTCAGCGGACGAACAACTGCGCGTCTACCGGGAGACGAATGATTTGAAAGCGGTGGTTAACCGGCTGATTGAATTAACAGTTGAAAATGTGCCGCGGGCCGAGAATTTGATGGTGGGCAAGACTTCACGCGCGCCCTCGGCAGTTGCCAAGTGAGATCAGTTATTCTGCGACGGCCTTACCACTCGTCTCAATTTCAAGTTAACACAACTGAAGCACGAACAGACACGAAACGAGGTTCGTAATCTTTCGGGTGACTTCTTGGTCGCAATTCATCTCTAACGGTTTGCGGCGACGAATCAGGCGGCACTCGACCTGAGGAAATGAGGATTAGGCCTCCGCCGCGTGTGTATGCGGCAACAATCCTTTCCACGTCTGAATTAGCTTTAGATTTGGATTTGTGCCCACGGCATCTACCAGTGCCCGCATGGTGACCTCGCCGCTCTCTTTCAGGATCTGATCAAAGGCACTCGCATCCTTATGAAACAAGCTGTGGTTATAGGTTTCAACCAGTGACGTCGCGTCGCGAATACCGAAATCGGCCAGGCGTTTCCGAATGCCGTCGCTGTCTTCATCCTGATCCGGGCCAAGCGTGGTATAGAGAATGGCCTGGTCGACCCAATCGATAATTCGATCGGGAGGGAATCGGGTATTGATGAAAAGGTCCACCAGGTCGGCAGTCGCCATGTTGGGGATGTTCTCGATGTCCTCTTCTTCAAAACGGGCCTCGTGCCAAACCGTAAGACCGTCAAGATCGCGCAAGGGCAACTGCGTCTCGAGACTGGGTATGATGATTGATCCGACACGTTTCAGCCCTGATTGAATTACCTGCCAGCCAACCCGCGGAAAAACACCAATCACAAAACCCAAAACGAGCAGGAACTTTTCGATGCTGTGTTTTTGAGTTTCCGAGCCAATGATCCCTTCCGGGGCTATTGCGATTACTTCAATCGCCACCCAGATGGCGATGATCGAAATGATGATTCGCAGCGAAACGGCAACGTAAGCACTGGCGCGCAGGTCACGGCGAATATAACGCCGGAAAAGCAATTGCAGGCCAAAGAAGTAGGCGCCCAGGAAGGCGAAGCGAACCGGCGAAGAAATCGGCGTGTAGACCGCCAGCCATTGATCGGTCACGCTGGGAGGTGTGGGCGCCGGCGTCGCGGTTGGCTCAGGCGTAGGCGTAACTGTTGACTCCGGGTTGGCGGCCATCAGGGGATCCAATTGCCGCCGCTCGGCGCCGTTGCGCGGGGTTGGAATTGGAGTCGGAGTTGCGGCGGCCTTGTTGCTGTGGACTTCCACTTCTGCTTGCGTGCTCGTGCGCCCAAAATCGAAACGGCCCTGCCAGGGCGGCAAAGTGATGAGCCAGCCCAATGCGATGAGCACCGTGGCGACGATGACCGGAATTGTGGTGTCGACAGTGAAGATCGAAAGCCCGGAACTATCACCGGACGATCGAGTGTCGAAGGCTCTGATTCCCGAACTTGCCGGATCTACCAACATCGTGCCGAGATTGGTCGGCACTGCTCCATAAACAGCCTCGAACTTTTGAATGTAGGTATAGATACGTGCTTCGCGTTCGGCCTCAGTTTCGTTTTCAAGTCCGGCAAACACCAGGGCCTTCGGCAATCGCTTGGGATCACGCAGGCCGAGGCGGGTTAGATTGATAATGAACTCGTTCAGGAGACTCGATTTCTTGGTAGCGATAAAGAGGTAATAGAGCATCGCCGGCAGCGAACAGACAATGAGCAGGAACATGGTTCGCAACAGCGCCGTCTGGTATTTTGTGTCGAGCAGGAAAACCGCGACAAAAAACAGGACTATCAACGGTACCAGGCTGAATATGATGACCCCGATTCGCCTTTGCGCAGTGGCATGTGCATATGAGCGGCGCACGGCAGGCACCGACACGAACACAGCCAGCGCCAGAAAGCCGGCCAGAATCAGGCGCCAGTGATCAATAACAACTTGTCTTCTGATGAACCAAAGAACGCCGAGACCGATTGCCGGATAAAGCCAGGCAAGTGCGATCCGCCCATACCAGTTAAGACCTTCGATCGCGCGTCCACCGACATCGTCCGGGCCGGATGGATAGGTTCCGACCGCTACGGGAGTGTTATGAGTCTCCTGATTAGATACATCAGCAGGTGATTCGGGCATACGACCTCACGCGGGATGTTTTAGTCAGCATGCCCGGAAACCTGACCATGCTGAAGTGAAAGGCCTGGAACCCTGTGAGCTCAGGGCCTGCACACAATATTTACAGCAAAAGAAAAAGTCAATGGTTTCTATTTGTTGGATGGGAGTCTCGTCGCGCCAGATAGTGTTGCCAGAGCATCCGGGCAGCGACTGATCGATAGGGCCGCCAGTGATCGGCAATCCGCGCGAGTTCGCTGACTGAAGGGGGCTGCTTCAATTTGCGTAGTTGGCGAACCGAATTAGCCAAAGCCAGATCGCCGTCAGGCCAGATGTCGGGCCGCCTGAGGGCCATCAGCAGGTAGATATTAGCGGTCCAGGGTCCGACACCCTTGATTTTAGTGAGCGTCGAAAACGCGGCCTCGTCATTCATCCGGCCGACCGTTTTCAGATTGCCATTAATGAATGCTTCGGCAATCTGAATCGCGTAGTGCGCCTTCTGCCGAGTCATGCCGAGACTGCGAAGGTACTTTTCTCCGCAGCCGATGAACGTCACCGCATCGAATGGATCGATAAAGGATCGCAAACGGTCATACATGGCGCGCGCCGACGCCAGCGAGACTTGTTGTTCGAGCAGGATGCGAAGCAGCGTGTCAAAACCCGGACGGCGAGCCCACATTGGAGGGGCCCCATGTTTTTGATAGATTGCGGCGAGATGTCGATCGCGCTCGGCGAGCGACGCCGCAGCGGCCGCGAGGCTGTGCCTGTTGAGCCTGTTTGCTTGCTGGTGCATGGCCGGCGTGCCTCAAGTCGAGAAAACGTACTGCGGTGGCTTGGGAGAGCGCTTAAAAATCGCGGGGCATAAAGCCCCGCGAGCGGCGCAATGTTTATAGCAACGCTCGACTGCCGATTCAATGCGCTCCTTTAGGAGCGGGATACATTGTGCTCCTAAAGGAGCTTGCTGACTGTGTTCCTACAGTGTTTTATAAACATCTCGCTCCTAGCGGAGCGAAATCGCGAGGCTCGGATGCTGCATTGAATATCCAGGAAAAGCTGCTTAATGATGTCGCAGTGCCAACCTGAGAAAATTCTCGAACAACAGGCGGCCATCACGCGATTCATTCGGATGTTCCCAGCGCGTCGGATTTGAATGCCAATCTTCGAAAGACTTCTCCAGATGAAACTGGACTGAATAGATCAATTGATTGTCGGAACGTTTGACCATCATTTGATTGCGGCACAGATAGGATCGGGCGAGTAACTTGAATCCGTCCGGGACGCAATCGAGTTGCAACCCATGATTTTGCCAAACTCTTAGGATTCGTCCTTCGCGCGTGTAGTCCTGCCAAACCCGCGATTCGGGATTGTCAATGCCGGTAAAGATCGGATCTTCCGGCTCGACAATTCGTACGAACCGGTATTGATATTCAGTGACGCGATTCGTACGACGCTTTGCCTGTTCCTGCTGATCGAGAGTCACTACGCGGGCGCCGAAACTCAATCCGATCAGCTGGTGGCCGCCGCATATCCCGAGCACCGGGATCGTCGTGCGGCGAATGAAGTCCGTGAAACCAGACAGCAGTTCAGGCTTATAGTAATCAAAGTCACGTAGCGTGCCGCTCAAAACAATTGCATCCGGCACGAACTCGGCCGCGGCCGACACCAGTTCGCTAACATGTGAGATTTGGGTAACTGGTTGTTGCACCAAACGTTCGATGTTAGTGACGATATTTTGCAAGGCCAGCGACGCAATCTGTCGTTCGCGTTTGAGCTGCGCATGCACCTCTTTACCCATCTCTTTGCGTGCGACTTCGGAAATATCTCGTTCGTCGCGCAAGAGGTTGTCAACAATGAGCACGCGCGCTGTCGGAATCGTCTTTTCGATCGATTCGTAGCGACAAAAATTTTGCTGGTTAAAAGGAAAGGGCAACGCCTCCGAGACCTCGGAGGCGCGAATTTCGGTCGGGTTTGTTTCCTGAACTTCCACNATAGTCTTAATTAATCAGTAGCCGGCCGGAGAGTCTTCAATTTGAATTTCCACTCATAGAAAATGTCTAAACCTCCAAATTATCCTTTGCTCGTTTCGAAAGTTTTTGAGACTCTATCCGCTGTTTAGTGTGTTGTTTAAATTCCGGAACGCGGGGACCCGCTCCAGCCTGGTTCACCTCATCTCGTACTTTAGCAATTATCTGCCGTCGAATGCGAGTCTGAAACGCCTTGCCACGCGATACCGTCAGCCGATCCGAAATGAGCAGCATTCGATGCCATGAGCTTTCGAGTTCGTCAGCGACCAGCGAGATTTTTGTGATGTCATAGGGAATCGCGACATTCTGGCAAGCGAGCCGGGCGAAGACGGCCAAATACCGCGCAGTCGCCAGATCGGGACAGAGCATGCGGCGGCGGCCGGCCTTCAATTCGATTCCCAAGAGCGTGTGGTAAATCTGGACCGCGACATTTCCCGCCGGCGCAGGAAACTGATATGCCCGGGTCCTGGTTTTCAACACGCGTTCTCTGTAAACGTGTGGCAACCATGAATTGCCCAGTTCCTCTTCTATCAGCTTGAGGTACTCGGACGCGGACGTCATAACTCCCGCTGCTTCAACGCATGCGTACAGAAATTGTCGGCCGCGATTGGAACGCGTTGAATACACGGCCGGGGAAAAGTCCGAGATAGAAAACACCCACTACCGTCAGTACCAGTGCTACCGCCACACTGGTGGGTATCGGAGGAACATCCCAGTCGCCGGCGGGTTCGCGGAAAAACATCACGATGATGAGACGGAGATAGTAATAAGCCGAGATTGCGGTGTTCAGTACGCCGATTACGACCAGCCAGACATAGCCCTGTTTGAGTGCCGCGCTGAAGACAAAAATCTTTCCCATAAAGCCCGCGGTCAAAGGCATGCCGAACAGGCTTAATAAAAAGAGCGAAAGCGAAAAAGCGAGCACCGGTGAGGCGAAGCCGATGCCGTTGTAATCATCCACTGTGGTCTGTTGATCGCCGCGCCGGGCGATTAAGGTCACGACCGCAAAGGCGCCCATATTCATAATGGCATAAGTCAGTAGATAGAAGGCCACCGCCGAGAGAGCGGCGCTTCTGTCTTCCGGGGTCGCAGCCGCGCCGGCGGCAACGAATCCGACCAAAGCGTATCCCGCATGCGCAATTGAAGAATAAGCCAGCATGCGCTTCACGTTGTTCTGCACAATGGCTACGACATTGCCGATGGTCATGGTGAGGACCGCCATGATGGCCAGGGTCCCGAGCCAGGCTTTATGCGCATAACTGCCGGTGCTGACGACGGCGGTGGCGATCGGGAACCCGAAAATGAAGACCCGCATGAACGCGGCAAAACCGGCGGCTTTAGGCCCCGCAGCCATGAAGGCAGTGACCGGCGTCGGTGCGCCTTCGTAAACATCCGGCGTCCAGACATGAAAGGGCGCGGTCGCGATCTTGAAACCAAATCCGACCAGCAACATCGCGGCGCCGGCGAACAAGAGCGGTGGATAGAGTGATTGATCAACGCGCGATGCAATCGTCGCAATATTCGTGGTGCCCGGGAGTCCGTTGATGGCCGTGGCGCCATAGATCAACGCGATTCCGTAAAGCAGGAATGCCGATGCGAAGGATCCAAGGATGAAATACTTCAATGATGACTCGTTCGAGCGAACGTCTGTCCGCCGAAAGCCGGCCATCACGTAAGTTGCGATCGAAAGGATCTCCAATCCCAGAAACACAATCACGAGATCTCCCGCCGCCGCCATCAACATCATCCCGGTGGTTGCGAACAGCAGCAGCGAATGAAACTCTCCGGCCGGCAGTTTCTCGGCTTCTATCCAAACGGTGGAAATCAAAATCGTGAGCAGGGCCACGATCAGAAAGATTAAAGTAAAGCTCAGACGGAGTTCGTCCAGGACGATCATGCCGCTATAGGCGTTGTGTTGCGCCGGCCCGCTGATCCAGAGCCAAATGACGCTGCCCATGGCGGCAGCCAGGCTCAGCATTGACAGAGAGCCAGTCGTCCACCGTTGATTGCGGCGGGTAAACGCGTCGATCATCATGACCAGAACGCCGGCGATGCCGACAATCAGTTCCGGCATGATGAGTGTGAGACTAATGTCCCGCGGGACAACTTGAAATAAGAGCATCGCTTCTACTGGGTCTCCCTCTGCGAAAGGGCTGCGGCTGGGACGAGATTGTGGGAAATCCCAGGTGTCGGCTCCTTAACCTGTGCAGCTGCCGAATCGGTTGAGGCGACTGTTAGTAACTGGTTCAGACGCGAGCGAAGCTCGGCCTTGTAGTCGTCGGGCCGGGACTTCATTCCGAAGGTCGCAGGCGAATCAATTCTTCCATTTTTGTTCAGTAGCACGATCATCGGCAAACGCACGCGATCGGCGAATTGGAAGAAGACCATTTTTCCGGTATCGCGTAACACCGGAAAAGTCAGCTTTCGTTCTCTCGCATACTGTTTGAGCGTCGTGTTGGTAATCTCCTCCGGCCGTTCGACGCTTACCCAGAAGAATTTCACCGGTTTTCCCCGGAACTCAGTCTGTAACTCTTCCAGCGCCTGCAATTCAGTGCTACAAGGAGCGCACCACGTCGCGCCGAATGAGACGAGCACGACGCTACCGTGCAACTCAGTCAGGTCGTAGATTTTTCCATCGAGGCCCTGCAGCTTCATCGTCGGATTGGCCGGCGGCTGTCGGGCCTGCGCCATTGCGATCGCGCATGTGTACAGCAGGATCATTGCAGCTAATAACGGGCGCCCTAAGCCACCGGGGCGAACCCGAAACTCGGCTCGTCCGATTTCGTGGTCCCCCAATGCTTCGGCCAGTCGTCTGAATCTCAAATCTGGGATTGTCGTCCTCACCTTGATTAATTTCACTCAACGTTTCTCAGCGACGGCGCTGAAGTTGCGTTGAGTGTCTTCGTCGTGCCCGGACTCAAAGTTTGTTGCGCTGCCGACACGCTGGCGCGCGACCGGCTGAGAAACGCCGACGGGTACACTCCCATAAATAGCATCAGCGCCAGCAGCGGCAGGACCAGCCCGACCTCGCGCGCATTTAGATCCAGCAGTCGCGCGTTGGCTTCGCTCGTCTTTGTCCCGAACACGACGCGCTCCAGCATCCAGAGCATGTAAACTGCAGCCCAGATTACTCCGGTGCCGGCAAACATGGTGACGATCCAGGCGTGATTCACCGCCGCCGACGTCCATGATCCAAGCATGATCAGAAATTCGCCGACAAAGCCGTTAAGAAACGGCAGGCCGATGGATGACAAAGAAGCAATCACAAAAAATGTCGAGAACCACGGCATCGGCCGCGCCAGGCCGCCGAAGTCGGAGATCAGGCGAGTATGGCGCCGCTCATAAATCATACCGACGAACAAAAACAGCGCGCCGGTCGAAACACCATGATTGAGCATCTGATAAAGCGCGCCTTGCATTCCCTGTGCGGTGAACGAAAACAGCCCGAGCACCACAAAACCCATGTGGCTGACGGATGAGTAAGCCACCAGCCGCTTTACATCAGGTTGGACCATTGCCACCAGCGCGCCGTAAATGATGCCAATCACCGCGAGCGTGATCATCACGGGAGCAAATTGGCGCGACGCATTCGGGAACAACCCAAAATTGAATCGCAGTAATCCATATGTTCCCATTTTGAGCAGGACACCGGCGAGGATGACCGAACCAGCGGTAGGCGCTTCGGTGTGCGCGTCGGGTAACCAGGTGTGTAGCGGCCACAACGGCACCTTGATGCAAAACGCGAAAGCGAATGCCAAAAAGAGCCAGAATTCAGCCCGCGGCGAAATGGCCCCGACGCCTGTCTTCAACATTTGCGTCAGCAGCGTGTAATCGAAGGTCCCGACGCCGGTGGCCTCCTGATGAATGAAATAAAGGGCGATGATGCCGACCAGCATCAATAACGAGCCAACCGCCGTGTAGATAAAGAACTTAACGGCTGCATAAATCCGCCGCTCACCGCCCCAGATTCCGATCAGGAAGAACATCGGCACGAGCGAGGCTTCAAAGAAAAGATAAAACAGCAGCAGGTCGAGCGAAACAAACACGCCAATCATTGCCGACTCGAGCAGCAGCATGATCGCGTAATATGTCAGTTGACGTTTAGTGATTGCGGTCCAACTCGAGAGTATCGAGATAGGCATGAGCAGGGTTGTCAACAAAACCAGCCAGAGGCTAATGCCATCGACACCGACGTGATAGCGAGCGCCGATCGATCCAATCCAGGAGTAGTTTTCTTCGAAACGAAAAGCTGTCGAATCTCCGCCGCTTCGATTGATCAGCAGTAGTGAGAGCAGAAACGCAAGTGTGGTAAAGCCAAGCGCAATCCAGCGATGATGCGTTTCCTTAGCGCCCGGCGTGAGGCTGTACACAATAGTCGTGGCCGCGCCAATTACGGGCAAGAGAATCAGAATTGTGAGCAGATGGTTCTGCATAACTTTTGGAGTGCGGCGGCTTGACGCCGCCTTCTCCGCCGATTGATCCAAAGCGCCGTCAAGCCGGCGCACTCCAAAATTACCTCACGAAATATCTCAATACGTGCGCTCCGGTGTAAGCGAAATAGCCGATAATAATCAGCGCCCCCGCCAGAATTATCGCTGCGTACGCGCGCACAAATCCGATCTGCATGTACCGAATTGTGCGGCCAAATTTCACCACGGCGCCGCCAATCGTATGAATGATTCCATCGATTACTCCGACATCGAAAATCTTCCACAGTCCTTCACGCGAACCCACCTTGATGGGCTGGATGATCGCCGCATCGTAAATCTCGTCGACATAGTATTTATTCTCGAGCAGTTGCGGCATGGTTCGCACTGGCTGCCGTTGGAACATAAACCAACCGGCGCCGATGCCGCTCAGCGCGATTAGCACGGAGACCAGCGCCAGCAGCCGTTCCTCATTGAGTTCCTGTGGGCTCGGTGTCTCGTGTGCCGTCGCGGCGCCCGGTGCCTCGCCAACCGGAGCGATGGCCGGCTTGCCGTCCGTGGGCTGGGGTGCGGGCGAAAGCAAATGTAAATTTGACGAGCCGGTAACTTCAGGATTGTTGACCGCCGGCAGCGAACTGACGACCGGCGCCAGGGTCTGTTCGAAGTAATTCTCGGGATGGCCGCCGGTGATCGAGCTAATCGCGTACGGCACGCCGACCAATCCTCCGACCGTTGACAGAATCGCCAGCACGATCAGCGGGACAGTCATTGAAAGCGGAGATTCATGTGGCGTGACCGCGTGGTGATCATCCGCGTGTGATTCAGCGTGCGCGTCATGGGCCTGCCCAAATCGTTCGCTGCCCCAGAAAGTCATCACCATCAAGCGCGTCATGTAAATCGCCGTCAACAAGGCGGTCACGATGCCGATGAACCACAGCGCCTTGGCCGCTCCGGCGGGCAGGCTGGAGCCTCCCACCCAAACCCTCCAAAGGATCTCGTCTTTCGAAAAGAACCCGGCCCAAATCGGCACACCGCAAATCGCCAACCAACCGGCACACATCGTCAGCCAGGTAACGGGAAGGTACTTGCGCAGATTGCCCATCCGACGCATGTCCTGCTCATGATGCATGCCGTGAATTACTGAGCCCGAGCCGAGAAACAGTTGCGCTTTGAAAAAGGCATGCGTCATCACGTGGAAGATGGCCGCAATGAACGCACCCACCCCGCATGCCAGAAACATGTAACCAAGTTGCGAGATAGTCGAGTAGGCCAGGACCTTCTTGATGTCGTTCTGTGCCAGTCCAATTGTGGCCGCAAACAAGGCGGTTGCCGCGCCTATGATAGCGACAATAAACATTGCCGTCGGCGCATGGGTGAAGATCGCCGAACAACGCACGACCATATACACGCCTGCAGTCACCATCGTGGCGGCGTGAATCAGTGCCGACACTGGAGTCGGTCCGGCCATTGCGTCCGGCAGCCACACGAACAGAGGAATTTGCGCGCTCTTGCCGGTCGCACCAATGAAAAGCAGAACGGCAATTGAGGTGATGCCGCCGGCAAAGATCGTATGCCACGCAAAGGCATCAACAGGCATTTTCGCGACGGTCGCGAGCGCACTGGTCAGGCCCGGCTTATCAAAGAAGCTGATCGAGGGTGCGCCCGCGCCGCTCGTCATCCAGAACAGCAGCAGGATTCCCATGACGAAGCCCCAGTCGCCGACGCGGTTGGCGATAAACGCTTTCTTCGCCGCGGGCGCTGCCTCTTCCTTGTCGAGGTAATAACCAATCAACAGGTAGGAGCACAGGCCGACACCCTCCCAGCCCACGAACATCAGCAGGAAGTTGTCGCCGAGCACCAGCGTCAACATAGCGAACATGAACAGATTCAGGTAAGCAAAGAACCGGTAATAACCCGGGTCCCCGTGCATGTAACCGGTGGCGAAAACGTGAATCAGGAAACCGACAAAGGTAATGAAGAGCACATAGATTCCGCTCAATCGATCCATCGCCAGGCCGAAATCTGCGCGGAAGGTGCCGACCTGGATCCAGGTCCATAGATGGTCCATTACCGGCGCCGTCGATCGGAGCGCGCCATCCGGCTTGAACGCGAAGTAGAAACCGAGAATCGTCGAAATGCCGACCGACGCGCAGGCGATGATCCCGATGAAGCGTTCGTTGCGCAGGCGGCGCCCGACCAGCCAATTAACGGCGGCGCCGAAGAGGGGCGCGAAGATGATCAAGCTTAAAAGGTGCGTAGTATTCACAAATCTACTTGTGCGCGCTAATTGTACTTAATGCTTTTTACTGTGGCGTTCAGCGCAAGCTTCACGATCACATCGAAGCACAAAGCACTAAGCACAAAGTTCAAAGTTTCAGCGTGCTTTCGTCATCGACATCCAACGATTCGCGGTTGCGAAAGATCGCGATGATTATTCCTAAACCCACGGCGGCTTCCGCGGCTGCGACCGTCATCACAATAAAAACAAAAAGCTGTCCCGTCGTATCACGGAAGAAACTCGAGAAGGACACGAACGTCAAGTTGACAGCATTGAGCATCAGCTCGATGCACATGAACATCGCGATAACGTTGCGTTTGATCATGACGCCGACGACGCCGATGGTGAACAGCACTGCCGACAGCGCCAGATACCATGAAAGCTGTGGAACCATAGGAACAGAAGTCAGACGTCAGAAATCAGCAGTTAGCCGGGTCAGTTTCCGTCGTTAGTATTCGGCTCGCCTGTAACCCCGAGCTCGTGTTCAATTTCAGTGCTCGAACGCTCCACGATCGGAGCCAAGTCGGGGGTCGTGCTCGGATCCAGGATTTCTTGCGCGAGTACCTGATATCCCGGCACTACCAGCGCCTTACCGGGCAACAAGCCGCCGCTCCGGGCCAGAGTCATGGCCCCCACCACCGCCATCAATAGCAGTATCGAAGTGATCTCAAAGGGCAAAAGGTAAGTCGTAAACAATCCGGCGCCGATCGATGCAGTCAGGCCGACATCGGAGAGGCCGGAGGCCGGTGTCGCCGGTGACTGATGCACAAAGAAAATGATGAATGCCGTTTCGGCAAAAAGAACGGCTGCCAGCCCGACGGAAATCGGGACGAGCGACCGCAGACGCAAAGGCGCCCGGTCTTCCTCTTCAACGTTCAGCAGCATGATCACGAACACTACCAGTACCATGATGGCGCCGGCATAAACGATGACCTGCACGGCGGCGATAAAGGGCGCGGCCAGCGTCACATAGAGACAGGCGAGTGAAATAAAGACCCCGATCAAAGAGATCGCGCTATACAGGGGGTTGCGTTGCACCACCATCGAGATGGCACAACCCACGGCCAGTCCGGCAAACAAAATAAACAGTAGAGCCAGCATTAGTGAGTGACTGGAGCCCAAGCGTCTTCGCTTGCCGTCCGTCAACCGAGACGGTTGCGCTCCAGTCCTTTCAACCTCCCCAGCCAGTGCTTGTCTTCAGGAACCTGCCAATGTAATCAAACACGCCGGACCATTGGAGCGTGGCCGTAAACACGATATTGATGATTGCCAGCGGCACCAGGAATTTCCAGCCAAAACTCATCAGTTGATCGAAGCGAAAACGTGGCAATGTTCCGCGTAACCAGATATAGAAAAAGAGAAACAGCACCACCTTGCCGAGAAAATAGAAAACGCCAAGCAACGGCAACTGGTGAACAAATGGTCCGTTCCATCCGCCCAGAAACAGAGTGGTGGCGAGCATGGATACCGTGAACATGTTCACGTACTCAGCGAGGAAGAAAAGCGCAAACTTCATCGCGCTGTATTCGGTGTGAAAGCCGGCCACCAGTTCGGTTTCCGCTTCGGGCAAATCAAAAGGTACGCGGTTGGTTTCGGCAATGGCGGCCGTCAGATAAACGAAAAATCCCAGCGGCTGGGCCCAAATCAAATTCCATCCCGTTATACCGAGGTGGCCGGACTGCTGTTCGACAATGCCTTGCAGGTTGAGCGTGCCCGACTGGAGAATTACGCCAATTAGACCCATCCCCAATGCCAGTTCGTATGAGATCATTTGGGCCGAGGAACGCAGTCCGCCCATCAAACTGTATTTATTATTCGAAGACCAAGCCTGCCAGCGCGATACCGTAAACACCCACTGAAGTGACTCCCAGCACGTACAGCAGCGCCACATCAAACTGGGCAATCACCAGCGGAATTGTGTTGGTGTTCACCAGCGGTAGCGTAAAAGGTAAGTGAATGTCTGGTCCAAACGGGTAGACCACGATAGTCATCAAGGCCGCCGTAGTGGCGATTGTGGGCGCCAGAAAGTAGACGAAGCGGGTCGATTTATCCGGAACGATATCTTCCTTAAAAATGAATTTGAGCAGGTCAGCCAATGGTTGCAGAAGGCCACCCGGACCGACGCGGTTCGGTCCCAACCGGCCCTGGATAAACCCGAGGATGCGGCGCTCAGCCAGCACCGTGTAGGCCACCATTGTCATCACCACCGTGAAGGCGACGAGAATGCCGATTATTAAGAGAATGAGTCGTCCTAGATCTTCCATGTTTTCACTTTGGAGTGCGGCGACTTGTCGCCGCTTTTGTTTTGTAAATAAAGCAAAGCGCCATCAAACCGGCGCACTCCAATTAATCATGCTGTTACCGCTTCTCGTTTCAGCCCGTCGTCGACGGTGATCTGATACAGCGGCGAAATCAGAAAACTCTCCGGCTTGGGATTTCCCGCCGCCAGCAATTGAATTTGCGGCGTCTTACTGATCAGGGCGCCGGGCTTGAACAACTCATGCCCGACGGCGGGCGTCAACTGCGTTTTCTCGCCTTCATCCGGTAACGCCTCTACCGCCTGGCGAATCGAATTAAGTTCGCCCGAAAGATCACGCTGATGAAGTCTGGCATGGTTGACTTGTATTGGATTGTGCTCGTCCTTCAACAGCGGATAACGCAAGCCGCCATATGGCGGAATTCGATCGGCGATTTCCCGAAACACTGCAGTTGACGATCGCTCAAAGCCAAAATCCGCACCCAATTCGCTGGCCAGCCGCGCCGCGATCATCCAGTCGGCCATCGATTGATGGATCGGCTCGATTGACTTGCGCACGCGTTGCACCAAACCGTCATTGTTGGTAAACGTGCCGTCGACTTCGGCAAAGGAAGCGGCCGGAAAGACCACATCTGCAAAAGCGGTTGTGTGGGTTTGAAAAAGTTCCTGCACCACGACGAAATCTAATTTGGCCAACGCCTCGGCTTGGTTGGCTGACGGCAAACTGCCGGCGATGTAGGCAGCGCGAATGTTGTCGCCCGCCTGGGCCAGCAACTCGGCTAGGGGCTTTGCGGCGGGATTCATGTCATATGCGCCCACGCTATTATTGAAAAGCGGCAACGGATGCAGGAGCACGCGACGAGCTTCAGCGCCGAACAAGTAAGGGAATTGGGCGACCACAGCTTGCGCGGCAGCACTCAACTCGCCACCAAACATGACGACCACATCGCCCCGAGTCTCGTTGATCGTCTTACGCGCTGAGTTGAGCTCACCGGCGTCAATGCCCATTTTCTTTACGGCGATCGAAGCGCTGGCCGGATCGGCGAGGCCGAGAATTACGGCGTCTTCCGATCCTTGATTTAGGTGAATGAACGCGGCAGCCTGTTCGCGCAAGCGAATCGGAACGCTGTTAAAGATGATGAGATTGGCCCCGCCGTTCCGGACAGCCTGCCGTATCTGCTTGCCGGTCAGCGGCTGCAATTCTTCGGGTTCGCCACCAATCAGAATGATTGTCTTCGCATAGCGGATGTCGCGATGCGTCGCGAGTGGACCACCAAGATTCTCAAAAAATGGCTTCAGACTAAAAGTGTCACTAACAGAGAAGTTTTGCGTGCCGACCAGTTCGGCCGCGAACTTATTCAGCACGTAGACAGATTCATTCGTCAGGCGCGGACTCGCAATGACCGCCAAGGCATCCCGGCCGCTGTCAGAAACGATTTGGTCCATGCGTTCGGCCGTGAAGCGAATCGCTTCATCCCAGGTTGCCGGAATCAACCGTCCGTCTTTTTGATATCGGATCAAGGGAGTGCGGATTCGCTTCTCATGATTAATGAAGGGATGACCGAAACGTCCCTTGACGCAAAGGAACTCGCCGTTGTGGCCGTTAACGTACCGATCACGCGCCACGATGCGCACCACTTCGTTTCCACGTGAGCCTAGCGACATCTGGCACCCGTCAGAGCAATAAGTGCAGGTCGAGATGGTTTGCGTCAGTTCCCACGGGCGATGCTGGTGCCGGTAGGTACCGTCAAGCAGCGTTCCGGTCGGACAAACTTCGATGCAATTGCCGCACTGTGAACAGTTAAGCCACCCGCCGAATGTGCCGATGACCGTATTCGCGCCGCGATTTCCTGCTTCGATAGCTTCTTCGCCCATCCATTCGTCGCAGACGCGAGTGCATCGTTTACAGAGAATGCAACGCTGCGGATCGTTGGCCACCATGGGTGAAAGATACTTTTCAGGCTTGGCGTTCTTCCGTTCGATGAAGCGCTCTTCCAGATTGCCCCAGTCGAAGGTCAGCTCCTGCAGTTCGCATTCGCCGCCGCGATCACAGACCGGGCAATCAAGCGGGTGATTCGCCAGCAGAAACTCGAGCATCGACCGCTGGGCCTTTTCGATCTCCTCGCTTTGAGTGGTGACGATCATGCCGTCCGTGCAGGTAATCGTGCAGGAGGTCTGCAGCTTTGGCATCTTCTCGATCCGCACCAGGCACATGCGACAAGAGGCCTGCAGGGCGAGATCCGCGTAATAGCAGAAGGAAGGAATCGCGAATCCGTTTTCGCGGCAGACGTCGATCAGGCGCGCGCCTTTCGCTACCTGAAAGTCATGGCCGTTGATGGTTACTTTGACGAGTTCAGTGGACATTATGAAAGTCGTAATGAAAGTCACTTAAGTCTAATCGTAATTTCTTTTCGCGTGCCGAGCTCCAGCTGGACGGTTTCGAACGGACGGCCCGCTTCGTCAAACGCTTTTCTATCGATCCACCTGCCCTGCCAGGTTTGGAACTTTATGGTGAAGGGCACCTCCGGTGTCAGGATCTCGGAATGACCTCTTGGCCAGGCCTGACTGATTGACCAAAAAGATAGTGGTTCACCCAGTCGGCACAGGTCCGCAGAGCCTTTTTCAATCGGTTTGTTCGTGGTCCCATCCAATACATTCAACACCAGACGTCCTGCCCTCGGTCCGAGTTTGATCGTCACTGGGGGAATCGGCGGCGTCTCGTCGATGGTAACTTTTGGAAGATCGGACCATAGCTTTCCATCTGAATCGTGGCACGCGCATCTTGCGCGTGCTTCACGAGCGGGACGACCGTGCCACTTTTATTTCCCGGGTTGACCATTCCCGCTCAAGTGCTTTTCAAAGTCTTCCGGAAATCGTTTCACCGCCGACTGTATCGGCCACGCCGCCGCGTCGCCCAACGGGCAGAACGATTTGCCTTCAATGTTGTCACAGAGATCGAGCAGCAAGCGCGCGTCCTCAGGTCGGCCACCGCCGCCATCAATCCGTTTGAAAATCTTGACCAGCCAGTCAGTGCCTTCACGACACGGCGTGCACCAGCCACACGATTCATGTTTGTAGAACTCAGTAAGGTTCTTCGTCGATTCAAACACGTCCACGGTTTCATCCATCACGATAAAGCCGCCGGAACCGACCATCGAACCGGCGGCCACCAAACCGTCATAGTCCATACGGACGTCCTTACCGATAATCTGATCGGCTCGCATGATGTAAACCGACGAGCCACCGGGAATTACGGCTTTCAACTGTTTGTTGTTCAGCATCCCACGGCAGTCTTCCATGATGAACTTTTCCATGTCGTCATAGCCCATCGGCAGTTCGTAAACGCCGGGACGATTAACGTGGCCTGATACGGACCAGAGCTTAGTACCGCCACTCTTCTCGGTGCCTAGTTTCTGATAAGCCTCGCCGCCCATCTTGATGATGTCGGGTACGGCGGTCAGGGTCTCGACGTTATTGACGACCGTAGGCGAGGCGTACAACCCCGAGATTGCCGGGAAGGGAGGTTTCATGCGCGGATGCCCGCGAAACCCTTCCAGCGAACTGAGCAACGCCGTCTCTTCGCCGCAGATGTAGGCGCCGGCGCCCGTGTGCGTGTAGATGTCACAGGCGAAATTAGTCCCCAGGATCTTTTCGCCCAACAATCCGGCGGCGCGCGCTTCATCGAGCGCCACATCCATAATGTCGATCAGATACTTGTACTCGCCGCGGGTGTAAATGTAATTCGTGCGCGCACCGAGCGCGTACGCGGCGATTAGCATGCCTTCGATCAGCATGTGCGGATCGCGCTCCAGCAGGTACCGATCCTTGAATGTGCCGGGTTCGGATTCATCGGCGTTACAAACCACGTACTTGGCTTTGGGCGAGTCTTTGGGAACGAAGCTCCATTTCATGCCCGTAGGAAATCCCGCTCCACCACGGCCACGCAACCCGGACTTCTTGACTTCGCTGATCACGTCGTCCGGGGACAGGGAATCCAGAACTTTCTTGATCGCCTCGTAGCCGCCATTGCGACGGTACACGTCGATGGTGCGCGAGCGCTCGAGATGAACTCGCCGCAGCTGAAGTGGTTCACATCCGATGGCGCCAATGAACATAATCAAATTAGTACTTTGTACTTGGTACTTTGTACTTTGATATCCAGGGTGCGATGACCAACACGTCAAAGTACAAAGTTCAAAGCACAAAGTACATTTCTACGGTAATGAATCCAGAATCTGATCGATCTTCTCAGTCGTCAGGTTCTCGTGATAATCAAAATTGATCTGAAACATCGGCGCAGTGCCGCACGAGCCGAGACATTCAACCTCCGACAACGAAAATCTGCCGTCTGCAGTTGTCTCGCCAACATTGATTCCCAACTTGTCCGCGCAGTATTTGGTGATCTTCCCGGCCCCCATAATCTTGCACGAAAGCGTCTTGCACACCTGGATGTGGTACTTGCCGATCGATTTCGTGTGAATCATCGAGTAGAACGTAGCCACTTCCCAGATATCGGTCACCCGCAACTGCAAACGATTGGCGAGATATTGCACCCCCGGTGGATCAAGATATCCACGTTCGCGTTGCACAATGAACATTAACGGCAGAATCGCCGAGCGCTTGATTGGGTATTTCGCGAGATGCCGATCGATTTCCGCCTCGACCTGCGGAGAGAAGACCGCCGGCTCCGGCATGTGCACCGGATGATCGGGCGGCTGAATTTTGACGAGCACTTCGGCCATTACATTGAGAAGTCGATCGAACTTCGTGTCGTTACCTGCGGATTTCGTGGATCGTTCCTCAACCTACATGAGGATGCGATCCACGAATTCACGAAATAACACAAACGAGTCATCCGCGGCCTATGTTCGTAACCCGTCGCTCGGCTTCTTATCCAAAACATTCAGCACCAGCGGCGCAGTCGTCAGCGCTCCCACCAGAAACAAGCTCCAGCCGACGGCGCGTCGTTCTTTGGGATCCAGTTTCTCTCCGAGCAGCAATGCTAATCCCGCGCCCAGCGCCACGCGCGTGATTCCAATCATTCCGATCTCAGGAATCGTTAAAACGCTCTTTCTCATGAAGACCTCCTAACGATCGATCTCACCCAGAACGATGTCGAGCGAGCCGATAATTGCCACCATGTCGGCGATCATGCAGCCTCGCGACATGTGTGGCAACGCCGACAAATTAATAAAGCTGGGCCCGCGAAAATGTACGCGCGCGGGCTTCGGCCCGCCGATCGATTTTATGTAAACGCCGAGTTCGCCCTTTGAGGCTTCGATGGGGTGATAAACCTCTCCGGCCGGCACGTCGAAACCTTCGGCTACGATTAGGAAGTGGTGAATCAAGGCGTCCATGTGCGTCTTCATCGCTTCCCGATCGGGGAGGACCACCTTGGGCGCGTCGGCCTTCACTGATCCCGGCCGCAGACGGGACAGCGCTTGCGCCACGATCCTGTGCGACTCAGTCATTTCGCGCATGCGGACCATATATCGCGCCCACACATCCCCGTCTGCCTCCGTCGGGACTTCGAAATCGTAACTCTCATAACTGCTGTATGGATTGGTGCGCCGCACGTCGACGTTGACCCCGCTGCCGCGCAGCGACGGACCAGATAGTCCCCAGTCGATGGCGTCCTCCGCCGAGATGTAGCCGATGCCTTGCGTCCGTTTCTGAAAAATTCGATTTCCGGTGATTAGCTTGTGGAATTCTTTCACGGCTTGCGGAAAGTCATTCTGGAATTGCTGCACGCGGCGTTCAAAACCCGCCGGAATATCCATCATCAATCCACCGATCCGAAAGTATGACGGTGTCATCCGGCCACCGGACGCCGCTTCGATCAGATTCAGGATTTTTTCGCGCTCGCGAAAGGCATAAAAGAAGACCGTCATCGCGCCGAGGTCCAGGGCGTGCGTTCCCAGCCACACCAGGTGCGAGGCAATTCGCTGCAGTTCGCAGAAGAGCACCCGAATGGTTTGCGCGCGCTCTGGAATTTCCAGCTGCAGCAACTTTTCCACGGCCATCACGTACGCCAGGTTGTTCCCCAGCGGATTCAGATAATCCATGCGATCGGTGATGACAATGCCCTGTTGATACTTCCGGTACTCGAACAGCTTCTCCATCCCCGTGTGGAGATAGCCGATGTCCGGGGTTGTCTTGACGACCATTTCGCCGTCGAGGACCAGCTCAAGGCGCAGCACGCCGTGCGTCGAAGGATGCTGCGGTCCCATCGAGATCGTCATCTGCGTGTCGAGCGGTTGATCGACGATTTCAAATTGGGAAGGAATGTTGACGGCGGCGCTCATGTTCAAAGTTCAAAGTTCAAAGTCCAAAGTCCAAAGCCCCCGTCCACCTGTCGGACGTTAGACTTTGGACGTTGGACTCATTCCAGGCTATACGGTTCGTAACCCCTTAGCGGAAAGTCCTTTCTTAAGGCATGTCCCTGCCAATCATCCGGCAGCAGGATGCGCCGCAGATCGGGGTGCTCGTCAAAAACAATCCCGAATAAATCGAAGGTCTCGCGTTCGTGCCAATTAGCCGTCCGCCAGACACCGGTGACTGTTGTCACGTGCGGATCGTCTTCATTCAGCAGCACTTTCAAACGCACGCGATGATGTTTTGTCGTCGAGAACAAGTGATAATTAACCTCAAAGCGCGGTTCTGCTTCGGGCCCCCGGTCGAAGCCGCAAAGATCCGACAAAAAATTGAACTCAAGACCAGGCGTTGATTTCAGATAGCGGCAAGCGGCTGCGATCTGCTCGCGCGGCACGATGAGCGTGGTCTCAGCGAGAGCTGCGACAACTTCGGTGACGTATTCGGGATGTTCACGCTGTAACGCCGTCGCGGCTGGCGACGGCGTTGAGCCTGCGGGATTAAGATCCGGCTGATTCTCCGGCACGTTCGGTTGCGCCTTTTGTTCCATCTGATTTCTAATCGGGCTGAATCAGTGACTCTGTTCAGATCTCAGATCTGAAAGTCTGACATCTCAGAACGACCTGCGTTTTTCGTGCCGCGAAGCAATCGTATAAGGTTTCGGCTGCGGCTTTTCGGTTTCGCGGAGCGTCGATCCGTCAGTTACCGGTAAAGTGCCCGGTGTGATTGCCTCACGAGCTTCTTCATCGGGCGCGTCGCGCCGCTCACGGACCGATTCCTTCATTACTTTTTCCTGCAGCATCATGACGGCATGAATCAGCATTTCCGGACGCGGCGGACAACCAGGCACGTACACGTCTACGGGCACAATCTTGTCCACACCCTGAACGATCGCATAGTTATCAAATACCCCACCTGATGTCGCGCAGGCGCCCATTGAAATCACCCATTTAGGTTCGGGCATTTGGTCGTAAATCCGGCGCAACACCGGGGCCATCTTGCGTGACACACGGCCCGAAACAATCATCACGTCGGCCTGTCGCGGTGAAGCGCGAAAAACTTCGGAACCGAAACGAGCCAGGTCGTTACGCCCGCTGGTTGCGTTCATCATTTCAATCGCGCAACAGGCGAGGCCAAACGTTGCCGGCCACAGCGACGACTTCCGGGCCCAATTAATAAGCGAGTCCAGACTGGTGGTCAGTACCTCAGGCAGTGCTTCGGCTAAGACGTTTTCTAGTCCCATAAACCGGTTACGCGCTACTCAGACGCGCTGGTTCTGCACGCTTGAGGCGTGCGTCGCCTCAATTCAAGCCGCTTTTGCCGTGCTCTTAACTTCAAACTTCGAAGCTGAAATTTGCTGTTCCAGCAGCCTCGCTTCGGCCTCAGCTTCGCGGCGCGCACTCTCGCTCCAGTCAAATGCGCCCTTCTTAATTACATAAATCAAGCCGGCTGCCAGCAGAACAATGAAGAAAATCATCTCAAGGAAAACCAGGTTGCTCAGCCCGTACTCGGGGGCTGACAGCCTGCGGAAGACCACCGCCCACGGGACCAAAAANATGACTTCAATATCGAACAGAATGAAGATCATCCCNATTAAATAGAACTTTACGGAAAACCGTTCCCGTGCCGAGCCCACTGGATCTTTGCCGCATTCATAGGGCATAAGCTTGGTGCGGGTGCGCTTCCTTTGGCCGACGAGTTGAGACAAACCGATAAAAGTGACAGCAAATCCGGCCGCCACTACGAACATCAACAGAATCGGAAGATAGTCGCTGAGATTGAAACTCATGGCCTGATCCGAAGCCACCGCAAAGAGTTGAGGGCGAAAATTTGTTCCGCGTCCTCGGCTCTCATCAGCATCGTCGCTTGAGAATCATTGTACAAGCTTGATCGTAGGCGAAGCATATGAGGGTGTCAAGCGGCTCAATCCGCCATCAAATCGTGAAGAGGAATTGATTGACCGTTGAAAAATCGTTGTGCTAACGTTCGCAATGGGCGCCTTCAGTCTATCTTCGGCACAAGTCAGCAGCAAGATACAAAATCCAAAGTGATCACCGGCTACAACACAGACGTTGAATACAACGGTGTGATTTATCACGTGCAGACCGAAGATAAAGGTCTGCAGAGCCCGATCATCTTGTCACTCGTCTATATCGGTGGGGCTATTCTGGCCAGTAAGCGCGCACCCTACGACGATTTGATTGCCAGCGGTTTTGATCAACAGATCCTGGCTGAACGCCTGCAACGACAACATAAGTTGATTTGTGCCGCAGTCCTGGCCGGCCGTATCGACGACCTGAAACGCATGAGTGAGCGGGATGGACCGATGGCCGCGGTGCCCGGCGAGACGGGAAAGTTGACGCCTCCGCCGGCAGCTGCGGAAGCCCCTCCGCCGGCGCCGGCCGTGCCTGAGGAAGCACCGCCGCCCTCGCCGCCGCCCACGGTAGAAACCGCGCCCGCTCCGCCCGAGGATGTGGAGACGGTCGAACCAGAATCGCTCTCAGTGAGATTACTGGATGAGCCGGAGTTGTTAGGCGGCCGATCGGTAGTGCTCAAAGTTCTGGTCGATCGCAAGGCGCACTATGTGCGCACGCCCGCTGAACGTGTAAAGGTAACCGTAAGAACTCTCGGGACCGCTTTTGCGCCGAATAAGATGCAGACATCGACAGACAGCAACGGCCTCGCAGTGGTCTCGCTAACGCTGCCCGACTTTCAAAACGGCCGCGCCGCCATCCTCATCCGGGCTGAAGACGATAAGGGCCATTCGGCAGAGTTGCGACGAATCGTCGTATCCAGCCACGGCTGACGAAAGACGGTGCAAATTCAACTAAACGGCGAAACGCGAGAAGTTGCGGACGAATCGACAGTGTCGGCTTTGATTGCCGCGATGGATCTCGAACCGACCCGCGTGGCCATTGAAGTCAATCACAAAGTCGTGCGTCGCAACGATTGGGCCGAGACGACTTTGCAGGCCGGCGATCGCGTTGAGATTGTTCATTTCGTGGGCGGCGGCTAAAGTCGGAGATCAGAGGTCAGACGTCTGACTTCTGACGCTTAGCAAATCTGCCCCCTCAGGGTGTAAATTCATGATAAATATATCAATCAGGGATTCATACTCATGTCTACACCAGCACCAGCTTTATCCGACACACTTGAAATAGCAGGAAAAGTATTCAACTCTCGTCTCATCATCGGCACCGGAAAATATCGGACCTTTGATGAAATGAAAGCTGCGCATCGGACGTCGGGCGCAGAGATGGTTACCGTAGCCGTCCGGCGCGTGCCACTCGATCGCAGCAGTGAATCGTTTCTCGATCATCTCGATCCGTCTTTGCAGATTCTGCCGAACACCGCCGGCTGTTACTCAGCCGACGAGGCGGTGCGGACCGCGCGGCTCGCGCGCGAGGCCCTCGGCACAGAGTGGATCAAACTGGAAGTGATCGGCGATCAGACGACACTGTTTCCTGATAACCAGCAGACACTCGACGCCGCTCGCACGCTGGTCAAGGACGGCTTTATCGTGCTGCCGTATTTCACTGACGATTTGATCGTCGCGAAAAAATTGCTTGATGCGGGGTGTCCTGCTGTCATGCCGCTGGCGGCGCCGATCGGTTCCGGACTCGGCGTGCAGAACCCAACGAACCTGCGCATCATGCGCGAACAACTTCCCCAGGCGACGATCATTGTCGACGCGGGAGTGGGCACGGCCAGCGATGCGGCGATTGCGATGGAATTGGGAGCAGATGCGGTGCTGATGAATACCGCGATTGCCGAAGCCGCAGATCCCGCAAAAATGGGCCAGGCCATGAAACTGGCAATCCAGTCGGGCAGGCTCGCATATGTTGCCGGTCGGATGACTAAGCGGCTCTACGCGAGTGCGTCAAGTCCGGTTACGGGCGTCGTTCGCTGAAGAGGGAGAAACATCGACACTCTCGGGCGCATCGAGGTCGTTTATTTGGAGTGCGCCGACTCGTCGGCGCTTCTGTTTTGGTGACATGAAGCGGCGTCGAGCCGGCGCACTCCAAAAAAAGGTCCCTACGGACACATGTGAACCGCAGAGGCCGAATTCCTGGGATTCGGCAACCCGCCGCTGAAGTCGTTCGAGTTCCGGTCCGAATCAGTGCAGCCGGCATTTGCTCTCAGCACGGCCGTCGAATTAGTTTGCGCCGGCGCTCCGGCCGTTCCTTCGAAACAGGTCGCACTGCCATAGCCCGCAAAATCAATTGCTGCGCCAATGTTTGTATTGGGACAGTTTTGTCCACCCAGCGGCGCAGTCCCTGCCGCATTACCGCTAAGCGCGACGCTGCCATTAACGAGCGCCACCTTGCCGCCGCTGGTGGCGAGATTTGTCGAGCCGGTCGCGTCCGGCGTCGGCAATGCCACTCCCACCGACCCACCTGAGCCCAATTGAACTAAGTAATACTTGTTCGCGCCGATTAGGCAAGTATGGTTCACTGGACACAATCGAATCACAGTCCACGATGTGCCGGTCGCTGTCGCGGTCTGAATTGACCACGAACTAAGATCGATTGCGCTGGCCGTGCGATTGAAGATCTCGACGAAGTCATTTGCGAAAGGCGCGCCGGTGTTGCCACCGCCGGCATAGACCTGGCTGATTACAAGAGTCGCGCCATCATCATTCACAATCGTTCCCGTTCCTTGCGCCGTTGCGATATCAGCGTTCGCCGCGCCGTTCAGATTTACCGCGAACGTTTCATCCGCCTCGATCGGCTGTATCACCATTTACCTGCACGACGATCGTTTTCTGTGTTTCACCCGGCGCGAAAATTAATTGCGTGGGAGGAACCGCCACGTAATCACTTCCTGCTGTAGCCGTAGCGTCGGCAGTCGCGTAATTTACAGTGACCGTTTTGTTGCTCGGCAGCGTCAACGTAACCGTGAAGTTAAATGAGGTCGAGCCGCTATTCCCCTCGTCTGCCGCCACGCTATTAATCATCAGCGCCGGCGTATCGTCATTCAAAATCGTGCCCACGCCATGTCCATTCAGGACGGTTGCGCCCAGGACGTTCGTAATATTGACAAAGAAGGTTTCATCTGGCTCGACCAACGCATCGCCATTAATCGTGACTTCGAACGAATAAGTTTGGACACCGGCAGGAATTAACTGCGATGTCAGGCTCTTCGCGACGTAATCGCTTCCAGCCGTGGCAGTGCCGTCAGAGGTGGCCACGTCAAACGTTACCCCTCCTGCCAAGGCCGGCTTGGTCAAACTAACGGTAAACGCGAACGTGCTGGTTGAAGTGTTTCCTTCCGTTAACGTCACATCGTCGATCGAAAGCACGGGTGGCGCATTGCAATCGTTTACCAGCGCAGAGGAGTTGCGCGGGTTCGCCGGCGCGATCGAGAAATCAGTTATGTTGTCATTAGTGTCCAGACAGCCGTTCGATTTTCTTAAGACAGCGTTTAAATTACCCGGCGCTCCGGTTGGCCCACTGCCTTCATGACAGAAGTCAGTAGTTGCGGTTGAGCCGCCATAACCAACCTGATCAAGAATGCTCCGATCCGAAGGACAGGCGCCGGACAGAGGCACTGCATTTGTAACCAGCGCGACTTTGCCACTGGTTGTCGCCATCGCGATGGTGCCGGTTGCGTCTGGCGCCGGCAGATTCTGCGTGCCGCCCGAGCCGGCGGTCTCCTGAACGAGAAAATAGCGGCCCGGAGCTAATAGGCACGAGGCGGTGCTGCAGAGCCGAGTGACCGACCAGCTGCCGGTGCCGCCGGCGGAACTGTACTGAACTGACCATCCGGTCAAGTCAACCGTCGTCGTTCCGCGGTTGAAGATTTCGATGAAGTCGTTCTTGTATAGGGCAGCCGGCAGGCTGGTGTTGCCACCGCCACCGTACACCTGACTAATAACAATGAGAGGAATGTCATCGTTGAGAATTGTGCCGATGCCGGTTCTCATGGTCGCTGAGATCAAGGCGTTCGGCGATGCATTCGTAATCGATAAGGTAAAGGTCTCGTCCTGCTCAACGAACGAATCGCCATTTACGCGAACATTGATCGTTTTCGTCGTCTCACCGGGGTTGAAAGTCAAAGTGCCGCTGCTACTTTCATAGTCGATGCCTGAAATCGCTGTTCCATCGCCGGTCGCATATTGCACTGTCACTGTTTGGTTCGCCGCTGGCGAGAGCGTCACCGTGAATACGGCATCGGATGGCCCGCTATTGCCTTCTGCGATTGCGACAGTTGGTGTGATCGAGAGAACCGGACTATCGTCGTTGAGAATCGTTCCCTCACCGTCGCTTTTGGCAACTATCGCGTTTGTGACGTTGGTCAGCTTGGCGAGCAGAGTTTCATTTGGTTCGACATTCGTATCGCCATTGACCGTGACGAAGAAGTGGTAAGTTTGTTCCCCTTCCGGAATCGTCTGTCGCGACAGGCTCCTGGGCACGTAATCGCCATCGGCAGCCGTAGCGGTCCCATCTGCAGTGCCGATGTCAAACGCGACCGTGGTTGGGGCGGGCGCCGACAAGTTCACGGTGAAATCCAAAGTGGCTGTACCTCCATTACCTTCGCTCACGCTCGCATCGCTAATCGAGATAGCGGGCAGGTCATCGTTCTGAATCGTGGCCGTAGCCTGCGCTGAGGTCACGCCGGCACCCACAATGTTGGTGACATTCACCAGAAACTGCTCATCGGGTTCGACGTACGTATCGCCATTGACCACGACGTTGAAGTTATAAGTTGTTTGTCCGGCAGGGATAATTTGGTTTCTTAGTGACTTAGCGACGTAATCGCCGTTTGCACTTGTCGCGCTGCCATCAGCTGTCGCGATGTCGAAACTTACATCTGTTCCCTCCGGCGCCGCTGACAGGCTGATGGTGAAAACTGCGTTAGTCGCGCCGCTATTTCCTTCAATCACAGTCGCGTCGTTTATCGTAAGATTAGGCAATTGAGTTGCGCCACAGGTGTTTGTAGAGTTTGAATTTCGCGGCCGCGCTCCCGCCGTAAAAAAGTCAGCCGCATTATTGTTCGTGTCCGCGCAGCCGCCGCTTCGCCGGTAGACTGCCGTCGAATTATTCCCGAACGTGAATGAAGATGGCCCAACACCCTCGTAACAATGATTTGAGGTCGAGGCCGACCCGCCGTAACCGGCAAAATCTCCTGCGCCNGCGGGATTGAAGGGTTGGATTCCGTCGTCCCCCGGACAGGTTCCCACGAGTAAACTTTTGCCAGCGATCAGCGCAACCTTGCCGCTGGTAGTGCTGGTTAAATTGATTGAGCCGATTGCATCCGCTTGCGGCAACGCAGCGCCTGCGGATCCGCCTGCCTCTTTTATCAGGAAATAATGTCCCGGGAGCAGAGTCCCGCTGGTCAAATCTGTCTTGGCCCAGTTTGAACCAGATGTGCTCAGAAACTGCACGGAATACGGGACGACCGAGAAATCGACTGTGGTCGTGCCGCGATTGAACAGCTCCACGAAATCGTCCTGGTACGCCGCATTCGACAATCCGCCGCCGGGATAGATCTGGCTGATGACAAGATCCGCAAAATCATCATTCTCGATTGTTACTACGCCCTGCGATTTACCTATAGAGGTGGTAGGGGTGGCGTTCCGCAGCATTACAACGAATGTTTCATCAGGCTCCAGGAGCTGGTCACCATCGATCGTGACGTTAATTTCTTTGGTTGTTTCGCCTGCGTTGAAGACCAGGGTGTCGCTCGCGGATTCATAGTCAACGCCGGCGACGGCGCCGGCGTTCGCCGTCGCAAAATCAACCGTGACGATGTTGTTGGCCGGCGGTGTTAGGGTAACCCTGAGAGTCGCCGTCGTTCGCCCGCTGTCTCCCTCCTTGACGGTCACCTCGTTAATCGAAAAAGTCGGTGTTGGCGGTGCTGCGTCATCGTTGGCAATCGTGCCAATGCCCTGGGCACGAGCGAGGGTCGCGTTGATCGGAGACGCTAGATTCACCAGGAACGATTCATCAGGCTCGAACTCTATGTCGCCATTAACCAGGACGGTGATGGTCCTGTTTGTTTCGCCCGAATTGAAAATGACTGTACCGCTCGCCGACTGGTAGTCGGCCGGTGATGTGGCTGTGTGGTCGGCAGTCGCATAATTCACCGTGATGATTCGACCGCTCTCACCGGACAATGTAACTGCAAAGGTGGCGGCCGTTACTCCGCTGTTACCTTCTATAATCGTGACGTCATGGATTGATATCTCGGGCGGTGGATCATTGTCATTAATTGTCCCCTGGCCCCGGTCGTCAACGATTACAGCGTTAACCGCGTTAGAGAGATTCACAAAGAATGTTTCTGCCGGTTCGTCTCGGGTGTCGCCGTTCACTAGCACCGTGATTGTCCTGGTTGTTTCGCCGGGTGCAAAGGTGAGCGTGCCGCCGTTTGCTTGATAGTCAGAGCCGGCGGTTGCGGTGCCGTCGGCAGTGGCGAAGTCGACAGTCACACTTTCTGTGTTGGTGGTGGTGAGACCGACAGTAAATGTTGCGGCTACAGGTGTGCTGTTGCCTTCGGTAACGGTTACGTCGTTGATGACGATTTCGGGCTCACAAGCACCTGCGGCTGACGCGCTGTTGCGCGGCCGGGGTTGACCCACAAAGAAATCCGCCGCGTTACTATTTGTAACGACACAGCCGCCTGCCTTGCGAAGGGCGGCAGTCGAATTTGATAGTCCTGCCCCGGGCGCTGCCCCCTGGTAACAATGACCAACGCTTGTGTACGTGTCTCCGTAACCCAGCCAATCAATGACACTGGAAGCGGAAGGATTGAACGGAACTGCGCCATCGTCACCCGGGCAGGTTGAGGCAGAAAGCACGTCGATGCCGGCGACGAGGGCAACTTTACCTGACGTACTCGCGAACGCAATCGTGCCCGTCGCGTCAGGTAAGGGAAGCGTCACACCATTTGTCGTACCTCCAGCCTCCTGAACCAAGAAATAATGGTGAGGCAGTATCGTCCCGCTCAACAGGTTTGTCTTGCTTGATCCGAAGGTCGATCCAACGCTGGCATACTGAATTGAATAAGGCGTGACGGCGAAATCAACCGTCGTGTCCCCGCGATTGAAGAGTTCAACGAAATCATTACGGAAGAGCGCGCCTGCATTGTTGCCTCCTCCATAGACCTGGCTGATCGACAGATCCGCTGCATCATCATTAACGATCGTTCCCTTTGCCTTAGGATTTCCGTTGGCGCTGGTTACGTTGACGAAGAATGATTCATTCGGCTCGACCAGGGCGTCGCCCCTTACGGCGACCTCGAAAACGTAAATCTGCTGCCCGGCGGGAATAATCTGGTGGGTCAGTCTTTTGGCCTCATAGTCGCCGGGCGTCACCGCCGTGTTGTCCTGTGTTTCTATGTCGAACCTAATGCCGCCGGCCGGAGCGGGCCGAGAAGACTGCACGGTGAAGCTAAATGTAGTCACGCCCGCATTGCCTTCAGTCTGAGAGAGATCGGCGATTGTAAGCACCGGATCGTCATCATTAATGATTGTTCCCTGGCCGTGGGCCTTCGTGATCGTAGCGCCCGAAACGTTTGTGACATTCACGAAGAAACTTTCGTTTGGCTCGATCATTAAATCGCCATTTACAGTCACCGCGAACGAATACGCTTGAGCGCCCTCCGGTATGGTTTGGTTGGTAAGATTTCGCGGCGCGTAATCGTCGTTCGTAACTGTTGCACTGCCGTCTTCAGTGCCAATGTCAAAGGTAACCCCGCCGGCTGGCGCAGGTGTTGAGAGTGCAACCGTAAAGACAAAGCTGCTTGTGCCGCTGTCGCCTTCAAATTGCGAGACGTCATTAATCGACAGGGTAGGATTAACTGAGAGAACAACGGCGCCCTGCTGAAGTCCCGCACGGGCGCGAATCGTCGTATTGCCTGAAGCCTGGGCTGTCACGGTCGCCGCTTGTCCGGTCGCCGGCGCCAATGTGGCTTTGCTGGTATCACTTGAATCCCACGTAAATGACACGTTTGGAACCTCCGATTCTTGTCCTCCCGACTTGGTGAAGGCGCGAGCGACAAGCGGAACCGTTGCGCCAACATCAGCGCGGGTTGCAGGCGTAGAGACTTCAATCCGCGTCAGCGCCGGTGACCCGAACGGTGTTCCGTCTGCGCGGGTGCCTGGCGAATAGGTGCGGCCCTCGGCGGTGGCCGCGGTGCTATGTGCCACAAATAGTCCTCCGGAATTTCCAACTTCGGCATCCGGCGAACGAGTCAGAGACTGATCCGCAGACGCTGGAACTCCGCTGGAAGCGCCATACGTTTGCGACGCAATCAAGATATCCGTGCCGCTGACTGGCAGCTTGATTTTTACCGTGTCGGCGGGGTCATTGAGACTTAGAGAACCTGCAGTGAAAATCATCGCTCCACCGAACGCCGGATCGTTTGCAGGCGGCTTGCCGCCACCAAAGATCACGGCCGCCCGGCCGGCCGCGAGCGACGTGTGTGCCGGAAAGGTGAATCGGTTGCTGGTAGCATCCGCGACGATAATTCCGGACAGGTCAAGTGCATTGTTTGAATTGTTCAGCAATTCAATGAATTCATCGTCGTCCGAATTGCGCACGCCATCGCGGTTTGCATCGCCTTCAATCGCTGACGTTAATGGGTTGTCAGGCTCGACATCCGCATTTATTTCGTTGATAACCAGTGGTACCTGAACTGCTAGTGTCGTCGTGGTTGATGCCGTACCTCCCAAACCATCTGCTGTCGATACTGTGATCGTAACCGCGCCAATACCCACGCCGCGCGCAAGACCTTCTTTATCGACGGTCGCAATTTCCACGTTGCTCGAATTCCAGTTGAAGCTTAATCCGCTAAGCGGCTGACTGTTCTGATCGAACGCAGTGGCAAACAGGGCCTGAGTACCGCCGCGATTGATCGCCGAATCGGACGGAGTGAGCTCGATGTGGGTGACCCTTGGCATCACCTGCAGTGTTGCCAGCGCCTGCAAGGTTAGGTTGCCGCTGCTGGCGGTCGCCTGAATATGAGCTGTGCCCTGCCGGTGAGCCATGACGGAAGCAAGGGCGGCAAACGTCGGCGGTTCATTCGCGGACGATTCAACAGTCGCAACGGCGGCATTGTCGGAAATGAAGTTGAATATGGCGCCGGCAAAATCGCGGCCATATTCGTCGAACGCGCGGGCGGTGAATTGGGTGGTTTGGCCGGCACCCACCGTCGCCGACTCAGGTGAGATTGTCATCCGCGTGAGATGTCCCGGACAATCGCCAAAAGGCGCTCCGTCAATTCTCAATCCCGGAGAGAGGCGTCGCAGGCTGTTTGTCGTGGAATGGAGTACGAATCCGCCCGTAATATCCGGCGCACGAGTGAGCGATTGTCCGCTGTCGCCGTTGAGTCCCGTCGCGCCCCCATATGAGAACTGCGTGATCAAATTGCCGGCTGCATCGCGCACCAGAATCGTCAGTCCTGAGTTGGTGAGCGACAAGCCGCTCGAAGGAGAGTTCGCTTTAAAAACCTGCGCACAACCAAACCCAGGGTCGTTTGGATCGAAGTTTCCACCTCCGAAGATGACCACTGCTTCTCCTGCCTTGACTGTTGTACCGGATGGAAAGGTGAAGCGTGTTGTTTCATGTGTGCTGCCGGACGCGCGGGTGCTGATGGTCCAACCGCTGAGTCCTGTCGGTTCACTCGCGCTTGCATTTACCAATTCGATGAATTCGTCCTGCGTTCCATCGCGTATTCCATCGTGATTTGCATCACCGGCAATTCCGTCGGGAGGATCAGCCAGGACCTCGTTAATTAAGATTGGGCGAACCGGATCGCCGAGGAAATTAACGGTCGCCGGGTTGCTTTCGCGGCCGTCGCAGTTGATTGAGAGAGTCACGTTGCCGGCCCCGCGCAAATCAGCAGGGATGTGGACGTGGATCTCATCGAGGCCGGGTAAACCTGTTGAGGGAAGCACGGTTTGGCCGGGCAATACGCGACCTCCAACATTTACTGCCGTCATCGCAGCATTTCGTGCGCCGGTGGCGAATATGCTCAGCCGAAGATCGCCACTGGTTGGATCAAACGGACCTTCCTGAAGGGTAAGGGCGTTCAGGATCAATGCTTCGCCGATGCCGTCACCTGTCCTGGTGAATAATCCGGGGGCGGCTGGCAAAATCGTCGCTGTGCCCTTGGATGGAAAGCCCTCAGAGTTGAAGACGACGATCCCAGCCGTCCCAATCTCAGTTTGTGGCGGCACGACAATATTCACTTGGGTTGGAGACACGAAAAGGATTTGCGCCGGCCGACTGTTGACAGTGACGCGCGTGCCGCCGACATCAGTCGGGAAACTGCCGTTTGGCAAAGGTTGCGACTGAATCGCCGTGTTGGCGAGATTTGCCCCTTGCGCGATCGCAATGCTGTCCGGCGCCACTGCTTTTGCCGTTGCTGGTTCATGTCCCAGGGAGGCCTGGTTCAAAATCGCCGTCAGAGCACCGTTCGCCGGTCGCGCCGGAAGAGTGATCGTATAGATTTCGGCGTTATTTTCCGTGCCCGGACTCCCTACCGGTCCGGATAGGACGCGGGGAAAATTGAAAGCCGCGATCGAGCCGTCATCGCTTAACGACGAGATAACGTCGGTGGTGGCGCTCGCCGGCGCGCTGGTGATTTTGGAGAAAGATACCGTGGGCAGATCATAAAGATAAAGCTCGACACTGCGGTCTGAATTATTTCCTGCGCCGGGAACGCTTCGACGTGTCGCAAAAGCGATCCGCAGGCCATCACCGCTAATGGTCGGATGGAGCGGAACTTCACTGACACGTGCGCCGAGCGAAGTGATCTGTCTAATGACGTTTCCGCTGCGACCGTCATGCATGAACACCTGCGTTGTATTGATGGCGGTTTGCGCTGAATAGACGATGCGCGACCCGTCATCGCTGATGGCGCGGCCATAGGTCATCGCCAACGACTCAATGTGTGCCGCAACGACTGTTGGCGAGCCGCCTAAACGCGTTTGCCTCATCAAATCGCGGACGACGCCCGGCGTTGCGCCCGGGTCTCGAATGTAGGCGACCGTCGTTGCGTCCCCGCTAATCTTGGCGTCACTGCAACCGACAATACCGAAAGAATCCGTTAGTTGAGTAAACGAATTTGCGGCGACGTCATAAACAAAGATCTCCAGATTTTCGTCCGCATTCCGGTTTGTGAGGTCGCGGTTCGATGAAAAGGCGATGAAACGCCCATCGTCGGAGATTGATGGCTGGAAATTTCCATGTTTGGTGCGATCAGCGAGACTGGCGGCTGAGGTATTCGTAATCTGAGTCAGCTTCAGGCCATCGAAGAGAAAAATCTCTGAATTGCCGTCGCTGTTCGTCGAGAGCAAATCGTCGGTTGAGGCAAAGGCGATATGCGAGCCGTCTTGCGACATGGCCGGCGCCACCGCGCGTGACATAGCCATTTGCAGCAATGCCGGTGTATCAGCGGCGACGTTGGCGCGAATGGCGCGAAAATGGCTGCCGCCTCCGGCTGCGGCCAGGTCTTCCGTAGACTCGAAGGCCACGACTCGACCATCGCCACTAATTGTTGGGTTCAGGTTCAGCTCTGCTTCGGAAGTATTCGTAATGCGGCGCAACGTACTTGATTGCATCGACGCCTGGTGCGGCAACGCTGTGCAGAGGATGACCGCGCCGCAAACAACCAGGACGACTGTGATCAGTCGATGCATCCGAAATCCCGGTGGCACGGGCGTCCCGCCGGTGAGTCACGCGCAAGATGGACACGCCACATGGCACACGCGTCCCGCGCGTGAATCACACGCGCAAGATGCGCGTGCCACTTCCGCCACTGCTTGGGCGGGGGATTCTACAGAGATTCTGAATAATTACAACGTAACGAAATTTGCAAGGAATGAGGTGTCAGAAGGAAAGACAATGCCTTGAAAGCCTGACGTGCGTCATAACTGCCAGGAGAGCTATATCGAGAAGAAATGAAACCACGAACGGACACGAACAAAGTCCGGTAATAGTGTCATTTTCGTGGTTCAAATTCCGGGCAGCCACCGATAAGAATTGAAAGCACGAATGCACCCGAACAAAGCTCCCTGTTTCTTGTGATTTCCTGATTCAAATTGGTTTGGGTAGTAGAATGAATCGCAACCGTGGTACTGACCTCGCTTGGGAGCGCGATCTAACGGGTTTGTGTGATAGGGTAGGGAACCAAATAGGCTTCAGAATCTTAGCTCGTATATCTCACTTCGAGAGGAATTCGTCAGGATGAAGATCGCGATTGCCGGAGCCAGCGGCCTGGTTGGTTCGGCCCTCATTCCGGCGCTGACTGCTGATGAAGTCGCGATTACTCGACTGGTGCGCCATGCTCCAAAGCCGGGGGAAATTGAATGGCATCCCAACCAGGACCAAGTCACCAAACAGAGCTTGGAAGGGTTTGATGTGATGATTAACCTGGCCGGAGAGAACCTTGCATCCGGACGCTGGACCGATGAACACAAACGAAAGATTCGCGATAGTCGCGTCAACGGAACGCACCTCATAAGCGAAGCTCTCGCCAAACTCACTACCAAGCCGAGGGTGTTTGTTTGCGCATCGGCCACCGGAATTTATGGCGACCGCGATGACGAAGTGCTTGACGAACAAAGCGAGTCGGGCGGTGGGTTTCTGGCCGGCGTCTGTCGTGAATGGGAGAAAGCCTGCGAGCCCGCGACTAAAGCCGGTGTGCGCGTAGTCAATCTGCGCCTGGGTCCGATTCTGGCGCGCGATGGCGGGATGCTCGCCAAGCTCCTGACGCCGTTCAAAATGGGCATGGGCGGAAAAGTCGGCAGCGGCAAGCAGTACATCAGTTGGGTGGCGCTCGCGGACGTGGTCAGCGCGATCAGGCTGGCGATTGCCGATCAATCCGTGCAAGGGCCTTTGAATGTGGTATCACCGAATCCGGTGACGAATGAAGAATTCACGAAGACACTCGGCCATGTCCTGAATCGGCCCACGGCGCTTCAGATGCCGGCATTCGCCGCCCGACTAGCCTTCGGCGAGATGGCTGATGAGATGTTGCTGGTGAGCCAGCGCGTAATGCCCAAGAAGCTGGTCAGCGCCGGATTTCAATTTCAATTTCGGGATGTGGAAAAAGCGATTAGGCACTATGTAGTGTCCTGATTTGCCGTCAAGACTTTTCGGATTGCTATTTATTTCTGCTGCCCAAACGAATTGGACCACGAGATACACGAAGAGAGGCCTTTGATTAGAACCTCGTTCGCGTATTTCGTGGCTTCAGTTCCTTTCGAATCACCACAACACCAGCGCCAGCACAAAACGAAATAGTCCCGCCCCCATCAAAACCCAAAACGCATTCGGCCGGTAACGAAGCAGGATAAGGACAATCAACGCCGCCATGGTGACGCCGACGATTGAATGAATACCGGCGCGGGCGACGCTCCAGGCAGCGGCCGCCAACAGTCCGGTAACCGCAGGCGCCACCCCGCGCAGAAATGCCTGCGTCTGTCGATTAGAGCGGAACCGCCGAAACGATGAACCGGCAGCAATCGTCATCAAAAACGACGGCAAAAACACGCACAGAGTGGAGAGCAAAGCCCCAGGCGTGCCGGCTACTCGGTACCCTACAAACGTGGCCATGATCAGTACGGGCCCGGGTGTGATCTGGCCCAAAGCTGTAGCGTCGGCAAACTCCTGATGATTCAACCAATGATGCGAATTGACGACTTCATTTTCGATTTCCGGAATCATCACGTAGCCACCACCGAAGGTGACTGCGCCGATTCGGAGGAAGATAAACGAAACTGAAAGTGCGAGCCCCAACTTCGCGATGATTGGTAACGCGGGTAGCAGATACGCCTTTCGTCGCTGCGGTTTTCCGGCACCCGAAGTGGTCTTATTTTCAAAATCTTCGTCGACCGGCGTGACTCTTTGATCAGCCATCTCGCGGAGACGCTGCTCAGCCATTGCTTCCGTCAAATATCCGCCGTAAAAGCCATGCGGTTTTTTCCGCCTTCTGCGCACGAGGCGATCACGAATTCGTTGCTGGCGCCGCGAGGCAAAACTGCGAATGCGCTCGATCCGCCGTGGCAGTCGCGGCTCGACGAACGATTCCATGCCGATGCCGATTAGGCCTGAAATCAGAATCACCTCGAGCACCGTCGCGCGCAGCAACACTACGGCAGCAAAGGACAGGACGATCAGAATTCGCTGCCAGGATTTGCTCGACGTGTGACGGCCCATACGCCAGGCGGTAACGGCAATCAGCGCGACGACCGCCGAGTTGAATCCATGAAAGAGTTGTTCGGTGTTGGGGAGCGCGCGAAACCTGTCATAAAAGATCGCCAGCAAAATCATCATCAACATCGAAGGGAGGATAAATCCGGTGAGTGAGACCGTGGCGCCGCGCCACCCGCGCACACGAAAACCGATATAGGTGACCGCATTACCGGCGCTGGTGCCGGGCAGGCTTTGGCCGAGCGCCAGCGCTTCGACGAAATCGTGCTCGCCGAGCCAGCGGCGCTCCAAAACCACCAGGTGACGAATCTGTGCCAGCACGGCAAAGCCGCCACCGAAGCCGCTGACACCAATTTTCAGAAAAGATAAGAACAGACCTCCGAGAGTTGTTGTTCGCGAGATTCGTTTCAGTCTGCGCTGTTCATAGCGGGCGCGAGTGCGAATTTTGTGAACGCGGAGGCGAGCGGGAGTTCTTTTGACAACGGTAGTCTGAGCCACTGCGTCAGGGAGTTTAACATGAAGTCACGTGCCGCTTGGATCGCTATTGCGCCTCCGGCGCAGCACATAGCGGTGAGCCTCTGGCTCACCGGCGAGGACTACCAAACAAACAGGCGTGAAGCTCCGCTTCACGCCATTTCTTGCAAAGATTTTTTACTTGCACCCAACTCTAGAATTGGGTGATGCATGTCATATCCCGCGATCATCCATGTTACTACCTCACATCTGTCACGAAAGACCGGTTACAAGTTTTCCGGGCTGATGAGTTTAAGACGGTTGTATGCAAAGCATTGGACGAAGCGAGAAAGTCAGGAGGATTCTCTTTATATGCCTACGTGATCATGCTCGATCACCTGCACATCATCACCGACTCAGCAGTCAAACCTTCGAGGACCCTCCAATTTGTGAATGGGATCATTAGCAGACGCCTGATCGATTATTAGAAGAACGGTGGATATGAGACAAGTCTGCGGACACTGGAGCATGCAATCGGTCGTCGACAGCGGCGTTATTCATTGTGGGATCGCCATCCCGATGCCAGGTTGTTGCTGACTGAGGAGATGCTGATGCAACGAGTCAATTACACGCACATGAATCCGGTACGAGCCGGGATGGTAGAGAGGCCGGAAGATTATGGATGGTCGAGCGCGCGAATATGGGCCGGCAAGGCATTGGAGGATGAACCGCTTTTGATGAATCTTGATCGGATTAAATGGCGGAGCGGCGCCGGAGGCGCGGGATAAATTTAGTAGGTAGTTCGCCGGTGAGCCAGAGGCTCACCGCAATGTGCTGCGCCGTAGGCGCGAAAAGAGTATGGAAAGTTGTGTCCGGTGCCACAGCCTCACCACCATGTGCGCCGCCAAAGACGGAATTCGCGTGCGGGCGATTCAAGCAGCCGGTGCAGCAACTTCGTTTTGCGATTTGAACTCCGGCAATATGCTAAAAACTTCCAGCGCGTATTTCACATTTCCAAACGGCGCCGACACCTGCACGCCCTGAATCAGGTCGCGTACTTCCGCGAGTGATTCACGCGCGATCTTGAGGCCTTCGTCACGGCCTGCCTCCTTGCTAAGCGCCGAGGCGGCGCGCATGCGGTCCATGATCTCGGACGTGACGCGAACCCCTGGAACTTCGTTGTGGAGGAACTCCGCGTTCCGGAAAGAAACCAGCGGCCAAATGCCCGCGACAATTGGAATCCGGCAGTGTTCGATTCGTTTGAGAAACTCACGCAGTTGTTGAGTGTCAAAGACCGGTTGCGTGATGGCATATTCAGCGCCAGCTTCAATTTTCCATTCAAAGCGGCGGATCTCTTCGTCCATGTTAACGGCGCCCGGATTGACTCCGACGCCGATCGAAAACGCCGTCGGATCGCCAATCGGATTATTGCCGATGTCCAGACCGTGATTCAGTTTGTTCACCATGTTGGTGAGGCCAATCGCGTCGATATCGAACACGGCGGTCGCATCCGGGTACGGTCCCATTTTTGGCGGATCACCGGTAATCAACAGCAAATTGCGGAGACCAAGCGCCGCGGCTCCCAGCAGATCGGACATCATCCCCAGGAGGTTTCGATCGCGACAGCAATAGTGCAGCACCGGCTCGATCCCGATCTCTTTCTGGACCATAAGGGCGGTCGCCATAGCGCCCATGCGCGTTTGCGCCCGAGGACCGTCGGGAATGTTGACTCCGTCGACGCCGGCCTCTTTGAGCAGCCGGATTGCTTCGAGCGTCTTCCACGGATTACAACCCTTTGGCGGCAGCACTTCTACTGTGGTGACAAATTCGCCGCTGGCGATCTTGCGCCCCCAATTCGACCTTTCTGCGGCAGGCATGACGGTGACTTCCGGCGGCTTGAGATCCCGCACACTCACTTTGGCGGTTTCCGAAACATGCACTTGTTGCGTGCGGGGATGAAATTGGCGAATTGCGTCGGCGATCATCTTGATGTGCGCGGGCGTGCTGCCACAGCAACCGCCGACGAAACTAGCACCTGCCTGAATAATGCGGCGCGAGTATTCCGCCATGTATTCAGGCGAGCACATGTAAATCTGACGGCCGCCGACATCGCGCGGCAGTCCCGCGTTTGGCTGTGCCGACAACTTTTTCTCGGTCAGCGCGCGCATCTTTTCGATCGCGTTCAGCACGATCGCCGGGCCGACTCCGCAATTTAGTCCGATGACGTCCGCACCCCATTCAGCAATGCGTTTAGTGAAGACTTCCGGCGTTGCGCCGAACAGCGTATTGCCGTCCATTTGGATGGTGACCTGGGCCACGATGGGAAGATCGCACAGCTCGCGCACGGCGTTGATCGCCTGATGCAGTTCCGAGATATCAGAGAAGGTTTCCAGCACGAAGAGATCAACCCCGCCCTCGAGCAAAGCTGAGGCCTGATCCGAAAACATTTGCCTGGCTTCATCGAACGAGGTCGGACCATAGGGCTCGATGCGCAGACCCAGCGGTCCAATTGCGCCCGCGACCAGGGCCCGATGGCCAGCCGCTTCGCGCGCGATGCGCGCAGCTTTGATATTTATTTCGCGCAGGTTGGCCTCGAGGCCGTACGGCTGGAGCTTATTGACATTGGCGCCAAAGGTATTTGTTTCGATGATGTCCGCACCGGCCCGCACATATTCGGCGTGCACTTCGCGCACCAGGTCGGCCGCGACTAGGTTCAGCTCATCATAAGAGCGATTGATGTAGATGCCCTTGGAATAGAGCATCGTGCCCATCGCGCCGTCGAAGATGTAAGCCTTGTCGGAATCGAGAAGTTGTTGGAAGGTTTCCATGGCTGTTACATTGCAGATTTCCAATTTCCGATTGCCAATTTGACCAAGCAATCGGAAATCGGCAATTGGCAATCGGCAATGAAAAAAATCCCGCGCTAAACAACGCGGGACTTCAAATCGATTTGAAGTTGTTTCGGTTCGTCCTTTTGAACTCTCCGAGCTGTTTAGCTGTTTGTTTTGCGTGGCCGCAAGTCGCCTTAACTCACCACGTTTTCCAAAGATGCTTATAGTCCTGAGCTGCAACAGATGTCAAGGAGAGTATAACTCTTAAGGCAAATCATCGTTTACACGATTAAGAGAGGTAAACCCTACGACTACGGAAGTAGTGGGTATATTATACCCGGATAAAGACACGTCAGTCTCGGCTCAGATCTGGGTTGCCCTGATTGACTGTAACTCCAGGAATTCCAGGTGTCTCTGTGTTGCTGAGACTTACATCTCTGTTCGTTTCGCCTCTCTTCCTCGCCGCTAGTTTCTCGCCTGCCCTGGCGCAATCAACCGCCCAAAATGTGCCCGTAGCAACCGGTGAAACTTTTTTAATCTGGGGTCACGTCGCCGCGACGGGAAAACCTCTTGCGGGTGCCGCGGTTAGTCTCTGGCGGCAGCCTCTGGCTCAACCAAACTCTGACAATGTAACGGCGACTACTCGGACTGATCGCGATGGTAAATATCAACTCAAGGCGCCGGCCGGGGACTATTTCATTGCCGCAAAGGCCGATGGTTTTGTGGATGTCATTGAGAACGAACCACTCCTCAAATCGCTTCGGCGAGTTCGTGTGACCGAGGGGGCCTGGCCTCAGACAGTCGACTTTGAGTTAGTACCCGCAGCGTCCCTCGAAGGTACCGTTACTGATGATGAGGGTAAGCCCGTTTTCCTGACTCCCATTTGGGTTATGCCGGATGGTCTGCCGACCGCTTCGATTCCGTTCAGGTATTTTCCCGCCATCAGGACTGACGGACTCGGAAGATACAGGATTACCGGGCTGCCTGCGGGCCGTTATCGACTTGCCGCCGGTGATCTGGCTCCGGTTTGGGACACGTCGTTTGGACGCAGTCCACACCGGCGCACTTTTTATCCGGACGCTGCCGATCAGATGCAGGCGAAGGTAATTGAGATCTCTGCGGGCGCGGAGATAAAACAGGTCGATATCAACATGGGTCCGGTACTGAAGACTTTTACCGTAAAGGTGCGCTTGTTGGCGGACCGAGACAGCCAGATTCCACCTTACCTGGATTTTATTCTGGAGGCATTCTACCAGGGACAGCGGGCGGCGACTGTGAAACCGCGCGCGGCATCGATCACTAACGGTGAGATCGTCATTCCGAATGTTCCGGTCGGCGAATACGTAATTCATGTTTGGAGCCTCGACCGCCCTCTCCAGCCAAATGGTTGTGCGCAGATCGTGAACTCCAAACTCCTCGGCCGGTCGAATCGCTTTGAAGTAATCGATAAAGACGTCGCGTTCGATTTGCATATTACTATTCCAATCAAACCTTGACAGGCCTCCATCGCTTCTGGCTGAATGCTCCGGCTTTCCCGAATCGTCAAAGAGACCAATCTCAAATTTCGGAAGCTGAGGCACGGCTGACCTAATGAGCACACCAATTGACGGCACTGCGGTAACCACGACAATCGAAGCCGACCACGGCTTCTTCGGACACCCACGCGGTTTATCCACGCTCTTCTTCACCGAGATGTGGGAGCGGTTTAGTTACTACGGCATGCGTGCGCTCCTGACTCTTTACATGACCTCGAAGTTGGTCGATGGCGGTTTGGGTTTCAGCGAGACTTACTCGAGCGCGATCTACGCTACTTATGTTTCCTCCGTCTGGTATCTGCCCCTGGTTGGCGGTTGGCTGGCTGACAAGGTGCTGGGCGCGCGGCGGGCTGTGCTGATCGGCGGAATCATCATCGCCTGTGGCCATTACTCAATGGCGATTGATAGTCTTCCGACCTTTTATGCCGCCCTAATCCTGATCGCGTGTGGCACCGGTTTGCTCAAGCCGAATATCAGCACGATGGTCGGCCAGTTATACGACACCAGCGATAAGCGCCGCGACGCGGGCTTTTCGATCTTCTACATGGGCATCAATCTCGGCGCCTTCATTTCACCCTTTGTCACTGGTTTCCTCGCGCAGAGCATTTTCTTTAAAGGCGTCCTTACGCGCATGGGTTTGAATCCGGCGCATGCCTGGCATTGGGGTTTCGCGGCGGCCGGCGTGGGCATGACCATCGGCGTAATTCAATACGTCCTCGGCGGCGATCGGCTGAAAGACGCCGGCAAGAAACCAACACGAGAGAAACCTTCGGCGTCATCGGGGCAGAGAATTGATTTTATTACGCTCGGCTTATCAATTGTGGGGGCGTTGGCCGGCGCGGCGTTCGGCTATCGCTTTGATGAAGGCTGGGTGTCGGTTCCTTTCTGGACGGTGTGCGGATATTTCGTCGGCTATCTTGGAGGCACGACAAGGTTATTGAAAGGCGACGAGTTGAGGCGTGTCCTGGTAATTTTCATTCTCGTAGTTTTCTCGGTCATTTTTTGGATGACTTATGAGCAAGCTGGTTCGAGTATGACTCTGTTTGCCGATCGTCTGACGCGAAACCAGGTGTTTGGCTGGACGTTTCCGTCAAGCTGGTGGCAATCAGTGCCCGCGATTTTTGTGATCATACTCGCGCCTATCTTTGCCTTCATCTGGCAGAAGATGGGCGATCGACAACCCTCCAGCCCGGCGAAGTTTGCCTTCGGATTGCTGTTTGCCGGACTCGCGTTTGGAGTGATCACGTTTGCGGCCAGCCTGACCGGCGCCGGCCGCGTTTCGCCCTGGTGGCTGGCGGTGGTTTATTTCGTCCAGACGCTTGGCGAGATGTGTTTGAGTCCGGTGGGACTCAGCACCATTAGCAAACTATCACCTGTGCGTATGGTTGGCTTAATGATGGGAGTCTGGTTTCTGTCGATCTCTATTGGCAGTTACATCGCCGGACGTACGACCCAGCTATTTGAAAAGGGGACGCCGGAAGTCCTGACGCGCGCTTTCGGAATCTTTTCCGGCGTCACTTTGGCGGCGGCGCTGTTGCTTGCGCTGCTGACGCCGTTGATTAAGAAGATGACACCACGGGCAGAGACTGCGTGATGCAGTATTGAGGCCCGAATTCCGACCATCGATTACGTGTTCAATGACCCAGCAGCGCGAAGATGCGGCATTGTCCTTTTCCAGATGCCCTGTTGTGATATCGATTCCGTGGCCTGATGGCCGTGGCTGCTCAAGGGCGGCTTCGCGCCTAAAATTGCACACCTCCGGCGCTCGCTTTCAACGGCTGACCCGCTTCGCGCGCCAAAAATCACATCTTTCTTTGTCAAATCAACCCCTGCCTTTTCGTGTTAACATACCTGCCCCCGTAACCTTTCGGTTTGCTCAGCAGTTAATGAACTTGAGCCAATGAATTTGCGTACAATCCCACGGCTCGATAACGAAAAGCGGTCGCGGGTCAGTTTCAGTACACAAAATATTCGCAGGCTGTCGATTCTACCGTCCATTGTTCGACTAACAATTACCAGGCGCGCAAGCAGCCGGCGGAGGCACCTCGATGAAATTCAATAAGCTCATTCTCAGGAACATTCTTCGCAATAAACGGCGTACGTTGCTAACTATTTCAAGCCTCGTCGTTTCACTGTTCCTGATGATTACCCTCGCGACTATTCTGACCGAATTGACCCGAGACGATCAGTCTAACCCGCTTCGTTTAATCACGCGCCATTCCGTCTCGCTGGTGTTTCCTTTGCCGGTTTCACAGGAGCAAAAGATTGCGGCGGTGCCAGGCGTCAAGCGAGTCATGCGCTTCAGCTGGTTTGGCGGTATCTGGAAAGATGAGAAGAATTTCTTTGCCAACTTTGCCGTCGACGCCGATCGCATTCACGAGATCTACCCGGAACTGAAAATGTCTGACGCCGAGTGGCAGGCGTTTATTAATGACAAGCAGGGCGCGATTGTGGGCGCCAAGCTGGCGAAGCAATATGGCTTCGCGCCCGGCCAGCGCATCACTTTGCGCAGCCCAATCTACAACGCCAGCGTCGAGTTCATTATCCGCGGCGTCTCGACCGGCGCCGATGAGAAGACGCTCTATTTTCATCACGATTATCTCAATGACCTGGTGCCTGACTGGGCCAAAGACAAGACGGGTCTCTACAGCATGCTGGCCAATACACCCGAAGATGTTCCGCGCATAGCCCAGACAATCGATTCGATGTTCGTCAACACTGACGCGCCAACCAAGACTGAAAGCGAACGCGAGTTTGCCGCCAGTTTTCAGGCGATGTATGGAGGCGTCAAACAGTTCATGTACGGCATCATCGCGGCGATCACATTTTCGCTGCTGCTGGTGATGGGAAATACCATGGCGATGAGCGTTCGCGAGCGCACCAAAGAAGTCGGGACGCTCAAAGCTATCGGCTTCCAACGCGGAACGATCGCCCGTTTATTTGTGGGCGAGTCACTGCTGGTTTCAATCATTGGCGGTTTACTTGGGGTGGGCGGCACGCTGCTCGTCTACAAGTCAGTCGACGTCAGTATGTACATTCCGAATGTGATCTCGTTTTTTCCCAGCAACGCCACGGTGGTAGCCGCGCTGGTGCTTTCGGTGTTGGTGGGACTGGTGAGCGTGGCGTATTCAGCTTATCGAGTTTCGGGCATGACGATCGCCGAAGCATTGCGGAGCACGGAATAAATGGCCCTCCCTCTCAAATACAATCTCCGCAATTTGATCGTGCGGAAGTCCAGTACGATCGCCACGGCTTTTACGGTTGGCTTGACGGTTGGCGTCTATTTGCTCGTGGCCGCGCTGGCACATGGGATCGACGCCACCCTCGCGAGTAGTGGCGAGCCAAACAACCTGATCGTGGTGCGCGAAGGCAGTACCGCGGAACTGAATAGTTCCGTGTCCAAAGAGAATCTGCGGGACATCTCTTTTCTGGACGGCGTTGCGCGCGAAGGCGATCAGCCGTTAGTGGCGCCCGAGCAAATCACGCTCATCTACAAACCACGAAAGGGCATGACGCAGGGCTCAAACGTGATGGTGCGCGGCATCGGTCCGATGTCCACCAGACTGCGTTCAGGTTTCAAGCTTATCGCGGGCCGAATGTTCACTCCGGGACTTTTTGAGGCCATTGTTTCGCGCCGGATTTCGGAACGTTTCCAGGGACTGGATATTGGCGACAAGTTTCGGGTGCAGACAACCGACTTTCAGGTCGTCGGGATTTTTGAAGCGGGCGGCAAAGCCTTCGAATCAGAGGCCTGGGCGGACATCAACGCCCTTTCAAACGCGACCAGGCGTGATGATTCGACCTCAGTGCTGCTGCGGGTTAACGACAGTTCAGCGATGGACTCACTCGCCAAACGGATTTCGGACGATCAAAGGCTGCATCTGAAAGCGGTGCCCGAGGTTAAATTTTATGAAGATCAACAGGGGGTGGCGTCAGGCTTGTTGAAAGGGTTGGCAGTTTTTATTGCTTTTATCATGGCAATTGGCGCTGCCTTTGCCGGAATGAACACGATGTATGCAGCGGTCGCCCGGCGCACGAAAGAGATCGGCACACTGCGGGTGCTGGGATTTAGCCGCCGCAGCATTCTCGTGTCTTTTGTGCTCGAGGCAATTGCGATTTCGATAATTGGCGCTGCGATTGGAATTCTTTTGGCCCTGCCGTTGAATTTTGTGTCAACCGGCACCGCAAACTTTGTCACTTTCAGCGAAATTGCTTTCAACTTTCGCGTGACGCCGAACCTGATGTTGGGCGCGCTGATTTTCGGAGCCATAATTGGTTTCATCGGTTCACTGCTGCCGGCAATTCGGGCGGCGCGCTTTAAGATTGTTGATGCATTGCGGGCAGTGTGAAAGGCCAAACGAATCAAGATTGGTCTTACGCCGCGTAGCGGCGAATTAGTTTAGCCCGCCTTTCAAGGCCGGGAAGAGTTACATCAGCAGATTCGCGTCGCGTCAGCGACGCCTAAAATGAGTAGTCTTCATGCGTCGCTGACGCGACGCGATCCCGATGTTCGGTGTTCAGCCCGGCCTTGAAAGGCCGGGCTAAAATCAATCGCCGCTACGCGGCAATGAAGCAAAGGTTACCGACACGGAAACCATTTTGGCAACCAACCTTAAAACAGACGAGGCTCAGGACAATCTAAACGAGCGGCTGCGCAGCCTGAAGATAGATCGGCCTCCGGCTTCGCCGCCGGCGGTGCGCCATCGCGTGCCGAAGACGCTGCTGCTGGCGGTCTCAGTGGTCCTCGCTCTTACAGTCTTTGCCTACTTCTATTTCTTTTCGGCTGCCAAAACTATTTCCGCAGCGCCCGTAAAACTCGAGACGGGGGCGACCTCTTCAGGCAGCGTGGTCCTGTCCGCCTCTGGGTACGTAGTTGCGCATCATAAAATCGCCGTAGGCGCGAAAGTGATGGGACGCGTAGCCTGGATTGGCGTGGAAAAAGGGGATCGCGTACAGCAGGGCCAGGTCCTCGTCCGACTTGAAGATCAGGAGTTTCGCGCCCAGGTCAATCAGGCCAACGCAAATCTGGCTGCGGCTCAGGCGCGCCTCGATCAACTCCGCGCCGGCTCGCGGCCACAGGAAAAATTGAAAGACAAAGCCGCAGTGCTGCAGGCCGACGCCAATCTTAAGAACGCGGAGGCGGAATATGAGCGGGCTGCGAAATTATTCCCCCAGGGGATTATTTCGAAAGCGGATCTTGATCGGGCTGTCGCCCAGCGCGATGCAGCACGAGCCGCGCTTGAGGCGGCCAAGCAATCGTCGTCGATGACTGACATCGGACCGCGATCCGAAGAGATCAGCGCCGCCGCGGCCCAAGTCAGACAGATGCAGGCGGCGCTTGACTATGCGAATACACAGCTGGACGCGACCGAGATAAAGGCGCCTGTCAGCGGAACGGTCCTCGAGCGGATCGTCGAGCGTGGCGAGATGGTTTCACCTTCCTCGTTTGGAGATGCGGGTGCGCGCACCTCGGTCGTATCGCTCGCAGATTTGAATGATCTGCAAATTGAGCTCGATATCAGCCAGCAGGATTTCGCCCGGCTGAAGATGGACCAGCGCGTCGAGATTATTCCCGAGGCGTTTCAGAACCTGAAGTACTCGGGATTCATCGCCGAGATCGCGCCCGAAGCGAACCGGGCGAAAGCTACCGTGCAAGTAAAAGTGAAGGTCGAAAATCCGGATGAACAACTGCGGCCGGAGATGAGCGCGCGAGTAAATTTTCTGTCAGAAGCCGGTGCCGCGGAAACCAGTAAGCCAGCCGCGCGGGTTATGGTCCCAAAAGCAGCCGTCGTAAACCGTGACGGAAGCGATTTTGTGTTCGTAGTGAAGGGCAGCCGTGTCGAGCAACGAGTTATCCGCTTGGGCGAGGCCGCGGGAGACTTCTACAACGTCATCGAAGGTCTAAGCGGGGGCGAGTCGGCTGCCATAACCGGAACCGAGAAACTACACGACGGAGATCGTGTCAAAGTCGTGAGCCAGTGACTAAAAGTGGCACGGGCGGCTGGCCCGTGAGTTACACGCGCAAGATGCGCGTGCCACGCTAAAACAAGCGAGGAACGTGGGTATGCCGGAAGCAATCGTACAAGTGCGAAATGTTAGCAAGCGTTTTGCACGTGAAGGTTTTGAAGTCATTGCACTCGATCGGGTCAGCCTGGATATCGAGCAGGGAGATTTCCTGGCTTTGATGGGCCCCAGTGGTTCAGGAAAATCGACCTTGCTGAACCTGCTGGCGGGAATCGATCGCTGTACCGAAGGGGAAGTCGACGTGTTGGGCACAAACCTGGCCCGGCTGAGCGAAAGCCAGCTGGCGGGCTGGCGAAACACCCACATCGGTACATCTTTCAGACTTTCAACCTGGTCCCGGTGCTTACCGCTTTCGAGAATGTTGAGCTGCCTTTGCTGCTGACAAAATTATCAAAGGCCGAGCGGCGCCGGAACGTGACTACCGCGCTGGAACTCGTCGGTCTTGCGGACCGGATGAATCACCAGCCGCGCCAGATGTCGGGCGGCCAGGAACAGCGGGTGGCAATCGCGCGCGCCATCGTGACCGATCCGGATCTGATTCTAGCCGATGAGCCGACCGGAAATCTGGACGCTCGCTCGGGTGAAGAGATCCTGAAAATTCTGGCGACGCTCAATCGCGAATTGAAGAAGACGGTGGTGATGGTGACCCACGATCCGAATGCGGCCCAGCATGCAAGTCATGAGAAGCATCTGGAAAAGGGCGTGCTGCTAAATGGGGCTGCTGCGGCATGAGTCAACCGTTGGCATAGAGCTGCCCGATTCTCATTCACACCCTGCTTCAGGAAGTGTGTCGAGAAAATGACAATCGCACCTTGTTTAGTACCCCGAGCGCCAGCGAGGGGATCAATTGCTCCTGCTGCTCAGTGAACGACTCACTTTGGGACCCCTCGCTGGCGCTCGGGATACTTAGACGGGTTGTGGTTTGTCAATTTCCCGACAGACTCCTGACGCCGGGTGTGAATGAGAAGGGATCCGGCTGACGAAACTTATCTTCGCTGACATTTCGGACACCAATACGTCGATCGTCCTCCATGTGTCGCCCTGCGGATTTTGCTCCCGCACCTGACACACGGCTCGCACTCGCGGTCGTATACCTGCCAGAAATTCTCGAAAGCGGCCCCGTAGGAAAAACCTTCTTCCAGACTGATGGAACCGCGAATGTGTTCGACAGCGAATTGCAGGACGTCGCGTACGGCTTCATACAACAGCGGAACACGACGCGTTGAAAGTTCCGCGGCCGGTTTGAACGGATTGATCCGGGCACGAAACAGCGCCTCAGATGCGTAGATATTCCCCAGTCCCAGCACCTTGGTCTGATCGAGCAGGAGAGTCTTGAGCGAGCGGCGCGATCGCGCAAGCACTGCTTTCAAGTATTCGAGATTGAAGTCCTCACCAAACGGTTCCGGCGCTAGTTCGCTGATGCCTTTTGTATGCGCGACCTGACCGCCTTCTATCATCTTCATCACCCCAAACTGCCGTTGATCGCGGAAGACCAGGCGCCGGTCATTATCCAAATAGAAGATGGCGTGTGAGTGTTTGGGGATGTCGTCGTCCGGATGCAGATAGAGAAATTTTCCGGTCATGCGGAGATGAACGGCGAGAACGAAATCTCGTTGGCTCGATTTCGTTCCTGGACTCCGCTGACGCTGAAGCCGGCGACACAGAATGAGAATGTACTTACCGCGACGCGATACAGCGGTAATGGTCGAGCCTTTGATCTTTCGATCGAACGCCGCCGCAGAAAGAGGAGCGATGAGCTTTGGCAGCCCCACTTCGCTGCGGACGACTGTCCGTCCGGTGATCGTGGCCTTCAACGCACGTACGACGTGCTCCACTTCCGGCAGTTCCGGCATTTCCGCAGTGTGAAATCACCAGCGCCGAAAGTCAAAGCACGTCGTTAATCAAATATGTTCAGAGCCTGCGTCGTATCAGGTTAGAACACATGTAACACGAGCAAGATGATCACAATCAGTACAATCAGTCCGAGACCGCCGCTCGGCCCATAACCCCAGCCACGGCTGTACGGCCACGCAGGTATCGCACCCAGGAACAAAATTATCAGCAAAATAAGCAGGATCAATCCCATGACAGAATCCTCCTCCCATGATTTCTTTGTTTCTTACACGGTTAGAGGGGCAACAGGCGTGCCGGAAAGGCAGAATGTTTGGCAGTGGCCGGTTCGCTTTGAGAAGGTCGGTGACGCTGGGAGCATCAGACGTCTTCGTCCGCACCGCGAGCGAAGCTCGCGAGGGTTTCGTCGATCAGATGCCAGGAGCTATTCGCGCTTCGCGCTCAGTGCGGACGGGGACGTCCGCGNTCCCAGCCACGAGATTAATGTGGTTTTGATCCAATTATTGGTTCGATTTCGGCGCGAATCTTTTCAACCAGACCGGGTTTGCGCGCTTCGATGTTGAGGCGCAGCAGCGGTTCGGTGTTCGAAGGCCGGATGTTAAATCGCCAGTCTTCCGTGGTCAGCGAGTAGCCGTCGGTGAAATCCTCGTCGCCTTGTTTGCTGAATTGGTCTTTGACGGCGGCAATGGTTTTTTGCGCGTCCTCAACTCGATAGTTAAGTTCGCCTGACATGTAATGGCCTGCCATATATGGCTGGACCAGTTCCGAAAATCGTTTGCCACTGCGCGAAAGGTGTTCGAGCACCAGCAGGAAGGGAATTACCCCGTTGTCGGCGTAAAAATTCTCACGGAAGTAATAGTGCGCGCTCATTTCGCCGGCAAAGATGGCGTTCTCTTTTCGCATCCGATCTTTAATAAAAGCGTGTCCGGGTTTTGAGATGATTGGTTGAGCGCCATGCTGCCGGCAGACTTTCATCGTCGGCCAGATCACGCGCGGATCGAAAATTATTTTGTTGTGGCCGCTATTTTTTGTCAGCAATACGTCGGCCAGCATCGCCGTGACATACGCGCCCGAAATGAATTCGCCTTTCTCATCCAGGAACATGCAGCGGTCTGCATCAGCGTCCCAAATGGCAGCAAAGGCAAACTCGCCTTGTTTCATTAAGGCTTCGCTTTCTGCGCGATTCGCCGGCTGCATAGGGTCAGGCGTGCCTTTCGGAAAAGTGCCGTCAGGTTCCCAGTTGAGCTTCGTTAGGCTCAAAGACAGCCTCTCGGCAATTAGTTGCACGCCACCGCCTACGTAACCAAAGTTTGCGTTGGCAAGGATCTTGAAAGGTTTGATGGCTGATCGGTCAATGAAGCTGAGAATGTGGTGAACATAATCCTGCAGCACGTTTTTCTCGGTGACCGTCCCCTTGCTGGCTGCGGAAACGCTTTTGTCCTTGCCGCCTTTGATGATGTCGCGGATTTCGAACAGGCCTGTGTCAGACGAAATCGCCGCCGCTTTTTCGCGCACCATCTTGGCGCCGTTATATTCCTTTGGGTTGTGCGACGCAGAAACAACTACGCCACCCGAATACTCTTCGTGCGAGCCCACGGCGAAGTAGAGGGTGTCGGTGGTAATGCCGCCGATGTCCACCACGTTCACGCCGGCATCGACGAAGCCGTTCGTTAGAGCTTTCTTCAACGCCGGCCCCGACTCGCGCGCGTCCATGCCGACTACCATTGTCTTCGGATGAAACAGGTAGGTGTAGGCTTTGGCGATGCGGTAGAACGCTTCTTCGTCGAGATCACCCGGATAGACGCCGCGGATGTCGTATGCACGAAAGCTGTTGAAATTAATCATGAGGTCCTTTCGTCGAAAAGAGAGCGATCCACGAAATAACTGCAGGATGACTGAGCGCAAGCGTTCTCGCTTGCTCTTTCGGTTTGCGCTGACGCGCTCATTGCAACCGAGACGGTTGCGCTCCAGTCAGGCGCAGGTCTTTGAATAATCGGTCAACGAAGTTTTGTCGCCCAGAACCGCGCCCGCACCGACGATGGTCGAACGACCGATGTGGCAGCCACGGCCGACGATGGCGTCTTTTACCCGTGCGGCCGTGCCCACGCGCGTGTGGCTCCAAATAACAGAGTTTTCGATGCGCGCGCGCTCCTCGATATAGCAGCCTTTACCCAGAACCGAGTTCACGATCTCGACACCAGGCTTGATCGTGCAATCATCGGCAATGATCGACAGTTCATCAATCTCGGAATGGGTCGCCGAATCGAAACTGCCGCGTCGATCCTTCAAATGAAATCGAGTAACACGATTCGCCAGCATATCGTGATGCGCCTGCAGGTATCGCGCCGGCGTGCCGATGTCGAGCCAGTAGGTGCGTTGCGGAATATGCGCGAAGAACGGTTCGCCTTTCTGCAGCAGATTTGGAAACAACCCGTATTCGAATGAGTGATTTTCACCTTTCGGAATCAGATCGAGGACGCTCGGCTCGAGTACGTAGGTGCCCGCGTTGATATTCCGGCAGGACGTCTCTTCCGGTTTTGGCTTCTCCAGAAAGCGCAGCACCCGGCCCTCGGCGTCGGTTTCAACGACTCCGTACATGCTGGCATCCTCAACCGGTGTTAAGACGATTGTGGCCGTCGCTTTTCGATCCTTATGTTGACGAATGACGGTCTTCAAATCGAGATCCGTCAGAATGTCGCCGTTGAAGACCACGGTCGGCTCACGGATGAGATCTTCGGCGAACTTGTAAGCGCCGGCGGTTCCCATGGGCTGCGGCTCGACCGTGTATTTCAACTTAACGCCGAAGTTTGAGCCGTCACCGAGCTGCTGCTCGATTTTCTCAGGCTGGTACGAGAGCGACAGGGTGATGTCGGTCACGCCTGCCCGGCGCAAAGTGTCGAGTTGATAAAGAAGAAATGGGCGATTACAGATAGGAACGACAGGTTTCGGAGTGTAAACGGTCAGTGGTCGCAGTCGGGTGCCTTTGCCACCAGCCAATATTAGTGCCTGCATGTCTGATTATTTCTGATAGCCGATGAAAGGGGTTTGAATTTCAACGCGAGAGTCTAGCACCCAGCAGCGTGGCGTTTCAATCGGCTAGCTTTCATCGTGGGTGGGATAGCCTGGATTTTCATTCTCACTGCGCTTTAGCGCGGTGAGAGACCATGCTGCTTGAGATATATTAGCCGTTTCAACGGCTTCCTCGGAGAAAATCGTTAAAACGGTTAGAAAAGAACTCAGCGTCGTTTTTCGCCTGGCTGAAGCCAGGCGTGAATGACATGGGTTGCGGCAGCAGATGATCGTCGCACTGCTCACCAAACATCGCCGATTGCTAATCGTGCTCGCGCTGGCGTCGGTGCTGTTCGCTACTGGCCTCTGGTCGTACCGAGAATTTGTCCGCGCCGAAAGTTACTTTGCGCTGGGTGCGCGACTGATGATTGAGAGCGGCAATTGGCTCGCGCCGCATGCGCCCGACGAGGAATTGCTGAACAAACCGCCGCTCACTTACTGGCTGATCGGATTGTCGTACAAAATTGCGGGAGTGAGTTACGGTGCGGCTCGCCTGCCGTCGGTGATGGCGGCGCTTGCCTTACTGGCATTGGTGTACTGGTTTGGATTGCAGTTTGGTTGGCTGCGAACCGGCCTGCTCGCGGCTTCCATGCTCGGGACGAGCTATCTATTTGTCAGTTTTGCTCGCATGGCGATGAGCGACATGTTATTGACGCTTTTCGTGACCACCAGCCTTCTGTGTTTTGCCGTTTCAATCCGATCAAATCCGGTTCGCTCACCTGCGTTGGTACTGGTCGCTTATATAGCGCTCGGATTGGGGGTGTTGACGAAGGGTCCGGTGGCGCTCGCGTTGGTGCTCGTGCCCCTCGGCGCGGAAATATTGATTAGGCGATCGCGATCGGTTGTGCGCCGACTACGTCCAGTGTTTGGTCTTCTGATCCTTGGCATCCTGACGGCGCCGTATTTCGCTCTGATTTATTTTCGACTTGGCGCCTCTCCACTTCGCTTCTTCTTTATCGGCGAGAATCTTCAGCGATTCACGGGTTCGCTTTATGGCTGGTCGCAACGGCCGGCATGGTACGTATTGGCCGCCTTCTTTTGGGATTTTGCGCCATGGTCGCTCCTGATGCCGGCCGTGATTTGGTTGGACTGGAAGCGTCGCCATTCCGGCTGCCCGAAACGCCTGTTGTATCTGTGGCTCGCCTGGACGATCGTTCTGTTTTCATTTTCCAGCTTCAAAGTCGATTATTACCCGCTGCCGGCAATCCCCGCCGCCGCGTTGATTGCCGCCGAAACGTTTTCGTCTGCAGAGGGCCGGAGATTTTCGAAGCCGATTTTATTTGCCTGCGCCGTGATCGCCGTGACGATCTTTGCCTTGCAGCTTAGCGCCGGTCAACGGTTTAATCGCTTTTTGCCGGCGTCGCAACTGGTGGTAAGTGCACCAAAGGACCGGACCTGGTTGATTTCACGAGGCGCAAAGGAATGGGCCAATGATATAGCTTTCAATTTGCCGCCGCCGCACGAGGTGGATCGAACCAGTGGACTGGATGAAGCTGCGTTGTGGGAAATTCTCATGAGTAATGTGAACGCGGTCGCGTTGGTCCGTGAATCGGAGTATGTAAGATTCGCGTTGGCCCATGATCAGCAGGATGTCAGATTGCCTGTGCCAGATTCGCAGTTGAAGATATTGGCGAGCGGCGAAACGTTTGGCCATGGAGGTCTAACTCTGAAGATGTTGAGAAATCCACCACGGGAGCGTCTGCTGGTCGTAGGTCACTAAGCGTGGCACGGGCGTTTCGCCCGTGGACCACGCGCAGGATGCGCGTGCCACTTAAGTCAGCTTGACACTAATTCGCTTAGCAGTAATGCTACTCTGCTAACCAACCACAGAAATTAAATGTCATCAATAAAGCAGCCGGTAATCATCAGCGCAGTCCGTACGCCCGTCGGCAAGCTCCTCGGTGCGCTCAAAAGTTTCAAAGCAACCGATCTGGGAGCCATCGTCGTCCGCGAAGCCGTGAAGCGCGCCGGCGTCAAGCCCGAAGACGTCGATGAAGTGATTATGGGCTGTGTCATTCAAGGCGGCCTGGGCCAAAACCCGGCACGTCAGGCGGCGCTGCGCGGCGGGCTGCCTGATTCAGTCTCAGCAGTGACGGTTAACAAGGTTTGCGGCTCAGGATTGAAAGCGATCATGATGGCCGCGCAGGGCGTCGCGCTCGGCGATACTGAAATCGTCGTCGCCGGGGGCATGGAATCGATGTCAAATGCACCTTACCTGCTTCCCAAGGCGCGCGAAGGAT
>AP72_2010_repI_A001DRAFT_1000002_pt1 | contig 49766 bp, 45 predicted proteins | sample AmaPasrepliIA001_FD_9535 | JGI IMG/M metagenome (IMG submission 9535)
CTGTGGATTTTTCAGCACCATTACGCCAGGGTATCATTGCGGCCGTAAATCATCCGCTTATGGCTTGGAAGGCTCAGAAAGCATCGTTTAGGGCATGGTTTAATAAATCATCGTTTGACAATTGGTTTCACGAAGTAAAGGCAAACCCGCGCTACGAAATAGCGACTAAAGGCGCAGGGCTAGACCTCTCTGATCCGCACAGCATTCATTTGAAGGCGCAGGAAGAAGCGTTCATGGGTAACATTGTTGAGGCTATCCCCGGACTCGGAGACATAAAAACTAAAAGTGGTAAAAACATTGCAGGTTTGATTTCAGGAAGTGAGCGCGCATACGTTATGTTCCTGGATAAGATGCGCTGGGATTTGTTCAACAGATATGCGGACATGTTCGAAGAGAATGGCCGCACGTTTGAGAATTCTCCCGAACTATACAAAGGACTTGCGAGTTACGTTAACAATGCTACCGGCCGCGGCAACATCAACTTGGGTTTCATGCAAAGTTCAGCACCGGTGCTCAATGCGTTTTTATTCTCGCCGCGCCTTATCGCTTCCCGACTCAACATGCTAGGACTTGGTGATATCGCTTCAGCGGGTCACGGTTTTTACGGCAAGCTGCCTCCGGAAATCAGGAAGATGGCAGCAATGGATATGATCAAGTTCGTAGCTGCAGGCGTCGGCGTACTGGCTCTTGCCAGGTACGGATTCGGAGCAGATGTAGAGACTGATCCAAGGAGCACCGATTTCGGCAAAATCAAATTGGGCAACACACGCTGGGATATTTGGGGCGGCTTCCAACCATACGTGCGCCTTGTTGCGCAAATGATCAGCGGCCAGAAAAAGTCAAGTACCACCGGTGACATTCAGGATCTGAATGGTCAGGGTGCCTTTGGAGAAACACGCGGCAGCGAACTTGGAAGATTTGCAAGAGGTAAGCTGGCGCCAGTGCCCGCAATGGCATTCGACTTCCTTACTGGTAGGCAGGCATCGGGAGATAAGACGACGCTACTGCAAGAAATCTCTGACCACTTTACACCGTTACTTTATTCTGATATCCACGACGCTTGGCAAGACCAGGGAGCAAAAGCATTATTTACCGCTGGCATTCCATCTATCTTCGGCGTCGGCGTTCAAACTTATCAACCCAGACCGCAATCAGGCCGCGGCGGTAACTATGGCGGCGGCGGTTCCTCAACATCATACTAAATGCGAGCACTCTCAAATATGATCCAGATGCCGGACGTAGTACACAGTGGAGGTCCCGGCGACCCAATCGAAGAGGAAATGAAATCTCTCTCTGGCAGAAACTTCACCTACGATAACAGGCCCGTCAGCGACGTAGTTAAATCAGCGGCATCGAAAGTTGGAGTTAACCCTGCACTACTTTACTCTTCCGCGTTCCAGGAAGGGATGAATAAATCAATTGTGCATCCTGACGAAGTGAGTGAAGCATATGTGACAGCAAAAATGGGTAATGACTTTCCGGTAGATGGGTTTTATAATTACGGCCTCGATAAATTTGGCGACCGGTACAAGGATCTAAAACAATACCTGCCGGCGAATTTCGAAAACGAGTTCAAACTTTATCCAGCAAAGAACGAAAAGGGCCAACCAATTCAAACGGCAGCATTTAAAAATAATGAAGACGCTCTCATGGCCACCGGCGCGTTCATGAAGGCAGAACAAAACCGCGTGAGTGATTATGCTAAAAGTAAAGGCGTTGACCTGAATGACAAAGCACTTAACTATTTTACACTGGCATCATACAACGGAGGTTTCAATGAGAACGCAAAGCACATGATTGACGAGTATGCGAAGGCAGACGACAAGGATAAATTTATTGACAGCGGCGCTACTTCACGTAAAGGAGTTCATAAAAATATTTACCCGCGCCTGCAGCGCATGCAACTAGCAGACGAATTACTCAATCCAAAATAAATTTTATGGCATTCACAAGTAAAAGGCAATCGCGCAAATGTTTTGCGACAAATGGGTTCGGCGGTAAAGTTGACTGCCGCGAATTTGCACGCAAGACAAATTATAAAAGCCTACCAGAACGTGCACGCAAAAAGAAAAAGAAATGATCAATCCGTACAAAGCATTAGTATCCTACGACGGTCAGCAGCGTTTTGAAGATCACCTGGTCACAATGCGCCTGTTCGATATTTTCAAACCGATCTACGAGGCTTACGATGAAGATAAAGAAGTGTGCAAAAAGATAGTGATGTACATCGCTTATGCGTTTTCTCTTGAAAGCGAATTTCTCACAACATACGGTGGCAACTGGGATGAAGTATCAAAAACAATATTTGATCATGTCGAACTGGAAAAACTGTATTACGAAGATGTGAGCCTGCTGCAAAGTGACTACGTGCGCGCGGCCGCAGAGAACTGGCTAAAATTTCAGAATGAAGACAACTGGACGCAGTACGTCCACTACAGGGACCTGAGAAGACAGATGTTAATTTACAGTTTGCAGGATCTAAAAAAGTCAAGTGGCGAAATAGACATCGAAGCAAAGTACAAAGCGGCTGTTTATTCAAAGGACCTGCTTGTACTCATGCAGCAATCATTTGACCAGTTCATACAGAACAACGTTAAACTGAAAACAAATGTAGACGCAATCAATCGCGTAAATCGTGAAAAGGTAACTAGAACACCAGCAGACTATGCCCTCAAATAGATATAGAGCCATTGGCGAGCACATGGTGCAATTGCCGGAGATGTCTTCGGACAAAAGGGATATTTTATTTTTCAACGAAAAGCAGCACAACCAGTTTTGGGACCGCGAGAAATTAGTCAAGAACTACCGGCAGATATGGTTTGACTTTGTTCCTAACTATTCTAAGCTGTGGCAGTCGACTACATGGTACAATGAAGATGGATTTTTAGAAACTCTCAACCACGAAGATTCTGAATATATCGATCAAACATATTTACAGGAACAACAGCGGCGCGTACACGGTGTATGGTTTTTTAATGACGGCGAACCTACCTGGATAACTGGTGACCATTACTTCCTACTGATGTGGGCGCGCATACAGCGCCACGACGGCGAAGGTAGCTTTGCCGATTACCGCGAATTCCAGGGTGACTACTTCCGCCTCATCCATCACTGTAAAGTCACGCCATACATACTCGGACAATTTGTAAGTAAACCAAAAAAGACCGGCGTAACGAACATACATTGGAGCGGCTATTACCTGAACAAAGCAACGCTGTATAAGAACCGCAACCTTGGGTACATGAACATCATACAGGAGCAGGCTGCAAAAACCTTCAATGATTATTTCATGTACTCCTACAATGGCCTTGTCTCTCCACTCAAGCCAGCGTATAAGAACAAGTCGGAAGTTAACGGAAGCATCATCTTTGGTAAAACGCATAGCTCATCCAAAAAAGCACGCCGCCCCAACAATGAAGAAGACGAACTAAATACTTCAGTATTCTGCGTTCCGACAAAACCAAAAGCATTCGACGTTGCGGTGATGAGTGATATTACTTTTGATGAACCTACCAAGTACAAAGAATCGTTCGGTGAGATCTGGCGTACCAATAAAGAAGCGGTTAAGATACAGTCAAAAATAAATGGACTGGCGTGGGCCTTCAACTACACCCCTGACGAGGACAGCGATAGTTTCAGGGAAGCGCGCCAGGTATTTTTCGATTCAGAGTTACGCACAGTCCTGCCGAACACGGATCATAAAACAAAAAGCGAATTGATCTGCTGGCACATCCCAGCGTATGCAGCATGGGAAGGGTGCTTTAATAAATATGGCAAGTGTGATGAAGTCAGAGCGAATAAAGAAATTCAATCCGGCCGCGATCGCGTGAAAGGAAATTCGCGCGCTATGCAGGCAATCATCCGGCAGTACGCCAACAATAAAAAGGAAGCATGGAATTCAGCGGGCATAGGAAGTGTGTTCGACAACATTCGTCTCGGTGATCTGTTAAGTGACGTTGAAAAAGAGCAACGCGAAAACCCGAACAGCAACTTCACATGGTTTGATCTTGAGTGGTCGCGCAGTGAATGGAACATACTTCGCAACCGCCGGCGTAAAGGTGAGTTCTCTCCACTTAAAAAAATTCCATTAAGTCAATTTCGAAAAGAGCGCGGCGAGCACGGCAAGTACAGGCAATTTTTTCATTTCGATCAGAGACTGGAAAATATTGCACTCAAACAGGGCAAAGATGATCTGGGCAACCTGATACCACCGCGCGAATTCACTGGGGTGTGTGGAATTGACCCGACACAATACGCCGCAGCTACTGAAGTCATTGAAGGATCTAAGAACGCAATGTATTTCATGAATATGCCGCAGGAATGGCAGAACAGTTGGAGCAGAGAAATCATTTCAAAAGTTTTTGTGTTCGAGTACTACGAACGTCCCGAGCAACCGGAGGAAGCCTTCGAAGACATCTTGAAACTTATTTTATTTACTGGCGCTCTTGTGCTGTGTGAAGCAAACGTGCCATACGTTGCAACTCGTTTAATGGAGGAAGGACTGGGCCGCTTCATGTTAGTGCGTGATAAAAATGGAATTATTGTACCATGGGAAGTGTGGATGGGAACTAACGAAGATTCGCCAAAAGAATACCAACTCATCCGTAACACATCAAACTCTCAATCAAACAAAGGGCTTACTGAAGATATTGTTCGCTGTATAAAATCATACATTGACAAGCCACAGGTGCAGGGTGAAAAAGATTACGGCGCAACAATTAAGAGCGAACTGTTCCTAAAACAATCAATGGATTTTGACGCAACAGATACAAAGAAAAGTGACTGTACGATGGCTGCCGGATATACGCTGCTGGGAATGGAAATTTATCTTGCTCTTTTAACAGAAGTGAGAGAGGACTATTACAACGGAGCAAATTATAGCGCGGTGCTCAGTGCGTTTGGGAGGGACTAATTATTTTTTCTTTTTCCCTCTGTAGAGGTCGCCGCCAGGTTTCAGTCGTCTAGCGAGTGCTTTACGCGCAGGCGTACACGTACTTTTTGACATTGGAGTGCAGTAACCTTTGTGAGAAGGATTGATCGCTTTTTTAAGCGATAGTTTTTTTGTTGCCATTAGTACATTGGTTTTTTTGGTTTTTTCGGCTTTGCTGGTTTTTTCTTCTTCGCCATGATCTGAAAGTTTAGATGTTAAGGTAGGAAATATTTATTATTTTTAATTTTTAAAATTCAATATCTGGAACGTATAGTGCCATACTCAGGAATGGATCTTGACACAGCCGACGAGTGGCTGAAGCCTAAATTCGCCCGCTTTCTAAAAAATCTTGTCTACGTTCTCAGCGACTCCTCCCAGGTAACAACTAATCAAAATGGTAAGGCTGGCATGTTCCGGCCGTTCATTTCTCCGATACCGTACGACATAACTTTCGCGTTGCCAAGTGGTGATAATCAATGCGTTGGAACGTACGTTTCCCGTGAAACGGCGCGTATTTTGTTCCTCAATCACAACAGCAACTCCCAGCACGGCCTTTATGTGATTGACTGCATTGAGGAAAAAATAGCCACGGTTTACGTCGATCCGTGCCTCGGCCTCGTTCGCAGTCCAGAGTTTTTCCTGCACGAGGGGGGCGCCCACCTAGAGCTTTTTTACTTCACTGACCCAAACACTGAACTTCAGCGCCTTAGAAGCTACTTCATCTATACACTCGGGACCGGCTATCAAAAATATATTTGCATTGAGGACTCCCTCGCGACGGAAGGTTTCAATGCCAGCACATTCCCTTATTTTAAATCGGCATACGACAAATGCAACTTTATCAACTGCGGCGTGATCACTCCTGAATGTCCGGTCGTTGACGAGGTCGCTAATGATGATCCGCAGAAGCCCAACTTCTTAAAGTTCAACACATGGCAATTCCGCATCCAGTATATTGATGTGTACGGCAGGATGAGCGAGTGGGGAAAAATATCGGAACTCTACGTCTCCGGCATGAACGACTGTATCAGTTCCAGCGACCTTCTGGCGCGCTGCGTCAACCTCACTTTTGATGCCGGCACTCCATTCACCGACAAGATCAATGTGGCCTTCAGGAACTGTAACGATGAAAGCTGGCAGCAGGACACCACGCTATTTTTATACAAAGGCTCTTGCCTTGGCGACTGGTGGCTGCGCTCACGAAACCCAGACATCAACTATAACGCCCAAACCAACACCATCACCTACCAGTTCTGCAAGGATAAAGAGTGCATACCAATCGATGTCAATGAGACAAACCGCACGCAAAATCCCATGCCGCGGGAAAGTCAGTCCATTGAAAAGGTGGGTAACGTGGTCAGCTTCTGGAATAATAAGGATGGCTTTAATCCGGTGGACATGAGCCAAATCTCTGTCACCGTGGCGCCTCCAAGCCAGACCGATAACAACACAGCCCTTGTAGAAATCTATGTGCCAGTGATCAATGTGTTCACCCAAACCTACCAGCCGGTTTACCCCGATGACAACGGTAAGTTCGTGTGGGGCGGCCGCTATTCGAGCACTAACCAGCACGTCCAGGGAATTTACGAGAACTACCGCCAGCACTTCGGCAGCGACACGCAGAAAGGGTTTATCGGCTATCTCGCGGGCACCGGTACGATGCCCAACAGCACAGTGAGCGAACTCTACTACGCGGACGACACCAATAATTTTATTAAGGTAGACGACTACTCCATAGTGTTTAATCCGCCGTTCACGCGCCGGTGGTATCATAAGTTCACATTTGCGAGCGTACCAAAAGGAAAATATCTATTTAGAATAGCAAGTCACCTGGCACTTGTAAGCACTTCAAACTTTGCGTCTACTTCGACTTACGTGTATGGATCATTTGCGTGGGCAAACAAATCTGTTTCATTTAACAATTCGCGGCCGGCAAACTTCGGCGCGATATCGCTTGCTAAAGAACTTTTGATCGATACATGCGCCGGCGATTACTCTTCCCTGAACGATAATAAGGTTCTCGCCATCTTCGACCTCACTCATCCAGGTGAATCCGGCAGTCAGGCTAACGTAACTCTCGACGGATACATTTACGAAAAGTTAGATCCGCTCACAAGCGTAAAAGAAATTCCAGTTGAGTTGCTGGCAGTGACCGCCAATAAGAACGGCAATCCAATGTATGTGACAAGCGTGTACACCGATCACAACGGATTTTATTTTACTTCCGATGGCAATAATGAATACTTCGCTGAAATATTTGGTAACTGCGGATGCAATAACTATAAGAAACTAATTTCATTTGGTAGTGGATCATTCAAGGGAACGGTTAGCGAGGATTTTGTGATCGAGGGGCGCAATGAGTGCCCGACATTTGGTGACGCGCCATGTAACCGCGTATTGATAAAAGGATTTGTGAAGCTCTGCGGCGCAAATACACCAGTGCCCGGAGTCGGTGTAGTTCTTAGCCGCGGCGCCTACGCAATCAGCGGCGCCGATGGAAGTTTTACAATCATTGCACACTTTGACAACACGTCACCAAACAGAACAAGGCTGGATAAACTCTACTACGTCTCAACATTATGTCCGTTCCTTGGATGCGATGACGCCTGTTTGACGACGGTAGATATTTCGATCGCTCCATGTGTACAGTGCGACACGCAACAAACTATTACGGTCGCTGACAAATCAGTAGAATTTAAAACGCAGCGCGGCCTATTGAGTGGCGGGCGTTACGGCTTTGCAATCGAACCTGAAGACTGGCTGGGTCGCCACACCTTCGCCGAAACAAAAGATTCGATGTATCTTGTCATGCCGACAATCATACAGTCGAAGAGTTTTGGATTCCCAACAGTCACGGTGCATATTCCTAACACAGTAACATTTCCGTCCTACTTCAAGAAGATAAATTTTTTAATCACGCCGGAACTTTCGCTTGAAACATATCTCACCTGGATTGTTGATGACGTGGTTTTCATAGACAACACAGGAAATGAAAATGATATTGCACCAACGCAGATAAAAATTTATTACGGATCGCTTAATGAATATAACTCGCAAAATAATTTTAACACAACAACAGGCTGGCAATTCCTAGACACAGCAAAAACACCAAACGTGAATTTCACAAATGACTACGTGGAATTTTATGTTAATGGTGACGGAAAAATATTTGATCAGCTCACCCGCGCGATCATCAAGTACGATCAGAAAGGTTTATACTTTTTAATCGACTATGACACTGCGCTAAAAGATTTAAAGAAGTACGCGCAAATAAGGCTCTGCCGTCCATCGGAATGCCAGAATGATAGTCTTTTCTTTGAACTATGTGGATCGGTTGAAATCATAAACGGCAAAGCGCAGTTATCTGATATCACCCTGACTGCTTTTGACACATACAACAAGTATAGGCAGATTCCGGTCCCGATCGGGACCACGGATGCGCCGCAAAATATTCCAGTCACGTTAGGAATTCCTTTCCAGCATGATAGTCCATCAGATCTGTGGGGTAAGGGATGTAAAAATATTGGCCGCGTGAATTCGCGCAATCCATACGAATGCGAGATCATCCATCCTACTGAAGCTGCGCTATCCGGTGTGCTCTCTGCCAATGGCCAGTTAAATTTCCTGAACTATTTTGATGACGCGCAAAAAACAACTTTTGATACGTGGGGATTCGGTGGGGTTGTAGCTGCGATATTTCAAACTGCGCGTGGCCTTGTGATTTGTGAGAACAATTATTTCACAGTAGGATACAGTGATAATATTTTAAGAACAGACTCGCAGGGACAAATACTTGTTCCCAGTGCTGAAGACAAATTCGGTAAGCCAACAATTCAGATAGGTAATAATTACGGCTGTCAGCTATTTGATAAAAACACCATCAGGTCATGGCAGGAGTACGTTATGTATTTAGATACACGGGAGGGCGTGCTGATAAGAAACGATTACAAAGATTCAGTTCCCGTTTCTGTGATGAGTGCAAAGTGGGGTATTGAAATGGGTGTCGATAGCTGGCTGCGCCCGAAGATAGCTTCCGTACTGGCATGGAATGAAGCGAACCCCGACAGCCTTCGTTATTTTGTCGGTGGCGTAGATCCCGCCGGTAAATCATACAGCCTCTCAGATCACCAGATAGGCAGTGGTAATTTTGTGAACAACGAAAGAGGAACAAAAGTAGAAGTCTCTGAAACTATACAGTTTGATATTTACAACAAGATCTGGCGCTGCTTTATTTCTCAAACGCCGGAAATGTTTTCAATGATGCAAAGCGCGCTACTCAATGAGCAGTGGGTATCTTTTAAAAACGGCATTCCCTATAAGAACTATACCGCAGATCCAAATAAAACGTACAATACATTTTTTGGCGTGAAGTGTAACCGCGTGTTCAGGGTTGTAGCGGCTAATAATGCCTTCCAGAAAAAATATTGGAAAAACGTAACCCTTGTTTGCAAGACACTTTATTTTGCTGACCAGGTGCTCACAGAATCTAACCAGCAAACAAGAATGCTAAAAGCGATGTGGGCGAAGGGAGACTTTTATTATTCAAGTGCGATACCTGCGAGCCTTCTCACAATCAGCGACGCTAACACACCATTCAGAAACAACAACAAACTCTTCGAAGGTGATCTTATGTACGGCAGTATCATTGACATCCGCCTTATCGGTGATCCGGATCTCGACGATCAGTTCACGGAACTTTACGGAGTCATCGTTGATCTTCAGCCTAACGAGAAAGTTTTGGGCTAATCAGTTAGAAACATCATGTCTTTGAGGTAATGATCGTCATCCACAATTTCTTTGCGGTGGTAGGAGTAACCGTTGCGTTGCTTGGCGATCTGCGGATTACAAAGTATAAAACGTCCTTTTCCTCTTTGTTCCTTATCGATGTTGCTGTCTTCTCGTGTAGCAAGAAAAGTATCATAGTAGCGGGCGGCGACGATATACAGATGTAACCCAGCAAATCCATATAGCGAATTGTCCGGGAACGGCACGCCGCCGTACACGCCACCAAGATATAGATCGAAGTCAGCGGGTTTTTGTTTTAAGAAATAATTCCACGAATACTTGGATGTAAAAAGTAAATCATCTTCCCCGATACATATTTCCGGAAGATTATTATCTTTTGCAAATTGAACGATGCGTTTGTGTGATTTTGAAATTGACGTGATGGAGCTTTTGTCCGGTATAGATGGCCAGTACAGCGCCTCAATTCCCATGCGCGCTACTTCACTTTCAATTTGCTGTTTGCGCTGCGGCAGCGTGACTATGTTTAAAATTGTCATGGTGTTTTTTTAGCCACGTATAGGGACAACCAAAATATTTTGTGTTGGCGACAATGTAGGGGGTGCCGCTAAAATCAATGACTGTCTTGCATGCCATGCCGAGCATATACACCTGTTGCCCTGGCTCGATGTAGCGGCCGTAAATCTTAAACACACCTTCATTGAAATCTGGATTGATCGCAGCGACCACGAACGATTCATATCTTCTTTTGTTGAGTTGCTTAGAGAGTCTTTCATTTTCGGCTTGCAGCCTTTGAATCTCCTGCGTTGCGTATTTAACTTTTTCGCGTCCTTCTGAAGTTGCCATCTTGCGCTTTTGATCTGCTTCGCTGGATACAAGATTGGGGGCGAGTTGGCGGCAGCGTTCGAGGTTATCCTTCATTGTCTGGATGATCTGCTCGCGCGTTTGCGACATGGTGACTGCGATAATTCCCTCACTTGCTATTTCTTCAACGACGGGCCTATGCTGGGGCACTTCTAAAAAAATGTAGTCTGGCGTCGGTATGATGTCTTCGCCTTTAGCGATTCCGTAGGCCAGTGGCATTTCACCAGGCATTTCGTAGGCGTTCACACCGTAGTAGTTATATTCTTTGTCTTCAGTAACGAAGTAAAAGCAGTAACCTTTGTCGGTCTTCTTACCGGACACCATGTGGTGAATCAGGAGGTAATCGCCTATTTCGGCTTGTGGCATCCACTCGGCGGCGCGCTTGCCAATTCCGATAATTTCGCCGTACTGTAACTCGCGTTGCATGTAAGCGTATTCACTGGGGAAATAGAAGCGGCCTTCGCGTTCTTTTCTGTCTTGCTGGTCGGCTTTGCTGATTCGGATTAAAAAGAAGTCTGACATTGGCACCATAATAAAAAACCTTTATTTCAACAAAAATATTATTTTTACTTTCAAATCCAATACATGATTGGCATCACCTACGGCCTCTACTCCACGTTAGATCCAAATAAAAAAGATCCCAAGTGGGCTAACGAACAAATCACTCTCATGCGCCGGTATTGGCGGCGACTCAAAAATATCGAGATAGCGTGGGCCGATCGCGCCACAATGTATTCCGTTAAAGAACTCGATAAAGTCAAAGAGTCTTTTGACGACGAAGATTTCAAAAAACATACAACCTTCCAACCACTCCCTATACTTGAACCGATGGTCAATGCCGTGGTGGAGGATATCACGCGAACGCCACCGAAGGCGGAGCTACGCGCCATCGATCCAAGTGCGGTGAACATGAAAAAGCAGGACATTGCGATGCTGCGCAACCGCAATATTTTAGAAGGCGACCGCTCGGAACTCAATAGCAGGGTGGGACTGGCGCCCTATAAGATCCCTTCTTCGGAGTACAACGGCAACGTCGATCAATTCGACCAGATGAACCTCGATGAATCAGACAACGAGGATATAAGTTTTTATGAACAAAATTTGCAGAGGTTAAATTTTGAGATAGCTGGGCAGCAAGTTGTCGATGCGATTTTTAAAAATAGCCGCTTCGACAAACAGGTGACGAGAAAACTTGTAAAAGATATTCTGGCCTTTAAAACCGTCTCTGTGCAGGATTATGTTGACAAGGTCACCGGCGAAATAAAATCTGTTTACCGTGATCCGGAAATGTGTTACGGGATCTTCGGCACAACCAATGACGGGCGTGGTGATATTTGCCGCGGCTGGCAGGACACAGTGAGCGTGCCTGAATTTTTAGAAATGGTTGGCGACGAATTTGTTTTTGAAAGAGACTGGCGTTACCTGCTCTGGGGAATTAATTATTGCAACATAAGAAAGTTTACAGGCTTCATTCGTAACGGAACGCAGTTTGATTGCTGCGGTGACGCTGGTTGGATGACGCGCATGGGCATGAGTGAAATTATAGAACCGTCCCTTGTAGATTGGTCCATGGCATATCTCTTCAAAGTTTACATAGGATACATTGAGTGGGTGAGTCCTGAAATGACAGCTAACTTTTTAACAAAGAAAAACGACAAATACTACGCTGAAGAAATTCCGTATGACTATGTGCTGAAGAAAAAACAAATTAAGGAAGGATACGAGACGGAAGCGCGCTACCAGATGCCATGGTACTCCTCTTACTTTATAGCCACGACAACAGTTTCGCAATGGGTGTTTGATTTTGGGAAAGTTTATTTCCAGCGCACCGAAGGATCTAACGATGAGTACAGCAATGGCACACTTTGTTTCTACCAGGAGGAGGGACTGAGTGCTACTGAGATTGCGCGGCCCTACTTGCAGATGGCAAACTTTACTTTTTACCGGATGCTATGGATGATCTATAAAGCAAAGCCAGATCCGGATGAATTTATTTTTGATGAACTTTTACAGCTTGCAAAAACTACGCAGCGTGATTTTGCGCAAACGCAGGGCGGTGCGGCGGCCGTTGGGATGCCGGCACTCGACAACATTTTAAATAAAATTATTAAAGAAATGCGCGCAAAGCACGTGCGCCTGAGAACGTACCCGCGTATAGATGGCAAGCCTGTGCAGGAGATTCATCCTATCGAACAAAAAGGTCGTGGTGGTTTAGACCCCATCGCTATGTCCATGCAGGCAGTGTGTCAGTGGGCGGAGCAAATGATTGCAGCAAAGATTGGCCTCAACCCGCAGCGCCTCGGGCAAAACCCGCCACCGCGCGAAAGCACACAGTCGGAAGAGAACACAGTGAATTTCTCCATGCAAACAACTGGCTACATCTATCGCATGGTTCAGTACCTCAAAGAACACGCGGCTGTATGTGCACTCAACTACGCACAGGACATCATAAACTTTCCGGGCACTCTTCCTTACAAGTGGCTTAACCAAATTGTAGGTGACGAGACATTTAAAAATATCGGATCACTGAATAAATTTGCCGCGCATCGCTGTGGAATATTTATTGAAGATTATAATGCAGAGTTAGACAAACAAAAAGTCGAAGGAGCGGCGACACTCGCACTACAGAACCAGGAGATCAGCTATCCTCAGTGGTTCCTTGTAACTCAAACGCAGGATTACAAACTAGCATCTATGTTACTTGGCCGCTATAAAGAAAAAGCTATTAAAGAACAACAAGAAGCAAAGATCCAGGAGCAGCAGGCCGCCCAACAATTGCAGACAATGAAGTACCAGCAGGAAAAAGATCTGATCAATACCAAAGGTTACTGGGATCTTCAAGTCGAGAGAGAGCGCACACGCTCATACGTTGCAGCAGCGCAGATTGCAGCTAAATCAAAAGTTGACGTGAAAGAAATACAGGTAGCAAGTGAAACACCAAAGATCGATGCAAAAGCAAGCGCACAAATGCAGGTGGATAAAAATAAAAATGATTTGGAAACTCAGAAGACGCTACCACCATTACCACCGGTCACAGAAAAAAATCTTGACCAAAGAACGAATGTGACTACCTCAGTTCCCGATACAACAGTGGCTGTGTAAGCAAACGCTCAATTACAAATCTGTCAACGATTGTACTCACCGGTACTCTTCCCATCGTGCTGCTGATATCAGTTAGGATTTTAACCTGCCGAGTATAAATTGAAGGCCGCTTCTCCATTCTGTCGCCGCCAGCCTTGCATGCACATTGTGGACAGATAGAATATTCATCCAGGAAAATATTTACCTCTTTTCTAAGTAGCTGGCCGAGATCTTCCAGGTTTCTTTGCTCGACTATTTGCTGAAGTATGAACCATTCGTTAGTCGTGCGCGTGATAGAAAGAGGCTTAAAATTAGATGACATCGGCATGAATTACTACACTTTGTCGATGCGAATCTACCTCAACAATATGAATATTTCAAAAGCGAAATATAATTTTATGTGAATAAACCCGCATTTCAAACTTTCTCGCATGGCTAACTTAGATAGAAAAGCGATTGATACACAGAGAGCACTAGCCAATCTTCCCCCGCTCACCGACGCAGAATGGGCATCGCTATCAGGCAACGGTCACTCCGACGCCGAGAAAAAAGCTATCGAAGACAAAAAGAAAGAAGAGGAGGAGGCCGCCCGCAAAAAAGCAGAATCGGATAAAAATAATCCTCCCGAAGTTAAAAAGCCAACTGACGAAGAAATGTTCGCCATGATTTCTGAACAAACCGGCAGAACAATTAAATCGTGGGAAGACCTCAAACCAAAAGAAGCTGAAGTCGATGAAGAGACAAGGCGCCAGGAAAGAGAATCAGATAAAATTTCGTGGGGCCTGAAAAATAAAAAGTTCAAAACAAAAGAACTTGAAAACTTTATCACTGACAGCAAAGACAACGTAGCTCTCGTCAAAAGGCTGCGTCACCAGCAAGCTCTCAAAGAAAATCCAAATATTACTGAGGAAGAATTCGAAGCTGAATTCGCCGATGAATTTGGAATGGAGTCCGGCCCCGAAACGCGCCGTCACAAAAACGGTCAGGCAGCAATCAACCGCATTGCTAAAGATATTTTATCTGAGTCCTATGGACATATCCTCAACTTAGAGAACGAATACTCCGCATACGAAAGACAGCAACAAGCCACAAGGCAAAGAGAACAGAAGATCAAGGAAGGTGCAAAAGCCTATAGCGACACGCTAGAAAAAATTCGTGGCGATCTGAAGAAAATGAAATTCCAGATGCCGGATGCTGAAGAGTACGAAGTAGAGATCTTAGACGAATCGATCAATAACGCCCTGTCGATGATGAGTGAGTCCAGTTGGGCAGCGCAGCAGATCCTTAAAGGCTTCACGTATGAAAACCTGAAGGAGGTTGCTTTCACGATGGTAGTAAAAGATAATTTGCCGCTCATCGCTGACCAGATGGCAACGCAAAAATTCCGCCGGCAGGCTGCTGGTTCAAAAGGTATCATTCGCCAGCAGCATCAGAGAACAGCCGAAGAAGTGGAACTGTCGCCACAGGCACAGGTGCTAAAAGGGTTGATTGACGAAGACAAACAAAAGAACCAGCCGGCAGCGACCAGCTAAAAAATTTGAAATTTTAAAATCCAATAATAATGGCAATTCCTCTTTATTCAAATAAGCCAAGATTCTCCACAAAGCAACTGTCTTTGGAAGGAACATTGAATCTCCCCAAGTTCAATGCGATGACTGAGTCTTCGCTTGAGAACAGTTCCGTAAACAACGTTTCGGAGCAGCTCGCCGCCGCCTGTGGTGACCCAAACCTGGGAACGACCTTCCGGCAGATGGTAGCCCACCAGGCAATCTACGTGGGAGGTAAGAAGATCGAGTTGAACTTCTTCCGCGAGATGTTCCCCGGAACTACCAATCAGCAGATGATTGAGACAAAGAGGTTCTGGAACCATTACATCACACGTACCGATTTGAACGTCTTTGCCGCAGCCTCCATCACAGGTACTGTAGCTGGTGATCCGCTCACCTTCCAGGTGCTGAAGCAAAATCACGGCGCCAATGGTACTTTAAATATCGCGGCTACTGGTTATTCCCTCTGGGACAAGGATAACATGACTGAGTATTACATTACTAATGTGGATTACACCATCCCGTATGCCAACAAAATAACTATCCAACCTGCAAATAAAACCATTGTCGCCTCCGTCAAGGCTAACGTTCCTTACCTCGTGGGTATGGCACGTAGAGTGGGTGGTGAGTCCTGTACTTCACCAACACCGCAGATGTCAGAAATCGGCTACAGCCGTGAAGTGAACTTCCTGCGCTTGCGCCGTGACTGGAAAGTAACAATGGATTTGCTTCGCGCTTACCGCGATAAGATCCAGTATCCTGTGATCTACGACATGAATGGTAACCCCATGGACTCATGGGATGTTTACGAAAACATGGCCGCACGTGAAGGCTTACAGCAAGCTCTCAATATTGCGATGTTCATCGGATCACCTACCGATAACCCAGCCATCGTTTCGGGCATAGGTGCACTCATCGACAGTGATCACCGCGGCTTCTACGGCATGCTGCCGACAATGAAGTTTGGTGGTGGCGTTGTGTATGATTTCCCAATTGATGAAGGTTTTGATTTCGAAGCAGACGCCGAACCGCTGTTCCTGTGGCAAGACAGCCAGAAACGTTCTACACGTTTCATGGTGAAGCAGGGTCTTGGATTTGACTTTACAAAAAATGATCGTTCGAATAAACTGGTCGCTCGCACACAGGTAGGTGCTACCGTGTGGGAAGCCTACAAGAGAATGGGCCAGTTGTCAGGAAGCTACGAACAGGATATGATAAAGATGGGTGTTAGCTCCTACAAGTACAATTCGTTCGAACTTGATTTCTCAACAATAGGCGCGTTCTCAGACAACGCGATGTTTGGTACGGATTACTACCGTAACCTGGCGATCATGATTCCGGTGGATGGACCAACAGAAGGCGGCCGCCAGATCAATCCTATGGAAGTATGGCAGTATGGTCAGAACGGATGGACAGGAGATTATTTCGAAACAACAGTAGACATGAGACACACACAGGATATGTGCGAAGATCTTGAAGGGTACTGCGCGCAATCACTTGCGTTCGCAATGCACGCTCCTGAGTTGTTCATCCTGTTGCAACCGGTGCAGCCATAAGAGGGAGCATAAACCCGACTCTTTATAAATTTTGTTATGAGTAACTACGATTCAGCAGAGGTAAAAAAATCGACGAAGAAAAAAGAAGTGCCACAGGTGTTCATTGAACTTTGTGACCAGCGTGATTCCGGATGGATCATGGATGGCACAGCAGGAACACCACACGAGGTACGTCTTACTACCCCCTCGGCTGAGTTTATTCCAAACCGCGGCTACCGCAAGATCAAAGTAAAAAATCCAGAAACCGGCGAAATGGAAGAAGTGCATGAAGCCATTCGCTACATCAAAAATTCGCACGTCATCTCTGTTGAAGAGCAGAATAAAAGAGGCATCCGTCCTGCCAAAAACAAGATGGAAGATCTCATCATCATCAAAGGTGCTGGCAATAAAGGCGGTGGTAATTACCTAGCAATCTCGCGCGAAGGCCCCTATATTGGCATGTATGATTACATCACGTCTGTTTTTTATAATGAGAGCAACCCCGATGCGCCATCCTCTTCAAAGAAGATCTTCAGGCAAGTTGATTTCAACAAGAAAGCTGAAATGTTCAATGAGCAGGAGATAGCGCAGGCTGAAGCGATTTCCTACATAGGCACGCTATATATGCGGCGCGGAAACGAGTACACCTACAATGAAGACAAGATCAATTCGCTCTGCAACATATTCGCCGTTTATGCAGAGTCACCTTCAGAAAAAATCAAAGCTCTCATGGGTGTTGCAAAGATTGATCCGGCAGGATTTTTAAATCGCGCTCTTGTGGCAGAGCAAACGATAGAAATGGAAATCGGGCATGCGCTTGACCTCAATGTTTTTCATTTCGCAAAGAACGTGGCCCAGTATAATCACAAAGACAAAGTGATTGCAGATCTTGGCCGCGGCAACATGAAGCACGAGAACAAGGTGAGGAAACTGGCAGAGATTTTCGGGACCGATGAATACAAGGCTGTCTATGAAGAGTTCAGAGCAGAACTTGAGGCGGCCAAACTAAAAAATAAGTAACAATTTTAAAATCCAATACAATGTCTTACATCACCGCGTTAGTCTTCCAAAAAAACAACGATCAGTTTATAGGCAATCCTCCTGGCATTGGCCAGGGCAGGTTGGAGCTTATTCCTACACCTGATTCGCAGGGATATGTATTTGCGGATTACTGGGCCGTTCCGCTAACGGACGGTATTGTAAGTTCATGGCAGTATATTCCCAAAAAAGCAAGTGACGTTACCAAACCTGATCCGCAGGCTGTGGCCGTTGTCCGCATTAACGCCTACAATAATCCTGACACATATTATGTTCTCGGGACCTCTACCGACTACATGAATGCTTCTACCGACGTAGATTGTTGCACATCACCGGCGCGCGCGATGCCAACGGCAGTCAATCCAATTGCTCCTTGCCAGGCACTGTGTGCTGATAGTAATGGTAACCAGTTTGGCGCCTTCGGCATACCAACCGATACAGGTACTTACCTGATCGCCGGTTATTACAATGGTGTGGCTTTGCCGAACCTCAGTGCAGCCGCAGCGCCTACAATTCCGATCACCATGAACGCCAACGCGACGTGGAAGGCTATTGGTACGTGGGCAATATCTGGCGATGGCCTGACGCTGACCGTGACAGGTGCAGCAGTGAGTAACCCAGATGCGCCGAACGTGCTTTGCGTGTCACTGACATTAGAGTAAAATCCATAAAATAATTATGGCAAATGGCCAACAACATTGCGAACGTTACGGTTCCCGCTCCGGTAATACAGTTTAACAACACGTATTATCTAAAGGATGGTCAGTACAATCCTCAGACCATTAACGTTCCGTGTGGCATTAATGCAGAAGTAGATCCGTGGCCATGGTGGGCAATTCCAGTCGAAGACGATGGAATTGTTTCCATTTTACAGACGGTGCCCGCCATTGGAGAAAACGTTTCCCAGCCAACTATCGACAGCGTTGCAGTAATAAGAGTGAGAGATAAGTACAAGCCGCACTACGAGTGGTTTATCATATCCTCCCTCACTAATTACTACGCGGCGTGCGCAGCTTGCTGCGGCGCTTCGGCCGTTCCTATACCTACGCCAACACCACCACTGATCATTCCCTGCCAGGCTGTGTGTAACTCAGTAGATGCTAACGGAAAATTTATTGGCGTGTTTGGGATACCGACGCTGCCTGCAGGTCAGCACTATATCGCTGATGGCAGAATCAATGGTGATCCACTGGCGCAGGCGAGCGGTAATACAGCGGCACTACTTGTGTCGGACATAAATACCAAGTGGGGAAATATTCTTTCTCCGGGAGAGACGATCACGTGGACAAAGAGCGCCGACAATTTAACGCTGACAGGAACCGGATTTTCTGAGACTGATGTGATATGCGTCCTTGTACGCACAAGCACATAAAAATATTTTAATGGCCCTGACATTAAGATCCAATTTCCAATAAGATAAGGGCGGCACTAAAAGCTGCCCTTTTAAATAAAATGACAGTTAATTCACCAGACATAACGATCCTTATCACCCAGACGACATTTGATATTGCGGGTACGTCGCCCGTGATTTCACTGGTGAACCTGTCTGCCGGTCCCAATCTGGCGGGAACGACCACGTGGTTTGTAGTCACCGCACCTGGCGGCATTCCAATTCATGAAGGCTCTGAATCATCTCCTGATATCACCGGCGAATGGAGTGACTTCGTTTTAACTGATCCATGGCCAAGATCATTCAACAATATTATATGGTCTGGTGCCCAGTATCAGATCTCCACATTCGTAAAAGATAGTGCCGGAAATATTTTCCAATTCGACCAGGCCGTTGCTATCTGTCGCCCAGCAGGCAACAAACCAACCTCTACAAACACTCTTGGACTTGGCACAGCATCCGTGCAAGTACAATGTCAGCAGGCAAGAGTATTTTTCCAGGACACAACATTTCACCAGTACAAAGGACTTGACGGCACTCTTGTAGCAAGCGTGCTGCGCGTCCAATATCCTATCGATGAAACGGGCAACGTCCCGCCGCCATTTGTCGGCGTAAACTTCACGGCCGCATCGGTGCCCATCACTTATTCAAGTGACAATTACCAGTTCCAGAGTTATTCTGTGTACGATTATGATTTTGGTAATTACACGCATGTAAGGATCAAGTACCAGTCATTCAATCCCGTTAACGGAGCGCCTGCAGTAAGGTTTGCCGTGCTCTGTAACATTGACCTCTGCGCGCTATTCTGCGAGGTAGATAAGTTAGTAAGGAGTATTGAAGATGGTAGCTGCGCCAATGCACAGGAAGCAAATAACAAACTCGCACTCATCAATCCGAAGATAAATCTTATACTCATCGGCATTCAGCAACCGCTATGTGGAATTGACGTGCCGCTACTTATCGAAGAGGTAAAACGTATTGGAGGATTCACGTGTGATTGCTGTAACGCGCCTACCGGAATTATCCCAACGACAACGTCGGTGATCGACGGTTATAATTTCCAGGTTACAACATCGTGTGGTGACACGACCGGCAATTTCAACAAAGTAGGCAATAATATCACCCTCACACTTAACGGCATTACTTACACGTTTGGTTATTGTGATGAAAGTCCTGCGCAGACAACCGCCTTCTCACTCACTAAATCTGTTGACGGATGTATAGCTTCCGTATGTCTCAATGTAGACATGACGCAGCTAGCCTTTGACCTTGCAAACACAATTAAAAGTAATGGCGATCTTGTCAACTTATGGCAATCAATTTTAAATAGCGGCGCTCCTGGTGACTTCGATCTTATCGTTGATGGCGGTTGTATATTCCAGAATTCAGCAACATGCGACTATTCATTAACGCTGTCAAACATTCCGATTAATACAACGTACGCACTCCTGAATTCTATCCAGGTCGCTGGTGTCGTTCATCCGATCAGCTACTCTTTCAACTTAACTAACCTGCCGGGACTGCAAACGTATCTGAATTCTCTTGGCTACGGAACATTTGCAGTCACTAACCCGAGCGGACAAACTGTGCTTATCACGAGCACAGCCAACCCAAATAATATACAGGCACTCACTTATAAGATCTCAGGAACGACATATATCGCTGACCTTGCAAAGAACTGCACTGGGTATGTTCCTATTAGTGCTAACCAAGTTGTACAAAATATCATTAACTATATCTGCGGCATTACTGATGCGCAGGTGAGTACATCGGCACAGTACGAGATCTGCTACATAGATCCAGCCGACGGCACAGCTAAAACAGAAACACTTAGCGCCGGCGTTCCACTTGCCAACTTCATCGCTGAGTTACTTGCGCGTGGATGCGATACCATAAATTATGTGAAGACGCTCGTGGGCAACACGTGCGCTGGCATGAAAGCTCTTTTCCCTTCTACTACAGAAGTGATGCAGGCCAATGATTATCTTTTTGGCACAAAGAACGCCGGCTGTGCGAGGATACTTCCTGTAGAACTTGGCACGCGGATCATGCAACTTGGGATTAGTGACGCAACCTTCATGAATGCGTTTTGCGCAGCAGTAGCAGCATGCGGCGGTGGCCTCCCATGTGCGCCGTACAATCAGTTCTATGTAACCATCACGCCATTTGATTCAAGTTGTCCAGACATCATTGGGTTTGACTATACTTTTAACGGTTCAACACTCGACATAAATAAAGTTGACTTTGCAAACACTCCGGGATCTATCCAAAATATTACAGTTGAGTACAAGTTAAATAGCGATTCAAGCTATACGCTATATAACGCGAGTGTCAATATTAATACTAACGGTACGCCTGCAGCACCAATCGCAATTAGCCTGACGGCAGGACAGACATACCAGATCCGCTTGACTAATAACTGTAGTTCGCCACCGGCGCATTTCGTGCAAACAGTGAACGTACCTGGTAATCCAGTGACAGTGAGAATCACTTCATCAATGGGTGGCGTGACGCTGACAGCAGTGAATAACCTTACAGGCTTCACACTTGGCGCGCCACTCAATCCAGGTGGAACCGCAACAGGAACGCATGCAGCATTCACCGGCAACATTCAACTGGTAGTATCGGGTACACCAGTTATTAATCCGAGTGGCGCAATTCTGAAACGCAACGGGATTCAGATAGCATGCGTGGACATTACTGGCCCCGGAAGCTACAATTTCGGGTCATTCACCTACGCTTTGACAGATTATATCGAAATACAATTACTCATCGGAAGCCCTTGTTAATATGCAGATCAACCTCAACATATTTTTTGATCATCCGGACGCCGTCTCAAACACGGTGCGGTATGCACGCATTGATAACACGGTGAGTCCGGTCTACACCACTCTACCCGGCGTCGTCTCCTCACCGCTAGTGATCGAGAACGTTCCTAATGGCCAGTACAGGGTTTTCATTAAACCGATCTATGCCGACGGCAGGGCATGTCCAGAAACACAGGTAGACACTGCTCCATGCACAGGCATACAGGCACTGAGCGCGATATTTGACGGTGGATCAAACTTCGTGGTTTCTTATACAGCAAATGGTTCTTTGCCATTCGTGCAGGTGAACATCGCCTATCCTAATGGCGGATCTTCGTCCGCACAATATTCTAATACAGGCAGTGACATACATATTCCAGTTCCCGCCGGTGTGACGGGTACTTTCTTTATCACCATGCAACCGGTGTGTGATGCGGAGACGGGCTTTTTGGGTGCTCCTACCTCACCGGTTTCAGTTATTGTGCCGGCGCCAAGTCCATGATGACGCTGTTCACGATATGGTCGAGCTTTCAGAGTCTGGTCAATACAAGCCAGAACTCTTTTTTTAGGCCCCAGACTGATTTCCAGCAGGCCGTCAATGACATTTCAAAAGACCTGTGGGACTCATGGACCTCCCAGTCAGAGAAGAGTGAACAGATCCGCACCTATTTGCGCCCGTTTTTAAAATCCAGGAATATTATCGTAACCCCAGCAAATTCGTTCTACGGTACTATCAACTATCCTCCAAACTACGGCCGGTTTGCATCGGCCGCGGTTTGGTCCCTGAACGATCAGACCGTGCCGTGTCCCGAGTCGGATGATTTCGAAAACCAGGAAGAAGTCGATGCAAAGTTTTATGCCTCTGTAACTGAAGCGCCCGTAGACCAGATTGACGAGCAGCGGTGGAAGTCATGCCTTGTGCACAAGACTAAAAAGCCGACGCTGGCTGCACCAAAGATCACGCAGATAGATGGCGGATGGAAAGTGGCGCCGCGTGAAGTGAGCGTAATCGTTCTTGACTACTACACCAAACCCGTTGATGGAACATTTAAGTACACCCTTGTGCCAGGAGATCCGCAGACAGGAGCGGGCGACTTTATCCAGTACGATCCCAGTTCTATTCCTCTTGAATGGAATGAAGTAGTTCTAAATTATTTTCTCTGGAAACTAGCGACCCGCTATAGCATATTTATCGGTAACACTTTTTTAGCGCAGTTCGCAGAAAAACAAAAAACAGCGGCCTAATATGAATCCATCAATAATATTTGCTGAGATTCCCGATTGGGAGGCGTATATCGATGAGTTTGTGATCACAAATGGCGTGCAGGAGATCACTGGCCTGATCGGAAACAACTCATTCAATGGCGCTGTAACATTCATTAAGAAAAGTCCTCTCAACTGGTCAAAGGCGCAGATATTTTCCACGGGCGGCAACATTGGATTAACAGGAAGTTTTCTTGGTGTCGTCATCATCATGGGCACGCCGCCAACGTCGATTACGTGGACGGATAATTTCTATCACGAGTATGTCATCATCAACCTGACTACTTCAGACATACCGGTAAAAAATCCTCTTGTCTATTATGATCTAACCGGAACGCCAGTGATGATCATCCCAGCCAATAGTTGTGTTGACATCGTAAAGGCGAATAACGATTTGTGGGTAGAGAGATCTTTCAACTTCGGGACTACTGCTGTTGGCAAGCAGCCAAAAACATTTGTTGTCGGACAAACCCCTGGTGCGCCAGTGGCAGGAACAAACACGTGGACGGTCCCTGATTTTAAAAATAGCTATGTTGTTCTAGTGATGAGCCGCAGCGTCGTGGTAGATCTTTCTAACGTAGGAGATGGCTCACCATTCATTACTAAGCTGCCGGCAAGTGCAACACTAACGATAACAAATTATACATGGCAGGATCAGGACATACTAACCTACATCCTGATACCTGTTAGCACCTTACAACCCAGCATATCAAATCTCGTTCCCTATAATCTTACTGCTGATACTATGATCAGCGCCCTGACCACAGACGTTCCGGATAACACAGTAGTTACTTTTCAGATACAGCCGAACGGTTTTAATTATACGTGGGATTCAAGTTTTGTATTCAGTGATAATTATCCCATGCAGGGACAAGGAACTGCCAATGGCGTAGGTACGGTTCAGAAATTTGATTTCACGTTTTTACTCGGTAAGTGGAGAGCGAGCGATCAATCGCTTAATATGCCGTTATGAAAAAAATAGCGATAACGATATTATTTTTTACGTTGGGATTTTTTGCATTTGCACAATTCCCAAATCAGTTGAATGCGTACAATAAAAATACGCAGGTAAATTTTCTTGGCGCGATCGGCAATGACTCGGGCCTTGTGTTCAGGTATAACTTCCCAGACACCACCACTGCTAATCTCGGCTGGCTAAAGGGCGTTCCAAATTTAATTATAGTCGTCAATGACACTTTATGGAAGCGCAGCAATAGCGCGCAGTATTGGAGCAGGATCGGATCTGGGACCGGAGGGGGCGGCGGAGGGAAAACTCTTACCATTCAGTCGCCACTCACAGGTGGTTCCTACGATGGGAGTTCACCTGTAACCATAGGCATTACCTCCGGTAATTTTACCGACGCCGGAACAGATGGTATAGTAGTAACCGGAGGAGCAGGATCTGTAATTGGAAGTGGTACATCTATTTCTCAGCATGTCGCCGACGTTTCACACAATGGTTATTTATCTTCTGGCGACTGGTCAACTTTTAATAGTAAGCAGAGTGCATTAACAATAGGGAATTTGACTGATGTCGGCACAGATGGTATAACTGTTACCGGTGGCACCGGTTCTGTTATTGGATCTGGTACATCTATTTCTCAACACGTCGCCGACGTGTCACACAATGGCTACTTATCTTCTGGCGACTGGTCAACTTTTAATAGCAAACAGAGCGCCCTCACTATTGGCAATCTAACCGACGTGGGAACAGATGGCATAACTGTTACCGGCGGCACTGGTTCCGTTATAGGAAGCGGTACATCTGTTGCTCAACATGTCGCTGATGTATCACACAACGGCTACTTATCTTCTTCTGACTGGTCAACATTCAATGGCAAAGGAACGGTATCTTCTGTTGGACTATTACTGGGAACGTCGGGAACAGATCTGGGTATTAGCGGATCTCCGGTTACTGGTAGTGGCTCAATCACGCTAAATGTGCCGACAGCTTCGGCGTCGAATCGCGGCGCACTTTCATCCTCAGACTGGACGACATTCAATAATAAGCAGGCAGCATTTACAGAAACGACGGAAAGATTCACCGGATCAACCACGATGTCAGTCACCGTTGCACACAGCCCGCTGTCAAGCAAAGCACAAATGGTTTTTTATAACGGTGTGCTCATAGATCCCAACAACGTTTCACCTTCGGGTTCAACATATACGCTTTCTGGTTTTACAAGAGAATCGGCAGATGTCATAGAAGTCACATACTCATTTTAAATGAAGCTGAGATTACTAACCATATTACTTCTTTTCAGTCTTGTCTCGCCGGCACAGATGATGATGAACTACGGGTTGCTTGCAAAGAACACTTCTTCTCCGATAACGAACATAAAAAATCCACAGTTTGTAAACGGAGACTCTATTTATTGTCTTGGCGGTTTTCACGAGTGGACTAGAAGGCCATACGTTGTTGATTTATTTTACAGACTGGGAACAGGACATTTAACGGGCGCAAATATTTACAGACAAGACTACATCGTCAACGGCAATATGTGGAGCGATACTATCCTTGTAGAAAAAGGTGACACAGATGTGAGAGATGTTTATGGCGGCAGGATTAAAGACATAGACGGCATTGCTGGCAACGACAGCATCATGATCATGTGCGGCCGCTCGCTTAACGGCATAGGCGGCTCATCACCATCCAACCAAAGCATCAACCTATATTTTCTCAGGGGTGATACGCTCGGGCATTTTGGGACACGCATACCTTTTAATTGGAGTGTACAGGCGTTCCCACAGCTTCAACGCTGTTACTTTTTTTCTCACATCGTTCCTGGATGGCAACCTGGGGAGTACTACGGTATTTTGTACGAAGCCAATGTTGATACGGGAGATCTATCTCGGCATATTGTGAACGTAATAAAAACAATGGATTGGTTCAGAACGTACAGGTTGCTTAAAGTATGGGACGGCGACAGTTACCCCGCCTCTGAAACCGTGATCGCCCCTGTTGGCTATCATAAGCTATGTATTCAAATGAGGATGGAAACGCTAGGGCATCTTGACCAGTGGGAATCGACCGACAGCGGCCACACATGGATAGATAGAACGAGCAATGATCTTAGATATTTCAATGCTACCGATGTAATCCCATCAACGTACTGGGACTCCTCCACTCATAAGCAGTACATGTATCCGGATGACCGGGATAATGATTTTATTTATTTCGCACAAGGCGACAGCAACCTGACAGGCTTCGGCCAAACGCTGCCAACCTACGGACCCATCTTATTTTATTATAATCAGAGCGAAGACCACTTATCCGCTAACACTTCTTTAGGATATGCAAATTCAATAAGACTTCTCAAGTCCGACATGAGTTTTGATTCTGTCCTGTTGATCACATGGTTTCATGAAATCAATTCCCACAGGGCTAATGTCATGTGGTCACGAAACGGATTTCTTGCTGATCCGGGAGGCATACCAAATGTGCCGGTGCTATCCACGTCGTTTGCTACAACAACAAGTTTCCGGTTTGATGTAACGAATTTCTCGGTGTCGGATTGGAATAATGTAAGACTCATCCAGATGGATCTTTCAACTGATCCGGCGTTTGGTTCGTTTGTGACAGCTAAATGGGGGCCGCCGTCAATATCACCGGATGTTTTGATACATAATATTTTCGTGCATAGCAACTGGGTCGTGTATAATGACCTTGTTACAGCAACGGATTATTATGTAAGAGTACGGGCCTGCAATAATGTAGGGTGCAGCGCATTTAGTGCAACAGCACATCAAAAAACTAATTAATGAAGAAATTATTTCTTATATCATTTCTCTTTATTTCGCTCCTCTCACATGGGCAACTACTGAACCAGAGGCAGTTCAGGAACTATTCTTTTTCTTCACTCACTGACGGCACGACGATCACGTGGGATATGCAGACGGGGCATAATAGGAGCGTCACGATCGCAGGCAACAGGACACTCAGCATCACAAATGCAATTAGCGGCGACTACGGGACGATACTTGTAACACAGGACGGCACCGGTGGGCACACCCTAGCGGTGCCTAATGCTACGGTAGTCCTGGATGGCACGCAGAGCCACACCACTGTTTTATCTTTTACTTATGACGGATCAACATTCTACTGGGCGGGCGGGGTGATCACATACGTCGATACAATTTATAGAACGGTTGGAAAAGACTCAATCCAATTCACTATAGATGGACGCTATCATGCCATACTTGACTCTGCCGGCGGTGGGATAACATCTCTGACAGTAGGCACGACACCAATAACAAGTGGCACAGATACAAGACTTCTATACCAGTCAGGCACAGTGTTGCAGGAAAGCGCCAACCTGATATTTAACAGCAGTAGCGAACTAATTGTAGGAGCAACCGATAACGGGGCTTATACACTTCAGTCAAATGGCGGTTTGTATGTTACCGGTGGTTCTGGGTCAAACTTCATTGTCGGACAAGATTTGGGGATGGATCACCAGATAACAATTAATCGAACAGCAAGCGGCGACAACCTAATATCTAACTGGGCTGATAATACAGGCGGAGTTTCAAGTCTTGTGCTGAAAGACGGCAATGGGACAACGGCCGTCAAATTTGCCTATGTGTCCTTTCAGAATAATAACACTACAGCGCTTAGATGGGATTTCGGGCTATACGGAGCTGGCACCAACGGCAATGATATTGTCTTAAAGGATGTTACTGACAGTAAGATCGCTATGGAAATAGCGTCGTCAACTGGATTTGTCGGCGCACAGGGCGTAACATCTCCAACGAGTGCGTTGCACACCACATCTTTTGCTGCCGGTTATGTTGCAAAGTCCGCCGATTATACACTGGGGGCCGCCGATTACCTGGTAGAAGTAACAGCGACAGGTCACACGTTCACGCTACCCACAGCGGTCGGGATTACCGGTAGGATATACACAGTCAAGGTAACGTCAGCGACTTCTTCAGCAACAGTAAATACAACGAGTTCGCAAACCATAGACGGCAGCACAACATACAGTCTAGCATCTCAATACAAATATGTATCAGTAATGAGTAACGGTGCGAACTGGATAGTCATTGCAAACAACTAACATGAAGAAACTTATTTTTTTCATATTACTTTTTTCAGCGCTCAACTCACAATCACAAATTGTGAGCATCGTCGATAGCGGCGGTGTTCTTTATTGCTTTTATCCAAGTACAGGCGTCAAGGTTCCAATGCTCCCCTCTACCGTCACAGGTCAGGGCGGTAAGTACCTAACCAACAATGGTAGTAATGTTGCTTCATGGGGTAGCATAACCACTATCACTGGGAACGCCGGCACAGCCACAGCACTGCAAACTCCGAGGAACATTAACGGAGTCTCCTTCGACGGCACAGGAAATATAACAGTGGCCGCAGATGCCAGTACACTAACAAATACAACTCTGGCCTCTGGCGTCGTTTCTTCTTCACTTACTTCAGTAGGGACCATAACAGCGGGAGTCTGGCATGGCACCGCGATCGGTGATACGTGGATATCATCGGCATCAACATGGAATTCAAAAGCCGCCAGCGGTGCCAATACAGATATAACCTCTGTCTTACTAAATCAAACCGGCCTTGTGGTAAAGGGAGCGACAACAAACGCCCTCACGATCAAACCCAACGAAACCCTTACTGCTGGGCGTACACTGAACATTATCACTAACGACGCTACGCGCACCTTAACCATAGCAGGGGATGCAACCGTTTCAGGCACCAACACGGGCGACCAGACGACTGTATCGGGAAATGCTGGAACGGCGACCGCTCTTCAAAATGCACGAACAATTAATGGAGTATCCTTCGATGGCACAGGGAATATTACAGTTGCCGCCGCTGCTGGGACATTAACGGGAACAACTCTTGCCAGTAACGTGGTGACTTCATCTCTCACAAGTGTCGGCACAATAGGGACAGGCGTGTGGCAGGGAACTGCGATAGGAGACACCTGGATATCATCGGCCTCGACGTGGAATTCAAAAGCAGCCAGCGGCGCTAATACCGATATCACATCTGTACTCTTGAGTCAAACGGGCCTTGTTGTTAAAGGCGCGACTTCTAATGCACTAACCATTAAACCAAATGAAACATTAACTGCTGGAAGGGTATTGAATATTATAACAGGAGATGCTACCAGGACACTAACCTTTTCAGGTGACGCGACTATATCAGGAACAAACACTGGTGATCAAACCACTGTATCTGGCAATGCAGGGAGTGCAACAGTTTTGCAAACCGCACGTAACATTAACGGCGTATCATTCAATGGGAGTGCTGATATTACAGTAACGGCGGCCGCGGGCACACTCACCGGTGGCACACTTAACAGCGGCGTCACCGCTTCCTCACTTACATCTTTTGGATCTTCGCCAACAATAGTAACACCCAGCATTACAACTGGTCTTACCATTGGAGGAACGGCAGCGACAGGAACTATACTTCGCGGCAACGGAACAAACTTTGTAGCCAGCACTACGACATTTCCAAACGCAGCAACGACGGGTGATATCATTGTAGCCACAGGAACGAATGCACTTGGATCTCTTGCTATCGGAACGCCGGGACAAACGGTGGAAGCACTTGCATCTCCCTCATGGACCTATGGTAACGGGCAGGGTTCGATTACAAGTGCATCTGGATCTATCGCTAATTCAGAAACAAAAATTCTTTCATCCTCTAGCTCGATGATCGCATCCCGCCTGCAGGCAGGAACTGTAATAGAGGTTGTATTACACGGCACATGCACTTCGAGTGCTGCCGGTGCGGGCACAGTGAACGTGAGATACGGAACCGCCGGAACAACGTCAGATGGATTGCTAGAATCATTTACACTTGGTGCGGCGCAAACGTCCGGCACAACTATACCATTTGTCATCCGCATTTACATTACAATCAGGACGACAGGATCTTCAGCCACGGCAGATGGAGTTTTGGAATTAGTTAATCAGGGAACAACTGGTATAAGCACAACAGCAACGCAGGTAATACGCGGATCAAATACGACGATAAACACGACGACCGCTTCGACATTTTTAACAGTGAGTTATCAAAGCGGAAATGCTAGTACAGCGAGCACATTCCAGGATGCAGCAATTAAAATAAGTTTTAAATGAGTCACAAGAGAAAAAGACAACGATGCTGCTGTAAGCAGGGAGGTAATGTAAGAGTAACAGAGAACGTAAATGTTCGCGTAACTGAAAACGGAAACAGGAGAGTAACACAATAAATGGCTGACGTAACACTATCTGATCTTTTGGCCGGCAGTCCCGCAGGTAACTTCGATGGTAACGAAATATTTGAAGTCACGCAGGGAGGCGTTTCTAAAGGTGCGCTCGCATCTCAGATACTTGCCTACGTTGTAGCGCAGCACCCAACTATCTATACAGGAGATGGAAGTTTAGCGGGGGATAGAGAAATTGATTTAGATGGTCATTCTTTAAATTTTGAAGGGAACGGAAATTATTTCATTACGCTAGACCCAGCTAATAATAAGTCAGCGATAGCGGCATATAACGGAGACAATAATTCGGGAGTGGTTTTAACGCTACATGATGATATTGGCGGAGATGGTGCAAATTCGGTATGGAATTGTTATGACAATGAGACAACACCAAAACAAGCCACAGTCGAATTAAACGGCACACTAGAAACAATAAAACTCACCGCCGCCAATGGTGCGACACTAAATGGTTCTCCCATTGCTACTGGCCCAACTATCTATACAGGAGATGGAAGTTTGAGTGGGGATAGAGTAGTTGATTTTAGCGGTCACAAAATGGAATTTAGTTCTTCTATTGGTGAAATAGGATTTGGGAGAGCGAACCCAGATAATTATCTCTTTTGGATAGAGGACTCAACGGGTGAATATATCGTTCATGTGGATGTTACGGATGGTTCTCAAACCTCAATTTTCGGAGCCATCAATCATACAAATGACGGTAATGCAGGACTACTTGAAACAACTGCATTTGATGACCAAGCTAATGCGAGTCTTCACGCAGTTTTCAACGATGTTGTTGGCTCTGCAATCATTAAAGCCCATGCTGACGCAACGATTTCTGGGGTAATACAAACTTCTCCCCCGTCAACAACTGCCTCATTATTAGCTAATGGTCAAATAAGTTTCTATTTAGATGAAGGCGGCAGTGCCGCAAAGATTGCGGTTAAATTAAGTGACGGGACGCCAAAGACAATAACACTACCATTTGATCCATAACATGAAAAAGATTTTATGAAGACAATTGAAAATAAACAAACGCAAATTCTAAAAGATAAGGAAAGTGGCAAAGCAACGTATGCCGATTTGATTGGAATTGTCATCAATGCTCCGCAACAGGGCGGCTATGATTTGAATGACATTGAAAGTCGGTTATCAATAAAGAAAGTGTGCGATTCGGCCAACGGAACTATTGAATTAGAGGACGGCCATTTCAGATATTTGAAAACACTTGTCTCTAAAGCACGGTGGCAGATTCTTCATGAAGACGTGCTTTCTTTTGTAGCAGACATCAACGCTGTAAAATGAAACGAATACTTTTATTCATACTGATTTTTTATTGTGCCGCAGTGCATGCGCAAAACCAGGTGCCACGCGGCGGCGGTTCGCAGACGCTCGTGGATAGTAATTTGTTTACGGGCAAAAGTTTTCGCGTACCAATTTTTCCAGACACCACAAATGCGAATACCTACAAAACTTTAGACAGCGCAGGTAAAATAATTTTCACCCGCGACATAAATTGGTTTTGGGGGAGACAAACATCGCCCTCAAGAAAGTGGGTTCCCTTTAATAATCCACCAGGTCAGATCAATGCAAGCTGCGGTAATCCCACCGGCACACACGCTGTTACCTACGACTCACTGCTAATATTCTCGGTGACTGGCGGCCCCTACGTTTTGTGCTGCGATAATATTCCACGCTTCACGACAAATGCTAACGTGGTGCTCGCGCCTGCAGATCCCAATTTCCCGCGATGGGACGCTATCGTTCTGGATCAAAACGGCGTGGACAAGATCACAGGAGTTCCGGCAGCATTCCCGACGTTCCCGCAAGGAGATTCCTGCCATATCGTTTTAACGTACGTGAATGTTCCTGCCGGTTCACCTGTGCCGGGCAACGTGAGTGATGTAGTGATCTATGATCAGTTCGTTAACGGAGAGTGGGATTCTCTTGCAGTTAAACATGGCATCATGGTTGATCCGGTCAACCCTAACTTTCCAATACATCTTACCCTTGCATCATACGTCAGTCATTATGCTGATAGCGCCAATTCTTATTTTGAATTTCATACAGCAACGCCAGTAGACCTTAATCAATTCGGTGCATTAAAATTCTACGTGAGAGATTCAGTAAGAGAGGAGTTCATTATTACGTGGCTACTGGATAACCAGCCGCTCGGCCCACCTGCGATATTTGTTACAGATGTGCCTTCTTCAATAAGTTATTCTGAGATAGTGATGCCGATAGCGACTTCATGGCAATTTGTAACCGGCACGCTGGCCAACACGCTGCGCTTCCAGGTAGTAAATATTCAGAATCCAGCTCGCGGCTTTTATATAGACTGGATACAGTTGCAGGGAGGACTCATTGCAACACCACCACCTAACCAGGGCGTTCAAACATTGCGTGTCGGTAACCTGCCACCTATATTTACAACGACGATTACATTTGCGCCAACAAATCCCCAGATAAACTTTTTTTTAAGTAACGCATGTGCCGGATGCGCACTAATTAATAATGGACTCACGCCGGCGCCCCCGATATACGACAAGGTGAGTCTAACCAATAGTGTAAAAGATTTACTCAATGTTGCTAACATAGACGCACAATCAACAAACGGCCTGTACGTAGGAACAAGTGGTGGCGTTACACAATTATTGCCATTCACAACAGACACTATCTATGCAGCTAACGGACTACATTTTTATCCGGTTGCAAATAGCAAGAACGATACGATGACGTTGGGTGGCAAAGCCCGCGACACAGCCAATCTTTTATGGAATACATTTTTGGGGTTGCACAGCTTCAATTTTGTTTTCACACAAGGAACGGGGAATGTTTTCTCACTGAAACCTAACGGAGCAAATAATGCGGTCGTCGCTGACAGTTCCGCACGGTTTGAGCAGGCCATGGGTGCGTCATTTGCCGCAGCAAATAACTTAACTCTTGGTGCGGACGGCAACCTCTTTATTGTTTCTGGCGCTACGCAGATCAACGCGATCACAACGGCCAACTGGCAACCAGGGTCTATTGTACAACTTGAATTTTCTGGAACGCCGCTACTGAAGAACAATACCGCTGGTGGTGCGGGAACGGCACCGCTACTTCTTGCAGGTAGCGTAGATTATCAAACCTCCGCCGGTGATGTGATCACATTTGCTTACGATGGAAGTAATTGGCATGAAACGTCAAGAAAGCAGACAGGCGGCGCAACCGTGCCGACACTTCAACAAGTTTTTAATACACAACCGGGGAGTTTACTAACAAAATCAGACACGATACTTACGCATGGCAACACATTAAGGATAGTTGATACAACGTCGGGGACGTTTATGGTGAGTATGCAATCTGGGACAGGAAGCACTACGGGAACCGTGTTGCAAGTTATTGGAAGGGGAACGAGCAACGAAGCTGTCACTATAACCAGTTCCAACGGGCAAGGTCCGCTGCAAATAACACAAACCGGTACGCCAGCATCAAATACGAAGGCTGCAATAATAGTAGGCCAAAGTGTCGTAGCAGGGTCAACAAGTGCAGATGGCATCCAGGTAAACTTCAACGGGCTTGCTACCGCCGCAGGGACGCTAGGTCAGCCAGCAGGCATTGATGTTTATTCAGTTGTAGGAACAGCCGCTATATTTAGGGTAGATTCGACCACAAATAACGTCATGGCGCCAGTGGTTCAGTTATTGCGGACATCAAGCGGTCATAGTGGCCGCACTGGTCTAGGCGGCTCAATAGATTGGTATAATGTTGACAGCACAGGGGCAACTTCGGGTCTTATAAAGTTAGCTAATCAAATCACATCAGCATGGAGTGACGCCAGGGATGCCACAAGGAAATCTCAAATGGCAATATACGGCGTAGCCTCCGCCGTCACTAACCCACTAGAGATCCTGGATGGCGACGGAGCGATCACTATGCCAGGGTCTGGAACGCCGTCAAATACTTTACTTGTCCAGAACACAACAGGAACTGGTATAGGCGTAACAGTAACAGGTAGTGGCACTGCTCTAAACGTTTCTTCTACTACGGGACTGCCAGCAGTATTCAACAATAATCCTGCATCTACCAATACTGTTGTTGAGACGCTTCGTATAGTAAGAGCGTCGTCAGGAACAGCAGCCGCGGGACTCGGCGGCATGATTGATTATTTCCTCCAAACATCGACAGGCGCAACATCAGTTTCCAACGAAATAAAATCTTCATGGACGAATGCTACCAATGGATCTCAGTCGTCCAAACTCGTTATCACTGGCGTACTTAGTGCTGTTACGGGAAATATATTTCAATTTAATGGAGATGGTTCGGCGCAAATGACACCGATGACCGCAACGGCGGCAAGCGCGATCACACCGGCAGAGGGCATGATGCTATTTGTAAGCAGCACGAACGGAACATTTACTTCAATAGGTTTTTGGGGATTTCAAAACGGCGCGTGGCACGCATTCTAATGAAGCAATCCTTATTATACATATCACTCATTGCTTGTTTGCATTGCTACTCACAACTAGCAACTCAGCATTACGTGGATAGCTCGATAAATGCCTTCGCTAAGACACTCGACACTATTCAATTCAAGCAGCGAAACTATGTGAGAGATACGGTGGTATATGGCGACACATTTACATGCGCAAAATTCCAGATGAAGGTTTTTGAGTTCTGCAAGATGTATAAGATGTTCACGCAAAAAGATTCAGCATTATTTCAAGGCGTTGAAGTGGATAATTTATACCTCTTCAGAGATTCATCGGGGAATTATCAAATGTGGATTGCACCAAATTATAATAGTGATGCCGCAGTGAAGCTAGTTATACAAGTTGTAAAGATTAACGGCCTATACATGCTTGAATTTTTATCACGGTTTGGATATAAAACGCAAATGTATTATTACATCAAAGAGAAAGCGACATTCTGAAATATCTTCTTACCATACTATTTTTTTTTACCTGTGCCAGTCTGCTTGCTCAGAACAGGAATTTTTATGTTGACTCATTAAATGGTAACGACAACAATACATTTGTCCAGGCGCAAAGCCAGGCGACACCATGGAAGACGATCGCTCATCTCAACGGGCAGATCGTGAACATGAACGGCGGCGACACCGTTAATTTCCATGCAGGACAAAACCACAACGCACAACTTACCGGACTCACAGTAACAAAGGGTGGCACCGGAAACGCAAAACTTGTTTTCAGGAGATACAGTACGGGAGCAAACCCAATTATCAATGGCATGTACACGGTCCCTTCATGGACACAGCGCGGCACGAGCAACGTTTACACGGCGCGGATACCTGGTGGAATAAATGTAACCGGCGTCGTGCTGTTAGATGGCGTGCCTGTTGAGATGGTAAAACTTCCGCGTGGTAATCAGGGGTATTACAACGTCACATCATTTTCAGGCACAAATCCCGTAACTATCACCGGAACCAATGCCAACAACGGATCTTTAAATTACCAAACGTCTACACCGCCCAACATCACAGCCGCAGTAACGGGATGGGCGGGAGAAATTGCGTGGCGGGCGCAACATTGGGTAATTTGGAGAGGTAACGTAACCGGACAAACATTAACGACAATAACCGCCACTCCGTTTGCAGGTGGCTTAGATGGCGCGGGCAATGTTCAGCTACCGCAAACCAACTACGGGTTCTTTTTACAAAACCATCCGGCGCTCTGCTCTCAGCTTGGAGACTGGGCGTACAATGTAACCAATGACTCGCTTGCCATGTTCTTCCCGTCGGGACCTGCCGGTCACACGGTTCAGATCACGCAGGTGCAGACCCTCGTAAATGTCAACGGTAGTAACGTTTCTTTTTCCAACATAGTTTTAAGGGGAGCCGCCACCAACATATTCAGTGTAGTAGGTTTCTCAAACGTTGTTGTTCAAAATTGCAGACTACAATACAGCGGCTTCAATGGCGCGTTTATCAGCGGTACAGGAACAGGCAACCAACTTCAATCCGACACGATTGAATGGTGCAGTTCAAGAGGAGTGAGATTATCGGGTGGACAAACGGCGGGCATCATTAATCATTGTGTTGTTACTTATTCTGGTAACTGGGCTGGCATGGGTGGAAGTGGCGAGGGGCAGTACGTTGGAATACTGGGCATTAATGGCGGCTGGACACTCACGTCAGATTCCGTTCGCGCAAGCGGTTACAATGGTATTTCATTTAACCTTGTCGGCGGTGGCACAGCCAATCCAAATAATTTAGTGAGGTTTTGTTTTGTAGATAGCTTCGGTTACGTGAAAGACGATGCAGGTGGAATTTATTGGGGCGCCCAGAACATGAGTACATCCAAACTCAGTCGTGACATATCTATCAATGGCAAGGGCGCGCCAGTAGGAACACCTGACGCCGATCAAAGAACATTCGGGTTCTACAATGATGACCAGGCGACAAACATGGAGATAGATTCATGCACTGCCGCTTTTAATGGCAGGAGTGGGATATTTAATCACAGGGGGATCGCAATCAACATGCACCACAACACGCTTTACGATAACGGGCCAAGCGGTAATCAGTCGGGCGGCTACACTATGTTAAATGATGGCGCAGGCGGGGCGGCAAATAATATTTATAAGCACAACATTTCATTTGCTAAAACAGCCGCACCAACGGAGTACGTTTATTCAAGCGGCACAGCACCCAATACATTTGCAGCAGCAGGGCTAGATTCAAATAACTGGTGCAAGCCAATCAATGAAACGCAAGCATTCAATTCCAATAGTACACTCATCGCTCTTGCAGCATGGAAAACGGCATCAGGACAGGACGCACATTCTGTTGCAACACCGTGGAGCATCACTGATACATCGCAACTGAAATTTTTTTATAACGCGACACCGGTGGCCAAGGCATTTACATTTAACGGTACGGGCCTTGACGTGTTCAACGTTTCTTATCCCGGAACTGTCACACTGCAACCTTTTACATCCATCATCTTAAAAGTTACAGGTAGCGTACCTCCATTGACAGCGACAGCGACAGCGGCGCTTAATCCTGTTGCATGCTTTGGAAATGTAACGAGTGCAACAGTAAATGTTACGGGCGGAGTTGCGCCGTATCAATATGAGATAGGAACAAACGGTTTTGGATCTTCGCCGACGTTTACAGGACTGGGCGCAGGGACCTACACGTTCACTGTTAAAGATGCAGCGGGCACAACGACGACTACAACGCTCACGATTACTCAACCCACGCAGATAACGATCACAGAATCTAATCCGCCAATCACGATCAATGGCCAGCTAGTAAGTATCACGATCAATGCAAGCAACGGAACACCAGGTTACACCTATTCGCTCGATGGCGTGAACTTCCAAGCCTCCAATGTGTTTACTAACAAAGGCGCCGGAAATTACACAGCGACCGTACGTGACTCACACAACTGTACCAATACTTTTTCATTCACGATCACCCAACCGGCAGCACTTACACTTGGACTGGTGGTCGGCCAAAACCCGCTTTTGTGTTTTGGTTCTACGACCGGACTTACTGCTAATGCAGGCGGCGGCACTCCACCCTATTCCTTTAAACTAAATAACGGAACGCCTCAGAGCAGTAATCAATTTACTGGACTTCCAGCAGGAACTTACCAGGTCACTGTCACTGATGCCGCGGGAGCATCGACCAATCAAACAGTAACGATCACGCAGCCAGCGCAAATAATTTTCAATGCCACATTTCCTCCAATAAACGTCAATGGCCAGACGACAACGGTTACGCTAAATATTACATCAGGCGGAGTAGGACCATTCACTTACACTCTAACCGGCAAAGGATCTCAGGGAACAAACGTATTCACCAATGTTGCAGCAGGAAACTACACAGCGCAGGTAATGGATGCCAATGGTTGTGTATCGACGATCAATTTTACAATCACACAGCCAACTGCTTTAACTCTTTCCGGCGTGATATCAGTGCCGATACTTTGTGCCGGCGGACAGGGAACTATTTCTCTCAATGCTACCGGAGGAACAACACCATACTCCTATCGTGTGAATAATGGCACGCCGCAGTCTTCACCAATATTTGCGGGACTTACAGCCGCCAACTACACGTTCACAGTAACTGATGGCGGCGGCGCGATCGTATCTACGCAGGTCAATCTTACGCAGCCCGCGCAGATCACTGTCGGTATCTCGGGTAATGGGTCCGCGCCGGCTACGATAGTGGTAGCTGCAGGCGGAGGAGTGGCACCATTCACCTACTCTTTGGATGGCGGAACATTCCAACCAGGTAACACATTTTCAAACGTAACAGCAGGCAATCACTTTGCCACAGTGAAGGATAACAACGGATGTACAGTGCAGCAGAATTTTACGGTGGGGTCTTCGCTCTCTATCTCTGCTTCACATGGTAACATCGCTTGTGCAGGTGGAACAACAACGGCCTCGGTGGTCGCTTCCAATGGCACCGTGCCTTACTCTTACCTGTGGAGCAACGGCCAGCAGCAGGCAACAGCGACAGGACTTGTCGCAGGAACTTATACAGTAACAGTTACCGATGGAGCAAACCACGTCCACGATACAACATTTACGATTCCGCAACCCTCGCCGGTGGTGATATCTAATATCGCATTCACGCCGATCAACGTGAACGGTGGAAATACGAACGTCGTATTTACCGCCAACGGCGGGGCTGGCGGATTCACGTATAGTTTGGATGGTTCGCCTTTCCAGGGTAGCAATACATTTACAGGGGTACTCGCTGGCAACCACACGATAATTGTCAAAGACGCCAATGGATGTACGGTACAGCAGAACTTCACCATCTCTCAGCCGGGACCGCTGATCATTGGCATCGCCCGCGGGTCAGCGCCGCTATGTTCAGGTAATCCTCAAACGATCACAGTCTCAGGAACGGGCGGAACGCTTGCTTACACATTCGCAGTGGATAACGGAACCTTCTCTGCAACCAATGTTTTCAATTCCCTCGCAGGAACGCATATATATCGCCTTAAAGACGCCTTCGGAGCCGAGGCCGATACAACAATCATTATCGTAGCGCCGCCAGCCTTGACGATCTCTGTGGCTTTTACGCCGATTTTAGTGAACGGCAATCCCAGCACACTAACGGTTACTCCGGGCGGCGGCACACCGGGTTACCAGTACCAGCTTGACGGCGGATCATTCCAGGGTAGTAATGTTTTTGCCGGCGTACTGGCAGGACCGCATACCGTGACAATCAAAGACGCCAACAACTGCACAACATTTCAAACATTTTCAATCACGCAGCCGACGGCGCTGAGTTTCACGGCGACACCCGTGCTCAATCCTTTGCACTGCTACAATGATGTCACAACAACTAACCTTGTGGGGAGCGGCGGCACCACGCCATACACCTACGGGATAAACGGAACATTTGGCAGCAACCCATCGTTTGCTAATCTTCATGCAGGTACATATACATTTTCCATTAAGGACGCTTTTGGTGCGAGAGTTGATACTATCATAACCATCGGACAGCCGAGCTTGGTTACAATAACGCAGGTAGCATGGACACCGGATATAACAACAGTGAATGGAACAACAACAGTGACGGTAAGTGCGGCAGGTGGGACAGTAGCATCGAATTATACTTACGTGTTAGATGGAGGCGCGCCGCAGGGAAGTGGAGTATTTGCAAACATAACGGCAGGAAATCATACAGTAGTGGTGACGGACGATAACGGATGCACAAGCGGGAGCTTTGTGTTCAATATTCCGGGAGTGCCGCAACCATTACAGATTCAAACAAAAAGGCAGAATGAAATTCGAGTGCATAAGAACTTGTAACCCTATTGTAACCAACCATTCTTTTTTATAAAAAATGGACGAAATGGAACTATTAAAACAGGAGTTCAAGCGGCTTGAGCTAAAAGTCAATGACATTCGCAGCACGCTGAACGATGTTCACGCTGCGATTATCGGTAATCCTTTATCAAAGGATGGCGGCATGGCCGGACGGCTCACTGACGCCGAAAAGGATCTCGAACGACTCAAGGGAAGGATAGAGGGAGCGGAGAAAACGCTAACTGATCGGATAGAGGTCGCCGAGAAAAAGCAAATCAAGTCGAATGTACTTGTCATTGTGATGTGGAGTTGCGTCAGCGGGGCGGCGGCCATATTTTTTGCCTATATCATCCAGGTTTACTTCTCGCATCATCATTAATAAACCAAACTATCATTTTTATGAACACCAATCTTCAATCACTTATCAGAGCATTGCTATCTGCGCTTGGCGCTTTCTTAATTGGCCACGCCATTTGGAAAACACCAATCACTACGTCATTCTGGGATGACTTCACCGGCATTGTTATCGCCGTTGGATCTTTAATCTGGGGAATAAAATCTAAAACCGCAACAGTAGAGATGCTAGAGGCAACGGCCAAAAGTGTAATCACATTTGCGGGAGGACTATTTGTAACAGCGGGAGTTCTAAGCAGCGATCAGCTTGTAACAATAGTTGCGTTTGGAAGTATGCTGGCTGGCTACGTCTTCAGCGCAGCAAGCAAAAAGAAAGTGCAGATCATTGCCAACAATCCTAACAAAGTAGCTCAATTAGGCAAGTGACACGCTCTAACAACACATCATTTCTACAAAAGCAGATCACAGTCCAGAACGTCATGCTCGTGGGCAGTGCTCTGCTTTCCATGTTCATATCTATCACGTGGTTTGTCTTCACTCAAAAGCAGGCCGACCGTAACGTCGAGGAGCACACCACTGAAATCAAACTACTTCAACAGGTCAAGGCCGACAAAACAGAAATACAGGAACTAAAAGCGGAGAATAAAATTGAGTTGGATAACATGAAGGAGAGATTCGGTAAGATGAGTAACAGAATTGAAGACCTAGACAAGAGGATCGATGAGTTGGAGATAGAGGTTGCCAAGTTAGAAAAGTGATGCGGCTTTCATTTCTTACCTTCCTTTTTCTGAGTTTAAATTTTGTTCCAGAGTTAATAAAACTTCGTTGGCTTTTCCATTTCCTTTTTATAGTAAATAGCATAGAGGATTCGCATCGCCTTATCTAAGGAATCATATTCGTAGTACGACCTTTCATATTTCCTCCTCGCCGCTTTTGCCTTTTTAAGATTCGCCGCCGTTCCATCCAATCCGTATTCGTAGGCCGCATCATGCGCGTTTTCTTCATCGCTTTTAGCCTGCATTATAAGTTCTATTCGGCGAATAGACATTTTCATCAAAATATCCGATGTATCTGGTTTTGGCGTCTCTTGTTGCTTCAATGTTTTAATAACTTCTTTCGCAGCTTCATTCGTCGGAGAATCAGTACAGGACGAAAGAATTGCGAGAATACAAGCGATACTCGAAAATTTTAAAGTTGCCATATCTTTTTATTTTTTGTCCCCTTTGAAAATTTAGGTGTTATCGTATTCTGTGCAATAATTATTCAAATGATGTTTGAGACCAATTTTATCAAAGTCATCATCGCCGCAAAATGGACATTGCAACAGCTTCACCGCTTCTATTTCCTCTCCACTATCTGAGGGGGATTCGAGAAGTGATACAGAGTAGATATTTTGCAAATCCTGGAACCATTTCCAAATGCGGCGGTAGTCAAATTTCCCGTCCTTGTAATCGTGTGCAATAGGACGAAAACTATCGGATATTTCCGTAAGAATTAAATTCTCTTTTGGAATACCGAAATCAATTTTCGGGTTTTCGTGAGGAGGATTTAACTGATAATATCTTTTTTGCCAAAAATCCGCCACCTTTGAAAGTCGCTCACATTCGGCCATCGCATATTCAAGTTCTTTTTTGAAATCCATCTTTTCTTCTTTTAATTTATCCATAGAGAATGGTTTTTAAATTCTTTTTGCAATTTTTAATATGTCATCAATTTTCATTATAGCCCTCAATTTTCTGAATTTATCAGATGGAATTTTTGGCTTAGTGTCAAACCATGAAAATATTTTTGCAAAAATCTTATCCATTATTCAGGGGTTTAGTTTGTTTTGAATTGTACCATTCGATGTTTTTGAGATTATCTCTCATTATTTCGAAATACTCGTAAATAATTTCGGCGGTTAGTGGCTCCCATAGGTGCATCTTGTCTGCATAGTGTTCTGATACATAAATTGAAGTCTTATGAGAAAAGGATGGACAACCGTCGCAATCGAGACAAGAATACACCTCATCATCTTTTATCGGGTACGAATAATGAAAAAGAGACACTGATTCGTGAAATACAGTTTCTTCTTTCGTATAACTCACGTGCCTCATTTTACAAGTAGGCCAGAACAATGTTTCAAATTTTACTGGATGCCAGAAATTATATTTGCCATCAGGCTTACCCATAGCGTAAACAGTTTCACCTTTTTTGATTTCAGGGAAAGGCAACAATTTAACGATGCCGCCTTCGTAATTGGCGGTGTATATTTTTCTCCAACCCAAATAAGACGTGACAACTAGCTTATCGCCAACCCTTCTAAAAGGACGAAAGAATAATGTCTTTTTACCAATCAATTTATTTCCAGTTTCCGTTGTCATACTTCTTTAGATTTAGGAGGGTGAGGTAAGTAGAAGGTTGAGAAATCTTTTTGCCGCATTATTACAGCAATCGTGAAATGTAAATGAGTTTTGAAATTTCGCTTCTATTTCTCCCGATTCTATCAGGCTCTTAAATTCATCATGGAAAGCAATTGCAACGTTTGACTGCCAGCCATGAAAATAGGCTTCGTCTGATTTTAAACATTCTCCAAGTAATTTTATTGCATCACTTAAACCCCATTCCTCTTTATCCTGCCATTGGGATTCAGCCCATTCAACACCATCTTGAAACGCTTGTCTTTCTTCCCTTGAATTAAATGAACGCTTATATGCTTCCTCTTTCTGCTCCCGCCTCTCTCCACTTTTGAATTGAGAAGCGTATTCTTCCATTGCCTCTTTCACCAATTGAAGCATTTCTTCGCTGCCTTCCCATCCAAGATAAACAGCGTGTTTTTCCAGAATTTCTTCTTTCGATTTCATAATTTATACCTCCATAAATAACCTCCGGCGCTTGGCTGTCTGCCAGTAACGCAAAGGCCGATTGATGAAACATTTTTGAATCCCATGTGCTTAGTGGCCTCGGATAAACTACACCATTCGGCTACAAACTCACCAGATTTGGTTAATTGAATGATTGATTTCTGATTAAAGACGTTCTCGCTTTTACGAATGTTGGACATTCGCCTTTTCCTGGTTTCGGATATTTTCTTCCGCCGATCATCAGTTTCGTCATATTTACGATGGCAGGAAGAACAGAGGGAATGATAATCTTTCGGATCATCAGAATAGGAATGTCCCTTCAGTAAAGCCCATTCAAAGGTTTTGGCTGTGTCTCTGCGCAGGCAATCTGGGTTACTGCAATATGTCGGTGGCCCCGCTTTCTTCCTCAATTTAACATGCAGGTAACTTATTTCGTTTTTTGTCAAGGCTTTACTTTTTATATCCATGACCTTTAGTTTTGTGGTTTCCAATTAAAAACACAATATTCAGGCGGAAGTCCATATTTGCCGCCACGAAGAACAAAGATTATTTCCAATGGGCCGATGTATCTACCAGTTTTAATAGCATCGGGGCCAACTACTTCCCAAAGTGTAACCATGTCGCCCTCCCTAAAGTTTCTGTCGTTCAATCTAAATTCAAATGTTTTTAATTTCTTTTCTACCGCCTGATAAACTTCGGTATCGGTTTTTAATTCATGGTGCTGTCTGCTCATACTTTTATTTTTTAGTGGGTAGTTAGGATAAAAGGGTTTTGGTATGGCCGGGGCATCCAGTTTGATAACTCCATCCTTCACATGGTTCGCCACTCATAGGAATAACGCGCCACCCTTTCGCTTTACATTCCAATAAATATTTTTTTGCTTCTAAATGAGAAAGCGGCCTGCCATTATCCTCAAAAAGTCCTTTCATGTTTTTATTCCACCGAAGAATCCCCTCAACGTTAATTGTCAAATGATGCGTCACCGTCCTTTCTTCTACAACTTCATTTATAGATTTAGACATTTGATTTTAATTTGTATTTGCCAATATTGATGAAATGGGACGGAATGGACTCGCCTTTCAATTCCTCAAACATTCTCTTCGATATTCTACAAATAACAGTTCCCGCAGATGTTGTCAGATGATAGCCCGGTTTAGAACATCTATCAACTTCCACTTGCAAATCAGGAATTTTTTTATTCTCCTCGATCAATTCGAGGACTCTTGATTTTTTTGAAACTTTATATCGCCACATAATTTTTAGATTTACCTGGTGTTATCTCTTTCATGTACGTTTTAATTAAAAAAAATTCCGGCCCCTTTGATTGCTGTTAAGTTCTCCGGAAGAGAACATCAAAAGAGCCGGAATAATAACTTAACAGCAGTACTAATATAGTTAAAATAATTCGTGGTGAGATCCGGGAGGGTTATAATTCAGCCAGACTATTTCTTTTACCGGTCGATTGCCAAGGTTAGACTGCATTGATTTTTTTGTGCGCTTTCTCCATCCTTTGAACCACTCGTTATATTGCGGAGAATCATAGCCGCAGATCATCGCTTTTGAAGAAATATTGTTCAGGGTATCAGCTAATTTTTTGTGATCGTCTTCAGTCATCTCGTGCTCATAGTCATTGTCGCCGGTTCTTGTGCCGTGCAGGTAGGGCGGATCACAGAAAAAAAATGTGTCTGGGAGATCCAGTTTTGGGATGATATAATCCCACGGCCTGTTTTCGATTTGCGCCATCTTCAGCCGGCAAACGCATTCCATCAAGCCGTCAATTTTTGAGAGCCACTTTGAAACATCCATGCTCATACCACGCCTCGTTTCACTCATGTTAATTCGCCACGAGTTAATTCTGCGACTGGAAGCCGACTGGCCACCGAAAGATTGCTGAGAGCGAATAAAATATCTTCGTGCATCTTCGACGGGATCTTTCGATCGCTCAAGTGCTTCCTGGAATTCGTTGCGACTGTATGTAGTGAGGGATAATAAGTTTACCAGTTCTTCAGGCTTTTCTCGCAGCACTTTGAAAAAATTGATCAATCGTCCATCGATGTCTGATATCGTTTCAATCTTTGACGGTTTTTTATTTAAGAACACAGAGGCGCCTCCGCAAAATGGTTCAACATAATGCTTGTGTTGTGGGAAGAGTGGTATTATCCAATCGAGCATGCGTGCTTTCCCTCCGAAGTAGTTGAGTGTTTTTAGCTGGTGTCTTTTTGTATTCACTGGGCGCTAATATAATTTAAAAAAAGAAGCCCCGCCGTAGCGGGACTTCATAAACTCTAAAACGCATCAAAAGACAAACAAAGTTATTAGAAATTCCACTGATCGGCCATGGCATCCGCAATTCCCTGGAAGGTCCGTGACCGGATTGTTGCCCTCGCTTCCTGGCCTTTACTTTTATCCGCATAGGCGTACCAAAGTGGCAAACGTTTTCCGCTTTTTGTTAGATGATACTCGCCTTCAGGAACAATCAGTTTATGGGTAACGGGATCTATTTGCAGATCGAATGTTGGATGTAGGCGAGGAAGCCGCTTCAGCCACAAACATGTTTTCTTTGGTTCGTTATGACCAAAGTACATTGGCTGAATGATCTGCGACGGCTGCATCCAGTTACTCATTACACCAACAGGATTTTCAAGGCACACGCGAGGTATCCGGCAGTTAAAAAGATCTTTGAAAAATTGAATTGCCTTCTCACGAGCTCGGCGCCGCTCCTCTCCAACGAGTGCCCCGCTTTTGCGCGCCGGTTGATCCTTTAACCATTTATTTGCTGTGACGGTGAGGTAAGTACAAGGCGGGTGGGCAATCATCATATCCCAGTTGCGTGAAGCGATCGCTTCGAAGATGTCCATCTTGAGATGCCACTCTGGGTGGCCGCCGGAGCATTCCTTTAGATCACAACTAAACGCATTGTGGCCGCGCGCTCTGAATGCTTTACAAATGACTTGACTTTCTTCACAACCAAGTATTACATCCATGGCTTAATTTAAAATCATTTTTTGCTGAAGTTGCTCATCTGGTTCTAAAACGATTTGCTCCACGTCCATCATAAAAAGTGTAGCGCAGATCTGTTGCCGCGTTTCGTGATCTGGCATCCGAAAATACCAAACGTCTTTGTGATACCTAGTACAGAGCGTTGTAAGCACTTGTCTTACTTCTTCATTATCGGGTGCACCAAAGACGCGGAATAATTTGCCGTGAGTTGGACGAACAAACACCACGCCGTCACGCTGCATTTCTTTTATTGTGTCCTCCATTCCCTCCAGGTAGGAGTAGTCAAGTTTTTTCACTGTATTAATTTAAGAATTTCTTCCGGAACATTTTTGTTCAGCAACCGCCGGCCTTTTGCTTTTTGATCCGAAATTACTTTTTGTATTGCCTCTCTTCCTTTCGGACTAGAGAGCACCTGCGCGAATGTGAACTTGCTTCCCCAATGAATCGGCCCCCACCAGCGATCAACCGGCTGATCTTCGGGAACGTCAGTGAACACAAGACCCTTTTCACATTCTTTGACAAGTTTGGCGGCCGTTTTCTTGATGTGCTTCTTTTTCTCTTGGGCCTCATGTATCTCATCTACCACATCTTCCATTCTAGGTTCGTACATTACCTGTTTGCCATCCCTCATGAATGGTTCACCATCAATTTCCATTGGTTTAGCTGGAAGAGACTCAACATATTCCTCTAGTTTCTTCCACTTCTCTTTGTTATACACTGTGAAGTCATAACAGATACTGCCGGATGCGTCGTCAATGACATAGGCGGTTTTCACGCCATCCACCCAGATCTCGGCATTTAATCCGTAGCCCTCGTGGCCCCGGAACATCTTTGCTTTTTTGAGTTCAATTTGAATATCCATGATTTTTTGATTTTAAAAGATAAAGACCCCTATAAAAATAGGGGCCGGTACTTTCCATTTTGGTTCTGACACAACCGTTGTAGGAAAGCGTAACGAATAAAAAGTTTCACTGTATCATATAGCCATCGTGTTTGCCATTTACATAAACCCTCGTTACCATGAAATGTGGTTTAAGCAGATCGAAAACATCTGCAGGCGATTTACTGACTGGGCCGTACACGATGAAGTCGCGGCCATCTGCACCGAGCGAGCCGGACTTGTAGCCGTTGTCGTTGAGTAGGTCCCATGCCTTTCGGCAATTGTCACACCTGAAGGCGTGTACTGTTGTAATGCGTGCACTCATGATTTTTTTATTTTGTCAGGCGATAGACCAGCGTTTTTAAGGACTTGCTTTGCGTTTTCTCTTTCTTCCCTCAATGCAACCGGCATCATGCCATGAAATTGATTCATGCCTTTAATAAGAGCCTGTAAAGCCTTAGCCATTTCCTTCGCCTCTTTGCATAACATTGAATTGCTGTTTGCTTCTAATGTGCCTTCATGTCCGAAGTCTGCAATCCAATCCCCATTTTCATCTGCAAGACATTCATGAGAGCCGTCTTCATATTGCTGGTACTCCCTTATCCATTTGCCTTTTGTTCCTTCAAATCCTTCAGGTTCCACATAAGAACCCTTTACATTAGGTGTTGTGTCGCTATTGCCTCTTGCCCATTTCAGATAATCATCAACTTCATCAGATGACAACGTGTATAAGTCGGGGTCATCATCTTCGAAGCCAGTCCCTTCATGGAACTCGTAGTTGTAATATGCGATAAGTTTCTTATTATTAAGTAAACTTTCGTCGCTTACCATTACATTAGGTGTTGTTGTGTGTTTCATTGCTTTTGTGGTTTTAATCGTTTTGTCCAATGGGTGTTGGTTTTGTTTTTTCGTCATCCTCGTCATAATAGTCTATAAGGTCGGCATCTGCATTTAGAAATTCCCACTCTCCATTTTCAAATATTTCCTCTACTTCGTGCAGCCGGATTCCGTCACGATGTAGTTCTTTAAATTCTTCAAATACTTTGTACGCCTCTTTTTCTGTGTCGCAATACTGTACGTTATCGCTCCATAAATGAGAAACTTTGTACTTAATTCTCGTTTTCGGTGTTGTGCTTTGTGGTTTCATTGTTGGTCAATAATTTGTTTCCGTTTCATATCATACTCTACAACAGGTCTCGGCTTCGGATTATACTGACACGGGTCTTCTTCTTCCCTCATTACTTCTCCATCGTAGTTCTTTTCCCGTATGTAATTCCAAACCTGCATCGTTGAATCCCATTGCACAACTGAAATGGGTCTTCCATTGTAATCACATAAGGTATCTTTTCCATTGCTCCAAGCCATAATGTTTCCTTCCCCGAAACCATATGGGGCAGAAGTCATTTGCTCCCAGCGTTCTGTTAATGCTTCTCCAACTCGAGTTGTAGTCTTATTCACTATTATCTTGGAAGGTTGTGTAACTGTATATACAGTGTCGTGGTATGCAGGTTGCTTAGTTCCCTCTAGACCCAAGTTTTGATCCCAATATACAGGAGGAATGTATGTAGCTACCTTCTGTTTAGCTTCATCCAATTCCTTCTTCAACTTTTGATTCTCTAAACCATCCAATACAAACAACCACATTTCTACAATTTGTAATGCAGCTATAAATAACAACAAACCAATAGCTTTTTTCATGTAGCTAAATTTTTGATTTTAACAACATCTTTCCCCCAAGCTTCTCTATCGCTCCCATAATTCCAAAACACCAATGGGTAACTAAAATCTGGGTCTTCTCCAATAGTATTTACCGTAAAGATGATTCGATGATCCTTATTATTGTCAGAAATCTTGATTTGCTTTACATAATCAGTATTAAGTATAACATTATTTTCTTCAAGATTTGATTTGATTAACGGCATAATTCAAAATTTTTATCCATTAACAATTGCATCCCATCTGGAACGACTCATAAACATTTCATACAATGCTATCACCAACGCAATCTTGGTATAATTGGAGCCAACTGGGCAACCAATGCGCTTGGCGATTGCTCGCAATTCCTTGTTACTCTTTAGCTTGAGACGTTCCTTTATTGTCAACTTTGGCATAGGTCTGTTTTTATTGATTTGAGCAGGTCTTTTAGTAATAACACTGCATGATGCCAAATATCAAAGTCTGCTGTATTCTTGGAATATTGTCGCCGGTCAGGCTAACTTTTCGTTTGCCTTCTGTGATATCAGCAGCAAATACCGCACTCATGTAGGACTGCGGCGCCCCTTCCAGAACTTTGCCGCGCTCTTTGATCCATTGTTCCCAGCTTTTCCAGGCGTCCTTTTCTTCCTGCGAATCGTCTTCCCTCGGTTGTTGCCATGATGGGAAGTCTTCAGCGTACATCTCTTCGTACGTTTCTTCGGTCCCGCCGTAGGTCACGCCTTCCACTTTGAAGTGTGGTTCTACCATCAAAACATCAGGAAGTTGCGTGATCACCGGCTCC
>AP72_2010_repI_A001DRAFT_1000003_pt1 | contig 49083 bp, 69 predicted proteins | sample AmaPasrepliIA001_FD_9535 | JGI IMG/M metagenome (IMG submission 9535)
GCCGTTTTGAGCTTTTCTCGTAGCATAATTTTGAAAGGCTCGCTGAGATGTTCGTGCGGCTTCTTGCATGACGGACACACTATATCCTCTCCCACCACTTTCGGGCGGTCTTCTTTTCCACACTTTTGGCACTTGACACCAAAAGAAATAGTATTTTTTTGCTTGAACTGCTTTAATGCTTTCATTTGGACTTTGACGAAATGCGTAACATTCGTCATTTCCTTATCACAGGCAGAACAGTATACCTTATCATCCTTGGGATCTAGGTATGGTTCCATTTGCTTTCCGCAACCTTTGTTGTTGCACACCATCGAGAACGGCATTATTTCACCTCATCTACTAGAACACCTACCAGCTTAGTAGTATCTTTTGGATATTGTACGTCTAGTATAATTCGATGACTTCCCTCACCATTAACCCCTAAACGTGGAATAATGATTTCATCTTTATTTCTAGAAAGAGCTTTAACTTCTACCTCTTTCTTACCTTCAATAGTCTTTACATCCCTATTACAGCCTCGCAATGCATCCAATAGGGAGATTTTGAGAGTAGACACTACGTCTTTCCCTGCAAGGCTCAAACCTGACTCTGGAGTAACTGTAATATGCAAAAAGGCGTCGGTATGCTGATCCATCCCCATAAAATTGGTGGTGTAATGTCCCATACCCTGCAAACGAAGGGTATTTCCGGTTTGGACACCCCCAGGCACAGACACATGCACGGACACGTCCGCCTCGATAACGCAATTGCCTTTGCATTCCTTACATTGTTCTGTTTGCACCTGACCATGGCAAACATGACAGGTACGGCTAAAAATCATATTCCCCTGGCGACCAGTCACTTGACCTCGGCCTCCACAGTTCTTACATCCATTGTTGAGGACAGCTTCTCCTTGTCCTTCACACGCGACACACTTGGTATAACGCTTGAACTTCATCTCCTTCTTGACACCCAAGACAGATTCTTTAAATGAGATGGTTGTATTGAGTTCAATATTTTCGCTCTCAATCATTACCTGGCGTCTAAAAGGACTATGAATGTTGATGCCGCCTTGATTACGGTACCAACCACCAGGCATAGCTGGGGCTTCTGGTTTATCGCCCTCTTGGAAGCGCTGATAGGCTTCATTGATTTTTTTGAATTTATCTTCGTCCCCCGTCTCTTTGTTATCGGGGTGGAGCTTTTTAGAAAGTTGTCGGAAACTCTTCTTGGCCTCGTCTGCTGTGGCGCTCGTTTCAATTCCCAAAGTTGTGCAGGCTTCTTTGAAATTCATTTCTTCTTACCCTTGCGTGTCTTCTTACCCGTTAGCAAAAAAGCGTAATAGAGGGCTACGGCCACGCCGTCTGCCATGTCGTAACTTTCGACTTTTATGTTGCCCTTCTTATTCTGCTGGTAAGGGAATGTAATTCCTAAATGTTTTGCCACAAGCTCCGGCATTTCTTCTTTTTTTGGAAGCTCGCTCCCCGTCTTCAATCCGTGTCGAATTGACATAACACTAAACAGCTCTGGACTTTTCTTTAGGTAATCATAGGCTAACAAACATATCATTCGGTTAAATGTTGTTAGTGTAATGATGGTTTTGGCCGTACTTTTACCTTGCATGAATTGTATGATATCTTCAATACCAATTACATCTGGCTTGACTTCTTCAATTACCTTTGAAACTTCATCTCTGGTCTTGACCATACGATCAATAATAGAGCCCTTCTTGGTGGGCTTAATATAATCACACTTGATGAACTTTATATTGGAGCTATCAACTTCCAATACGCACCACCCGATGGTAGTACTCGAAACGTCAAATCCTAATACCCTAGTCATATAGGGTAATATAACGAAACAAATGGAAAAGGCTCGAAGTGTTACCTTCGAGCCTTTTTGCTTGCCTTACATCTGAATCTTATTGAGCGTTGTTTGCGTCATAAGATGGGAATGAGTTTTCTAGCTCTTCGTCATCAGACATGCTGACAGGTGCGGCCTTTGGAGCAGCTTTTGGAGCGGCGGCAGTCTTACCGTTGGTCTTTGCTGCTGGAGCAGAGGCATCGGCAACGCCATTGATACGATCCAATCTCTTCTGAACTTGCTCAGGAGTTGGAGGAGTTACTCTGCGCTTGAGGTCATCAAGTCCAGTAGAGTTGACTTCATCTCTAATGGCTTGGTCAGCAGCAGACAGCGGCTCTTTGCCGACTGGCTGAACTGAGTAATAACCAGTTGCGCCACCGTTCTTATCGACAACAACGTCGATATCATACTTGGTTGGATCTCCCCAACGCTGGGTGTTACGTGCGAGCTTTCTAATCTGAGAGAAAACTGCGAAAGAGATATCCAGAATCTTAAAGCTCTGGGTCTTGCGGCTAATTACGCCGAGCAACCAACGTGGCTTGGCCTTATCGCCAGTTGCACAAAGTGGGCAGCTTCCGTGTACTGCGGAGCAGGACACCTTCTGGCCGAAACCAGAATCACCTTCCTTCTTGTACTTGTGTACAAGGTATTGGAAAGGTTGGGTGATGAGTCTCATCTCATTGGAGCCCTCATCTAGACGAAGGAACAAGTCCTTGCTGTTAGTGTTCTTCTTTTCACTTCCACCATAAACATCATCATTCCAAGATACTTCACCGAATGTAGTCATTTGATCTCCTAACGTTATTCATTTCTTTCGTATCACTTCGGATACATTTCTCTACTTAACAAAACTCTCGATCGTAGCGGTCAACACATTAGCGTGTAAATCTTACAAAACGAGTGCGGGTGTGGTCGGTGGTTCGGCCGAATCTTACTCCGATTCCCCTGTTGCGTAGCCTATTGACTACTCTATTTACAACCACTCTGAGAGCACCTGGAGAGCCAGGCAATAGCGTCCTTTGACGGCGGCTCAATACACGATTGAGGGCGGTGGTCAAATTGGTCATTGTCCCGGTCCATCTGCTGCCAGATTGGACTTTCATAATCGATACCACACCACGGTATACAATTTCATTTACATCATTAGTTTCAGGTGATATCACCTCAACATTTCTCTTACTCATTCTATTACTCACTTTCCTACTGTAACAGGTGTGACTGTCTTGTTTGCATTGAAGACTAAGCTTCTAATACTGTAAACCCTATGAAGAGGGAACATCATCTCCAATATAGTATCTTTAGGGGCACTTGTCAAGATGTCACTAAAACTCTTGATTATTTCATCTTCCTCTTTATCGCAGAAGATTCCACGCACTTGGATAAAACCATTAATTGATTCAGGCTTATCCTGAGAAATAAATCTCTGGAAGTTACGAGTCTTCCCCGTTACACCATCATCTAATGTAATTAGAAATGGTGGTTTCTTCAATGTGGGAGCTGGGGCACCCGTTAAAGTATTTGGACCTAAATCAATTGGCATTGGTTACTTACCCTTCTTGCCCTTTTTCTTTTCAGGATCAGAAGCCGCTTCATGAGAAGCATTCTTCTTAGCCTCTTGTTCGGCTCGGGCGAGTTCCCACTTCGCATCACGGGCAGCGCCAATCTTGACCACTAACTCTTCAGCTAATGCCTGATTGTCTCTGACAGCTTCGCAGAACTTAGGGAAACCAACCCACTTCTGATCACCGTACTCGTGAGTAACAGTGGAAGTCTTTTGAACTACGTTGTAGTCCAGAGCCAGTTGGGCGATCTCTTCATGCTTATCTATAACACCAATTCCAAAGTTCACTTTGAATTCACACTTACGTGGGTAGGGGCCGAACTTGGATTTTTCGATAGTAGCTCTCATCGTGTGTCCGATCTTTTGCTCTTTTTCATCCAAGATTTGTGCATCTGCACGTGCTACCGCTTCAAAGTATACGTTAGCACTCAAGAAGTGAGCATAAGTATTTCCACCAGAGTACGAGTGATCTACACCATAAGGATCCATATTTGCTTTCTTGTGGTTGATAAAGATGAAGGGAACTTCAGCTCTATTTGCATCAAGAGATAGCTTACGGAAAGTAGTAGTAAGGAATCTAGCCAAGAGGGCCATATTCATTTTTCCAACTGCCGAAGTATCTTCACCAGGCGGAATAATAGCTCCTAGTGAATCGAGAACAACCATATTGATGTTGAACTCGCCGGCCATAATCTTATCCAAAAGACCTTCTTTAGCTTTACCAACCAAAAGGTGGGTCTTCTTATCTTCCTTTGGAACACCAAGAATCATTTCGAAACAGTTGCGACCAATAACGGCCGTCTCACCATCGACAATGATAATCCTCGAAGTATCCAATCCTAGGACGGACGCCCAAGAAGCATCAAAGGTTCCTTCTGCATCGATGAACATCTGTTGCGAATCTGGATCTTGCAACTGCGCTTCTTTCATGGCGAGCATAGCCATGAGGGTCTTACCGCTACCAGGAGCGCCGTAATACTGAATCAATCTTCCCTTTGGAAGTCCACCGGACGACAAAGCGTCATCCAACACCAACGTACCAGTTGAAATTACAGGTAGCTTCTCACCAATCTGTTCGTGCGCGAGTCTAAAGTCTAGCTTGTCCTCGGCATCCGCAAAACTCTTGAAAAAGGCTTCTAACTTGTTCGACATTCAATCTCCCATCATTCGTAGCCAGGGGGTGGCGGCTCGGTGGTGCCTGAACTATATCCGAGGATCGTCTTTCGTAGTCCCGCCGCAATGTCTTTAAAATGGTGGTGGGCTTTGACTAAAATCTCGTATTTTCGTTCGAGGTAAACCTTGCTTCCCTTGGCTTCTGCTAATCGTTCTTGTACTGCTACTACTTCAGGCGAGCACTCCCCCGCCCATTTCTTCATGTCCACGGTCGTTCTAGCACCATCCGGCGCAACGTAATCTAAGGACACTTTGTTTCTAGTGCTATTTAACTCTGCTTCTAGATGTGCTACTGATTTAACCATCTTCGCCAAATATTCGGCTAAGATATCTGCTCCTCTTAATGCCTGTTGTTGCAAAAGTTCGGCATGTGCCAAATCGATTGCATCTATTGTTTTCAATTGGATCAGTACTTCCTGAACCTCAGTTAGGTCAAAATCCTGAAAGTTTTCAACTTTCAAGGACCCCATGACATCACCGAGTCTTACTCTTTCGCTCATGTCTGACTTCCTTCTGTAATATATAATGTAACGAACTTTTTCTCGACAAACTAATTTAGTCTCGGGCAGCCTTTTCTTTGAGCTGCGCGATGGCTTCTTTGAACTCATTATGCATCAAACGAAGGTGCTGATGCTGCATCAAAGCCATAAGAAATAAGAATACTTCGAAACTAGTTTGGCGCCTGGAGGGTGGCTTCAAAAAGATGATAATGCCATCATCGTTGGTTTCGAACAAATCAATAAATAGGTCTTCGCCCTTGTTAGTGAGGGTAGTGTAGGACTTGACGATCTTTTCGTACATAGTCCACTCGTCATCCGTCATTTCAACTTTCTTATTATCAACTACATGGATGCTCATAACTTACCTTACGCTCTAGAGAATCCTCCGCCTTTACCGCCTCGGTTCTCGCCACTTTCAAAATTCCTACGTGACTGATTGACGCGCTTCTGCATCTCTAGGAGCGAGCGTGCGTCTTGCTCATTATATCCACCGCCCTGTGGCTTCTTGCCTTTGGAGGACGCAAGATTCATCGCCAAAACATGATTGGTCATTTCATCTTCATCATCCATGGTTGGGGGAAGGCTGGACGTGATGTCGTTCTCACTAATGAGCGATTGGAGGGCGGCCACTGCTTCTGGATCGGCATTCTCCATTGCTTCTGGAGCAATCATAGATGCCAAACCAGCTTCGTTGACAATGCCTTGGGAACCTTCGCTTTCGATTTGGGCTTTGAGGTTCTTAAGATATTGAGTCTTTTCTGCGACACTTTTAGGTCCGCCTTTTTTCTTGAGGTCGGAGGCGGTAAGGACTTCGGCTCTGTCGAAAAATTTGTTGGCCTTGTCTTCAGACATGGCTTTCTCGACAACTACCTCCTGTTCTCCACCATCAGGCGTCTTTATCTTGACTACCGTAGTTTTCTTCTCTTGGAACTCTTGTTCCTCAAGTTCTCGTTTCAATTCCTTGACAGCTTCCTTTGGAAGGAACTGCTTGAGATTAGGAGAATCAGTCTTAATGAAATTGTAATTAGAGAGTAACCAATCACTGAGCTGTTCAGGATAGGCTTGTAACTTCTCCATAGTTTCACCCAAAGAAGTAAGCAAATTCTTAAGATGCTCTTCCATGATATGCTTACCACAGAATGGACACACGTTTATATCAATGGCATGTTTCCATTTGGGATTAATTTCAATTTCACATGAAATACATTTCATCTTATTCCTTATGACTGAAGCCTTCTAAAACTTCTCTTTGGATGAAAGAGAGGCCCGGCCGTCTTGACCATCGGATCATCTATAACTGTCTGGAGAGACATTGCTCGTTTTCTGGCTGCCATTCGCACTTCAGTGATGGCACTGTGAGCCTCTTCTGGCCAAGCAGGTGCCAACTCTTCCGAAAGCATCTTAATAAGATCGCCACATTTTTCTTTTATGGCATTAACCTTTTCTCTTAGCCTCACAACAGTAACAGGAAATAGTGCCCTTTCACCAGGATTCTGCATAGTGATAAATGGCAGGGAATTCATCAAGGCCACATTCTTATCTTGCTCTGCGCGTTCATACAAAGCAGCCAATCTTATTTCTAATGGAATTGGCGGATTTTCTGAAGGATTTTCTTCGGTCTTTTTGTTCAGGTCTCTGATGCTTCCTCGATCCGAGACTGGTTTCACAGTTCGGTATGGCATCATTTACCTCTGGTAAAATTACCCTTGAACTTACTAGCTTTTCTTACTCTGGATTGAGCGCCTTTGATAACCCTACTAATCTCTTTGAGTTGTTCACCGCGTTGAACCAACCCAGGAAGGTCTATCTGAGGGTTGAAGGGCATTTCGTCATCTAACATTTTTTCTAATTCCCGCAGTCTGGCTAGAGCGGCTTCATCTAATTTCTTATCACGCGCGCGCTCATCTCTTACTGGAAGCTCAAGAGCGCTTGGATGGACAGAACCAAAATTCTCTTCATCGAGATCAACCTGTCCAACGGTGAGCGGATCACCTGCTTCTTGTGCCGGGGCATCTTGAACCCTGCTCAAGTCGGTGATAGCCGTGAATTCTTTTTCAGACAAATTCAGGTCTTTCAATTTCTTAGCGGTTTCTTCCCACTTTTTGTGGAGCCAAGAAAAATCGAAATCAGTATCAAAGGTACTCTCATGGCGATAGGTAAACGCCGAGTCCAATGCTTGAGCCATCTCTTTACGAGCCTTTTCACCTGGAACAGTGTTGGGATCAAGACCCTTGACAAGCAAGAGATGTTTCATATAAGCGCCAAGCGCTTTGGTTGTAAAGTATGTGATGTGCAAGCCTGTTTTAAAGTAGGCATCAACCACTAATGGTTTATATTCAAGTAGGCGTTCTACAAACTGCATGGTTATCCTTGCTTCTTAGGTCTACCGCGTCTGGCACGTGGTTTTTCTGCTGTCTCAATTACCTTATCCACCGTTTGCAACTCTTTCTGCGTTGGTTGGAAAGAAGAGTTGAAGGCTGCGCTTGGGGCACAGTTGGCTAGGTAAACAGAACCCATCGAGTTGAGGGCGGTGCCGGTCACGGTGGTGCCGTCACCAACTACAACAGAGGAGGAAAAAGAATTGTTGAAGGCAGAGTTAGTAGAGCCGGTATAGTTGATTTGTTGTGGAGTTGTGTTTAAATCAACACTTCGAGTAACCGTGCCTTCAACAATTGGCGTAGAGGATAGACGGAAAGAATCGGTGGTGGTATCGGTCAAAGCAAAGTTAGCAGGAAACATATCTGCCGCATAATTTCTTGGCGCAACAACCGAACCGAGTTCGACCGCTTGTTTGTATTCCTTTACTAGCTCTTCTGGATTGACAGCCTTGGTCACATCTACCTTAGTAATGGAATCATCAGTAAATGTTTCTGCTAGGTCTGTCTCCATCACAAAAGAGTTTGGCTTTGGCTTTTCACCCTTGGGGATGAACTGCTGGAAGTGCTTTTGCACGTCTTCAGCCTTCGGCCTATTTCTTGAATACTTAGGACTTTCATTTGTCCCATTCAGCTTCAATTGGAAAGTAGAAAGAACGTAAGCAGCAAAATCTTCTATACTAGAATTATTCTTGCTGTATTCAACCGTCTTCTTGAGGAAGAGGGACATTGCATCATTTGGGGAACCAACCATGGCTTGCTCCGAACTATCAGATTCATCCTGCACGATAATGGTGCCGGAGTCAGATTGGTACGCCTTTACAGGGAGTTTACCATCCTTAAACCAGCGATATGCTGTTAGGTATGCAATGCCTTGTTTCTTGGCCCAATCTGAAAGCTTCATGATTGAATTCCTTACTATGCCCAGAAGAATATACGAATTATATCAGGCATATCATTTTCTTTATCAAACGGCTTTGGCCGTCGATTTTGTTATAATCTAATATCGTATATATCAGTCATCCTCTGGATCTTCGTCCAAATCGATGAGTCCCTCGTCATACAAAATATCTTCAATTCTTTCCATAAGGTTTGGATTTTTCTTCTTTTCTTCTGCTTCCAAGCCCGCTTCTTTGGCCGCCGCTTTAGCTTCCTTGAGGTTAATTTTCTTAGCCTTGAGGTCTGCTGGAACATTGGGCGGTAAGGCAATGTAAATCAAATCATTTAGAACGATACCCATGTCGTCTTCATAATAATTTGTGGTTCCTGAGAAGTAAAGAGCTAGCCCAGGACCGAAGGAAGCCTTTTTATTAATTTCCTGGATGCGCTCCTGAACCGTTTTCCAATCATCCGGGAAGATGGTGCAGGAAATCTGATCGCCGGTTCTATCCTCTAGAACAGCCTTGACCATACGCCTACCATAATTCTTACCTTCTTTCTTGACGGGGAACTCGAAGAAGTCCCTGACAATACCTTTGAAGGCAGGCACATGAGCCTTATCCTTGGCCTTCTTGATTTGGGAAATCAAAACCTGTTCACCTTTGAGGAAATCCCCATATGCATCCACCGGCTTGCAATGGAATGCCTCACCTAGATAAAAATGCTCCAGAGCATAGATTTCTGGCAAAGTCCAATCAGGTTCGTTAGGCCATGGATAGACAAACTGCTCTTTGGTTGGGTCATGCTTTTTGAGCCATACCTGCAACTTCTTTCGATAGTCTGAGCAGTATAGGAACATCAGCTTGCGTGGAATCTTGAAAGAATCCAGCGCACCGCAGGCTGCAAGAGCTTGAATGCTATTGGCTCGTACCGCCTTGGAGCTAACACGGACCATGAAGTCAAAGAAGTTTTTGAATGGGCGCTTGTTAATAATATCAACGATAGCGTCATCACCTACGAACTTGATGGCATCCAAACCAGTCACTAGTTTGTTGCCCTCTTCGATGGTATAAGCTAGCTGCGACTTATTGATGTCAGGCGGGAGAATCTTCACCTTGTGGTGACGTAGTTCTTTCTTGATCTTCTCAATATTAGCCTGAGCATCAGGAGCATTGGACTTGACTTCAGCCATCAAGTTGGCCATCAAGAACTCAATCGGGAAGTGGGCTTTCAAGAATGCCGTCTTGTAGCTTGTCATAGAATACAAGATACTGTGTGACATATTGAAGCCATAACCCTGAAACTTATCTACAACTTCATCCCAAATACGAGAGGCCGTAATCTCAGGCACATTGTTCTTGACAGAATCTCTAATGAACTCTGCACGCCATTCGGCTGCCTTCTTGGGGTTCTTGCCTTTTTCTTTAGTCAGCTTGCGCAAACGGTCAGCAGAGTGCAAAGACCATCCAGCCACGTCCTGAGCCAGATACATCAGACTTTCTTCGTACAAACCGAATCCGAAGGTGTTGTTGAAGGCGCGACCAAGATTTGGGTGTAGCAATGAGAATGGCTTCTTTCCATCCTTGGTCAGAATGAAGTCATTACGCATATCTCGGGCAGAAGGACGAGCTAACGAGTTGACGTAGCTAATATCGTTGACAGACTTGGGTTTGATACGACGGCACAAATCGATGGTTCCACCAGAGGTTCCAAGCTGGAAGACACAGAAGGTATCCCCATTGGAGATGGTGTTGTAGGCCGGCTCATCGTATGTATCATAGTCGATATTGGTTGGCACTTCTTTACCAGCCTCTTTGATAAGCTGCATAGCTTTACCAATGATATCCAGAGTAGATAGTCCAAGGGTATCCATCTTGACTAGACCATTCTCTTCGGCCTTATCTTTATCGTACTCAATGGCTAGTGCCCCATCTTTATCTTTCCTCAACGGAACTAGTCCAGTCAGAGGGCGGGCTGAGATGATAATGCCACCTGCATGGGTTGACCAAGCGCGGTATCTACCACAGATAGCTTTGTACTGCATGAACGCCGGATATCTCTTACAATATTCTGCGAACAATGGAACCTTGGTGAAAGCATCATCAATGGAGTGAATCTCCGCTGGAATGCAATCTGCCACTTCGTTGCCGATTCTGACGGCATCTTCTTTGGACCCACCCAGCTCGCAGGCTCGGGCAATGTCTCGAACGTATACTTTTGGCGTAATGGTATTGACGTTGCTGACGTGAGCTACGTGGTCTTCTCCATACTTCTTACGCAAATAGTTCTGTACTCGTTCACGACCAGAAGGCGCAAAGTCCGTATCAATATCTGGGAAGCTGCTCTTTTCTTTGTTATGGAAACGAGCAAAGATCAGCCCGTACTTGATTGGGTCTGCTTGGTGAATGCCGAGGAGATACGCAATCAACGAACCGCCTACAGACCCACGACCCTCTCCTACGGCAATGTCATTCTTTCGAGCCCACTCGATGAAGTCGGCCACAATCAACATGTAGCTGGAGAAGCCGTGGTACTCGATAACGTCCAGCTCTTCTGCTAGACGATCACGGTATTGCTTACGCTTCTCGTCATCTAAATCCTTGATCCTGGATTCAAATGCCTTGTCGCACTTGAAACGCAGGAACATTTTGTCTTCGGTCAGGTCATTGGGCGTAGCCGTTTCCAGCCACTTCAAATATTCTGCATAGTCTGGTTCGTCTTTGACCGGGAAAACAGGTAATTCTTTCCCGCTTGGATTGGAGAACTTGGGATCAATCCACTCTGGTTTCTCGCATAGGTTAGCGAAGTAGATGCTGTTATCACAAAACTCCTGCGCCTGGTCAGGAAAGTGTCGGCTGAAGAAGCTCTTTACCTCATCTCCCGTCTTGAGATAGAAATCTGGGACGGTGTATTTGAGACGGAAGTTAGAGAACTTATTCTGATGAGAACCAATGGCCAACAGTGTATCGTGAGTGTCGTGGTCTTCTTTCTTTAGGTAGTGCGCATTGCAAGCAGCCACCACACGAATGTTATGCTTTTTTCCCAGCTTGACAAGCTGACGATTGAGGAACTCTTGGTCAATCTCATCATTATAGAGATTAGCCCCTCGTTTCATGTTGTTGGGCTGGATTTCGATTCCAAGCCTTTCTCCGAAGATGCCATGCAAACGCAAGAGCGTTGCCTCGGCTTCAGCGGCTTTTCCATTCATGAGCAACTGACTGAGGATGCCATTACCACAGGCAGTCAAACAAATGAGTCCCTCGGCGTGTTGTTCCAGCAACTCCCAATCAATGACGGAGTAAACACGCTTCCCAATGAAGGCGTTTCGGTCGAAACCCTTCTTGTTGAGAGTAAGTAGGTTACGATAGCCAACAGCATTGGTGGCTAGCAGAATCACATGTCGGAACTTTTCGTCCGAATTGGTTTTAGAATTGTTCTGAAAGTAGAACTCGCATCCGATGATGAGCTTGACGCCCGTTTCTTTGGAAGCTTTCCAAGCATCCCAGGCGCCAGCCAAGGTACCATGGTCAGTGATGGCAATGGCGCTCATGCCTAATTCTTTGGCTTGCTTGAAGAGTGCTTTAGGTGAAACTAGAGAATCGAGAATAGAAAATTCAGTCTGATTATGCAGACTAACAAAGTCGGTCATAGTGGACTTCCTGTGGGTTGTGTATTATAACAAGTACATATCGACTCACTTCACGGAGCTGTTCGATCTAAGAGTAGATCGCGTATGTCATGCCAGGGAATACGGGTGTGGCTTGCGCTTACAGGGACAATATATATTTCAAAGTTTTTTCGTCAAGGGTGACAGCATTGTCATAAATAAATGCCATCTGCTTGAACCGCTCTTTCCAGAATTTCTTGTTCTTGGTTTTCTTGACGAGTAGTTCGCGCAAGTCTTGATAAGTCAAACGTTTGCGCTGGAACAATGCATGTGCAATGACAGTCACAGCATCCCAGTGTTGTATCTGTTCAGAAAGAGTTTCTCTAATAAGTTTTTGCTTATAGTTGTATCTTTTTCTGCCTGCGGGCGCCAAATTATATTTTTTAATCAGCGCTGCCGCAGACAAAGTATCATCTGAAGAGCCGTCCTTCAAGAACATAGGAAACTTGTCGGAACCCGAAATGCACTTAAAATGATACTTTTCAGCAGTTAAGCCGGCGTAACTAAGCTTGATTTCATTAATCAATAGAATATTGCGTAAATCAACATCCTCCATGTCGGAGGCTTGAGGTGCGTTGTAATGTGTAAATCCATGAATTCTTTTGGATTTCTTATCCTCAAAAATACAAACTGACTGAACGATCATGCAATGTAGCAGAGCATATACCGTATGGCCAGCCTCATGATAAGCTGTGGAAATTTGTTCGTGGGTCTTTGTAACTTTCTTTCTGATTTCTCCGATAGTTCCTGAACCCGTCATCGCCCCTCACTCTAGTTTAAGCAGCAACTCCTCAAAATCCTTGAGATTTTGCTCACAATCTTGCATCTTGCATGAAACCTGAAGTCTATCAGACCCGAATGGACCTGATATTATTAGTGCGTCATTATCCGCATATAGGATTCCGGCTTTTACAAGGTTATCGTGCGGTTTAAAACCTACTTGAACTAGCTTGGCCAAGACCTCTTCGGTCAGAGGTTGATCTGCTCTAAAGATCAATGACTTCCTACCGCAACAGGCTTGAATGAGAAACCTTTCCACTTTTATAGGCATATCAGTCCTTATTGTCTAAATCTACTCCCTTGCCCTCTAGAAGGAATAGAGCATATTGAATCTTGGCTTGTTGAACCTTCTTAGCATCTCGATAGGGGCCAGAGAGATCCTTGACCATCTCCTTGGCGGCAGTCAGCTTCACATCGCCTTCCTGCTCCTTGTCAATGGTGTAAAGGTTACCTTCACAGGTAACAATAATCTTCTTCAGTTCATCGGTGCTGGCCGCATCTGCGGTGTCTTTAAACTCTGGAAGGTCTTTGATAACCTTAGCCCACTTCTCAGCAAATACTGGTACGTCATTTGGATTGCTCATTTTTAACTTACTCCTAATCTTATTCGATTACCTTAACGTTCTTTTGGATAAAATCCATTGTGTGTTCATCCCTAATACGAGAGAACAAAATCTGTAAATAACCTGTACGGTTCATTTCTTGCATAATTTGATCTAGCGGCTTATTAACCTTAGTGTTAGCCAAATTCTGCTTGATGATCTCAAACACCTCTTGATCGGTGAGTTGTGCTTCTGGCTCATTCTCACGGACCTTATCTAGGATAAGAGATAGCTTAACGTTTTGAACTGACATTTCTAGGAATCTTTCCTTATCCTCATCGGGCATAGTATCCCACATAAGCTGGGACTGATGAGCAAGGTACTGCGCTTCAGAGAGAGACATCCAGTTTGGAACGTCTACCTGATTGTCAGACACTAGCCTCTTGGCAATAGCTTCTTGAATAGCGCCTCTCTGCATATTGGCCACACGACCCATAGCAGTGGCAGCCACATACTCACGTAGCTCGGCAAAAGTCTGCTTGCCGAGCTGTTTGGCCAATTCATCATCCAAAGCGGCTGGGATATGCTTTGCACCTTGAACCAAGGTTACTTTGAAATGAACTACCTTACCGGAGATAGATGGTAAGCCACCTTCTGGAACTGTGAAGTCAAACTCACGGGTATCACCTACTACCATGCCCAAAATATTGTCATCGAAGCCAGCTAATTGGCTCTTACCGATGGTAATTAACTCTCCCTGAGCAGTAAGGGAAGGAACTGCTTCGCCATCAATGCTGCCCTCATAATCTAGGATTGCATCGTCACCAGTTTGGGCAAAATCACCATCTTCAAATGGATGGGCATCGCCAAAACGAACACGCAATTCCTGCATCATCTTCTCAGCCACTTCGGTTGCATCCATTGTTTGATGTGGCTTTGGAATTTCTATGGCACGGAAGTCAGCCAACTCGAAAGAAGGCTTGACATACATTTCGAATTCACAAACAAACTTACCACCATCTAGGAGTAAGTTGGTGAACTTGGGGGCACCGTGGGCACGAAGTTTCTTTTCGAAAAGTGTGTTATGGAAAGCATCCTCTGCTAGAGCGCGCTTGGTAGCGTCGTCAATCTGTTGACGATAGTGGACCTTGATGGCTTCCAGCGAGGCTTTACCCTCACGAAATCCTGGAACAGGAGCTTTCTTGAATTGACGAATGACTTCATCACGTTTGTCTCCAATTTCCATAAAGTTAGCTTCATACTTGATAGCGAGCTTGCATGGTTCCAATTCATTAACTTCGATTTGCATAGGTTCCTCTTACCAACTTACTTCACCATAAACTGCTTGATTGAAGGCTTTAGATTTACCTTCAGGGCACTGGTCTAGATAATCACAGTAGTTACAGAGAACAGTTGGGTTCGGTTTGAATTCTTTCTCTGCAACAATCTGATTGGCGTATTCCAAATACTTATCTTTTACTGTCATGATTTCGTCAATCTCAAATTCTTTGGTGACGTATTCAAAATCATGTCGTAGAAGAATATAGGACGCGCGCACCTTTTTGATGCTCGGATCCTCGTTGACTATAACATACGCATAGGTCAATAATTGGAAGAAGTCGTTTTTCAGATATTTTTTGTTTTTGATTGTTTTGTAATCACAAACGTGTACCACATTATCGGCATCCAACTGGATTCTGTCAATGGCGCCATTTAAAACAACATTGTCGCTCAGTGCAAAGTCAAATCTTTTTTCTACGCCAATTACGTTGGCGGGCATGCCGTTATTCTTTTCCTTAGTGACGATGCGCAAATACTGATCAATAATTCCCCAACATTCCTTCTTCATCTCGGGGGTCATCTTGTCTTTGAACTCCGCCCAAGCCACCTTGAAGGCGTCTGTCATGGTCACGTTGTATGGCAGCAAGCAGCCCTCTAGGTACTGTTGATGGAACCATTCCAAGGCTTTGTGACAGAATTTTCCGAAGATATGAAACTCCCAATCTTTACGAGGTAGCTTCTCAATGTAGCACTTCTTATACTTGAAGGCGCATCCCAAATAGGTCTGCGTCTTGCTGACCGATAAACGTAATGGATCTGACATGTAATTTCTTTCGAATAGTATGTAATAAGCTATATATCGGCTTTAGAATAGAACTCTTCGGGTGAATGGTAGCCATTCAAATACCATGCCGGCTCCGCTGGTGCCCGAGAACTTAATTCCTGACAAATTGCCATCGAAGTTCCCATTAGGGACATAAGGGGCGGTAGAGATAATCCACTTGTTAGTCCAGGAGTCACGATAATAGTGAGTTAGCGTGTTGTTCCTTGGATTGTAGTGGGCTTTAACGAATGAGCCACTGACAGGAGCATTGTCCTGACCAGTGTTGAAATAAAAATTGCCGTCTCTTGCTTTTTCTGGATTTTCTAAAGTAAAGTATTGACGATTAATCATCGGAGGATCGTTTGGATTCTCCTTGGTAAAGTCTTGGAAGATAACGAAAGCTCTTGGGTCAAAAGTATTAGTAAACTGTTGAGAGGTTTCTGGCTCTGGCATTGGTTGTTCAACAGTCACCTTGGCAGGTAGGGTACCGACTCCAATTCCAGTCTGTCCTTCCCTATCAGTAGTCGAATATGCAATCTGGTAGTTTTCAATATTGTATGGCTGATTGGTGTATCCTGTAGGGTACCCATCTGCTCCGAATCCGGTTGGTGTAGCAGGAAGGCTTGGGTCATAGACCGTCACTCCAGAATCGGCCGGATTCAAATAACCTTGTTGTGGTTGGAATGGAGGTGTGCCAAATGGGTATCTCTGTGGAACCACACTGCCTGCTTCAGCCGTGGTAGCGGCATGTGGCAATCTAGCATTGCTGTCCACAATATCAGTCTGGTACTGTTCAACAACAATAGGCGAAGAGTTCACCCCATTGTTGGCCATTACTTTGAGAGTAACTAAAAACTTATTATAGGGTAGGAAAATTGGTCCGGTATAAATGGTTGAGAAAAGAGTTGGATCAGTCCCATCCAGCGTATAGAAAATAGTGGCAGGGGTATTCGTGGTAATAGATACCGTCTTGGGAATACCAGCTACTATCTGGTCGGTTGAAGCTGTAATGGTAACACTGATAACTGGCATATTATACTGAATGTAAGAACTTAGGGTTAAATTCGGTCATTTTCTTTTTGAGCATCACACGATAAATCTTATGGGCGGCTCGTCGGAAGATTCTGGCTAGTTCCAGATAAACATCTTCCCCTTCTCTCCTGTACAAAATGAGAAACCGATCGTGACAGTCTAAAAGCCGTACGTCAGGAGTGGAACCTTTGTACGTACCCTTTTCCATGGCGACCAGCTTGTTTAAGGCATAAATCAAGAGAAAACGGTAGAACTTCTGCTCTCCCGCAGCTAAGTATTTAGGTATGAATTCCTTTTTAAGAACCTCGCTCATTAATCCTATGCTGAATTATTACACTTCTTTTAGGGAAGGTAAAATATTATCCAATACTTCCTTGTTGAGGTCTTGGAGGGAGCCGTCATTATGGAGAACATAGTCAAACTCACTATCCCAGATACTTACCTGATTAGTTTCGCTAGCATGTTCCATCACCGGCTCCCCTGTATTACGGTAGAGCCTAATCTGATAGAACCCTCGTTCTTTCAAATGGTCGAACTCATTTCTAAACCTAACATCTGTAACGATGACAATATCCACATTGGCAGTGGCCACTCGATGGTCAAAGTTCTTCAACCACACCTCATTGTCGTAAACACGACCCACTCCGGTACCCAAATCTTGGAGAAGCTGGCGAACCGTCAAAGGCTTACCTTCCTTGAAAGCTCCGGGAACGGCCTGCTTACGAAGCTCTGAAGTTCCATATAGATGTTCGTCATTGATATACGGAAACATAATCTTTGCCATTTCCTTGATGGGATCGGCAAAGGCCATGTACTTGACACGAAATTCTTCACGTCCATCCGTATACGCACGCGCACGCAGGTGTGTGACAATCATCTTGCCAAGTGTGTTTTTACCAGTATTAGCACGCCCGGAAATTGCAATCTTATACATACAGCCTCACCACGAAGAAACCACCCTAGCTCGGGATACCATATTTATATCTTGCTCCACCAAAACGGCATGCGAGAATTTGTCTTTCAATCTATCATTGTGAGTAATAACTAGAATCTTAAAATCCTTTTGGAAGAACTTTACGATATCAGCAAATGAATCTACACTTGCTTTGTCAAGGGACTGGTCAATTTCATCCAATAGCAAGAACTTAATATCTACACCAATCATCTTTTGTAGCAAGAAGGACAAGCCCAACTTCAAGCTGAAGGTAACAGCAAGCTGCATAGCTCCAGAGAGTTGCTCATAATATCTCTTCTTACCATTGACGTGGTACAGAATATCCAACGTATCAGCTTGTTCCCCAGTTTTTTCCATTGTCTTTTCAACAGCAAAAGCGAGTTGAAGTCCCGGCTTGAGTTGGGCCAACAGATTATTGGCCTCAATCTGCAAATCATCCAGAACGTTTTGAATGATTAGATTAGGAATGCCCGTTGAGGAGAAGGCTTGGATGACGGCTGGATACATGCCTAGCTTGGTCTCCAAGTCGAGAAGCGACTTTTGCAAATCCAACTTCTTTTGCTTGTCCTTGACGCGCTGTTCGATACTGTGCTGGACAACTGCCTTGTTGTTGCTAAAGTGATTAATTTCTTTGGTTAAAGCGTTTACCTTAGCCATCAAGGTAGCAATGTTGCGCTTTTCAGACTCAATTTGTTTTTGGAGCAGCTTAGCCTCTTCAATGGTTGAGTTCTTCAATTCTTCTCTCACCTGCTCAATGGCCGCATCCTTTTCCGCCAGCTCGTTGGTAAACTTCTCCAAGAGTGCCAAATACTCCTGGTGGAAAGTCTGCTTGTCCTGGAATTCTTTCTTCTTGGTAGAAATCTTAGTATTGATTCCATCCAACTGTTGCTTGGAGAGATTCAAACTATTGATAGTCTGCTTGTGTGCCAGGATCTCAACATTCAAATCGGCGATTAGATTCTTCGAATTCTGGATATTGCGCTGGCACTCTGCCATGTCGCGGTCAATCTTCTCCTGGTGGAATTTCTTGTGTTCTGCTGTGAGCTTGGTGCGGCAACTTTTGCACTCACTCCCCACCGGCATCGGAATCTTCAGCTCCTCGTATGTTGACACGTTGGTCTGAATGATTATGTTCTGTTGTGCGATAAGCTGGTTCTTAGTAGAGACTTCCTCATTCAAAATATCAATCTGGTGATAATCAAGTGCCACTAGTTCTAGCTGTTTGGCTTCCAGTGACTTGATTTCTTCCACTAACTCATTAGCGGCTTTAATGATATTGATTCTCTTGGATTTGTACTCTTTAATAGAAGTATCCAGCTTCGCCTTCTCATTAAGAATGGATTGTTCTTTAGCAACGAGAGTAGAGAATTTCCCTTCCATGTTAGAGTGCTCAGTGGTAAGTTGATTTACCTTATCATTCAGCACACTCAGGTTAGCATTTACTTCATCCAGGAGAGACTGTCTAGAAGACACTTCTACTTCTACCTGGGCCATCTGTGTAGCTAGGGCGGTTAGCTCCTTGTCAGGATCACCAATGCTTTCAATCAGCGTCTTGACCCTATCTGACTCTTTGATGAGGGTGCCTGATTTGTCCTTAGCCATCTTTTCTAACTTGGAATAGATTCCTAGGTTAAGGGCTTCTTTCAAAATCAGTTTACGCTTCTCAGGCGTGGCCGTAGTTAGGCCAGAGAAATCGTGCTGCATGAAGTGCACGAAGATTCGGAAAGACTTGAGATTGGCTTTGATTAGCTTACCAAGTTCTTTCTCAGTATCAGCGGCACGACGGCCAGTAATTTCTTTCCAGTATTTCTCTTCGGAAACTGGAGTGTAACGGTCCTGAGAATCAATGGAATGCAATGCTTCCAAATCAGTTCCGTCTTGAGCGGTACGCCTGAAGAGGCTGAGATCGCTAGACTTGCGAGTTCTCTTTCGTGTGGCACGGTACTCTTGACCATCTACCACAAAGTCCAAAGTAATAGAACAGGTGGGAGCATCATCTCGAATGATGTTCTCTAGGTTCACATCGGAGTGATTGAAGAGAACATATTCGATGGCTCGAAAGATGGTAGTCTTCCCGACACCGTTGGAAACGGTATCATTGTGTTCCATCTTTCCTACAATAAGCGCTGCGCTAAATTCATTGAAGTCAACAAAGGCGTCATCATAGCACATGAAGTCGCGAATATAGAGTCTAGAAGGTATCATTCTTTCGCCTCCGCTTTGAACTGACTGTGAATTTCTGTGGCTAGTTCAATGAAGCCTGGGCGGTCGGCTTCCTCCACATACAGGTCTGAGAAGGCTTTGATGGCAGATACGACATCCATCTTGGTGTCGATGTTATTGCCGTCCTTCTTTTTGATCAGGTTAACTTTTCTAGATTCAGAAATACCTGTCACGCTAAAAGCACCTTGGGCAGCCAAGAACTTTTCAATAGCTGGTTTACTAATCGATTTGAGGTCGGGAGCTGCCAATGCAACTTCCACTCTGACAATCGACTTATCAGTCACGCCAGCTTTCTTGATTTCTTCAAGGACATACGCAGTGGTATCCTCGGTATCCTTGGGGACTGTGATGCTAATCTTCTGAAGAGCACGAGTAGGAAGGTTCTCTGGCCACCAGCCATTCTCTTCTTCACAATTGAAAACCACGATGTGTTTCTTGTGGTCCGTCTCTCCGAAGTTAGAAATATCCATACTACCGATATGAGCGATGTACGGACTAGCTTTCTTCATTACTTGCGGCTTGTGAACGTGTCCCATCCACACGTAGTCGTAGCCCTGGAACATATCCAAAGGACAAAACAACTCGTTGGTTAGGTCATCGATTTCATCGCCAATGGGGATAGAACCTTCGATAGCCAAGTGTCCAATGACTACCTTTTTGTAGGTGGCTGGAATGCCGGCCAGTTCGTAGACAAGACTATCGCGTATCAGCGCAATAGCTTCTGCGCCTGACTGCACCATGAACGACTTACGGTCGCGGAATGGGATGAAGGTGAACGCGGTGGTTCCCAGGATGATGGTGTTAATATCTTTGTAGATACTAACGTTGTCTAGCTCTACTTCCGCAATGATATCTAGCGGAGAAGTATAGATGAAACCGCTACGAAGCACATCATGGTTGCCTACAATAATGTGGACATGAACTTGATGCACTTGGCATTTCTTGAGCCATGAGATAAAAAAGGTAATGAGCGAAGGATGTGGCTTGGGGTCTTCGAATACATCTCCAGTGATGATGATGTTTTCTGAGTGATGCTCCAAAGCCCTATCCAACGTCCAATCCAAGAGATTCAATTGGTCTACGATGCGGCTGTTTAGAGTTGCACCTACGCCGGCTTTACCGATGTTTGTACCTTTACCTAAATGCACATCGCCAAGGATTATGGCGTTTGACATGGGGTGTATGAACTAATTTCTTCCTTTATTTCCTGGACAATGCGGCGGAGCGCCTCATTTTCCAGCTTTTTGAATTTGCTGTTCAGATCGTCATATACCCGGCACTGATACTCAATAAATTCGAAGGCGCGATCGTCGGTATGTTTTTGCCTGAACTCGCGAATCGATTCAGAAAGACTCATCATTATTTCTAGATGTTCCTTGGAATCTTCTTTAGTAAGAATACGATCTTCATCAACTTCATCGCCAAACAACTCAAGTATTTTGTCAGCGGCAGTTCCCCTCTTACAACCATCCATATGCGCTACGAAATCAACTGGGCGAGCGCCTGTCTTGCAGCCATAACACCAGAAAGAATTGGTGTCTGGATAATACCAAAAAGACGGAGTGCTTTCGCGTCCGCCCTTGTGGTGTTTGAAAGGACAAGTAGTTGTCCTAGCATATTCGTTGACACGTACACCATACAGTTTGAAGATGCGCTGTATAGGCACGGTATTCGCCCTATCAACTAGGTTTTGATAAAAGTCTTGTCCCGTAAAAGCTTCTGCAATATCTCCAGTTTCCCCTGGTGTCTCGCTATCGCTAATGGGTCCGGTTGAATCTGATAAAGGGCGCATAGTTGTGAGTAATTCCCAAAGTTTTCTTTTTCTTCAGCAATCAGCGCTAAGAGTATTTCCTTGGGTAGCATGACCTAACTTATTCACTATCTTTTTTCTTGTCAAGAGCCTTAGTAATGGACTCAATTTTTTTGTTTTGTTGGATGAGCGCATATTCCAATTGATTGAGGCGGTCGCGCTGATTGAGGCACAATTTGAGAAGGATAGTAACCCAACCCAAGGTGCCCGAACCCATCTTAGGCTCATCTTCATCGTTATCAATGGATTCAGCCAGGTTGACCATTTTGATGAGAAGCTCTCGCTCCATGTCTTGAGCAAAGATGTTCTTATTCTCAGGAAGAGTTTTATCTCCCATTACTTTAAGAAACTGAGCTGCTAGACTCGCCATATCTTGTTTATGGCTAGAGTTGTTTTCTTGAATCTTCTGGACGCGCTTATCAAGGTCTTCTTGAGAAGGCGGACGGGGGCGGCCCTCAAAAATAGATTTTTGACTGCTTACTTGCTTGAGTCCAGATTGCTTCGGTGGCTCTTTGGATAAGTCTTTGTATTCGTCATCAAATGGCATAGAACCTCATTACTTCTTTGGTGGAAGTGGGGGCCTGACCCTAGTAACCACTGCCCACTTATCAACCATCTCAACGGTGAAGTTCCTCTTGAGTGACTCTTCGAGAGAAGGTAATACAGCCGAAGAACGAAGCACCAAGTATAGCTTGGTTGGATCTACTGGCACTGGAGTACAATGCATAGCGACTACTTGATTAGGTAGTGCGAACATCTCAATTGGCAGATCCTTAATCTGGTCCCACATGACATCAGCGTCATTCTTGACGGGCGCTGGTGGAGTAGGGGCCTTAGTAACTGCCACTGGAACTTCTGCTGGGGTTGATGTTTTCTTATCTGTCTTACGGGGCATAATATTCTCCACTTTTAAAGCTTACGAAGTACATATATCACCAAAGGTCCTTCTAAAAGCGGAGGTTAGAACAAGCCCATTAATACGCTTAATCTCCCGACCACCCTTTAGTACTATTACTGTAGGGATAGATTCTACAGCAAATCTCTTACATTGATTACTAAATTGCTCTACATCTACAGCTAAGAAGTTGATATTCTTATATTTTTCTTCCACCTTATCAATCATGATAGCCATTTTCTTATGGTATGGCATCCATGATGCGTAAAAGTAGATTGCCTGTAAAGAGTCGTTCAGGCGGATTTCTTCTTCTGAAGTAACGTACAGCATTAGTTATTACTACTAGTATTCTTCTTTTCGCCCTTAAGAGAAGAGATAAACTCATCAATGTTTTTGGTTGCATTGATTTTAGCCAATACAGCCTTAGATATCTTTTGAGTCAGCTCATCGGTCATTGCTTGAACCTCTTCTCTGGTAAGGAGACCCTTTTTGATGAGAAGGTTTTCTAACACTGTTAGACGCAACATGACATCTGCAATTAGGATATCAGTACTAAGTTCTTTATCGTCGGCCATATTATCTCCCACAGCACTTCTTATATTTCTTCCCGGAGCCACAGATACATGGCTCATTAGGACCCACCTTGACTTTCTTCATGACCGTTACAGGTTTAGGAACCTTACGATCAATAAACAAGGTAGAGTTAAGATGATCTAATTCATGCTGGCACACCACTGCCAATAATCCAGTTGCCACAAAATTGTGTGGATGGACCATATTGGAAATATGCACTTCTTGATACCTAATAGTATCTTCTTTCTGTCCAGGAAAAGATAAACATCCTTCTTCCGTGAAAACGGCAGGATCATATCCATGTTCTAATTTGGCGTTGACCAAATCAAACTTTAGTTTATCTAATCGAACAATAGCAATGTTTTTAGCAATCCCAATCTGGGGAGCTGCTAATCCAATGCCTGGATTTCCTAGACGATTAGAGCGTTCTAGTTCACGCTCTAATTGTTCAACAAGAGGTCCCACTTCTTCAAGTGTTACTTCTTCACATTTAACTCTTAATGCAGCTTCATTATTGGTGATAATCATCTCTTACCTATATATCCCCAACTTATAGTAATCATTTCTTGCCGCAACCGCAACCACCTGGTCTGGCAGCGGGATTAACAATCTTTTTTAGACAGACTGAGCACACCCAATCTGTATTGGAACATAATTCGCAGAGGACCGATTTTGACACCACGATCTCCCCTTGACAACGGACACAAGCCTTCTTAGTTTGTAGGTACGCTAACTTAGCGCAGTTTGGACACATCATATCATTATTCCAACATATACCCATTGGGGGTTTCTATGGACAATTTCTTTCCTTTCATCCACGAAAAGCAGAAGAAAGAACAAGAGCCGCAACCTCTCTATATCGAGCTTGTGCCGCCTCCGCCACAACCTCCAAAGAAGAACGATGATGAGGATGAGACGCCTGGCGTCATTATCATCCAGTTATAATTATTTCTTTTTGGAGACTTCATCCAAAATAGTAGAGGCTTCCGCAAAGGAATGCTTAGCCTCAGCAAACCACAAATACGAATTAATGATATCACGGGCCTGACGATAGTTCTCGGCTGGGTCACACTGATCAAGACATGCCTGGCAAATCTTGAAGCGTGTAACATTGATTTTGGACAGAGCTACGCTCTGGAGTTCATCAGCGTTAAATTCTTTTGCGCAAACAATGCAGTTGCAAGAGCTTCCCGTGGTCATGGTGCTTCCTATATATCCAGCAAGTATATAGGTATTCCACATTATTCCCTAAAGGAAAGGGGATAATATTTCTATTATCCCCCTCGGTTTATCCTCTCAGGAAGTCATCCCAGTCTTTATGCCAGTATTCCTGGGGGTCCGCCACATAGTAATGGGCAGAAAAAGACGGGTGCGTTGGCTTCCTCAACAAGAGCATGTTTGCCTGTTCTGGCGTTCTGTCAGCCTTTTTGTTGTTACAAATCTGGCAACAAACTACGCAGTTCACGAAGGAAGTAATACCTCCCTGTGCTCTTGGTAGCACGTGGTCGATGGTAATCTGAGAAGCCGTAAGCTTCTTTCCACAGTACTGACAATTGCTTCTATCTCTCTTCACTAGGGCCTTACGGCTGAAGTTAGAGTTGAAGTAGTTTCTCTTGACGTGATTCTTCAATCTCAAGATAGAAGGGTGCTTTACCTTTCCAGAACCCCAGGTGATTACATCGTCCCACGTGGAGACAACTTCCACCTTGTCCTTGAAAAGCAACTTGAAAACCTTTCTTTCTGGAATGAAAGAAAGCACTTCGTAGCTGGCATTCAGTAACAGTGTTTTCTTCGACATGATGTTCTCGACGATCCTCCATTATTTAAGCTCGGAAAGGGCGTCTCGAATATCCTTTCCGTCTATCTCATTTCCCAGACATATCCAACCCGGCCTTACTCGTCGAGCAAACATCTCTAGTTTATGAGCCTTTGGAAACATTTCTTCCAAAGAGTCTTGTAGCTCCTCTGGCTTAGCTGAGTGTTTAAGGTTTTCAGCGAAAATGACAGAGCGCTGTGATTTGTTCTTTAAGTGTTGATAGATTCCGTTATTGCTAATCCCAACCAAACAAATTTCATGAGTCTGGCGGAACAAACGTCCCATGCCAAAAGCCAACTCACTATCCAGGCGAATGTTAGCCATGGAAGTGATAATGGCGCGAATGGCTCGGTCATAAGCGTACTTATCATAAACTACTTGTGGATGATGAAGTACACTCTTCTTGATCCACTTGATGAAGTCTTTGAAGAGAGTCTTCTTGGTCTTCACCCAAACGTACGTTTGCTTATGATTAAATCCCCAAGCCTTTAGTGTATCGAGACCTTCTTGAAGCAAAGACCCCGGCACCCATAAACATAAGACCGCCCCGCTCGGATTGCAAATGCTTTGTACGTCCAACCCTTTAATTTCAGAAATTGTCATAGTGTCGTAGTTGGCCGAGGCCCCACGCGCCACATCCGACATTTTTAAAGAATCTTTGAACGGCCAAGGCGGATCGGCCACAATTACCTGAAATTTCTTGCTCATTCAGTCTCACTTGATTATCATTAATGGTAATTCAAGTGGTGATTGAGATCCGTCTACTTGGATGTCCTGAACTGCTTCCAGCTTATCCTTGGTCAGGGACTCACGCTTGGTTATCACCACTCGATAAGCACCTATACCTAAAGAAGCCATCCATTTTCCGGTTCCATTTGTTTTAGTTTCGAAAGCCGGCTGATTTGTTTGGAGATCCGTGATCTCGACCTTGGCCAAGAAGAGTGCCTTACCATTCTTATCAACCACACGTTGCATAACCGGAATAACACCTTTAGCTGGTCCTGGTTGTTGCACAGGTTGTTGGACCTGGGGCTGTGTTGGCACTGGCGGAGATGCTTTGGCTGCTTTAGGAGCTTGAGTTGGGACCACTAAGTCAGCATCACTACGTCCTGGTGGAGGACGTGGAATCTGCATAGGCATCCTATGGCCTTCATCGGCATGAGGAAGGACAGCGTTATCTCCTTGATAAGTCTCTGGTCTAGAGTTACGTCGGAAGCCTTTCGGTTGATTGGTTTCTGGCAACTTAGCCTCGGCCTGGATCGGGATATTCTTCTCTGGGTCTCCCGCAGGCATCTGGACGAATGGATTCGTCTGTTGAGGGGGAGCTTGTATCGCTTCCACCGTAATCTTAGACGGTGAAGCCGGGGCCTTTTGGAGCTGTTCCATTACAGCATTTAGTTTATTAGATAGTATTTTGATATTCAAATCTTGAGCCCTAACTACATCTAGTAGGACATCAATTTTAGATTCTAAATCAACTAATACTTCTGTCGCTTTTCTTGGTTCCTGCGTCATAATATCCTTATTCTAAGAATAGACCAACCTTAACCGGGACTCTCTTAAGAATAATTATATCATCAGGTGGAACGGGATTTCCATCGCACATTTCGTGCTCTCCGAAGACCAAAGCCCTAGCTTGGTCCTGGATTTCTTCCATCGGACCTGAACAGACAGGAACGCCATCTACAATGAGCAGATAGGCTCCCTCTTCTAGGTCGTGAACAATTGGGAGCAGCTCATCAGTAGATTCGCTAACTGTTTGCTCAAATTCCTGGGCTTCACCAGGTGCCATAGTAAATTGGAGGGGTGGACCCACCTTTACGGCAGCTTTAACAGAGGTGGCTGGCGGTGGACCAAACGCCTCGTGGCTAACAAGCTCATTGTTGTCAACCATCTCATGCTCAGGATCTACTCCTGAGATATCGTCTACAATTTCACCATCTACACTAGACCAAGTATGTTCCATGTTATTTCCTACATTAGGAACTGGTCCACGTCCCCTCCCTACCGGAGAAGGAACAACGGCAGCGTAAGGTTGCCTAATACCAGGCTTACGCACTCTAGGATTATTTAGAGTGCCAGGCTGTGGGTTTCCTGCCACTACTGGTGCAATGGTAGAACCAACAAACCCTTGATGTTGCTGGGGCTCGATTCCATGAAGCTGGTATTGTGGAACGTAAGGTTGCACAACCGGCGTCTGGGTTCTCGCCTTGTTTTTATAGGTCTTTACTCTGCCGTTATCGTTAGACATTTGGATTTCCAGTTTATGCTTCGGAGGAACCGTTGCGTCGGAAACGCCTTGGCTTTTCTTTCTTCTGTGACTGTCGGTGTTCTGCATGTCTGCATTCACCGCGGCTACAGAGTTCTAGCTTCTTGCGTTTGGACTCGTTACGTTTTCTCCTACGTTTATCTGATGGTTTCTCGTACGATTGCTTTTCCTTGTAAGAGGAAAGAATACGCTCTTTTTGAACGAGCGCTCGGAAAGCTCTAAGTGCTTTGTCGAAATTATTGCCATAGACCTTGACTTCAAGGGGAGTGGCTTGCACAGCTTCAATGTGTGCAAATTTGTCGTTGACTGTTACGACTGGCTGAAATTCACCCCCTTTCGACGCCTTCTTAGAGTTCCTTTTACCTTTTTTATATTGGTCTTTCATGATTCTGATTAACCCGTTTTAACCTTATCACTTAAAGTATTTATCGGTTGTAATAGTTCCGCTATTCAGGATATTCTTATCTTTGACTAGTCGGTTAAGCGCATTCTGAACATCTTTCTCAGTTGGAGCTTTGCGATTATGTGCTAAAGCTTCAAACATTGAAGAGATGTACAATTCTTTTAGGTAAGCATAAGAAAATTCGTACTTCTCCGCATATTTGGCAAGTTCCTTGGCCTTTTTAGCCGAGAGGAGATTACCAAACCATCTCTTAAGATATATCAAAGCCATTTCGGCATTTGGAAGAGGAATCTCGAATTTTCTATCAAATCTAGAAGGACGGTCAGTGATGTTGGTCTTGAGCTTCTTGACATCGTTAGCGGTGGCAATAACTAGCAAACCATTCTTGGCTGAGATGCCGTCCATCAGATTAAGGAATGAGGAGATATCAACGCTCTTCTCTAGAAGAGAGTCGAGATCCTCGAAGTAAAGCAACGATGGGCTTTGCTCTTCAGCATAGGAAAAAGCCTCTCGAACTGCCTCATCATTAGCGCCTGCCACGATAGTAACAGGCTTGAAGTTATAAGCCGACATAATGGTTCTAATAATGGAGGTCTTACCATTACCCGGCTTACCGTAGAGCAAGATGCCACGCTTCCATGGAATCTTGTTCTTCAAGTAAAAGTCTTGGGAAGCTAGGAAGTTCTCAACAAGGGCTTTTATTTCATCCTTGATATTCTTAGGAAGGAACAATTCGTCCCAATTATGATCCTTAGTATAAGGAATATCTTCGCCTTCAATTACTCTGATATGGAGGTTGCTGCGGTCTCGCTGCAACACCCAGGCGTCAAACTCATTACGCAAAGCCACGTAGCCTTCGTAGTTCTTTTCGGATACCACCACGAAGAAGCTAATCTCATCTTCATGCTGATTGCCCTTGTGGAACAAAGCGGCATGAAGGAACTCAGCGTTCTTAGTCTTAATGAGGAAGATGCCTTGAGCAAAGAACTTCTCGTAATCGTGCTCAGTCTTCCAAGAGATAAGGGAATCCTTATAGAGGCATTCTACCTTTACTCCTGTTTCATCGCAGAACTGAAGGAATTGCCCATCAACAATAATTCTGTTGTGAACAAACTTTTCCAGATTGCTTTGGTCTTTCAAATCTGAGCGGAAATGATCTTCTACCCAATTCATCAAATCAATGAAGTTGGCAGTTGGCCTTGCATCAGGAGAGCCAGTGTATTTAGGCTTGAGGCTTGCCAATCTCTTCAGAGATAGATGCTCTTGTTCTTCCATATCCTTCGGAGCAAGATACTCCTGCGTATTGGAATTTGCCATGCTTTTATAAACCCGTTCTTTCGGTTAAGCGACATTTTGCGCGGGAGAGGAGCCCAGATTGATTGTGTTCTTGCACTTCGGATATCCTGAGCAACCCAAAAACTTATCTCCCGTTTTTGTAGTACGAACTGACATTGGACTACCGCACTGTGAGCACATAGTAGCCCCGTGACCTAGATATGCCGAATCCAACTGACGTTTGTATTCTGGATAAAACTTTTTCAGCATGTCGATATGATTTACTTTACCGCTTTCGATCTCGTCAAGCTGATCTTCCATCTTAGCGGTATAATCATAATCCATAAAGGTAAAGTACTTTAGCAGCTCATCAGTAATTGTCTTGCCAAGCGTAGTAGCGTGGAATACATTACCTTTTTGCTCTACATAATTACGAGCAGTAATTTTGGTCACTAGCTCAGCGTAGGTAGCTGGGCGACCAATGTTCTTAGCTTCTAGTTCTTTGAGAAGCTTTTCAAGTGAATAGCGAGGGGGCGGCTGCGTAGCCTTCTTCTCCAACTTGACCGGGGACTTACCAAAATGGCTAAGGATATCGCCTTTCGCCAAGCCTGATGGAATTTCAATCTTAGTATCTTCCGATACTCCTAGAAGTTCCAGATAACCTTTGGTCCTGAGCGCCTTACCTGAAGCTCTCACTTCCGCAGTCTTATCACCCACAACATGGGCAGTCACTTTCAAGGTGTCATAAACGGCCGAGGTCATTTGACTGGCTAAGAAGTAATTCCAAATGGTCTCATACACCAGCTTCTCATCAGGATCGATGATAGCAAAGTTCTGACTAGGCAAGAGAGTGAGATCGGTAGGATAGATGGCTTCGTGAGCATCCTGTGTTTCATTCTTGTTCTTGAAAGTGTTAGCTTTCGCAGGAATAGGATGATTATTGTCAGTTAGCCACTGACGAGCTTCTTTGACGGTCTCATCACCAATTCGCACTGAGTCGGTTCTAATGTAAGTGACATAACCAGCCTCGTACAGGCTTTGTGCTGCCTTCATAGTACGATCAGCAGCGAATCCATGTTCTTTTGACATAACTCGTTGCAGGCTGGAGGTAATCAGCGGGGCAGGAGCGCCTTTAGCTTCCTTGTCCGCGATTACTTCTGAAACTACAAATTGAGCACCCTTAGCAGCCAGCTTGGCCTTCATGGCATCAGCAGCAGCTTGGTCAGTTGGTCTGCCAGTATACTTGGTGGTAAACCCTTCCTTGCCGTCTTTCGACAGATTGACTTGAATGGTCCAGAACTCTTCTGGAACGAAAGCCTCAATCTCGCGTTCACGATCAATGACCATGCGCGTGACTACAGACTGGACACGACCCGCAGATAGCTTGGGGCCGAAGAAATTCATGAGGAAAGGCGAGGCCGTAAAACCTACCAACCTATCCAAAATACGACGAGCCTCTTGAGAGTGGAAAAGGTTGATATTGATATCTCGTGGGGCTTTAATAGCCTTAAGGACAGTATCCTTCTTGATCTTGTTGAACTCAACACGCTTGATGGGCTTACCCACATCGGCCAAACGTTGGGCTAAGTGCCAGGCAATAGCTTCGCCCTCTCTATCAGGGTCGCTTGCGATGAGGATTTGGTCTACCTTCTTAGCTGCTGCTAAGAGGTTATCGAGGACATCGATTTTATCTTCCATCAACACATAGCGTGGGCGGAAGTCATTATCGATATCAACACCCAATCCGTGTTTGCCACCTTTGGCAAGGTCTGTAATGTGACCTTTACTAGCCATGACCACATAGTCTTTTCCTAAGAACTTTTGAATGCTTTCACCTTTGTGAGGCGATTCTACTATAACTAAAGTCTTCATTAATCACCAAACTCTTTCAATATTCTTGTATTTTTGAATGGACTTAATTTCTCGTAATCGAACTATCACCAACTTCTTCGAGGAACTCCTTGAAGACGTAGAATGTCAGCATGATACCAAGGCGTATATAGTCAGCATTTACGGAAAATACAAGACCTCAGAATTCGACCTCTCTAAAGGTAGTGTCACTTTGCTGTTCGCGCAAGCCCGCAGTAAACAAGATTTTTTAGCCTTCCAGAATTTAGGAGATTGGATTTTTTTCGCCAATACCATGGCCCCCAATCATCTACAATTTGCTAGCAAAGAGTATTACGATACAGTAGCTCGTCTCTCTTACTATTCCTGCTACAAACTTATCAACAGACAGTGGAAGCTATTCGAGGAACTATCTGACAACTTTCTAGTTTTAGAACGGGCTGTCAAAAATAGATTGCATACTGTCCACCTCTAATATATATACTTCTGAGGATGAGTATACCTACATTTGCGCTGAGAAATCTCTTTACGATCCTTATTGGACTTGTCATTAAAGGCCCAAATTGTACAACCGCTCCAACACGAGATGAACTCAGTTAAGTTGTTCTTTGGATTAGCGTTTGAATTGTGACCCTTGGGATTGAATCCCTTGTAATCCACTGGATGAGAAAAGCTTTGCAGATTAGTGAAGTATCGTGGCTCCATGTCCATATACCAGTCCTGATTCATCCTTTTCATCCACTTCTTGAACAGATCGAACAGCTTGATAGGGTGGCGTGGGTCCCGAAAAAGATAGGGCTTTTCATTTTGATAATAGATAGTTGGTTCTTTCCCGCACACCACGCATCGGGTGCGGACAGTAAAACTGTTGGAAAGGTTAACTTCTATAATTTGTGGCTTATATCTTCTTCGTTTTCTCATGACTTACCCAGCACAGAAATAGCTCGTTCGACAATCTTTTTTCGGATACGATTCACATAAGTCATCCCACCCATCCCGTAGTGCGGGTGGTGACGTAGATGCGTTACTATAACGGGCGTACCTGCGGGTACGCCGTCTAAGACAATTTTATTGAAACCATAAGATTTCACTTGGGACATCAAAGACACTTTGGTTTCTTTATTGACGATAGAGAGTAACTTTCCAATATAGTACGGCTTGGAATATGTTCCCTTCCTACCACCAATATAAAACTCTTGAGTTTTATTCTTCACCTCAGATTTATCATTCACTGTATGTTCGAAAATACTAATCCCAGCGAAGAGACTCAGCGTATCATCCAATAAGCTTTCTACTCGGTGCTCCTTGCGCCCTTTGATAACATAGAAGGGCATAGCCGACTCAAGTATCTGAATGAATCTTTGGAATAGTTTGTTCTGAAAGCCGGGATGGGTCTGCGTTTCATTGAGTAGGTACGCCACCATCTCAGCCGACTCTTCGGCTAAGAGTTCCTTAAAGGCATTGTAAACTGCTCTCTTAGTTTCAACAGTAAAGGTAGAACTAAAAGCGGCACTGGTCATCTGAGCCTCGATGATTTCTGTGATGGCCTGGACTTTCTGTCCTAGTTCTTGTTCCATCTCGATTTTATCATCGGCAGCAATACCATCATCGATGATACTATCCTTGAAGAACCTAGTTCCATCCACGGTGGTATCTAGGATCAATTTCTCAGGATTAGACTGAGAAGTGGGGTGGTGCATCTTCTTTAGGTCGGACACCTTGCCAGCAAAGGCACAATCGAAATACGGACATGACACCATGCTGGCGTTATCCATCGGATGAGGAATAAATCTCTCACAATCCGGGCAGTGATAGCCATTCTTGTTGTGCTGGTAGAATGATCTAAAGAAGGAAACCTTCTTTGGATCTGTAGCCCTCTGCAATCTCTCCTTGCATTCATCACATTCAAAAATCTTGTCGAGGAAGACAAGATTCTCTTCGCCTAAGAAGAGGCATCCGGGACACAGATATTCTGTTTTCTTTTTCTGTTGGGGCGCAACTAACTTCTTACAATACGCATTGACAATGTAGAAAAGGTAGTTATCCAACTCATCGAGGGGCGAACCTCGGTTGATAAATGACACACAACCCGTACGGAGTTCTTCCACCAAGCCCTCTTGCAACGCAAGCAAAGAGAGTTGATTGCCACTCTTAAAATACATTCTGTGGAGCGTAGCAATTCCCTGTTGGTGATCTCTAATGAAATCAGAAACCAGAGATTCCACGTCCATCATATTGAGAGGACGAGCTGTGTCCATTATACTCCGAAATACTTCACAACCTCTGACGCGGTAGTATATGCCACCTGGAAGCGCTCCATTAATCGCAAGTTATCACGAAGGAGCGCGTCTCCTTTTCCAAGCAAATTCTCCGCACCCGATGCATCCAAAACTACCTTAGAATCCACATGGCTAGCAACTCGGCAAGCAATGCGAGCCGGAAAGTTAGCCTTGATAGCTCCGTTGATGATATTGACTGAAGGACGTTGAGTCGAAAGAATCAAATGAATTTTGGCAGCACGACACTTCTGTGCCAGACGACACAGTGTGGTGTAGAACATATTGTCCTTATCTTGGGCAATAAGATCAGCAAACTCATCAATGATAACTACTATCGGCTTCAACTCAGCTATAGTAGTGGTTTTGCTACTAAGAAAATTATATCTCATCTCCATAGTGGAGAGAAGTCCATTAATAAGTTTTAGGGTGTCGTCATAAGTATGACGAGTGGTTACATTATCGATCTTATCTTTATATTCGACAAACTCAATCTGCTTTGGATCCACTAGATGGATATCTGCATCGTTATAGTTAAGGACGTTAGCGATGATGTTGTGTAGAAGTGTGCTTTTACCTGAGCCAGTGGTACCCGCCACAATCATGTGGGGATTTTGTGCTAGATCCATCCACATTCTCTGACCGTCAACAGTCTGACCTAAAAGGCAGACCAAATCCCCAGACGGGATGTCTGTTTCGGTAATGAACTCAAAGTATTGTAGTGGCTTCTCACGTGGAGAGACGAACTCTAGACGTACCACTCCCTCACTATGCAACACCCTGACACCAGGCTTGCACGGAGATCGAAGTGCCAAAGAAATCTCATCGCTGTAGCGTTGGAGGTCTTTGACCTTGGCAGCGGGACTGAGCTTGACATCGTAATAGTAATAGTTATCTACCTGCCTACTGTTCACGCAATCTGCTTTGATCTTGAACGAGTGTAGGATGGCGTTGAAATTCTGGATGGTTTCCATTGGTTCGACCCACAATTTAACCATAGAAATTAAAGACGCAAGGGGTCTCAGTATTTTACAAAAAGGTGGTATTTTTCAGCTAGAATTTTTCGCAATTCGGTAGGTGTCGGTCTTACCAACCCCACAGATTGACCAATCTTAATCTCAGAAGAATCAACTGTTCCATGAGGCAATTCAATGATTAGATCACTAAATTGATTATCACCAATCATGGTAGTAGAATGTGGTTCACCGTAGCAGAGCTGGGAAACCTTGCCTTCACAACAGAAAACAATATCCAGCGGGCTGGGAGTATTTTTCATCCAGAATTTATTGACGCGCGGCTCGGCATAAATGAAAGACATAACGGGAGGCGGCCACTCTTCAAACATTAGACCGCGTTGCTGCTCTTCAGCCGAGATAGCCAACAGCGTTGGGAATACATTGTTGTGAATATAAATGTATCCGCTCTCCATTACTTTCTCCCATATAGTTGGGTCAACTCTCTTACTTGACGATGTTCAAGCGACTTCTCCAACTTCTTCTTTTGTTCTGGGGTTAGATTTGGAGCATGCTCTGTAATTAGACCTCTCTGCAATAGATTCATAAATGGATCTTGGAATCCTTTACCAATAAGAGTACTTCTAAGGACCCCTACGGAATTTCTCATTTGATAAAGAGTATTGGTGACTTGATTAGTCAAAGGTTCTAATTTAGAAACATCCAACTCTTTCTCAAGAGAGTTCATCATTCTATTTGTAGTGCTACGCAATTCGGCAGCCCACTTATAGCATCTAAGTCTAGACCCAGTTGTTTTATCAAATGGATTGAGAGCATGATAAGTTCTACCAAGCCATTTTTTCAGAAAGTCTTGAGCTACCTTTTCCATCTGATCCGTTGCACTAGCGGTTGCTGGTGGCGGTGGTGTTTCTGCTGGGGTAGATGAAGGTTTGTTTTCTTCTTGTTGCTGTACTTTACCAAGGATTCCAGACAATGAAGATTCGCTGGTGCCGTATCTTTGATTATACGCACGAAGTAATTTTTGATGGATATCTGCCAATCGACGTAACAATTCATTCGCCTGCTCTTCAGTTTGGGCTGTATATGCCTGCTCTGATAACCTTCTAAACTGCGTATGCAGATGTGGATTAACTTCTACCGGCAATTTCTTATCACCCATGCTTTGTGAATAATCCTGAACATAGGTTTTCAAAGTCTCAAGATTACCTAACAGATTACTTTGTTCATCTGTAAGGGGCGTTTGAGGAGAAACACGAGGGGAACCCTTCATCTTCTCTCTCTCCCTCTGAATATCGGCTGGAGGGGCGATGTTGCCACCAGTATCAGCAGGAACAGAATCCTTATTGTCTACATAGAAATTGATAGTCGAATAAACAGCCTTCCAGGAATTATCAATTTTACCTAGTATCTGATTAGCAGCAAAAATGCTTTCAGGAGATTTGCCAACAATCTCGACCTGAAATTTTCCTAGGTCTCGATAAATATCAGCCAAGGAACTAAGCATTGACATTCTGTCTTTACGGACAAGAGCTTCGTCACTCATTCCGATAGCTGGATTCTTAATACGTGAAAGAAACCTAGTAAGCTTATTAGAGCCATCGCTTACCAAGTACTTATCCTGTAGCGAATCAGCTAGCTTGACCAAATCAGACTTGTCCGAAGCTCCAAGCATCTTGGTCACGTCAGGAGACGGAGGAGTTTCCAGTGGATTAGGAACCTGTGGGTTAGTCGGACCATATTTCTCATCCAACTTGTTGAGAGTATTGGTTGCCTGTTGCTGCCTTGGCAGCTTTCTCGTCTTAGAATAGTTAGCCTGCTCTTGGGCGATAGAAGTGCCGTCCTGAGCTAGCTCTTGAAACCTACCAGCCAACTGATTGATAATAGCATTAGGATTGGATGGGATCGGAACAATGATCTTGGACCTCTCCGGGAAATACTTAGAAGGCCAGCCATTCATCATTTTCTTGAGATGGATCAAGTCGTTGATGAAGCCGGAAACTTCCTTATTCCAATCAGCTTTATGTTGACGAAGCTTCTCTTGAGCTGGGTCAGGAGATGGCTTTCTGGCGGTTTTGATCATGCTGCAAAAGATACGGAATTATTGCTACTTCATGATTTGAGGTATCTTTTTCTTTAAACGGCCGATTCTTTTAACCTTTTTATCAGCCATTTCTTTGGAAATTTGCTCTTCAATCTTATGATTGTGCTCCAAAATTGGCTTAGTAGCAAATCCCAGGCCCGTATCGTTATCCCGTTGGAAAACCCCAATGATTCCACTTCCATGGATTCTGGCAGCAGGAAGCTCACAACGTTGATAACCTTGCGCCTCCAGCAAGGGAATCAACGCCTCCACAACTTCTCGCCATGTTATCCAAGAGGTCATAGAAGACCTAGATTCAACATGGGAGTGTCTCAAAACCGCACGATATCCCGCTTGAGGTAAAAGTTCCTCACATAAGACTTGGAAGTCTTCCTGGGTCGCCCCAGGAGGAGGCACGAAATAATAATGCGATTCAGAATCAAAGCCTGAGTATATTAGATCGAAAATAGCCATCAGATAATATGGTCGATAATGCCGTACTCTAACGCTTCCTTGGCATCCATCCATTTCTCAGTCTGACAGTCGGCCTTAACCTTCTCAAAGGTTTGATTGGTGTGCCTGGCCATTACATGAAGCATGGCGTCATTTTCGGCATCCACGAATTCCAAATAGTTCTTACTATTGGTGTAATCAAATCCTGGAATCGGAAAGACAAACTGTGTTCCGTGAATCATCACTTTGGCACTGCGCAAAGCGAAACGCTTGCCCTTAGTTCCAGCCGCCAAAATCCAGGCACCAGCAGAATAGGCTTTGCCAATCAGAATAGTCTTGATTGGTGCACGAACCATTTGCATAACGTCATAGATATTAGCCATACCAGTGGTAGCTCCACCATTAGTATGAATATACATGTTGATGTCAGCCTCATGATCTTGATGATCAAAGTACATCAACATGGCTGATAGGTCAGCGCCCAACCTGTCCGACACACCTTCAGTGATGAAGATGGAGCGGTCTTTCGTCAATTTGACATAACTTTCGCCGTAGCCAGGAGGCATCTGCATACGAAAGTTGTGATGGTCATGAGAATCTTTCTTACCACTCATGTTCTTCTCACTTGTTGAAGGTTACAATCTTGTCTACAAATCCGTACTTCAAAGCGCTCTTAGCGTTGAAGAATACTCGACGATCAAAATCCTTCTTGACCTGAGCTAAGCTTTTCTTAGTGGTCTTGGAGAGAATCTCCATCAGACGTTGATTGTCTTTCTTTTCCTGCTCAAAGAGCGCCTGTGCACCTGGAAGGTCCGTGTGCATATGGAAGCTATGAACAAGCTGAGTGGCCGCAATGATTGCATGCGGAGTAGCCAATCTCATCCCAGGCGTTCCACCTGCTAAGATGATGGCAGCTTCATCCATCGCTGCACCAATACACACAGTTTCGATGGGGGCGCCAATCATCGTCATGACATCGTAAATCATGAAAGCATTGCGGATATCCCCACCATGTGAGTTGATGAACAGCGTAATCTTTTGATCTGGTTCTTCAGTATCTTTTAGGAGAAGAGTTGCTACCACATCGGCAGCCACTTCGTCATCCAGGTAAGAGGTTAGAAACAGGATGCGATCATTGGATAGTTTCTGATAGACATCCATCGGCATTTCGCCGTGCTCAGTCTGTTCTAGGACTAGAGTATTCAAGATTAGAAACCCTTTCGTTGCTTTTCTTCTAATTCACGTTCTTCAGCGCAAGAGACACAAGTTTGACAATATGGATTGGCAACCAACCTCTTTTCAGGGATAGGCTCCTCACAATCTGCACACAAACCATAAGCACCCTCTTCTATTTTCTTGAGAGCTACTTCAATCTGACGGAGCCTGGTAGAATTACGAGTGCTGAGCTGATTCTGCATTTCGATGAGCATATTGCCCTGAATTTCGTCAGTCTCGTCTCCCTCGGTGTCTATATCTTGCTCGCGACTGGATTGTGAAAGAAGACTTCTTTTCTCTAAGAGAAGGGCGTCCTTTATTTTTTGGACAAACGTTTTATTTAGCATTTTACATAAACCTCAGATCGAAAACGGGAACCACAACGGTTCCCTTGGGGGCGGGGACTTTCTTATCGTCAACCCTCCTGATAAAGACTAAATATGCATGGTCCGCAGGTTCTTTTAGCAACATTGCGTTGACCTCCCATTCATTGAAAATGGCTCTCTTAGTCTCATGGGTAAACTTGAGATCACGAGTAACCTCAAGTATTTGTTTCTTCTTTTTGTAGAAGGGGCCAGCCACATCTTCCGGCTTGATAGAAGTTAGCTGCTCAAACGCAGAAACCGCCTCGGTAACCGAAGCGGCCTGAATAGTTTTACTTACTAGCTTACCTTCTTTTACTGCCGCACATTGAAAGAAAATGGGGCGTGTACGATGTTTCTTCATGTTAGTTATCCTCGGAAGGCTTGTCAAGTACCACGTCGTCACACAATTTTTTGCGAATTGCTGGGGCCAAAAACAACCTCAATACATAATGGCTTTCAGATTGTTGCATCGCTTGCTTTCTAACATTATGATACCAACGTGGATTGGTCTTTTGTAAACTCAACGTTCCAAAATTATGAATCTTGACTGACTTGCCTTGCTTCAGGTCTTTAATAATCTCATCAAACAAAATACTGATAACCGAGAAAACGTGGTAGTGGTGAACCAGTCGCTTGATACGACGATTAACATACCTCCACAAATCTCGTTTACTCAACTTCATTTCTTAGCCTTAGATTGATACTTATTGTACTTGGTTATCAAATAATCGTAGATATGCTGAATCTTGAGGCGGCCACGCTCAATGTCAGTAAAGTTATCGGTCAAGTCTTCATGGAGCTGACCGTGCGCCCATTGCAAAAACCATTCAAGGTCATCTTTGTACATGGTGTCATAGCTAACCTTACACGTCTTGCAAATACCATTGAAGCTATTATCCATAGCAAAGGTTTGCATGGTTCTATCCTTTCGGAAGAACCTGTCACACAAAGTATAATGATTTCCCTTACTAGTAGTCCAACCAATGATATGAATAGTTCCACCACGCTCTTGAATACAAATTGCCATTATGCCTCTCGTACAATGAATGCCATGTAGTCATCAAACCTATCACCACGAATAACATGGTTGCCTACACGAGCCAATACTTTACATTCAATTAACTGTTTGATAGCAAACTTCATCGGCGGATCTGGATCGCCGCAACCTAATACTTGACCTTTCTCACCAACTTCTATGGGTTGTGTTTTTACGATGTTACAGACAAACTGACATTTATTTGGATATTCTAGTTTGAAGAACGGTAGTAGTTTAGCGTCTTCCGACTTATCTACTTTAGGTCTGTCAAGGGCGGCTACTACATCCAGCAATTTGGAACGCTCCAAACGTAGCTCCTCTACCTTTCTAATTTGGTCTTCAATCTCTTGGATTCTTTGTCTGGCTCTTCCAGCAATATCCTCTTGACTTTCGTACCCAAGAAGCACACTCTGCCGAATGAATTCCGAAACAAAAATAGGATCAGATTTCTTGCCCCTCATTCGAATCTTCTCCATGAATGTTTGAATAGAATTTGAGGAAAGACTGAAGCAAGGCAAATTGGTCTTTGTACTCGGAGCATTTATGCCAGCTCAATCCAATATCTCGCATTTGCTCCATGCCAGCTAAAAAGGTAGCTTGCAGATAGGTGCCACATTCCATCCAACCTTTTTCGTTTAGGTTGACGGCCATCATCACTTCATTGTCAACCTGCTGCTCCTTGGGTAAGTGATCAGAGTAAACCATATGCAGACAATAGGCGGGAGTACCAACTAATTGCATTAGAAAGACAAACTCAGGATACTCCTGCTCTGGACTGCAATTAGCTAGCAACATAATAATTTCTGATTTGTCTACCAACAATTGGCAACCATACACATTGCTTTTAACAACTTTACCATCTGGATCTTGGAAGACTAATTTGTCAGCTAAAAGGAAATCCTTGCTGGTCAGTGATTGACTCTTTTCAAGGTTCACATGATTAGATGGAATGGCTCCAAGATTGGCTAAGACATGGCGTACTATCTGTTCAGTGAGGGCAAGATTCATTTCTTACCCCTGTTCTGATTAATGGCCTGTTGTAAAACTTTACGAATATCAAACTGCTCAAAATTAGGTAGCACTGGCAACGAGTTGTAGCTGTCATCGATGTACTTTTCAAAAGCAAAAGTATCTCCATTAATTCTTCGCTTAGCCAACTCTTCCATGCACATAATAGCAATAGTTTGATTGAAGCCAAAATATCTATCACAAACAATCATTTCACAGAGTTTCTCATTAGAATAATCAGGTAGGTTTTTCTTAACCAATTCTAAGTCTAGTTTGACATCCTCAATTGGTTCATCAACATCAGCTAACAATTCTTCGATTTCTTTGCTTTCTTTATTTGTCATGATTCCTCAGATGGGGCGGGGTGGTCATCCTAACTTTCAGAGAAGGTAATATACGACCGCCTCCGGGACGTTGAAAGAAATGTAATTTTGCTCCCAAAAACAAGTTATTAATATTGAGAACATTTCCTAGGACCAGTAGCTCTCTCATACTCTGAAAGACTGCTCTGACTATAATACCTACTTCAGACTTATCTATGACAGGGTATCTAGCATGGATCCTATTAACTAGATCCTCATTATGCTTGAGACTAATAGGACGATCAGTATTCAACTGATCTACCATCTCCTGATTGGTCTTGTTACGAAAGTGATACGTATTGTTCTTGCTCATCCGGCCCTAGATTTCTATATATCAACCTACTCCCCCTATAGATCCCCCTCACGTTTTGTCGAGATCAAGTTCGCAGAATTCTCAATCTTTGCCTTGTTGAAAACAATTCCGGGTGTGATATAAACGATCGATATGACAGCGCTTACTCTCCAAAAATTCCAAGGCGAGCTATTGGTCGTGGGGCCAATTCATGGCGAACTAAGTAAACTAACTAAAATCGAAGAGCTATCTAAAGATTACGAGCACGTAATTATCAATAGTGGATGTATTCCATCTCTGACAGAAGATGTTAGGCCATTCATCAAACAAATAAGCAAGACGTTGGAGAATCCCAAGATTACCTATTTGATCGGAAGAGACGACCTCAATGCGTGGTATGCATTAGATTCACATACCGATGAAGCTAAATGGATTAGTAATAAACACAATGTCGCTATCGTTAATTTTGAAAACGAATATCGAGTCATCATCACAGATGGCGGACTGACACATAAAGCCGATAACCTCAACGACTTGAGGTTCAACTTAGAACTAAGTTTCGTCAATAACTTCCACCCATACTACAACGGAAAGTTAGGATTTGTTATCGCTAATAGACCATTATCTGAAACCAAACCCAAACCACATCGATTTTCCATTCAGATGGGGGTCTTTCCCGGAAAACCCACTTACGGGCTTGTCATGAATCAATACGGGCTTAATCGTACTATTTTGATATAAGCTGCCAATAAAACCATATGTTTGTGTTATTTACCACTACCTGGGCAGGACCATAGATGGATAAGTGTAATAAAGTTGCGGCTTTGTATATCGCTTCTCTCAAAGCTCTTTCGCTAATTCACCAGCACAATCACTGGACTACCAAAGGTTTGGCGTTCTACGGTGATCATTTGTTATTCGAAAGATTATACAAATCCGTTCTAGAGAATCTAGATTTGGCTGCTGAGAAGTTCATCGGCCTAATGGGCGACCAATGTTTGGACTATGACTTGCAAACTGAATTACTGAATAAATGCTTGTCAAAATATAACAATCTGGAGGGTTCCCCCGTTCAGATGTCCCTGGCAGCCGAGAAAGATTTTCTAAAGTTCTCCAAGGATGCCTACAACTGCTTTGAAGACGAGGGGAGACTCACCTTGGGATTAGACGACATGGTAATGGCTATTGCCAGCGACCGTGAAGGGGCTGTTTACCTCTTACAACAAACCCTCGGTGAAAAGGGTAAGTAAATCTATCAAACTAACCACATTTAGTGTATAACTAGGAGTTATTATCATGGATACTAAGAAGGCCATTCAAACCCTCATCAAGATTGCTGAAAATCAGCAAAAGATCATCAACAGACTCGCCCAAGCTGCTGCTCCACCTCCAGATCATCTAGCTCCAGATGGTGGTGCACACACCTCTCCTGAGCAGGATGTAGCTGCGGTTCAAGCTGCCCTACCAGCCGATATTAAAGGCACCAAGCTCTCTCTTGAGGGAAATAACGTGCTTCTCGCTCACACCACTCCAGGTAAAATGGATGCAGTGTTTAACGGCGTTCAAAAGACCATGAGCGACCTGTACAACAGCAAGAAGATCCAGACTCAGTTCACTCTAAAAGTAACTGCTTAATCTGAGTGCTTCTTGGCGAAAAAGCCAACACTTTTGTACTGAAGAGCCACTCCTAGAGCATCGAAGACATTAACATTGTCTTTGAGCGACAATTTAGTCAATGTAAGCATGATCTCGCCCAATAAGCGAGATTTTGCTTTTTGACGATCTTCCTCTGGAATTTCAGCCTTAGAATCTAGAGCTTTGTACAAAGTGATCTTGTAAGCCAACTCCTCCACAATGCTAGCTGTCGTTTCATTGGCAGCCGCTTCCTGGTGGAAGGTTTCGCACTTCTCCCATAGCTCTTCAAAGTGCATGTTAGTCATCTTTTTCCTTATTGTCCATTGGAGCAATTTGTAGTTGCTCTTCACCCTTATCTGAAACGAAGATGAGGAAGACGGCTCCCTTGGAGCAGTCAATTAGAAACGGTCCTTCCAACTTACCTACGTAGAAGATTTGGCCATCAATGTCTTTACGGGCCTTGATATCGATTGTTAGATTCTTATTGGACATTATTTCTCCCGTACATTCTTGATGTACTCAGCCATGCACTTTTCAAGCGCTTCTTCCGAATTGGTCATTCTAAATCCCGCAGCCTTCAGCTTGGCAGAAGATAGAATACAGTTGGAACGTTTGGCCACTGTCATTTGATCCAGTTGCCACTCGTCAATCACACTGAACTCGTGTTCTGGAACATATTTCTGGTATTCTCTCATGATCTGAGCCGCAGTAAGTGGCTGCGGATTGACCACATGGAAAATACCTCCAGGTCTCTTATCGGCCACCCATTCAATGCAACGGGCTAGGTCGTCCATAAAAGTCATGGAGTTTGGGATATCAATGACTTGCTTATATCCCATAAGTTTGTTGATTAGGTTACGCGGATGGTTCTTGGTTGAGATAGGCATCCTAATGCGCAAGGTAGTGACGTGCGGCATTGGGCCTAAAGCCAGGTCGCACGCATACTTAGTCTTAGAATAGAATGATGCAGGATTGGCAAAGTCAGTCTCTTGCCATCCAGGGTCTACAGCATACGAAGTGTGTCCTTTGTAAGGCGAGGTTCCAAAGTAGATGCAACCTGAACCAATTTGGATTAGATGAGTTCCTTCTTTGCGACAAGCTTCTGCCAACGCAATAGGTAGGGCGATGTTGGTGGTGGCCGTTTCTTCACGGTGGGATTCACACCAATCTACATTGGGTCTACCTGTTTTTCCGAGACAGTTAATCAATACGTCTGGCTTATGTCGCTTCAACACAGAAGTGATGAATACGTTGTCTGCCGCCATATCATGGTCCAGTGCAATTCGACTGGTAATCTTTTCGTACGGGAGATGATCGGCCACGAAGCCGGAGCCTAATGTCAATACCTTCATTGAACCTCGAATGTGTAATACAGTAATCTCAACTTACTATATCAGCCATTCTTAGCTTTGTTGAAGAAGTAGTCGTTGACATAGGCTATGGATTCGTGCGTACCAGCATCGCTCCATAAACCATCTATCTTGGTATAAGCCAGATTGTGGTTCTCTAGATACAGACGAATAATATCTGTGATTTCATATTCTCCACGAGCACTTGGGGTCAATTGCTCAAAAAATTCAAAGTATTGAGGCGTAAATAAATACAAACCAGAAATAGCCATTTGTTTATGGTCTGGGTCCAACTCCTTGGGTTTTTCTTCTAGTTTGATGATCTCATCTTTATCATCAAGGGTAGCCACACCAAAGCGTTTCAAATCATGATGATCGGCCAACATGATTTGGGCTCGCGGGTTAGTCTTCCACTTCGGATTGTTCCAACGAAGTGGTTTCTCAAAAATATTGTCACCCAGGATGACGGAGAAGTCTGCGTCATCATAGACGAATCTCTTGCACAGAGCGATGCCGTGGGCAATTCCTTTGGGCTCGGCCTGGTAAACGTAGTTGAAGTTCAGTCCATAACGACTGCCATCTCCAAGATATCCTACGATTTGGGAGTAGTGTGCGCCACCGAGGATGACGGTTACGTCTTCACATCCCAAGCTTTTGAGCGTATTGATTGGGTAATCAATAATGAATTTTCCGTTTACCCCCAGCAAATGCTTATTAACCACTTGAGTTAGGGGAAACAATCTCGATCCGGTTCCACCGGCTAGGATAATACCATTGCGCATAGCAATGAATATATCATTTGGTCTCCCCAGTAGGATTCGAACCTACGATGGTTTTACCCGCCAGTTTAGGAAACTGGAGCCTTGTCCGCTAGACTATGGGGAGATCCTACTATTATGCTTTACTTTTAGTAGGAGAAACAATCATCCACATTATCTTTCCTTCAAGGGAAATCTGAGGATTTGTTTGGACTAATCCATCAAGCTCTTTTAGAATCCACTCTAGTTTTTCTTTACCTAGATTGGAATGGGTAATTTCACGGCCCCTAAATCGAACCGCAAACTTGACCTTGTTGCCTTCCGCTAAGAATTCCTTAGCCTGGGCCAGCTTGTGTTGAAGGTCATTCTCATCTGTGTTGGGACGGAAGGTCAGTTCCTTCAACTCTTGAACCACTTGGTTCTTCTTGGCAGCGGATTGCTTCTTCTTTTCTTCGTACTTGAACTTGCCGTAGTCTATAATCTTACAGACTGGGGGCGTGGCTCTCGGATTGATTTCCACCAAGTCAAGTCCTTGGTCTTGAGCCATCTTCAAAGCATCTCGGGTATTCATAATACCAGGAGAACTTCCATCTTCGAGAACCACTCTTACTTGTGGCACCCTAATATATCCATTTACACGAGTTCTATATTCACGCTGCTGATTGTTGTTAGTCATTTGCATTTAGCTGTTGTTTTCCTTATCTATCGTTTCTGTTGAGGTTGGGGTCGGCAGAGGTCCACTGAATATACCATTGAGTAGCGTATTCTTTACCGTAATCTGAATCTTCCCAAATTACATCTCTTTGGGACCATACAGTTAATCCTTGAATTTTGTTTATCAAACGAGCAATGGCTGCTGTAGGAACGCCATCTTCATAATCGTCTAGCACCAGAGTGCGTGAACCCATAGCTTCTTGCTCAGCAATCTTTTCAAAGAGATGCTCTTTCACCCAAGCACGAGCTTTAGGTAAAGCTCTTTTGAGTTCTTTCTCATGCTCATCTCGTTTAGCCTGAAGCTCATCTTGTTGCTTACGAACCTTAGCTTGCTTCTTTGCATAACCTTTTTGCACGGCTTCGGCCAATCGTTTATCAACTTTCTTTTCCATCAAGCTTCTCCGGTAAATTACGAGCAATATAAGCAGCGCGCCTCACTCTGTCAAGGCGGCGGTCCAATTGTTCCGTTTGCCATTCCTCCCAACATTTCATACAGTTCTCACATTCTGCAATGTTGAAATTAGGTGGCACGTCTTGGTGCTGCTGGCAGTGACTTTTGTAATTGTTGTTAATTACGCTCCGTAATCATTTGGGCTCCTTGAGTTTCGTAATATCTATACCATACTCAGAAAGATGGGAAATATCTAGCTTCCATTCTTTGACACTACGCTGCTTCCAAACTTTGAAAGCGTGTTCAATTTCCTTTTCGGCATCCCATTCGGTCAACTTATTGATCTTCATAAAATGCTTGAGAGCTTGCTCTCGCTTGCCCATGACTTGGGCCAAACCGAAGTGCTTGACCTGATGGCAGGCCGGGCATAGGGCGACCATCCCAACCAATTTTTGAATTTGGGTCTTGTTGTCGTAATGCCATATCTCGTGGCACTCGACCGGATGCTTGGGGCCAACGCCTCCACAGATTTCACAAACGTTCCAGGCTTTATCTGCGACAGTTTTCTTGATAATATCCCACTGTTTTTTAGACAGCACGGCACGCACATTATTGAGCCATGAGGAAGAAGGAACCAATTCAATTGTAAGCTTCACCTTACTCCATCTTGCTTAGACGGTAAATTAAAGCATACAATTCATTCTGAAGAGTTTCCGTAGGAATAGGTTCGCCAGTTTCGGCAGCCATCTTGACGGTGCCGTACTTATGGCGAGTTTCTAACTCTTCACGCAAAGCCTTGATTCTAGTTTGGGTTTCTAAGCGGGTCATACTGATTATATATCATTTTAGTAGTTCCGCTTTATTTTGGGGTCCAGGTGGGATTTGAACCCACAACCCGAGATTTTAGAGGTCTCTGCTCTACCAGATTGAGCTACTGGACCATGGAGCTTATTCGCTCTGATGAGAACGCTCTTGCCATTCATCCCAAGCGCGCAAACCCAAACCTAAAATCGTACCAGCAACCAAAGAAATTCCTAAACCAGCCAAAATAACTTCTACAGTTCCCATAATATACCTCAGCTTAATTGCATCATTCTATCGATCGAAACACGGGCTCGATTCATCAAATCTTCCGACATTGTGATCTCGGGCTTCAAGTCCCTCAGAGATAGATATACCTTCTCCAACGTATTCTTCTTCATGAATGGACATTCATTGCACGCACAGCTCGACTCAGGAGGAGCTGGGATGAATACCTTGTCAGGAGCGGCCTTCTGCATCTGGTGCAAAATTCCCGACTCAGTTGCCACAATGAATTCTTTAGAAGGAGAACTAACCGCATACTTTAGGATTCCAGTAGTGGATGCAATGTGGTCAGCCATCTTGAGAATTTGTTCTTCACATTCAGGATGGGCCAAGAGGAGCGCATTAGGATGGCGCTGCTTGAGAGCAATCAACTTACGTTCGCTAAAGGTCTCATGGACGATGCAGGTTCCTTGCCAAAGTTTCATGGGGATGCCCGTCTTCTTCATGATGTAGGCGCCCAGGTTTTTATCAGGCGCAAAGAGAACTTCCTTGCCAGTCTTGGCGGCTTCACGCACAATCTTTTCAGCATTGGAGGAAGTGCAAATATAATCCGACAAAGCTTTAACATCAGCAGAGCAGTTGATGTAACTGACAACAACTGAATTTGGATGCAAAGACTTCCAAGTTGCAAACTTGTCGGCCGGGCATCCGTCTGCCAAAGAGCATCCTGCTTCTAAATCAGGAAGAACTACTGTCTTTGTCGGGCTTAAAATCTTAGCGGTCTCTGCCATGAAGTGCACGCCCGCAAAGCAGATAACATCTGCATTAGTCTTGGCGGCTTCTTGGGAAAGCTGGAGAGAATCTCCAATGAAGTCGGCAACGTCTTGTATTTCCCCTTCTTGATAGTAATGAGCGAGAATAACAGCATTGCGATATTTCTTAAGCTTGAGGATTTCATCCACAATCTCATCACCATCAAAGAAGGGATCGTGATTGGCTTCACGAGCCTTCTGTGCGAACTCACTAGGAGCCAGAGGTAACTTGGTGCTCATACTAATTCATCTCCAACATTCGGCTGATCATTATGATCGATTGGTTCAAGGATCACATCAAGGAATCTTTTCTCGGGCGGAGGACCAAAACAACTATCATGAGGAAAACCGATGCCGGTTACTTTCCATTTCTTGTCCCCGCAAGAAAGCGTATCTCCCATTTTGAACTTGGGTAGAGTCTCAACTGTGTAGGTGCAGAGCACGACTACACCGCGTTTTTTGATATTGAAAAGCCCTTCTACTTTCATGACTTACCTTGGCGCCCCCAGCGAATCCCGACATCGCATATTCTGTTTTAGAGACAGCCGCTCTTCCTTTGAGCTATAGGGGCATTGTTCAATGTTTCTCTGGATTACAAATTCCTCGACATTTATCACACATATATGAGTCCAACTCATAGTTGGCCATATTATATCTCCAAATACCCCATGCTCCTTCAATGGCGTATTCAGTGTCTCCTCGGAAAGAAGACAATTCATCCAAAGCTTCTTTATAATATTGGTCATGCATAGCTTTGTTTTTGACAATAGCTTTTCTGACAGCATGAAGATCGCCTAGGGCTTTCATGACAGGACGACCTGCGAATTGATGCCAATCAACACGTTGCCCTGAATCTTGAGCAATCTTCTGTACCCACTCCTCCATTCGGCTTGAACGGATAGTATTGGTAATGAAAACCACCTCACCCTTTTCATAAACTTCTTGATCGCATTTATCAGACATGACAAACCTCAATGGAGAGCCGGGTGGGATTCGCACCGCACATTCTCCTAGTTAGCTACTAGGTGCTTGGTCATGGGCTACTGGCTGCATATACCACGTTCGTATACCGCTGTCGCCCTTATTTAGCTACCGGCTCTTATCTTTAAGTTACTTTAATGCAAGTGGTAGTCGGCTACATAACTTCTTAGATTTGGGACCAGGCCCTATCGCAATAGCTGTAATCTGGTCTCCAATATCAGGCTCTCGGAAAATAGAAAACTTAATTCCTAAATTCTGTGCCTGATCAATCAACTGAGCCAGCTCCGCTTCATTTTCCACCGAGAGGAGTCCGAGATAGTTTGATGATTCAAACCACTCTCTATCGACCTCGGGGTGTTCGGCTGTGAACTGACGTAAAGCGTGCATACTCTGCACGGCTTGATAACCTGGTGAAAGGTCCGAGCGAGTAATTACATAGAGCTTATCGCCCGGCTTAATCTATAGATGCATTTGGTGCTCCAAATAGTTTTTGACAAATTGCTTTGCCTCTTTTGTTTATTTGGTTCCATTTGATTTTAAAGGAGGTGGAATCCATCCCTCCAAACATTTTAGCATTAGCATGCACCTCGGCCAGCCCTGCTAGAAGCAAGGTGATGGCCTCGGGATGCTTGATGAAATCATCGACTTCATCTGCTTTGAGGGTATGAATGACCATATCCAGTTTAATTAGTTTTGCAACTTGTGGGTCTCCATCTACCGAGAGCCAGGTCTGATAAGACTTCTCGGCATGATTTGGAAAGTGTCGCTTACCGTTCTCATCATAGGTTAAGCAATACGGCTTACCACAATCGTGATAAAGCGTATATTCCATGA
>AP72_2010_repI_A001DRAFT_1000004_pt1 | contig 40294 bp, 33 predicted proteins | sample AmaPasrepliIA001_FD_9535 | JGI IMG/M metagenome (IMG submission 9535)
GGTGGAGAGACGGCAACGAGCCAAGATACTTTTCGACCAGCGGCTTGATCGTTTCCGGATCGAAGCTGCCGACGAAGACGAAAGTAAAGTCGCTGGCATCGGCGAAACGATCTTTGTAAAAAGCCAGCGATTTGTCGAGGTTCCAGCTGTTAATTGTCTCGACGGTGTCAAACCGCCGTCGCGGATGGTTCTGATATCTCGCGGCCATCAAAGCGTTCTGGAAATTAAACTCCGGCACCACGCTTTGATTAGCGAGCATTGCTTTCATTTGAGACGCCGCCGCATTAAAGGCATTTGTGTCAGCCCGCGGTTGCGTGAAGCGCAGGTAAATAAGCTGAAACATCGTCTCCAGATCTCTTTTCGAGCTGCTGCCATTCAATCCTTCGGATACTTCCGTAATGAATGGCGTAGCGCTGGCAAGTTTACCTGCCATGATTTTACGCAAGTCGATCGCGCTGAATTTTCCTACGCCGCCCAAGGTGACGACCTGGCTGGCGACGTCAGCCGGAATGTAATCGCTGTCAGGCGCGAGTGAAGTCCCGCCCGGACTGGTGGCCCGAAACAGGATTTCGTCTTCTTTGAAGTTGGTGGGCTTCAACACGACCTTCACACCGTTGGAAAGTTCCCACTCGGTGATGCCGACGGCATCTCTGGTGTTCGTCTTTACCACTTTTCCCGCCGTTGGTGCAGTGTCAAGCAGCGTGGCGCCGGCGATAGTATCCACGTACGGTTTGAGGTCCTTCGTACCGGCAGACTTAATGACAGCGGCCAATTTTTCCTGGTTGGGAATCGCCACGCCGGCTTTCTCAGGTCCTTCGACGATCACCATGCGGTTGCGATCCGGAAACCATTCCGTGGCCAGTTTGTTCACCTCATCCAGTGTGATCCCCGGCAGAAACGATTTGTGTAGATTGTATTCATCGTCGGCGCTGGGTAAGCTTTCATTCTCCATAAAATTGCGCACGTATTCGTCGGCCCGGCTGCCGGACTCGCGGTTCTCTTTCTCCAACGCCAACCGTTCGTAACTCCTAAGCACGTTCTGCTTCTGTCGTTCCAGTTCACCGGCGGTGAAACCAAAGCGCGCGACGCGTTCGGCTTCACTCAACAAAGTATCCAAACCGCGCTCGACGCCATCTTCTTTCACCAGGGCGGCGAGCGTTGCTGCGTCTTTCGATTTGGCGAAGAAGCTGCTGCGACCTGCGAAGGCCTGAATAAAAGGAGCGTCAGGTTGCTGCGCAATCTCAGCGAATCGGGCCCCCATCATTCCTGAGAACAAGCGGTCCACAGTTTGCTGGCGGTAGGCAGCGACAGTCCCTTCCGGACGCGATGGCAGCATGGTCTCGAGTTCGACAATTGTCGTGTTTGCTTCCTTGTCGGTGGCGATCGCGTAGGCTGTGTCCTTGTGATCGGGTACACCGAATTCCTGGCGCGGCCGCGGCTTGGTCGCCGCCGGGATCGATGCGAAGTGGTTCTCTACCATTTTCTGTACCGCCGCTTTGTCAAAATCGCCGACCGCCACGACCGCCATCAAATCGGGACGATACCAGTCGGTATAGAATTGTTTTAAGCGCTCGGCCTTTCCGTTTTGGATTATTTCCGGTTTCCCAATCGGTAGACGCTCAGCGTAACGCGAGTCTTTCAGGATGACGGGAAAGATTTTCTGTGTCATGCGCATACCCGCGCCGCGCCCGAGCCGCCACTCTTCCATTACCACGCCACGCTCTTTTTCAATCTCGGTCGGATCAAAAGTCAGGTTGTGCGCCCAGTCTTCAAGTATCAGCAGCGCCTTGTCCAACACCTCGGGTTTGTCGGTCGGCACGCTCAGGATATAAACCGTCTGGTCAAAACTGGTATAGGCATTGACGTCGGCGCCGAAGCGCATGCCAATCGACTCCATGAATGAGATGATGTCGTTCTTGGGAAAGTGTTTGGTCCCATTGAAGGCCATGTGCTCGACCAGATGGGCCAGTCCCTGCTGGTCGTCGTCTTCCAGGACTGAACCGGCGTCGACGACCAATCGCAGTTCGGCACGCTTCTCAGGTTTTTTGTTCGCCCGGATGTAATAGGTCATGCCATTTGCGAATTTGCCGATCGTGATTTGAGGATCGACCGGCATTTTGTCCGTCAGCGCCTGCGCGCGTGCAATCTGGGTTTGTGCGCCGGCAACGCAGAGCGTTAACAGCAATGCGCTTACGAAGAAGTTGCGAAAGGGGGTTCGGGTTTTCATGGTGGTTAATTCTCCGGTAAAACTGATGCGCCTCTCATTTTTTGCAAGAGGCGTAACGGGATAGGGACGCAACTGGTTTATAACATCGACGGTAGGTTCGAGCAAATGATAAGGGTTTTGGAGTGCGCTGCCTCGGCAGCGCTTTGAAAGCGGCGACAAGCCGCCGCACTCCAAATTCGGGCGGCTTTAGCACGTCCTCGATTCTTAATCAATGATCCTCCGGATTAGAATGGCCCAATGACCGCGTCAGAGTTGACACAATACGAACGTGATGGATTTCTGGTGCTGGAGAACTTCGTTACACCTGAGGCATGTGCCGGCTTGCGGGTTCGGGCCGAGCAACTGGTGCGCGATTTTGATCCCACTGGCGTCATTTCCATCTTTTCAACTCGCGAACAGACACGTACTAGTGAGGATTACTTTCTCGAGTCGGGCGATAAGATTCGATTTTTTTTCGAAGAGCAGGCCTTCAATCCCGACGGCACATTGAAGCAGCGCAAGAATCAATCAATAAACAAAATCGGACACGCCCTGCATGATCTCGATCCGGTGTTCAATTCATTTTCACGCACACCGCAGATCAGGCAGCTCGTGCTTGATCTCGGCGTGACTGAGCCGCTGTTGCTTCAGTCAATGTACATCTTCAAACAGCCGCGCATCGGTGGAGAAGTTACCTGTCATCAGGACGCAACCTTCCTTTACACTAAACCGCTGCGGATGGTGGGGCTTTGGTTTGCCCTGGAAGATGCCACCGTTGAGAACGGATGCTTGTGGGCGATTGCCGGAGGGCATAAGTTGGGGTTGAAAACGCGTTTCGTGCGTGCGGACGCCGGAGGTACGCGCTTTGAGGCGATTGATGACGTGTACTGGCCCGAGCATAACCTGCAACCGTTGGAAGTCGGGAAGGGGACTGTGATCGTGCTGGATCCGTTGCTGCCTCATCTCAGCCGTGAAAACCGATCGGATAAGTCGCGCCATGCTTACACGCTTCACGTTATTGACGGGTCCACGTACTATCCGAAAGAGAATTGGTTGCAGCGATCCGCAGCGATGCCCTTAAGAGGTTTTTAGCAGATACGTTTTAATCGGCTGGATTTCAATAAACTGGCGATAATCAGTTTAAAAGCGCCGAACGGCGCGAAATGCAACAGCCTGGGCCAACGGCCCAGGTCCAAGGAGTGGTCAATGATCAGCGCTGAAGACGCGGCATATAGTTCACAGCTGGTGAATCACATTGCCTATGACGTGATTCTATTTCGCGCTTTCAGCGCTCGGGCAGATTGTCTGCATTCGACACGGCCCGGTGGACCGGGCTATCACATTTCGCGCCTTCGGCGCTGCTTATTAATATGACGACAAAGAAAAAGAGTCCGATTCCCGCTGAAAAAGTGGCCCTGTACGAAAGACTTCTGGCCACGATTCCCAAGATTGAGCGGAAGGGCGCAGATAATCCTTACACCTCGATCAACGGCAACATGTTTTCTTTGCTGCACAGCCCTGAAGGCAGGTTGGCCCTGAGACTCCCAGAAAAAGCGCGCGAACAGTTTCTTAAGAAGTACAAAACAACTCTATTCGAAGCTTACGGAGCCGTGATGAAGGAATATGTTGCCGTGCCCGACGCGCTGTTAAAGAGGGCCAGAGAATTGCAGAAATATCTCGAGTCAAGCTATGCGTATGCCAAAACATTGAAGCCGAAGGCCTCGAAGAAAAATAAAACTTGATCAGTCAGGTCATGGCGCGGGCCGGTGTCGAATCAGTCTTCTGAAGTGTCAATCGCCGACAAAATTTCTGCCTACAATCGGAAGAGAAAATGGCGCATCTTCCTCCAGGTGATAAAGCCTACCCCGCAGATGCGAGTGCTCGACGTTGGCTACTCAAATCATGAGCTGGCAGAGACCGATAACTTCATCGAGAAGCACTATCCGAACCCGGAAATGTTGACGGCCCTCGGCGTGGAACCGCCCGTCAATTTCAAGACCAACTATCCAGCCGTCAGTTGTGTTCAATACAACGGTGGAGCGTTTCCTTTCGCCGATGCGAGCTTTGATGTGTGCTGGTCGAATGCCGTACTCGAGCATGTCGGTAAAACAGACGCGCAACTGCTCTTTCTAAAAGAGATCAACAGAGTTGCGCGGCAAGCCTTCATCACTACTCCGAACAGGCATTTTCCAGTCGAAGTGCATACGCGCACCCCTCTGTTGCACCTTCTGCCCAAGGCCTGGTTTGAGCGGTATCTCAGATTCGTAGGCAAGGAATGGGCGACGGGCAGCTATATGAATTTACTGTCGCTGAGTGAAATCAAAGCCCTCTTAACGGAAGCCGGTGTTAGCGAATATACAATTGTAAAAAATAGACTGCTGGGCTTCGTACTCGATTTCATCGTGATTGTGAATCTCGAATGATGACTTTTGGTTGAGGCTATAGCGGCTCATTTAGTGTGATTTCTTGGATCAAACTAAGCTGAAACGATAAAGAGGATCCACGAATTCACCCGAACCGGCACGAAAGGTTACTTCTTCTTCTTCTTCTTCACTAACGATGATGACTCTCTACTCCACCGTCACTGACTTTGCCAAATTTCTTGGCTGGTCCACGTCACAGCCACGGCGAACGGCAATGTGATAAGCGAGTAGTTGCAGTGGGATGATCGACAGAATCGGTGACAGCAGATCACTCGAAGCGGGAATCTCGATGACATGATCTGAGACCACGGAGGACATCGAATCTCCTTCAGTCAGAACCGAGATCACGATGCCTTCGCGCGCTTTGACCTCGACAATGTTCGAGTGGGTCTTTTCGTAGCGCAGCTCAGAGGCGCGATTGCCGGTTTCGCGGGTGTTGATAAACATGACCGGCAGCCGTTCATCGATCAAAGCATTCGGTCCATGCTTCATCTCGCCGGCGGGATAGCCTTCGGCGTGAATGTAAGACAGCTCCTTTAGCTTCAATGCGCCTTCCAGCGCAATCGGGAAATTAATGCCGCGGCCGAGATAAAGAAAATCTGTGGCGCGAAAAAATTCCTTGGCCAGATCTTCAATCGCGTCGGCGTCGTTTAGCAGATGTTCCATCTTCACCGGCAATTCCGCGAGTTGCTGTCCGTGCCTTCGGCTTTCTTCCGGGGTGAGTGTGCCGCGCAGCTGGCCCAGGTACAGCGCAAACAGATAGAGCGCGATCATTTGGGCGGTAAAGGCCTTGGTGGAAGCCACGCCAATCTCCGGACCGGCGTGCGTCAGGATGGTGCCATCGGCCTCACGCGTGATCATCGAGCCCTGAACATTGCAGATTGAAAGCACATCACCGTCCCGTTCTTTGACCTCGCGCAGCGCNGCAATCGTGTCTGCCGTTTCACCCGACTGCGAAATCACCAGCAGCAGCGTGTCCTTATCAATCACCGGATTTCGGTAACGAAACTCGGACGCATAGTCGACATCGACATTGACGCGCGCCAGTTGCTCAATCATGTACTTGCCGGCGATGCCCGCATGCCAGGACGTACCGCAGGCGGCAATCTTGATCGAGGTGTAACGGCGGAAATCCTCTTCGCTCAGGTTCTTCATGTTGTCGAGAAAAACGCGTCCGGTGTCGAGCGAGATGCGACCCTCGACTGTTTCGCGGACCGCGCGCGGCTGCTCGTAAATCTCTTTGAGCATGAAGTGCTTGAAGCCGCCTTTTTCCGCCTGTATGGGATCCCAGGTAATGCGCTGGCGATGTGGCATGAGAGGATTGCCGGCAAAGTCAGTGACCCGCACGCCGCCTTTCGTCATCACCGAGATCTCGCCGTCGCCGAGAAAGAACACATCGCGCGTGTGTTCAAGAATCGCCGGGACGTCGGAAGCGACGAAGAATTCGCCATCGCCGATGCCAATCACCACCGGCGGTCCGAGACGCGCCGAGATGATTGTGTCCGGCTCATCCGCGTAGATGATCGAAAGAGCAAAGATGCCGCGCAGTTGTTGTACCGTATTACGCACGGCGACTTCGAAGGTATCGCCCTGCTTCAAATGTTCTTCGACCAGATGCGCGACAATCTCGGTATCGGTTTCGGTGATAAACTGATGATCCTTTTTCCGCAGGTCGTCTTTCAACTCCAGATAATTCTCGATGATACCGTTATGGACCACGACTACGCGGCCGGTGCAATCGCGATGAGGATGAGCGTTTTCTTCCGTGGGCCGTCCGTGCGTAGCCCAGCGCGTATGGCCCACGCCGTAGGTGCCATCGAGCGGCTTCTGGCGAAGCACGTCTTCAAGATTGCGCAGCTTGCCTGACGCGCGCTGAATCTTCAGATCATGGTTTTCATCGACCACTGCGATGCCGGCCGAGTCATAGCCGCGATACTCAAGCTTTCGCAGGCCGTCGATGATCAGGGGCACGACTTGTTTATTTCCGACGTATCCAACTATTCCACACATAAGAGAAAAGAGAGGTACCGGTCAGTTTAGTCTTCAGTTAGCTTTTTCTTAACCTTCGCGGGCACTCCAGCAACGAGCGTTCCGGGCGGAACATCTTCGGTTACTACTGCGCCGGCGGCCGTCATCGAACCTTTGCCCACGCGTACGGGCGCCACCAGCATGGTGTCTGATCCAATCTTCACGTTGTCTTCGATGACCGTCGGATGCTTGTGCTTGCCATCGTAATTACAAGTAATGGTTCCGGCGCCGATATTAGTCTGGTCGCCGATAGTGGCGTCACCGAGGTAAGTGAGATGCATCGACTTTGTGCCCCGGCCGATGGTCGTTTTCTTCGCCTCGACAAAATTACCAATTGTCGCCCGCTCACGCATATGCACCTCCATCCGGAGATGCGCAAACGGGCCCACCGAACAGTCATCCTCGATGTTCGAAGTAATGATTACGCAATGATCCTTTACCGTGACGCGATTGCCCAGCGTGGAGTTTACGATCCGCGCGCCATGCAGGATTTGACAGGCTTCACCGATCACGCATGGACCTTCGATATGAACATCGGGATGAATGACACAGTCCCGTCCGATCCGTGCTTCGCCGCTGATATAACTATGTGCGGGATCGATGAAAGTTACTCCTGCATCCAGCATCAACCGGCGTATGGTACGGCGACGCACCAGGTTTTCGAATTCGGCCAGCTCTGCCCGCGTGTTGATACCTGACACTTCACGAACATCCAGGTGTTGAGACATGCTGACCCGCTCGTGGTTGGTCCGGAAGATTTCCGGCACGTCTGTCAGATAGTATTCGCCCTGTTTGTTGACCGGGCGCACCTGCTCCAGAGCGCGAAAAAGTTTCGCGCCATCAAAACAGTAAATGCCTGAGTTGACTTCCCGAATTTGCCGCTCGTCTTCACTGGCATCCTTCTGTTCCACAATCCTATGAAAAGCATTACTGGCGTCGCGCACGATGCGCCCATACCCAATCGGATTTTCCATTCTGACGGTCAGAATAGTGCACGCCGCGCCCTCATTTTCATGAGTAGTGAGCAGATTATTTAAGGTCTCAGCTCGCACCAGGGGCACGTCGCCAGAGAGGATCAGAATGGTTGAACCCGCGCCTGCCAATGCGCTTTTTGCGGCCATTACCGCATCCCCGGTCCCTCGCTGCTCGGCCTGCTGCACGAACTCGGCCACATCTTTTCCCAACTCAGCTTCAACCGCTGACTGCACTTGTTCAGCCTGGTGTCCCACCACCACATAAATCTTTCGCGGTTCCAATTGCGCAGCGGTGCGGCACACATGAGCGATGAGTGGCCGGCCGTCGAGTTGATGGAGGACCTTCGCAATTCCTGATTTCATTCGCGTACCCAAACCGGCCGCGAGAATCAGAACGTCGACGGGAAACTTACGAGTGTTATTGGAAAGCGACGACATGCGGGGCATTAAACGGTCAGCATCTCAGTAGCAAGCTGTTTCGCCCGGTGATTGGCAACGCACTGCATAACGGCCAGGGCCAGGCGATTTTCATTGTGACGCACCATTTCGCCCTCATCCAGCAGATCACCTTTCATTACCTGGATTCCCTGTTCGCGCATAGAGGCCTCGACCCTTTCGTCGAGTAGCACCTGAACTGCGCCGTCGGCTGCATATATTCGCGCCTGGTCGGGTGTAATAGCGCGGTCATTGACAACTGTATAATCGAAATGAATTTGCGGCGCATAACTGTGAACGGCGCTTAGGTGTTCCGCAAACCCGTACCCATCGGTTTCGCCGGGCTGGGTCATCAAATTGCCGATAAAAATTTTCGTGGCCGCGGAAGCGCCGATGGCATCAGCTACGCTCGATACGAGCAAATTAGGAATAATACTGGTATAAAGCGATCCGGGGCCCAGCGTGATGATGTCAGCGGCACCGATCGCATTCAAAGCTTCCGGCAAGGGAAGGCAATAGTCCGGCACCAGGCGCAGGCGGCGAATCCGCGATCGCGCCGCATTAATTTGGGTCTCTCCATGTACTTCGCGCCCATCTTCCAACTCGGCGACGAGCCGGACGTCGCTCACGGTGGCCGGAAAAATATGTCCCTTACTTGCCAGGACTTCGGAAGAGAGACGTACGGCCTCGACGAAATCGCCGGTAACTTCGGTGAGCGCTGCCAGAAAAAGATTACCGAAACTGTGTCCGCCGAGCTCACCGGAACCGCGAAATCGATAACGAAATAAGCGGGCGAGGAGATTAGGTTCCTCGGATAGCGCGATCATGCAGTTCCGGATGTCCCCGGGCGGAAGCATTTGCAACTCTTCACGCAGTCTGCCGGAGCTGCCGCCGTCGTCCGAAACGGTGACAATCGCCGAAAGCGACTCGATCGATGCTGGTTTTGATTGTTCTCCCACAAAGGCTTTCAAACCTCTGAGAAGAGTGGACAAACCAGTGCCGCCACCAATCGAGACTACTTTAAAGCTATCCTTGGTATTCACGTGAAGCAAATTACCTGACTCCCAACTATGCAGAATTACCTCGCAATAATACTTGAAACGCCGGGAACTTTGGAATGTACGAGGGACCGAACGGCTAAGAAATTACTCGCGTGTAGCAAAGATGAGCTGTTCGAAATCCGGATCGCTTCGGAGGGCATTCAGATCCTGATCCCTTTGCGCTCTGATGCGAAGACTTGGTTGAAGATCCAAAGCGCGTTCGAGTGATTTAAGCGCCGTGTCGATCGCTCCCAGGCGCGCGCGGGTAGCCGCCAGGCCATAATGAATATGAGCCGCCTCAGGTTCGCGTCTGAGGGCCCGCTCGAATAATTCCTGAGCTGCGACATAGTCGCCGCGATTCAATTCGATCACGCCACGATCGTAAAGCGAGTCGGCATCACGGGGAAGCGAGAGTTCGGTGCGCAAGCGCGCCTCGGCTACTGCCAGATAAGTTCGGGCTCGGGCTGTGACTTCCGACACGGAAGGATACTTTTCTACCAGGCCGCGAAAGCGATTGCGGGCTTCGGCAAAATGGCCTCGCGAGAATTCTCGGTGCGCCGCCTCAAAAGCTTTCAGGGCGGCCGCTTCGTCGCGCGTAGGTTGCGGTGGCGGCTGAACCGGAGCGGGCCGGTTGAGGACCAAAGCCGGCCTAACCTGAGGTGCTTTGCTCTTGCTGGTTGCTGTTTTAGCGCGACTGGCCGGACGGGCGGCCGCCTTCAGTTCCTTCTTCGGCGTGGCAGCAGCTCCCCGGCCGCCCTTGACCGGGCGTGCGGCGGTTCGCTGCCTGCTCTTCGCCGGCTTCGCATTGGTCGCCTTTTGCGCGCGGGCCTTGCCCGCTGGCGAGCGCTTGGTCGCCGGCTTCAGCCGTGTGGCTTTTGGTTTGGCGGTCGGTTTGGCCGATGCGCGAGTAGATGACCGTGGGGAAATCTTCTTTACACTCTTGGCTACTGAAGTTCTCATGCGCAAATTGCCTCGCTAATGGCGAAAGCTTGTACGAAATCAGCGCAAAAACAAGCGGAAAATCTTAGCACAAGTCGGCACCTAAATCAACGAAAGAGTAGGGTTTGCGGACTTCACACAAGACCCGCCCAACTTCTATTAACATAGCTTGCAAAAGAAAAACACTTGAAGCGGCCGGGAACGGCGTGCTAATGTGACTGAGGAACTTAGGCGTTCCGGCTCCAACAACGCCAGCAAAGGTTCCGCAAAAACACCTAACGCAGGCCGTAATTGCGGATGCGCGGTCAGATCTTAGAGCCCTGCCTCCTCTGGAAACTCTGCTCTAGCCAGCAAACATGGCCAATACTTCAATAGTACTTCAGGAATCGCGCTATCATCAGATCAAAGCGATGCTAGCCAGGCTGCGGTTGGATTCGGCCGCCCGGCTCGTCGTCCTGGTCGATAAAGACGGTCAACAGATAGCGGTTCACGGCGAGTTGGGAGATTTGGATACCACGAGCCTTGCCTCGCTCGCTGCCGGCAANGTGGCGGCGACCGGCGGGATGGCTAAGCTGATCGGAGAGAGCGAATTCCCAACCCTTTCCCACGAGGGAGAAAAAGAGAGTATCCATATCTCGGTAATCGGGCGGGTTCTTTTGCTCGTTGTCTTTGACGATCGTTCCAGTTTGGGCCTGGTTAAATTAAGATCCAAACAGCTGTCGCATGAGCTCGCCAAAGCATTTATCGAAATTGAAAAAGAGTCCGCATCAGCCGGCGCAAACAGTGCGCTGGGCTTTACTGAAATCACCGACGAAGAGATAGATAGCCTGTTCTCGCCCGCCTAGCAGCCCTTCCGACTATGACCTTTATTAATTACGCATCGCGAGAGATTAACTGCAAGATCGTTTACTACGGTCCAGGTCTGTGCGGCAAGACTACAAACCTGCAGTACATTTATGACTCGACGGCCACCCAGGCCAAGGGCAAACTCATCAGTTTGGCCACCGAAGCGGACCGAACGCTCTTCTTTGATTTCATGCCTCTGGAACTCGGCACCGTTCGCGGCTTCAAGACTCGCTTTCATTTGTACACCGTTCCGGGGCAGGTTTTTTATGAAGCTTCGCGGAAGCTCATCCTCAAAGGCGTCGATGGTGTGGTGTTTGTCGCCGACTCTCAGGAAGAGCGGATGGATGCAAACATTGAATCACTTTATAACCTGGAAGAGAACCTGCGCGCTTACGGATATGAATTGATGAAGCTTCCTTACGTCCTCCAGCTCAACAAGCGTGACTTGCCGAACGTGATTACGACCCAGGATTTAACTGCAGAATTGCAGCGCAAAGGTGAACCGGTTATTGAAGCCGTGGCGGCAACCGGCGCAGGAGTGTTCGATACCTTGAAAGCGGTGGCTAAGCAGGTGCTCACCGAACTACGAAAATCGTAAGTTACAACGACTTTACCATCAGCAAACCATCCCCGCCGTTCGAATAATATTTCGGCAGTCGCTGCGTTACCGCATAGCCGAGGCTCGCGTAAAGTTTTTGCGCAGAGACATTGCTGGAACGAACTTCCAGGCGGACGATTCGCACATCGCGACGCTGAAAACCTGCTTCGATCGTTTCCATCAAACAACTCGCCAACCGGCGCCGTCGGTGCTCGGGTGCTATTCCGATCGTGGTGATATGACCAGTGTGGTCTGGTTCCAGTAGGCCGATGACGAACCCTGCCATGATGCCGTTCTGCATCACCACGCGATAGGAAACCGACTCAGGTGCGGTCAACAAATACTCAAACGTGTCTCTGCTGTAGGCTTCACCATCAACAAAGCAACGCTGATCCAATCGCCAACATTCGTCGATCTGCGACACAGTCAACGGCCGCACGTCATAACGCGCATTGATCGGGGGAACGAGCGCAATGTTCGCCCGCGTCTCGTTTTGTTCAGGCTCCCGGCTGTTGGGCCACCAGCGGGGACGGAATTTTTTGAGCACGGCCATAACAAACTCGTCCGTAACGTTGCAGGGTGTTTGGGATTATAACGTGTTTCCCGATCCTCTTTACAAGTGTTACTGCTGATTTGGTGTTTCACACCAGTAGCATGCAATCCCCATAGCTGTAAAATCGATAGGCGCTATCCACGGCATGGTTGTAAGCAGCAAGCGTCAATTGACGCCCGGCAAACGCGGAAACCAGCATAAGTAAAGAAGATTTGGGCAAGTGAAAGTTTGTTAGCAACCCATCAGTGACCCGGAATTCGTATCCGGGAATTATTGTCAGCGACGCCACGCCCGATTGCATTGCGATCTCGCCCGTAGGCGAACTTGCAGATTCAAGCGCCCTCGCTGTGGTCGTGCCAACGGCAATTATTCGATGACCTGCCGACCGCGCGCCGTTAATGACGGAAGCCGTTTCCTCGCTTACGGAAAACCTCTCGGCAGCCACCTGGTGTTTGGAAATATCCGGAACTCTGACAGGTTCAAATGTGCCATAACCCACGTGCAGAGTGACTTCCGCTACTTGCACGCCGCGCGTCTTTACTGCTTCGAGAACTGAGGATGTAAAGTGCAAACCCGCTGTTGGCGCGGCGATGGCGCCTCTTTCGGTCGCGTATATTGTTTGATACCGCTGGCGGTCGTCTGTGGAATTGCGAGTGCCGCGATAGATATAAGGCGGCAGTGGCGGCTCGCCGATGCGATCAATAATGTCATCCAGATTCTCGTTGGTTTCAAACTTAACGACTCGTACACCATTGTCCTGACAAGCAGTCACGTGCGCCCGCAAGTCGGCACCTGCGAAGCCAATCTCGGTGCCGGGTTTTAGTCTGCGGGCAGGTCGCGTCAGGGCTTCCCATGTATTTCGTTCTACTTCCCGGACCAGCAACAACTCGACAGCTCCGCCGAATGGCACCCGGTGCCCGCGCAAGCGCGCGGGAAACACCCGAGTGTTGTTGACAACCAGTACGTCTCCATTAGCCAGTTGCGACGGCAGCTCTTTGAAATGAGAATCGCGCCAGGTTTGGGTGGCCCGGTCGACAATCAGCATGCGCGAGGCGTCACGTTCGGCGAGCGGTTCCTGCGCGATTAGGCTCTCCGGCAGCTGGTAATCGAAATCCGAAATGTCCACTTAGATCTTCCGGCCCCGGAGTATTCTGTCAGGAATATGAGGCCGAAGGCACATTAAGTCCCGGTGCGGTCATGGGATGCTCCATCTGCTCGCGATGGAAAACGCCCGTTAGTTGCGCGCCGAAGAGTAAGACGAGACTGGAGACATAACCCCACGTAAGCACCGCGACCACGGCACCAACCGAGCCGTAGACCTGTTCGTAGTTAAAGTAATTCAGGCTCCAGGCGAAGACGTATTTCGCGATTTCCCATAAGAGGCTGCCGATTAAAGCCCCCGGCACACAGTCGCGAATTGTCACATAGGCGTTTGGCATGAAGCGATAAACAATCAGGAACAGCGCGAAGGTCACGAACCAGCTGACCACCGCAAAAACAATTTGCCAGAACAGGCTGCCGACCGTGGCCAACAGGCGGTAATGTTCAAGTTGACGCGGCGACATGCGATCGGCGATATCGTGCAAGTAGACAAGCACCGAAGTGCCCAGCACTGATGCGACCAGCAACAGACCGACGACTCCGATCATCGCCAGGGTCAGCAGCCGGCCGTGCAAAAAAGTGCGGTGAGTGGTGCCCCAGACACGATTGAGTGCGCGTTCGACGACGGCAAATACCCAGGAACCCGCCCACAGCACAATGATCGCGCACGTCGTTACGATTCCGCCGCTGACATTTGCGAGCGATCGAATTGTGTCGCGAAGGAACTTACCCGAACCCGGATAAATTTCGACGATATGCTGAATCATCTCCGTGCCGGTGGCGACGCGGTTGCTGGACGCAAGCAGCAATAACAACGCCGGGAACAGAGTCATCAGTCCGAAGTAGCTCATCGCTGCAGCTGAGGTAAAGAGATCGTTTTCATGAAACTGGTGGATGGCATGAGAAATCATCCGCCTCCATGGCGAAGGATTCCTTACTCCGAATGATTGGCGGGAAATACGTCTCGGCATGAAATGCGTTCGTTTGCGTTTGTATTAAGTGCCCAGCGTCCCCAGGCGCGTCATCTGGTCAGGATCAAAGTGCGCAGCAGAAAGCAACAGATATTGAAAAGCTACTCTGAATCAAACAACCCAGGGGGTCTCAAGCCAGTGTTAACCGCAAAATGCTGATACGCAAGTTGCGTGGCCATTCTTCCGCGTGGTGTGCGATTCAGAAACCCAATCTGTATCAAATACGGCTCAATAATCTCTTCAATCGAATCCTTCTCCTCGTGAATCGCGGCCGAAAGTGTGCCCACGCCGACCGGACCGCCGTCGAACTTTTCAATAATAGTCAGCAGCAACTTCCGATCCATTTCGTCGAGGCCATAGGTGTCGACTTCCATTCGATTCAGTGCGTCGTTGGCGACCTCATGCGTAATGCGGCCTTCATAATCGACCTCGGCATAATCGCGGACCCGCCGCAGCAGACGGTTCACGATGCGTGGCGTTCCGCGAGAGCGTCGCGCTATCTCATGTGCGCCCCCGTCATCGATTTCGACCTTCAGAATATTTGCCGACCGCTGGCAGATGGTTTCCAGATCCGCGTGGGGATAAAAATCCAAATGGAAATTGATTCCAAACCGGCCGCGCAGAGGCGCCGTGATCAATCCGGCGCGCGTGGTGGCGCCGACCAGCGTGAATTTCGGCAACTCCAGTTTAATTGAACGCGCGCCGGGTCCTTGTCCAATCAGGAGATCGAGGCTGAAATCCTCCATGGCCGGATAGAGTTTCTCTTCCAGCGCAGGCAACAGGCGGTGAATCTCATCAATGAACAGCACGTCACCTTCCTGGAGGTTCGTCAGCAGCGCAGCCACATCGCCGGTCTTTTCAATCGCCGGCCCCGAAGTTGATTTTAATTGTGCGCCCATTTCGTTGGCGATGATGTGAGCCAGGGTCGTTTTTCCGAGTCCGGGCGGACCGGTCAAGAGAACGTGATCAAGTGCCTCACGCCGTTTGCGCGCAGCGGCGATGTAGACTCGCAGATTCTCTTTCGCTCTGGTTTGCCCGATGTATTCGGTAAGACGAGTGGGCCGCAATGAAAGATCGTATTTCAGATCTTCATCGGTCGGCGTGGCATTTAAGGTTTCGGCGGCTCTGGTTGCTTTCGCCATACTCGGATGAATTGTGAATGCCGCGAGAGTTTCGGTCAACCAGACAAACGTTGCTATCTATCGATAGCTGTTGCATCAGGCAGACGGAGTTCGTGTAATTTCGCGTGATTTCGTAGATCGTTCACTTTGCCCACATTAAAGACGATCCATGAATTGACACGAAACAACACGAACAAATCTTTTCGAATATGGATTAGTTTGCTTCTCAAGTCTTCGCGAGCGAACGCAAGCTGCGACGCAGGATCAGTTCGACCGACAATTCACCGCCCTCATCGATGGCATTCTTGACTGCCTTTTCAGCCGCTACTTTTTGATAGCCAAGATTCGCCAGCGCCGATATCGCATCGTCCCGGATTGCGTCCTCCGACGAAGCCGCGCCGCCCGTCGCAGCTTTGGCCGCAAACTCTTCTTCCAGCGCGGGGGAAGACAACACCGCAATCTTATCGCGCAGATCGACTACCAGGCGTTCGGCAGTCTTGCGGCCCACACCGGGAATTGAAACCAGCCGAGCAAGGTTGTTCGTGCGGATGGCCGCGATCATTTCGTCTGCGTTCATTCCCGAAAGCAACTTGATTGCCAATCCGGGTCCTACCCCATTCACGGATATTAATTGCAGGAAAAGCTCGCGCTCACGTGCAGTCTTAAATCCGTAAAGTCGAATCGCGTCCTGACTAAGATGAGTATAAACGCGAAGCTGTACCGGCGAGCCGTTGTCGCCCAGTTCATAAAAAGTGGAAACCGGGATAGCGACTTCGTAGCCCACGCCGGCGACATCGATAATTGCCGACGTTGGTTGTTTGGAAAGTAATGTTCCTGAAAGATGGGCAATCATTTTTCGATTACGGCTAGTTTAAGACTCCTTCCTCTTCGTGTAATTTCGTGTGAGTTCGTGGATCGTATTTGTTGGAGGACAAAAATCAGATCCACAAACTCACACGAACTGACACGAAATTACCTAATCGGAATAGAGCAGCCTCACGACGCGCCGGGGATTATCGCGTAAATATGTTTTCAATCGCAAACGTGTCGCTTTTCCACTTCGTCACATCGGCGTTATACTTTTCTTGCGCGCCATGAAGAGAGAAAAGATTTCAGAACTCACGACCAGCCGTTTGAGCGTTTACCTGCGCTGTCTTAATGAACTGGCCTCGGCCGGAATCAAAACTGTTTCATCTCAGGAATTGGCCGAACAATTTAATCTGAATTCCGCGCAAATCAGAAAAGACCTGGGCTACTTTGGCGAGTTCGGGATCCGCGGCACCGGTTATTACATCGAGGATCTGCGCGCGCATCTGACGAAGATCCTGGGACTCGACAAGCCGCATCGCGTAGGAATCGTGGGCGCGGGCAGACTCGGCAGGGCGCTGGCGAATTATAACGGCCTGGAAAAATCGAACTTCACGGTCGTGGCCTTGTTTGAAACCGACGCCAGCAAGATCGGCGAGCGTACGCGGAGCGGCATTGACATTTTCGACGTCAACAAAATCACTAAAATAGTTCGTGAAAAATCGATCGATGTGGCCGTGATCGCGGTGCCGGCGCGAGCGGCGCAACGCGTGCTCAACCAGGTGATGGCTGCCGGCGTGAAGGCCGTGCTTAATTTTGCCCCGGCGCCCTTGAAACCTCGTCTTGGAGTAAAAGTAAAAACGGTTGATCTAACCACGTCATTGGAGTCGTTATCATATTTTCTCGCGCAACCCGAAGCTAAAACCCGGCGGGCGGAGTCTAATTCGGTTGAATCGCTTCGCAGCATCGCGCCTCGCGCGGATGTATGAAAGTTGCCAGGAGAATATTCCTTGCGAGTTTAGCTGCGGTCTTTGTCAGCGCGTCAATAACCGCAGCTGTCGTTGTACCGATCCTTACAACTGAGATAGATCCAAACCTGGGAAAGGCGCAATGTCCTGGCGGTAAAGATTGGGGCATGCTACCTGCAGTATCCGAAGAAGCTGTGCAAGAGGGAATTCGCCGAGGCGACATAGTGCGTTGGACAGTTGAATCAGGCAAAAAGAAGAGAGGTCGTTAATTTGGACGAAATAGGCGCACGGCAAGACCTGATTAGGATTTGTCATCTGATGTACGAGCGCAGTTACGTCGTCTCTTCGGACGGCAATGTGAGCGTTCAGCTTGACGACGGCCGCGTGCTGGCGACGCCGACGATGACCTGTAAGGGCAGGATCAGCGAAGACCTGTTGGCGATCACAGATCTTGAAGGACGGCCCCTGAACGACTGTCGGGCGTCGAGCGAGTTGGCCATGCACCTGTTGATCTACCGGGAACGGCCGGACGTAAAGGCGGTTTGTCACGCACATCCGCCGCATGGAACTGCGTTCGCGGTGGCCGGGTTGCCGATAGATCAGCCGATTCTGTCTGAAGTGATCCTTACGTTGGGTTGTGTGCCGTTGGCCGAGTACGGCACGCCTTCAACCGAAGAGTTGAGTGATGCGATGCGGCCGTTGGTCAAGCATCACAATGCCTTGCTGATGGCGAATCATGGCGCGGTGGCTTACGGCGCGGATCTTTGGCAGGCCTGGGACCGTCTGGAGACATTGGAGCATACGGCGAAGATCGCGATTGTCGCGCGTGCTGGGCGGTTCGCGAAATCTATCCGCCGACGCGATTGAGAAACTGATTAATGTTCGCGAAGCTGCGGGTTACCTCGATCAGGGCGCCCGCTGCCAGTCATGTGGTTATCTGCACGAGACAAGTCTTGCCTGTCCGACCGGCGATCGTCCGTCGCGTCCGTTTACAGCTGAGAACGGCTTCGGAAAGGTTTCCTTGACTCGCGAGGAACTGGTTGACTTGCTTAGCCAGGCAGCGAGGTTGAATGATTGAACGAAAGCGATCCACGAAATCACACGAACACGACGAAGAAAAAAGTTTCGTGTTTGTTCGTGTGATTTCGTGGATCTGTTATTCTATTTTCAATTCACGATTTACTGATTAAGGTTCTCAGACAGGGAGAAACTGAATGCAGGAAGCACTCGGAATGGTAGAAACCAAGGGGCTGGTGGCGATGATTGAGGCTGCCGATGCGATGGTCAAAGCGGCCAACGTTACCCTGGTTGGCTATGAAAAGATCGGCGCGGGTTTTGTCACCGCCATCGTTCGCGGTGATGTCGCGGCGGTGAAAGCAGCCACTGACGCCGGCGCAGCGGCGGCGCGTCGGGTCGGCGAACTGGTGAGCGTACACGTGATTCCACGTCCGCACGGCAGCGTCGACGATGCCATGCCGGTGAGCGCCCAGGCACGCGCATGATCATCGCGCGAATACTGGGTACGGTCGTCTCAACGCAAAAGGACGAGCGGCTCGAAGGCAAGAAGCTGTTAATCGTGCGTCCGATCAATATTGACGGCACCGACACATCCGGTTATGTCGTGGCGGTGGATACCGTCGGCACCGGTTTTCATGAACGCGTGCTCGTAGTTGCGGGTTCCAGCGCGCGACTGGCGGCAGGGATGAAAGACACACCTGTCGACGCAGCCATTGTTGGAGTGATTGATACGGTGGATGTAACTAAATAGTCCGAAGTCCAATCGTCCAAAGTTCAAAGTCAAGCGTCCGGCGTGAGAGTTGAATTCGATTCGCCACTTTGAATTTGATGGCGACATTGGACTTTGGACCTTGGATTTTGGACCTGAAAGATGCAACTAGCTCGGGTCATCGGCACGGTCGTCGCCACTGTGAAGAACGAATCATTGCAGGGTCGAAAGCTGCTGGTGATTCAATCTCTAAATAAAGACTTGCAGGAGCAGGGAAAACCCCTGGTGGCCATTGACGCTGCCGGGGCCGGCGTCGGCGAACTGGTTTTCTGGTGCCGGGGAAAGGAAGCGAGCTTTCCTTTTAAACGCGAAGACACGCCGACTGATTGTACGATTGTGGGCATTGTCGATTCGGACAGACATGTCTTTCGGGAATGAAGAGTGCTTTGTACTTAGTGCTTTGTACTTCGATGTGTATTGAGACAGCGTGGTAAAGACGACAAAGCCCAAAGCACAAAGCCCAAAGTACAAATAAATGATCCTGGCTAAAGTTCTCGGCAACGTAGTCGCCACCCAAAAAAACCACCGCTATGAAAGCGCGCGCGTAATGTTGTGTGAGAGTATTAGTCCCGAGGGCGAGGCAACAGGTAATACCCTTTTGGCTCTCGACGCTGTTGATGCCGGGGTGGGCGACACGGTTTTGATCGTGCAGGAAGGATGGAGCGCCTCGACGGCCGCGACGGGAAAGGCGGGCGCAGCTATCGACTCGGCCATCGTCGGCGTCGTAGATCGCATCGATCTGTTGTAACCAGCATCCCGAATGTTCGGAGATATGCGTCGCAAGCGAATAGCTTGCGCTATACCCAGGTGAGCAGTAGTCAAGATCCAGCACGTTTGATAGCTGATCGCGTCGCGCGCCGCCTCGCCGCGGAATTAACCGCGAGTCAGCGGCCGCAAACGGATTCACCAAACAGCAGTCAAGGTTCCACCGAGCGGCCGCGCGCTCGCGTGATCGACTTTGTTTCTCCCACGCCACCAGCGCCGGTTCGGGCTTCGATTGGTTCGGACACCCCGCGGTCGTCGTCATTTTCTGAACCGGAGCGCGCACCTGTCTCACGAGTGGCGCAGTCACCCTGGCTGGCTCCATTCGCCCAGCACGTCAGCCAGGCTATTTCTCCATCCGCGTTACCAGCGGGCGTTCACCCTGTGGATCATCCGAGCCAGGAACGATTTGGCGTAGAAGAAGCCGCGGTGTCAGAACTAGTTGAATTTTTCGAGAATGAAAAGCAGTGCTCCGTAGATCCGAGCGGGAAGCCCTGCGATCACTGCGCGATGTGCAGTTCGCGGGGATTTTGAATCAGCGGCACTTCATCAGGCGACCCTCATTTCCAAATTTTAACGTGAAGTTACCGATGACTTCCTTAGTATTGGCGTCGGAGATCGTCAAGGTCAGTTCCTGCTGCTCGACGGTGCCTTGGTAGCGCGCCGGACGACCGCTGGTGCTCTCGTCGTCGCGAACCGGTCCACCACGCTCCGGGGAGAACGTCCCTGACATGTCGAATTGATGAGAACCATTTAGCGTGATTTGTTTGGGGATCATGCCCCGGGCACAGTCAAATTCAATTTCAGCTCCAGCTTCAGTAACTTGAGCCCGGATATGTTGCCCTCCCCAAACTCCAGTGCTGAGACGTTCCTCCTTGTCTTGCAGGGAGGAAGGAGGACCGGAGCCTATTGACCGGCATGAGCTGCCCGGAGCAAACAGCCATAAGGTGAGAAGAAATACCCCTATCTTCATAAAAAACTCCTTTTAACTCAGCACATTAGCGGCCCGCCGAATTTTGTTGACCTATCGCACCGCGGTTGGCTATAGTCATTTTACATGCTTGCTTTCCGCCCCGAAAGCAGGATCTCTCGGGCATGACCTAGGGCGCCTCCTACACGCTTTAAGGTTAATCAAGCTGAATAGAAGACCTACTAATCGATCTGATCAGGATCAGAGAGAAAGGTTTGTATGCATACCCCGAGACATTTCTGCGCACACTCGCGTACTCATAATCGGAGAGCCCCCAGACCAAGACGCAGTCTGCGTTTTGCGGCGATAGTTTTCATCTCGATCGCACTTTCAGTAACGACTGCCGTGTTGGCATTTGCGCAAAAGCCGGTGCCGGTTTTGAGCGCAGGTACACAGGCCCTGCAACCAGCCAGGGCGGCAATTCCGCAGCGCTCAATGCCGACGCGGAAAGGTTCAAAAGGGATCAAGCTGGAGTCCTCTGATCGGGATCAGGAGCAGGAACCATCTGGGCGCGATCGCCAGGTAAAGGGTAAGAGTGGGAATGGCCGTGCGCAGGAGGGGCGAATGCGGAAAGCACGTCCATTCAAGGGCGACGTGCGGCAACTGCCATACACACAACCGGTCAAGGCTGAACGTCCGGAATCGGAAGCGCCACAGCCGAATCCCACACGGTTTGTCCCTCCGGGCGAAACTGCCGATGCCACTTCGAAAAACTCAGCGGCGACCGCGGCGCCGCAGAACGGGATCAATGCCCCAGCACCGCCGCCAACAGCGAACTTCGAAGGTTTGGACTTCAATACGTTCGGTAATGCACACCCGCCTGACGCGAATGGCGACGTTGGTCCGAACTACTATGTTCAAGCCATCAACACTTCGATCGGTATCTTCGATAAATCGAACGGCAATCGCGTCGCCGCATTCTCATTCAACAGTTTCATGAGCCAGGGCCACTTCGGCAATCTCTGTGACACAAACAATCTCGGTGATCCGGTTGTGCTTTATGACACGTTCGAAGATCGTTGGATCATCACGGACTTTGCTTACATTCCCGCCGCCGGCGGCGGAGCGACCAATCCGCCGGGTGTGTTTCAGTGTTTTGCCGTTTCACAGTCCGGAGATCCGGTTGCGGGCGGTTGGAATTATTATTCGATCAATACGGCGGGAGGGGTGGGCGACTATCCGAAGTTCGGTATCTGGCGTGATGGGCTTTATATGTCCGCGAACATGTTCAACTATGCGGATACAACCTTTCAGAATGCGCGCGTGTATGCATTCAATAAGGCCCAAATGTATGCTGGCGCTCCATCAGTTCAGATGGTCTCTTTCGATGTGGCTCCGGGTGATTTCACCTTGCTCCCGGGCAATGCGCGACTGCAGACAGGCACTCCTCCTGCGGGAACGCCAAACTACTATGTTTCGACCTGGCTCTTCACCAACGCAGTCTCGGTTTATAAGTTCCAGGTAGACTGGGATCACCCTTCGGCATCAACTTTCACCGGCCCGACCCCGTCCCAGACCGCCACCAGTTGGCCCAACGCCAGCGTTCCCAATGCTCCGTCGCTGGGTGGGAATAGCCTTGACGTACTTCAGATTCGCGCGATGATGCAGAACCAATACACAAATATTGGTGGCGCAGAATCGCTTTGGGCCACCCACACAGTGCGTCGCGGAGACGCGACCGGCTTCGCGGCCCCTCGCTTCTATCAAATTCCAGTCACGGGCGGGACAGTTGGCTCCGCCACCCAGGCAGCGACGTTCGACCCCGATGGGGCTAACGTTATGTACCGCTTCATGCCCAGCCTGGCAGTGGATCGCGCCGGCAACATGGCTCTGGGATATAGCACGTCGAGCAGCACCAGTAAGCCGGCAATCAAATATGCCGGACGGCTGGCCACAGATCCAATCAACACTTTCAGTCAGACGGAACAGGTGCTGATTCAAGGCGACGGCACACAGACCGGAAGTTGCGGTGGGGCGACGTGTGTCCGTTGGGGCGATTACAGCTCGATGACGCTTGACCCGGACGGGTGCACCTTCTGGTACACCAATATGTATTACCCGGCTGATGGTCTAAACCATCACACGCGGATTGGATCGTTCACACTGCCGCAGTGTACGACGGCCGGCCCGGGAACGATTCAGGGAACTGTGACGTCAAGTTCCGGCAACGGTCCGATTAGCGGCGCGCAGGTTGGCCTGGGGAGCAGAACGGCAACAACGGACGCGACCGGGTTCTATTCGTTCAGCACGCTTCCGGCCGGCACCTATCCCGGCATGACTGTCACCTTTGCCGGATATGCATCGGCCTCGGCCGTGAACGTGCCGGTGAATGAAGGCGCCATAACCACGCGCGACTTCGTGCTAAGTCCGGCGAATGACAACGCCTGCTTGACTGACACAACACAGCTTGATTTTCAACGCGGTGTGCCCACGTCTGTTGATCTGACGACGAGTGCAGGCGATGTCATGCTGCCAAATGTGCTGGCAGTTGATCAGCAAAATGCGGTCTTAGGTGCCAGCGGTTTTAGCATCCTTCCCCCACCGAATACACAACTAGTTGGGCAAACATTCACACCTGCCATCAGCGGTAACCTGACAAAGCTTGACATCAATCTTTTCTGCTCGGGTTGCAGTGGCCCGGACACGCCCGTGACAGTCGAGATTCGGACGACCAGCGGCGGCGTGCCGACAGCCACTGTGCTGGCTTCGACCACCATTCCCGGGTTCTCGGTGGCCAACCCGGCGTTTTATACGGCTACGTTCAGCAGTCCGCCCGCGTTAACCGCGGGCACCAGCTATGCGATCCTGGCTCGAGTAACTACGGCGCGGGCCGGGAGCTACAACGCCACCTTCGCAGCCGGCAATCCATATTCAGGAGGCGTCCTGGTCTTTGGTGACGGAACTTTATGGGGTTCGATGCCAAGTGACGACCTGGGATTCCGCACGTACATGCAGTCAGGCTATCCGTCGACGGGCAATCTGGTTTCGGGTTTATTCGATGCAAACCCGCACTCGGGCGGGGTGGTGTCATGGACCACACTCTCCTGGAACGCCTCGGCGCCGGCAGGCACATCTGTGAAATTCCAGGTCGGCGCGAGTAACAATGCCGGTGGACCGTTTACTTTTGTTGGGCCGGATGGAACCAGCGGCACATTCTATACGACGAGCGGCGGGTCGCTATCCCAATTTAATGGAAACAGGTATTTGAAGTATCAGGCATTTCTCGCAACCAGCAGTAGCACTTCTACGCCGGTCCTTAACGATGTCACAGTTTGCTATAACAACACCCTGCCGACTGCCTTGACGGTGAACTCGGCAACGGGAACCTACGGAGGCAGCGTTAATTTATCGGCAACACTCACGGATGGCGTGTCGCCGTTAAGCGGCAAGACCATCAGCTTTGCGCTAAATGGAAACAACGTCGCGACTGCGGTAACGGATGGATCCGGTGTGGCAACGTTATTGAATGCCAGTCTGAACGGTATCAACGCAAACACTTACGCCGGCGGCGTGTCTGCCAATTTCGCCGGGGATACTACGTTCATGGCCAAGAGTGCGACCAATACGTTGACCGTAAATAGAGCTGACGCGACGATCGCCGTCACTCCCTATACCGTTCCCTTCGACGGCAATTCGCATACGGCGACTGGAAGTGCAACCGGAGTTAACGGTGAAGGCCTCAGCGGCTTGAATCTGGGTGGTACGCAACACACAAACGCGGCGAATTATTCGGGCGATCACTGGACCTTTACCGATGTCACTGGCAATTACAATAATGCGAGTGGCACGGTCGACGATGTGATCAGCCAGATATCGTCCACCGCCAAAGTCACTGTGGGCAACGCGACTTACGACGCAAATCCCCACGGAGGCACAGCGTCAGTAACCGGGACCGGCGGACTGAACCAGTCCCTTACTGTCACTTACAACGGCCGGAACGCGACCGTGTATGGACCAACCAACACGCCGCCGACGAATGCGGGCGACTATACTGCCAGCGCTTCGTATCCTGGAGATGCGAACCATATAGGTAGCAGTGACTCACACGATTACTCGATTTTTGCAGCAGGCTCGGTTACTCAAGCGAGTGTGACTGACGCCATCTATGATGGTAATCCGCATGGAGCGTCAGCGTCAGTAACGGGAGCTGGCGGACTCAGCCAATCAGTGACGGTTACTTACACGGGACGCAACACTACCATCTATGGGCCAGCCACGACGCCGCCGACAAATGCCGGAGACTACACTGCCAGCGGTTCATACGCTGGAGATGCGAATCACACGGCCAGCAACGACTCGAAGGATTATTCCATCCTGCCAGCGGGGTCGGTGACTCAAGCCAGCGTGAACGACGCCACCTATGACGGCAACCCGCACGGCGGTACGGCGGCAGTGACGGGCGCCGGCGGACTCAGCCAATCAGCGACGGTTACCTACGCGGGCCGCAACAGTACTGTCTATGGTCCATCCACGACGCCGCCAACAAACGCGGGCAATTACACTGCCAGCGCTTCGTATGCTGGAGACGCGAATCATACAGCCAGCAGCGACTCGAAGGATTATTCGATCCTGAAAGCTACGTCAGTAACTCAGGCCAGTGTGAGTGATGCAACCTATGACGGCAATCCGCACGGCGGATCAGCTTTAGTAACAGGGGCCGGCGGGCTTAGCCAATCAGTGACGGTTAGTTACACCGGCCGCAACGGTACGGTGTACGGCCCATCGCCGGCGGCGCCAACAAACGCGGGCGATTACACTGCCAGCGCTTCGTATGCTGGAGATGCGAATCACACGGCCAGCAATGACTCGAAGGATTATTCGATCCTTCAAGCGGCGTCGGTAACTCAGGCCACGGTGAATGACGCAACGTTTGACGGTAGCCCGCACGGTGGTACGGCGTTAGTGACCGGAGCCGGCGGACTCAACCAAACGCTCACTGTCACGTACTCGGGCCGTAATGCCACACAATATGGCCCATCAACGACGCCGCCGACGAATGCCGGCGACTATACTGCCAGCGCTTCATATCCTGGAGACGCAAATCATGTGAGTAGCACTGGCTCGAAAGCTTACTCGATCTTTAAGGCAGCGTCTGTAAGTCAGGCAAGTGTGAGTGACGCAATGTTTGATGGCAATCCGCATGGAGGCTCGGCGTTAGTGACGGGAGCAGGTGGATTGAACCAGTCACTCACCGTCACTTACAGCGGCCGGAATACAACCGTGTATGGGCCAGGCACAACTCCACCGACGAACGCCGGCGACTATATCGCAAGCGCTTCATATGCCGGCGATGCGAATCATTCGAGTAGTAATGTTTCGAACAGCTATTCGATCCTGAAGGCCTCCTCAACCACCACAGTCATTTGTCCGGCCAGTGTTCCGGCCAGCGGTTCGGCTTTGGCGCCGTGTACGGCCAATGCCACCGGCGTTGGCGGTCTGAGCGTAGCACTGCAGGTCGGCTACGCGAACAACGTCAATGCGGGAACCGCGACTGCCACGGCCAGTTATGCGGGTGATTCGAATCACCTGGCGAGTGCTGGATCGGCGACCTTCGTGATTACTGGTTCGGTTACGGGTCCGACATTCTATTTTGTCATCGGGGACAAAAATGCCGAAGTTGGTAACCACGTAACTTTCTGGGGAGCGAAATGGGCCAAGTCAAATTCATTGAGCGACGGCCCAGCGCCCTCGAGTTTCAAGGGCTTCGCCAGTGTGACCAGCGCCCAGCCCGCAACCTGCGGCGGCACCTGGACCAGTGAGCCGGGTGCCAGTTCGGGACCGCCCGCGGCAATTCCCGAATTCATCACGGTGATCGTCTCGAGCTCAATCACGGTGAAGGGGTCGGTTATTTCAGGTAACAGTCCGAAGCTGGTGATCGTGAAGACGAACCCTGGTTACGGTCCAGATCCGAGCCAAGCGGGAACTGGAACGGTCGTTTCAATCGTTTGCCCATAACGGCAGTTTGCAGCGGCCAATAAGGAAGGCGGCGCTCGCGGGCGTCGCCTTCTTTTTGTTTTTAAGAGTCCGCTGCGAAAAATCAATAAAAACTGTTGACAGCCCCTGGTTGCGAGCGTAGTATGCGTCGGGTGGAGTGAAGTGGAGTGAGGTGGCCTGGACGACAAGATTTGACTTCGAAACTGGCACAGACTGCAAACTCGTCCCTGTTCAACTCCGGAATCAGTCTCAGTGCTACGCGGCAATTACACGGCGCGAATCGATTCCAAGGGCCGGCTCAAGGTGCCGACCCTCTTTCGGCATTACGTTGAAGACANGTATGGTTCGTCGCTTTACCTGACGAGCCTCACGGGTGAATGCGTACGCATTTATCCCATGCCTGAGTGGGAAGCNATCGAACAGAGATTGTCTCTCTTGCCCTCGATGGACCCTTCGCGGCGCAAGTTCCTTGACAGGACGAACTACTACGGTCAGCAGTCGTCGATGGATACGCAAGGACGGGTTTTGATTCACCCCTTGCTGCGCAAGAGCGCGCAAGTCGTCGGCGACGTCGCCGTGCTGGGTTATTTGAGTTACCTCGAAGTTTGGGAACTGGACCGTTTCCAGCAACGCCTGCTCGCGGATCCTTATACCGAGGAAGACGAAGCAGCCATTGCGAGACTGGGGATTTAAGAGCGAACGGTGAGCGGTAAGCAGTGAGCAGTTTTGAAGATTTCAAAGCGGTTTGCAGCGCCGGTCCTGGGATTGCAGTAGAGGCGCTGCTTACTGCTGACGGCTCACGGTTCGTTGATAGTTGCTCTTTGAACGAGATCACGGGGCGGTGGTGATGGCAATGGCCTTTGGGGGGCAGGGGCCTAAAAGTCAGAAAGGTCATCGCCCTGTGCTACTTCGAGAGACGATCGAGTTGCTCGTGGCAGAGCGTGGCGGCTTGTTTGTCGATTGCACGCTAGGCCTGGGCGGGCATAGCGAGGCAATCTTACAAGCATCTACCGACACGCAGGTGTTGGGAATCGATCGTGATGAAGAGGCGCTCGGGTTGGCACGACAGCGATTAGCGCTATACGGCTCGCGCTTTCGCGCTGTGCATGCTGACTTTCGTGAACTTACGCGGGTCCTCGCGACAGCGAAAGTCAGGCAAGTGCGCGGTGTTCTTGCCGATCTCGGTGTTTCGTCGTTGCAGTTGGACTCGCCGGAGCGCGGGTTCAGTTTCCGGCACCAAGCGCCACTCGACATGCGCATGGACACGTCGCGTGGCGAAACTGCTGCAGAACTGCTCGGTCGTCTTTCTGAAGTAGAGATTGCCAACCTCATCTTTGCCTATGGTGAAGAGCCGCGTTCGCGGCGGATCGCTCGGGCGATCGTGCAGCAACGAGAACGCGGTCAGCCCGTCGCCACGACGACTGATCTGACCCAGGTCGTCGAGCGCGCGGTCGGTAAAGGAAATAAACGGAGGATCCATCCCGCCACTCGCACGTTTCAAGCGTTGCGGATCGCGGTCAACGGTGAACTAGAAAACCTCGATCGTTTCATAGGTTCGGCGGTTGACCACTTAGAACAAGCAGGGCGTCTTGCGGTAATCAGTTTCCACTCGCTTGAAGACAGAATCGTTAAGCGGACGCTGCAAAAGCTTTCCGGTCGCTGCCAGTGTCCCCCGCGCTTGCCGAAATGCATTTGCGGCGCGGCCAAGAAAGTCGAGATTCTGACGCGGCGGGCGATAGTTCCCGGCCTGCAGGAGCAAGCCGAGAATCCGAGAAGCCGCAGCGCAAAACTGAGAGGCGCCAGCAAGATTTAGTCCCGTTTGGCATACCGGCTTTTAGGTGGAGCCCAAAAATAGATTCAGTCCTCGTGACCAAACGCGACTCCAAACTGCAAAACAACCATCATGCGCAGAGTCCCTTCGAAACATCGCAATGCGCGAATCGTGAGAGAGCGGGATCGTGACGTTTTGAAGCGTCTGTCGCTGCTGTTGCTCGCCGCTCTGCTTCTCGCGGGAGGTTTCGTTTATGCGGGCGTTCAGCACTTCGCAGCCTTGAGACTTGGATATGAAACCGAGAAACTCCGGAACGCGTTGACGGATGCGAAAGAGGAGCAGCGCAGGCTGACCGTGCAGAAAGAGATTGCTGCCAGTCCGGCGCGGCTCGAACGGGCCGCGCGGCAGCTGGGAATGCAACCAATGCAACCCTCCCAACTCGATCCTCTAATCAGACCCACGGAAGCTCCCGAGTCAAAAACCTCCGGAATGGTGCCGGCAGTTAAGACGCCCTCGAAACAAAAAATCCAGCGACTGCGGGGGAACTAAGCAATTGGTACCGTGATCGCGGGTGGGAGAATTGAATGCCCCGTCATGCCACTACCAAAAAAGCGTCGCGCGCCCAAAGCGCCGATCGCCGCACACTGTTTGTGGCATTGGGCCTGCTCGTCTGGATGCTGGCAATCGGTGCTCGTCTAATCCAGCTGCAAGTTCACCAACATGATGAACTCACGGCCCGGGCCCGCAATCAACAACTGAGTTCGATTGAAACCGCCCCGACCCGGGGCCAGGTTCTCGACCGCCAGGGCCGCGAGTTGGCGCGCAGTCTCGACACGAAATCCTTTTACAGCGACCCGAGCGAAGTTAAGAACGTCGAAGAAACGGCGCGCAAAATTGCGTCTGTCACCGGTCTGGATCGCGCAGATCTCGTCAGACGATTCAACGAAGCGAAGGACGCCAACAAAAAATTCATTTGGCTTGTCCGGCGGTTGGAGATGGACCGCGCGTCCAGACTCGAGGCGCTCGAAATCGACGGCGTCTACTCCCGGAAAGAGCCGAAGCGTTACTACCCAAATGATACTCTCGCCGCACACGTGCTCGGCTTTGTGGGGACGGATGAGATCGGTCTCGGTGGAGTCGAGCAAACCTACAACGAGAAGATCCGCGGCGAAGCCGGCAAGGTTTACCTGGAAGTGGATCGCGACCGCCATCCATTCGAGAGTTATGAGGTACAGCCACAGCCGGGTCAAACGGTCGTGCTTACCATCGATCAGGTGATTCAATACCGCACCGAGCAAGCCTTGAGCACGGCGATCGAGCGCACCCACGCCAAGTCTGCGACCGCGGTGGTGATGGATCCGCGGACAGGCGAGATTCTCGCGCTTGCAAATGCGCCGACGTTTGATCCGAATCAGCCCGGGGTGAATTCGCCGGAAGCACGCACAAATGGCGCACTGCAGGATATTTATGAGCCAGGCTCAACCTTCAAGATAGTTGCGTACTCTGCAGCGATCGAAAAAGGCCTGGTGAAGCCTGAAGACAAGATCGATTGCGGGGCAGGCCAGATCACAATTGCCGGCCGGTTAATTCACGATACCCATGCGTATGGCGTTCTGACGGTGGCGGATGCGCTGGCCAAGTCAAGCAACGTGGGAGCTATCAAGCTGGGACTGCTGGTAGGTAACGATTCGATGTACGATTTTATGAAGCGCCTGGGTTTTGGCATGCGCACAGGTATCGATCTGCCCGGCGAGTCGGCCGGACTCCTGCGACCGGTCAGTCGCTGGCAGCCGTCTTCGATTGGATCGCTGGCTATTGGACAAGAAGTCGGAGTAACTCCGGTACAGATGGCCAGTGCATACTCCGTCGTCGCGAACAACGGCAATTGGGTGAAGCCGCACATTGTTCGGGAACTGCGGAACCCCGACGGTACGGTCACTTTCCGCGCCAAGCTCGAAACACGGCAGGCGTTGAAGCCGGAGACTTGTGCTGCGCTGCGCACAATGATGGAAGGTGTGACCCTCCACGGAACCGCGAAGAAGGCACAGCTGGAAGGTTACACCGCCGCGGGTAAGACGGGCACGGCGCAAAAGATCGATCCGAAAACTCATGCCTACTCTGCGACAAAATATATCGGGTCGTTTGTGGGCTTCGCGCCGGTCGACAATCCTGCGGTCGTAATCATTGTCGTAATCAATGAACCAGAGGGCGCTCATCACGGCGGCGACGTGGCCGCGCCGGTGTTTCGCGAGATCGCCGAACAGGTGCTGCCGGAATTGAATGTGACGCCTGATCTCGAAGTAAAAGACAGGCCACAGATGATTGCCAGAGCTCCACAGCCTGCGGCTAAGCAAATCGAACAGGATTCGATTCAGATCGAGCGCCGCCAGGAGACTTTGCCCAGAGTGGCAGCGAAAAGTTTCAATGGCAAGGGCGGCGAAGTTGTCTTTGCGGCGGCGGCAAATCGCCATGCGCTCATGCCCGACCTGCGCGGGCAAAGCGTGCGCGATGCCTTGCGCATGTGCGCACAACTCGGCGTTAGGCTGGAAGCGCACGGCGATGGCTTTGCGACCCGGCAAACACCGGTCGCCGGAACGGAAATCGATACGGGACAAACGGTGCGAGTCGATTTCACGCGCCGGAATTGAGTCAGAACCCGCAGCCGTGCGGTACCGGGCGGTTGATCTCTGATGTAGAGAAGATCAAGATCAAAGAACATCCCCTGATATCACGACGGTCGGACTTGCGGATTCATGGACATTAGCACCGCAGCGAATTTAATGGGCGCGACCACAAATGGTGTGCGCACCGAGTTGTTTGACAAAGAAATAACTGATTTCTCAATCGACTCGCGGACATCAGAGTCCGGCGAACTTTTCTTCGCCTTGTCGCAGCCCGATTACGAGCGCGCCGGCTTCAACGGTGCGTTCGCTGATGCGCACGACTTTATCGCCGGGGCTCTGGCGCGGGGCGCAATCGCCGCCGTCGCCCGGCGCCAGCGCGTCCTTGGGGCNGCCGACATGCAATCTCTGACGGACCGTCTGCTAATCGTCGACGACGTTATCGCCGCTTTACAGAAGCTGGCGCGCAGGGTTTACGAAGCCTGGGCGCGGCCAGTCGTGGGAATCACGGGCAGCGCGGGAAAGACAACCACGAAAGAGTTGACTGCTCACATCCTATCGCAATCCGGGTTTCGCGTATTGAAGAGTGAGCGCAACTATAACAATGGACTAGGTCTGCCGCTGTCGGTGCTGCAGATGGTCAGCCATGGCCGCCAGCCCGCGAACTACGATCTGGCGGTGCTGGAAATGGGCATGTCGTCGCCTACTCACGAGATTCGACGGCTGGTGCAAATCACGCCGCCGGACGTCGGGGTGGAATTGATGGTAGCGCCGGTGCATCTCGAACATCTGGGGACGATCGAAACAGTGGCGGCCATGAAAGCCGAACTTATCGAAGGGCTCAAACCCGGCGGTGTCGCGGTACTCAACGCGGACGACGAACTGGTGATGAAAATGAAGTCAAAAACTGACGGGCCGGTGCTGACCTTTGGACTGCAGCACCCGGCTGATGTGACGGCGAAAGAGATCGACACCTCAAGATTCGGTTCCGTCCGTTTTCGACTGATCACACCCTTTGGCGAAGCGCCGGCGGAATTGCCGATGACCGGCGCACACAACCTGATGAATTCATTGGCCGCGTCCGCCGTGGCGCACGCACTCAAGATACAGCCCGAACGGATTGCCGAGGCTATGCGGTCGGTGAAACCGCCGAAGATGCGCGGTGAAGTGCTGAACTTCGCCGCAGGTTTTACGGTGGTTGACGATTCATACAACTCGAATCCGCGATCACTTCTGAGCATGGTCAACACCCTGGTGGCCGCTGGCGATCAAGTCAGGCGCCGAGTGGTGATTGCCGGCGAGATGCTTGAGCTGGGGCCGGAATCGCCACAGATGCATCGTGAGGCTGGCCACGAGATGGGCCGTCTGGGAATTGATTTACTGTGGGGTGTCCGCGGTCTGGCGGCAGAGATTATCAGCGGCGCGCAGGCTGCGGGTTTGAGCGCGACGCGGTTCTTTGCGGGTTCAGACGAGGCGGCGGCGGCGATAGTCGATGAAGTGCGCACCGGCGATCTGATTCTGGTCAAGGGATCGCGCAGCGTTGAGACGGACAAGGTAGTACGGGCATTAAAGGAACATTTTCCGTTGACAGGGCTTGAGGCGAATTAGTGGTCGGCGGTCAGTTGTCAGTCGTCAGTTGTGCGCGCTCCGACTGCGACTACTGACCACTGGCAACTGACCACGGACAAAGAATTGACAAATGATCTATTACCTCCTTTACGACCTGATCTACGGCCACTTCAAGGATCAGGATTGGTATCTCGTAAAGGCGCTGAATGTATTTCAATACGTCACCTTTCGCACCGCGTATGCGTCGGTGACGGCCATGCTCATATCGCTTTTGTTCGGGCGCAAACTAATCGACGCCCTGAAGAAATGGAATATTGGACAACAGATTCGCGAAGAGGGGCCGCAGGCGCACATCGCCAAGCGCGACACGCCAACGATGGGCGGGCTGCTGATCATTGGTTCAGTGATCATCTCCACCCTGTTGTGGGCCAGACTGTCAGGTCTGTACGTCTGGATTACCGTACTGGCGACGCTCGCTTTCGGCGCGGTCGGTTTTGCCGACGATTACATCAAGTTAGTAAAGCACCGCAGCCTGGGATTGACCGGCCGTCAGAAGCTGCTCTTCCAATTGGTTATAGCGATTGCTGTTTGGACGGCGTTGTATATCTCGACGCAGTACTTCCAAACCAAGTATTCGTGGAACGTCAGTATTCCGTTCTTTAAAAGCACTGCCGAACCGAACGGCGTCAGCGTGATCGGCCCTTATTGTTATCTGGGTCTGATTATTATCGTCTTACTGGGCGCGACGAATGCGGTGAACCTGACTGACGGGCTCGACGGCCTTGCGATCAGCGTCACCTTCATTGCGATGACGGCGCTGACTGCTTTTACGTATCTGAGCAGCGATGCTCGCTGGGCGAACTATCTCGATTTGACGCACCGGCCGGAAGCGGCAGAGTTGAGCGTGTTCTGCGGTGCGATGGCCGGGGCCAGCCTGGGGTTTCTCTGGTTCAATGCGCCGCCGGCGGAAATGTTTATGGGAGACGTGGGTAGTCTGGCGATTGGCGGCGCTGTCGGCACCATCGCCGTGCTCACGAAAATGGAATTCATGCTGCTGATGGTCGGCGGTGTGTTTGTGATGGAAGCGTTATCGGTGATGGTGCAGGTAAGCGTCTTCAAGATGACGAAACGGACCAGCGGCGTGGGGCGGCGCGTCTTTAAAATGACGCCGCTGCATCATCATTTTGAAATGGTCGGGTGGAAGGAATCGAAGATCGTTTTTCGCTTTGTGATTTTGGCGATCCTGTTCGCACTGCTGAGCCTTTCGACGCTGAAACTGAGATGAGAATCCACCACGAAGACACAAAGACACAAAGATGAAATTGGCCACAGATAAACACGGATTTACGCAGATAAGAACTATCGAAACTAAATCTGTGTTCAACCGCGTAAATCTGCGGCTGATTCTTCTTTGCTCTGTGTCTCTGTGCCTCTGTGGCTAAGCCGTGGAAATCGCCGGAAGAAAAGCTCTGGTAATCGGTGCGGCGCGGAGTGGCATTGCGAGTTCCCGGTTCCTGATAAAGCGCGGCGCAACGGTCGCCTTGAACGATCAAAAGCCGCTCAGCGAGTGGTCCAAAGAAGCGCTGGGTTTGAAAACTGAAGGCGTCGGTTTGATCGATGGCGACGCGCCTTCATGGCTGTTGGATCAGGTAGATCTGGTCGTCGTCAGCCCGGGCGTGCCGACGAAAGCGATTCCGATCCGCTATGCAGACCGGCGCGGCGCGGAAGTGATCGGCGAAGTCGAGCTGGCATCGCGTTTCCTCCGCGGGCGGACGGTCGCGATCACCGGCTCAAATGGGAAAACGACGACTACGTCGTTAATCGGAGACATGCTGAAAGATGCCGGCTTGGTGGTGCAGGTGGGTGGAAACATCGGCACCGCACTGATCTCAATGATTGAATCGTCACGCGATGATGGGTGGAACGTGGTCGAGCTCTCGAGTTTTCAGCTCGAAACCATCGTTGATTTTCATCCCAGCGTGGCTGCGGTGCTGAATGTGACGCCGAACCACATGGATCGCTACGAATCACTGATTGATTACGCTGCGCCAAACACAATATTTTCCGGAATCAGACCGAGGCGGATGTGGCCATCCTGAACGCTGATGACGAGATCGTTTCATCGTGGGCGCCCGGTCTGCGGCCCCACGTGGTCCAGTTCAGCGTGCGGCGTGAACTGGACGAGGGCTTGTTTCTGCGCGGCGATGATCTGATTTCGCGCACCAGGGACGGCGAGCGGGTCTTGATGTCAAGGCAGGAGATGAAACTGCGCGGGATGCACAACGTCGAAAATGTGCTGGCTGCATTGGCCGCAGGGCTGGCGTGTGGTGCTGCGCCTCAATCGCTGCGCGAAACAGTCCGGAAATTTCTTCCGGTTGAACACCGGCTGGAAGAAGTGACTGAAATCAATGGCGTGCGATTTATTAACGATTCGAAGGCCACCAGTGTTGATGCCACGGCAAAGGCGCTCGGTGCATTTTCCCGTGAACCCGGAAAGATCGTTTTGATCATCGGCGGCAAAGGCAAGCACGCACCGTACGCTCCGCTGATTGAATTAATCAAAGCGTTGGTCCGCAGAATGATCCTGATTGGCGAAGACGCAGGCACAATTGAATCAGAGATCGGCTCAGCGGCCCCCTTTGAGCACGCGCACGACATGGGCGATGCCGTGCAAAAAGGTTTTGCCGCGGCCCGACCGGGCGACGTGGTGCTGTTGGCGCCGGCGTGCGCCAGCTTCGATATGTTCGAGAGTTTCGGACATCGCGGACGCGTATTTAAAGAGGAAGTTAATCGTTTGAAGAGCGTTGGCAAATGACTGGAGCGCAAGCGTCCTCGCTTGCATTTGAGAATTTACGCATGCGGAAGAAGCAACCGAGACGGTTGCGCTCCAGTCACTACAAAACATGGCGCAAAAGCTGCAGTACGACAGATGGCTTTTTTCAGCGACGATCGGGCTGGCCCTGTTCGGCGTCGTCATGGTGTACAGCGCATCTGCCGTAATCGCTCAGCAGGAAAACCACAACCAGTTTTTCTATGTAATCAAGCAGGCGGTGTGGACCTCGATCGGATTTGTGACCATGTTTGTGGCGATGCGTTTCGATTATCAAAATCTAAATAGTCGCTGGGTGGTGTACGGCGCGCTGTTGGTCACCATCGTGCTGCTCGTGGCTGTATTCGGCTTTCGCCCGATCAACGGGGCCAGGCGCTGGATTAGATACGGTTCCCTTTCCCTGCAGCCGTCTGAGATCGCCAAGATCACGCTGGTGATTTTCCTCGCCAGGTTTCTCGAGCGGCGCGCCAGTGACGAGGACTCGTTCTTCCGCACGTTCGTGCCGTGCATGCTGGTGATTGGATTGCTGGCCGGTCTGGTGATCAAAGAGCCTGACCTCGGGACGGCGTTGATGCTGGCAATTGCCGGAGTCACCATCTGTTTTGCGGCCGGCGTGCGACCACGGCATGTCTTCTACGCGTCCGTGCCGGCTCTGTTATACGTCGGGAAGATGATGATCTTCACGCCCTTCAGAATGCGCCGTCTGGCTTCGTTTATTGACCCATGGTCGGATGCGCAAGGCGCCGGCTATCAAACAGTCCAGTCATTGATCGCCGTGGGATCAGGCGGCATGCATGGACTCGGTTATGCCCAGGGACGGCAGAAACTTTTGTATCTGCCCTTTGCGCATTCAGATTTCATCTTTGCCGTAATTGGGGAAGAGTTGGGATTGGTGGGCGCGGCCATCGTGGTGTTGGTTTTCGGAATATTTCTCTGGCGCGGCGTGCGCACGGCGCTGCGCGCACCTGATCGATTCGGCATGTTGCTCGGGCTGGGGATAGTCGTCGGAATTGTGGCCCAGGCCCTTCTGAATATCAGCGTGGTGCTGGCGATTGTGCCTAACAAAGGCATTCCGCTGCCCTTTATTTCGTACGGCGGTTCATCGCTCGTGCCGACACTCGGCAGCGTGGGAATCCTGCTGAACATTTCGCAGTACGCCGCGCTCGGAAAACGCGCGCCGGAAGACGGCGAGTATGAAGATGATTGGGAGGAGATGCCGCGCGCGCGCAAACGCCGCATGCCGCGGCAACGGGCGACCGCAGCGGCGCGGGCCCGTTATGGGTGACCGATGCGCGTCTTGATTGCTGCGGGCGGCACCGGCGGCCACATTTATCCGGGCATAGCCGTGGCCAAAGAGATTATGCGGCGCGACCCGGCTGCGGCGGTTCGCTTTGTGGGTACCGCGCGAGGTTTAGAGAATCGTCTGGTGCCCGAGGCCGGATTTGAACTTTCGCTGATTGAAAGCGCAGGACTCGTCAACATGGGCCTCCGGCAGAGGCTCCGTGGCTTGCTCATCCTGCCAAAAAGTTTTTTTGACGCGCGTCGCGTGATCAAATTATTCAAGCCCGAGGTGGTGGTCGGCGCCGGCGGTTATGTCAGTGGGCCGGTGCTGATGACTGCATCGTTACTGGGTTTGCCCACAGTCCTGATGGAGTCGAACGCGGTGCCTGGGTTTACCAATCGTCGGCTGGCGCGGTTCGTCGATGTGGCGGCGGTTTCGTTTGCAGTGGCCCTGCCGTACTTTCCCGGCAAGGGCGTGGTGACAGGTAATCCCGTGCGACGCGAGTTCTTTGAGGTTAAGCCGAAGCAAAGAGACCCGGCGCGTGTTGCATTGTTGCTGTTCGGCGGATCTCAGGGCTCGCGGGCGATCAACGACGCGATGATTGCGGCCTTGCCGCAGTTGGAATCGTATCGCGATCGTTTGCGCGTGACTCATCAGACGGGATCGGCTGACTTTGCCAAGGTTCGCGACGCTTATACCGAACACGGCTGGANGCACGCCGAAGCGCGCGAATATATCGACCGGATGATGGAAGCATTTGCCGCGCATGACCTGATCATCTCGCGGGCCGGCGCCACAACCAGCGCGGAACTGATGGCCGCGGGAAAAGCCGCGATCATGATTCCGCTGCCCGGTCAGCTGGAACAGCGGCGAAATGCCGAAGCGCTGCAGGATGCCGGTGGCGCGCGCATGATCCTGCAGGACGAACTAAACGGTGAGCGGCTCGCGCAGGAAATCCGTTCGCTCGTCGATGCGCCGGAAACGATAACGGCGATGGAAAGTGCCAGCCGCAAACTGGCACGCGCGGATGCCGCCGCCGCGGCGGTGGATTTGATTGAAAAAGTCAGAAGTCAGAAGTCAGGCGGCAGACGTCATCAACCGTGAGGTTTTACTGGCGCCCGACATCTGACATCTGAACTTCTGATAGCTGACCTCTATGTTTCGGCCATTCCAACACATTCACTTTATCGGCATCGGCGGCATCGGCATGTCGGGCATAGCTGAAGTATTGGCGAATCTTGGCTTTCGCGTCACCGGCTCAGATCAAAAAAAATCTGAAGTGACTGAACGACTGGAGGCGCTGGGAGTTGAAGTCACTGAGGGTCACGCGGCGGAGAATGTCGGCGATGCGCACGTTGTCGTCCGCTCGACTGCCGTGCGCGATGAGAATCCGGAAATTACCGAAGCCCGCCAGCGTTCGATTCCGGTAATTCCGCGCGCCGAGATGCTGGCCGAATTAATGCGGATGAAACCTTACACCGTGGCCTGTGCAGGTTCACACGGCAAGACCACGACCACCTCGATGGTGGCGACGGTGTTGGGGACTGCGGGACTCGATCCGACCTTTGTCGTAGGCGGCATCGTGCGCAGTTATCGTTCGAACGCGCGTTTGGGAAAAAGCGAGTTGATGGTGGTGGAAGCGGACGAGAGTGATCGATCGTTTCTGATGCTGACACCGATGATCGCCGTGGTTACCAACATCGATCGCGAGCACATGGATTATTACCACGATATGGAAGACGTGCGGCGCTGCTTCGTGGACTTTGTGAACAAGGTTCCATTTTATGGCGCGGCGGTCCTTTGTCTCGATGATCCGCACGTGCAGGCGGTGATTCCGAACGTGACCCGGCGCCGGATCACCTATGGGTTGAGCGCCCAGGCCGACATCTCAGCGCACGAAATTTCCTACGACCAGTCATTCGGCTCCAGCTTTACCGTGCTGCGGGGCGTGGAGGTTCTCGGCCGCGTGTCGCTTCACGTGCCGGGAAAGCACAACGTCTATAACTCGCTGGCCGCGATCGCGGTGGGACTCGAGTTGGATGTTCCTTTTGACACAATCGCTCGCGCTCTCGATGAATTCAGCGGCGCCGAGCGCAGATTTCAGTTCAAGGGCGAAGAACAGGGCGTCACCGTGGTTGATGATTACGGCCATCACCCCACCGAGATTAAGGCGACCCTGAGTGCGGCGCGGATCGGCGCGCCCAGCCGCCGCATCGTGGTGCTATTTCAGCCGCATCGCTATTCGCGGACGAACGATTTGATGGACGAGTTTGCCAGCGCGTTCAACAACGCGGACATGTTACTGGTGACGGATATCTACGCCGCCAGCGAGACTCCGATTGAAGGCATCAACGCTGAAGTGCTGACCGGGCGAATTAAGAGTTACGGTCATAAGAACGCCGAGTATGTGGGAGCGCTGGAAGGCGCCGCTGAGAATCTGCGCGCCAAAGTCCGCGATGGTGACTTAGTGATTACGCTGGGGGCGGGTTCCGTGCATCGGGCAGGCGATCAATTGCTGGCGCTTTTGCGAGAGAGTTGATGATGACAAGGCGACACACGGGACGAATGCGATACATGTCCCATAGTTTCCATGGTTGAGCAGAACCAGGATCGATCGATCGAAGAAATCGGTGCACGCCTCGGCGTCCGCGCCGAACGCGGTAAACGATTTGCGGACCTCACCAGCTTGCGGGTTGGAGGTGCGATCGACTGGGTGCTTTCGCCGGCGAACGAAGAACAAGCGGCAGCGCTCGTTCATGAACTGGAAGAAAATGCTATCGCCTGGCGCCCGCTTGGATCCGGAAGCAACGTGCTGGCCGACGACGGTGAACATCATTACGTGATTGTGAGCTTGAAAGCTTTGAAGGCTGATCCGGTCTTTGCGGGCAACCGAGTCTCGGTGAGTGCCGGTTACTCATTGCCACGTTTATGTATCGATGCGGCCCGCCAGGGTCTGGCGGGAATAGAAGGACTCAACGGCATCCCTGGCACGGTCGGCGGGGCATTGTGGATGAACGCCGGCGCCTACGGGCAGGAGATCGGAACCGTAGTAGAAAGTGTTCGGGTGGCTCGCGGCGGCCGCGTCACTGAGATTCCGGGTCGAGAAGTGCAGTGGAATTATCGCCATACGTCATTTCGTGAAGGTGAGTTGCTATTGGGAGCCACGCTCGCGTTGCACCGCGATGACCAGGATGCAATCAACCAGCGAATGGAAGAAGCGAAGAGTCAGCGACTGGCCACGCAGCCGCACGGCGCGCGTTCCGCCGGGTGCTTCTTTAAGAACGCTCCGTCCAGTCCGGTGGGAACGGGCAAGATGATCGATGAGCTCGGCATGAAGGGAACGCGGCGAGGTGGCGCGATCGTTTCGCCTAAGCACGCGAACTTCATTGTTACCGAAGGCGAAGACGCAAAGGCTGCCGATGCCCTGGAGTTGGCCGAAGAAATTCGCAAACGCGTGAAACGTGAACATGGCATTGATCTGGAATATGAAGTCGAACTTTGGAGCAGCGTGTCAGAACCGGGAGCGGTCGAGACCGGGCCAAAACACAATCAGAACCAGGACGAGGTATGAAAGAACAGGTCATCACATCGCGAGGCCCGCGCCGCTCGGGCGGTCAACAGAAAGGCTTTGTCCAAAGACCGGCCCGGCGGGATGGTTCGGCGGCCAGCCGGGCGAAAAACTTTTCACCGCGAGCCTTATTTGCATATCTACCGGCAGTCCTGAAATGTGGGCTCGCAATTGTGCTTCTGATCGGCTTT
>AP72_2010_repI_A001DRAFT_1000005_pt1 | contig 37778 bp, 30 predicted proteins | sample AmaPasrepliIA001_FD_9535 | JGI IMG/M metagenome (IMG submission 9535)
ACCGTGGCGTACCCGCCTTCATTGATGACGTTCTGGACCTGAAGACGCAGCTCCGGATTTGTTTGCAGCAACAAAATCAAAGGCAATGAAATCTTTCCTTCTATCAAATCTGCGCCCGCCGGCTTGCCCAGGACGTGCTCGCTGCTGGTGAAATCCAGCAGGTCGTCAATCAGTTGGAAAGCGATGCCGAGGTTCATCCCATAATCGCGCATCATTGTCTGCTGGTCCGGCGTCGCTCCGCCCAACAACGCGCCAATCTCGCAGCAGGCACTGAAGAGATAGGCCGTCTTGCGGGCAATTACATCGAAGTATTGCTCTTCTGAAACATCTGTGCGCCCCAGCAGGGTCAATTGCAGCAACTCACCCTCGGTCATTCGCCGCGTCACCGCGGTCAGAATATCGAGGATGGGGAGTGAACGTTCGGCCAGACTGGTTTCAAACGCCGACATGTAAAGCCAGTCACCCATTAAGACAGCGGTTTGATTACCAAATTCAGAATTGATTGATGGCCGATTGCGACGGGTCTCGGCTTTATCGATCACATCGTCATGGACCAGCGTGGCGGTATGGAGAAACTCCATCACAGTCGCCATTCGAATCGAACTTTCATTCGATCCATCGCCGCCAACGGCGTAATTCGCCAGGATGGTCAGCGCCGGCCGCACCCGTTTGCCGCCGGATCGGCGCAGGTAGTCACCGATATAGGCTATGACCTGAATGTTTGATCGCGCCTGGCGCTCAAATTCCTGCTCAACCAGAATCAACTCCGAGGCGATCGCGTCAAAGATTCGCTTCGCTTCGACCTGCGTCTCGTCAAAAACGGTGGATGTTTCGGCTGCGGGCATGGTATCGGGCATAGGCCTGTCTCGGCGAAACAGGCTGAAGTCCTAACTCGATCGATAGTTTGTAAACTGCATGTTGATGCCAAAGTCGCGGGCTTTTAGCGTAGCAATCACTTGCTGCAGGGTATCGCGGTCACGGCCTGAGACGCGAACCGTGTCGCCCTGAATCGAGGCCTGCACTTTCGCCTTCGAGTCCTTGATCAGCTTGACGATGTCCTTCGCCTTCTCCTGAGGAATGCCCTGCTGAATTTGCACACGTTGCCGGACCGTCCCGCCCGCGGCAGGTTCCACACTTCCGTAGCTAAGCGCCTTCAACGGCACCCCGCGACGCACAAGTTTCTGCTGCAGAATATCGTTCATATTGCGAAGTTTGGTCTCGTCTTCGGCGCTTAACAGGAGATCTTTCTCTTCCAAAGCGACGTTCGCATGACTGCCTTTGAAATCAAAACGTTGCCTGACTTCCTTTAAAGTCTGATTGATCGCGTTGCTGATCTCGTTCCGGTCAACCTGCGAGACAATATCAAAGGAATTCTGCTGGGCCATGTCTTTGATTTCGAATTACAGAATGAGAATACATCAAACTCTGAGCATGTGAAAGTGTTCTCTAGGTGGCACGGGCGTCCCGCCCGTGAATATGGATTAGTTTCGAAGTTCGGGTTACCGCCTTTAGTCAGAAGATTTGGAGAGCGCCGGCAGAGTTCCGATTTATCGGGATGCCGACGGCGCTTTGACTGGAGCGCAAGCGTCCTCGCTTGCTCTTTCCGTTCGCGCTGGCGCGCTCATTGCAAGCGAGGACGCTTGCGCTCCAGTCACCGCACCCCAAACAGTTTTGCAAAGTTTTCGCTGGTAATTCGGCCCAGTTCCGCCAGCTCTATGTCGTGCAATTCAGCCAGACACTTGGCCGTTTCGACCACCCGCGCCGGTTCATTTCGCTTTCCCCGAAACGGAACCGGGGTCAGGTAGGGACAATCAGTCTCGACTAACAACCTGTCAAGCGGCATTTGCCGCGCGATTTCGCGCAGGTCGCCGCCCCGCTTAAAAGTCAGATTGCCCGCGAACGATATGTAAAAGCCGAGGTCAATCGCGGCCCGCGCCATTGGCAAATCGCCGCCAAAACAATGCAGGACACCGGCACGATTGTAACCGGTCAATTCGTCGCGAATGATCTTTATGGTGTCGTGGTTCGCTTCGCGTGAATGGATAACGACTGGAAGCCGAAGTTCACGCGCAATTCGCAGTTGCCGTTGGAAGACCGTCCGTTGTAGGTCACGGGGCGAGTGATCGTAATGATAGTCGAGGCCTATTTCGCCCCAGGCAACTACCTTGCTATTTTGCGTCGCCAGGTTCATGAGGCGATGTTCCGCCGCCTCATCGAACAGTTTCGCATCGTGAGGGTGAACGCCAATCGCTGCATAGACTTGCTCATATTGCCGGGCTAAGGCAACTGCGAGTTCGAAGCTGCCGCTCTGTGGATCGCCGGTGCCCACGTTGAGCATCATTCCGACTCCGGCGTCGCCCGCGCGCCTAATTACTTCTTCGCGATCGGCATCGTATTCGGGGCCATCGATGTGACAGTGGGAATCTATCATTGACTCATTTGTTCATTGGTTCATTGACTCAATCGATCAATGAACTCAGTCTTCCGCCGTTCGGAACCTCAATTGATTAAGGCCATAAAGGGTTTTGAAGAGAAATGGGTGAACCGGTCAGTACTCGGTGATTTCGCGGCGTTTGAGCCCTTCAAGGCCCAGCGATCCATCTTTGGGATTGACCGTAATCTCACAGGCTTCCATGGTAATGGCGCCTATAATCGCGTCGAGATCATGGCCGTTAGCTCTTCCCAGCGAGTCAACCGGGATAATTTGGGTGTCAAAGTCGAGTCCTTCAATCTTGCCGTTTACCAGAGCCCGCTCAGTAATGCGGATCGTTTCACCGCCCCAGCGCGACCTCATAAGGCTTCGAGACGGGCACCAGACGGTTGGGCACATGTGAAACATACTTTCGCAGCACGTAACTATGAAATGCGCCGGTGTCGAACAGGGCCTTCAGCGGGTGTTCTTCGATCTCAATGGTCTTGATAATGCGGCTCATGTACCGCCGATCTTACCACCCGGTGTTCAGTCGATCCACGTAAAAGATTTTGCATGGCCGATCATTTCAAACGCGCGCCGTTCGGCACATCTTCTGTGAAAGTGGCGATTACGGGCTTCCCTTCATCGCCTACTGACGCTGCCAGTAACATGCCCTGTGATTCATACCCACGTAACTTGCGTGGCTTCAAGTTGGCAACCACCACAATCTTGCGCCCGATCAGCTTATCAGGGTCGTAGTATTGAGCGATCCCCGCGAGTATTTGGCGCGGCTTCTCTTCCCCAATATCCACCGTCATCAACAGCAACTTGTCAGCCTTGGGTATCCGTTCGGCAGTCTTTACTTCGCCAACTCGTAAATCAATTTTGGCAAAGTCTGTTATCTCGATGTATGTCGCCACGCCCGGCACAGCTTCAGCTTCGGTCGTATGTTGGCCCGAGCCCTGAACCTGAGCCGAGCTGTTCACGGCTGGCGTCTGATCTCCGATCTCTGACTTCTGTTCTTTGATTTCTTCCATCGTTTTTATCTTATCGAGTCGCGGGAACAGCGGCATAACTTCACGAATCTGATGCCCTGACTTGATTTCTCCCCAACGTAATTGGCGCGGATCAATTTTGCCCACGTCTTCATTCATGCCGAGCTGCTTACAGATTTCATTGGCCGAGGTTGGCATCACCGGATAGAGCATGACTGCCAACCAGCGCAGCGTCTCGGCCGCGCGATACAACACCGCATTCAACGTCTGGCGCTGGCCGGGGTCCTTGGCCAGGTCCCAGGGCTTTGCATCCGAGATCATTTTGTCTACGCGGGCCACCACGGCCCAGGCTTCCTCCAGCGCACGACTAAACGCGAGCTCCTCAAATTGACGGACAAACTCATTGCGCGCGTGCGAGACGAAATCTGAAATCGCCACTTCATCTTCCACTCCGGCGCGTTTCGCGGCCAGACGGCTTTGGTCGTCAATTGAACCTGCAGGAATCTTGCCTTCGCAATACCGGTGAATCATGGTGAGCGTGCGGCTCGAGAGATTTCCCAGGCCACTAGCGAGATCACTGTTGGTGCGATCAATCAGGTTCTCGTATCCAAAGCGGCCGTCCTGGCCAAAGACCATTTCGCGCAGACAAAAGTAACGAATCGCATCAATGCGAAAGAACTTATTCAGCACGTCCAGTTCGATCGTATTTCCGAGCGTCTTTGACATCTTTCGTCCGGTCGGATCCACCCACATGCCATGCGCTACCACCGCGCGCGGTTGGGGCACGCCGGCGGCCAACAGAAACGCCGGCCAGTACACCGCATGAAAACGCAGAATGTCCTTGCCGACCAGATGAAGCGCCGGCCAGAACTTCTCAAACCCTATCTTTTGCTCTTGTTGCTGATTCCCGAAACCGATCGCGGTGATGTAGTTGGTTAAGGCTTCAAACCAGACGTACATCGTGTGGTTGGGATCATCAGGTACCGGAACGCCCCAACTGACCGATGATCGGAGCCGGCTGACGGAAAGATCCTGCAATCCGCCGGCGACGAAACTCCTGACCTCATTACGGCGCGCGTCTGGCCGGACAAAATCAGGCCGTGATTCATAAAGTTCCAGCAGAGCTTCATCGTAATCCGAAAGTCGAAAGAAATAACTCTCCTCCGAGACCAGGTCGAGCTTCGTTTCATGAATCAGACAGGTCGGCGGTTCACCGGAGTTCTCGGGTTTCGCGTATTCGTCTTCCGTTTTGTACTCGGCGCAAGCCGCGCAGAACCAGCCTTCATAATGGCTCTTGTAGAGCGCCTCGCGACCCTTCGGAGTGCGGGCTTTGGCGATGCGGCGCCACAACTCACTGACACCCTCGTAATGGAAAGGCTCAGTGGTGCGCATGAAGATGTCATAGCCACCGTGCGCGGTATCGAGCGCAAAAGCGTCCGTCATCTTCTTGAAATAGCTGACGACGTAATCGGCCTGCTCTTTTGGTGTGCGCTGATTCTTTTGCGCGGCGCGCTCAATATTGATCCCGTGCTCGTCGGTGCCGGTCAGAAAGAAGGTCTCAATTCCCTGCTGCCGTTTCGATCGGGCAATCGCATCGGCCACCACCATGGTGTAGAGATGGCCCAGGTGCGGCAGGCTGTTGGCGTAATAGATAGGTGTGGTGACGTAGAAAGTTTTCATCAGATCCTGGCAATCGCGAATTTCCTTCGTGTGCGTTCGTGGTTTCAATTCTCGTCGCTATGGTGTCCTGGAAATTGAACCACGAACTGTCACGAAGCGAGGACTTTATTCGGGTGCCTTCGTGGTTTCAATTCCTGCCGATATGATTGTGTATTGCTACCTTCGACCTGCTTTAGCGAACTCATCATTCGGATTGAACTTCGGCATCATGAAAGCATCGCCCACGCGGCGGCCAATCTCCAACGCAAAATCAGCTTCCTGAATCATGCCTTGAAAGTTCCAATCGGCGTGGAACTCATCTGAGGGTTGATGATAATGCGCTTCGTTGTATTCCCTGAATTTCTGCTCGCCCCACTGCTTGGTGTGACCGATATAATCGCTTCCCTCTTTCAGACTAATCGAAGGCACGCCAACCTTCGCGAAGGGAAAATGATCCGAGCGGTAAAATGAACCCTGCTCCGGCCGAGGGTCCGGCGAAATGCGCAAGCTGCGCTCTCGCGCGATGTCCGCCACGATATTCTTCAAAGTCGAGCGCTCCGCGCCGAGCGGCACAAAATCGCGCGTCGGCCCCAGGATATTCATGGAATCAAGATTAATATCTGCCGCCGTTTTGTTCAGCGGCACGAGCGGATGAAGTGAATACCATTCAGACCCAATCAGCCCCTGCTCTTCACCAGTCGTGATCAAGAACAAAAATGACCGGCGCGGTTTTTGAGACGGCGGCAATTGCGACAAGACTCTGGCGATCTCCAGCACCGAAGCAACGCCGGTCGCATTGTCCAGCGCGCCGTTATAAATCGTGTCGCCGTTCTTGTCGGGCGCTCCGATGCCGAAGTGGTCCCAATGCGCCGAATAAACCACGTATTCATCGCGCAGTTTGGGATCGCGACCCGGCAGAATGGCGACCACGTTAGGCGCCTCGACTCGTTTTACCTCACTGTTCAAATCAATCGACGCCGTCAGATTTAGATTAACCGGCCGAAATTCTCGCGTTGCCGCTTGCCGCCGCAATTCGTCCAGGTTCTGGCCCGCCATTTTCATCAGGCGATGGGCCGCTTCGTCCGTCATCCAGGCGCGAACCTGCAGAAAGGGCGTCTTATCCGAAGCTGTGCGCGCAATATCAAAACGCCAGGATCCGTTCGAAGTCCGCACGACGCTCCATGGATAGCCGGCCGATTCGCTGGTGTGTAAAAGGATTGCGCCCAGCGCTCCCCGCCGCGCCGCCTCTTCGTATTTGTAAGTCCAACGTCCGTAGTACGTAAGTGTGCGGCCACCAAAAAGGTTGGGCTCTTCTTTAGTCGCCGGAGGATCGTTTACCAACATCACGAGAATTTTGCCGCGATAATCCTCGGCCGGCGCTTTGTAGTCGTTCCACTTTTGTTCCGGCGCGTCAATCCCGTAACCAACGAACACCAGCGGCGCACTCACCTTGACCTGCGCAGTCTGGGCTCCAGTGAAGGCGACAAAATCGTCAGCGAATTTGAAGATCCCCTGCTGCTGAGCGCCGGTGACGCGCAACTCGGTCCTGGGATCGGCCTTCACGCCGACTAGTGATACGGGCTGCCAGAAGCTGCCATTTGGACCAGCGCCTTTCAAACCAAGCGCTTCGAACTGTTCAGCGCAATACAAAGCCGCCAGCTCACCGCCGCGCGCGCCGGTGCCGCGGCCTTCGAGCCGATCGTCAGAAAGAAACTTAATGTGGGCGCGAAGAGCGTTCTCGCTTATCAGACCACTGGTGACGGTTTGCCCCAGCGTCGTAACCGCGCAAAGGCAAACGAAAATCAGGACCGGGAAGAATTTCTCGCGGTTCCATTGGCGACATCTATCCATCAAATCTCTCCATCATTTATGGTTTCCGGTGATCAAGGCCATCGCCTCGGCGCGGGTGCGCGAATCCTTGCGGAAGCCGCCCAGCACCGCAGAGGTCACGGTCATCGCTCCCGGTTTCTTCACCCCGCGCAAAGTCATGCAGGTGTGCTCGGCTTCAATCACGACCATCACCCCGAGCGGCTGTAACTTTTCGAAAAGGGTGTTCGCAATCTCAGACGTCAACCGTTCCTGCAACTGCAGCCGGCGGGCAAAGGCCTCGGCCAAGCGGGCCAGCTTCGAGACGCCGAGGATTCTTCCGTTCTTCGGAATGTAAGCGATATGACACTTGCCGACGAAAGGCGCCAGGTGATGTTCGCAGAGGGACGCAATGGCGATGTCCTTTACGATTACCATTTCGTCGTGCTTGTTGCCTGATAGCGGCACAATATGCTCAGCGGCGTTTTCACGCATGCCGGCAGTCAGTTCGGCGTACATCTCCGCGACGCGTTTGGGCGTATCGACCAGCCCCTCCCGATTAGGATCTTCGCCGATGCCTTCAAGGATCTGCCGCACGCCGTCAGCGATCCGATTCAGATCTACCGCGGGAACTCGCGGGCTTTTCTTCGGCTTGCGGTTCGTAACTCTTGAGTTCATCGTCGATTTTTAAGATTGTCTGCGTTAGGGTGATTTCGTAGATCGTCTTCAGGTAGAAAACAGCGAGCACGATCCACTAAATCACACGAAACAACACGAAAATACGCGACCGAAAAATACGCATCAATATAAGTTGAGGTAAGCCTGACGCACGGCTTCCTGAACTTCGCGCAGCGGGACGTTGGCGGCTGCCGCCGCGGCGCGGCACTGCTCGAACTCGGGCATTACATTGACGTGACCATTATGACCGCGCGCAACTTTAACATCGATTGAGCCGAATTGCGTCTCGACCCTGACGGTCTCGCGCGCCAGTGCCCGGCGGTGAACTTCATAACTGCGCACACCCAGCGTTGTAGTTTCCGCAAACAATAGCCCCAGGAATTTCTCGCGGTCGCCGGGCCGGCAAAGAATCGAAATTACGGTCCCGGGACGATTCTTTTTCATCTGGGTTTGTGTGAGGTAGCAGTCAAGCGCTCCCATCTCAAACGCGCGCTCCGTTACATAGCCAAAAATCTGAGGAGACATATCATCGATGTTGGTTTCGATCATCAGCAAAGTTTCGTCAACCGCAGCCGGTCCGATTTCCCCTAAGAGCACGCGCAGCACGTTCGGAAAGCCTTTCGGATTTCGCGTGCCCGCGCCGTATCCGGTCGATTCGATCCTCATCGGCGGTACGTTTTCAAAACGGTCGCACACAGACGTGATGATCGCGGCGCCGGTCGGCGTTACGAATTCACCCTCGATGTCACCGGCGTAGACGGGTTTTCCTTTCAGCAACTCAGCCACCGCCGGCGGTGGAATCGGAAAGCGGCCGTGCGCCATCTCAGTCATGCCAAACCCAACCCGCAACGGCGATGAGATGAAGTCGTCAACGCCAAGTAAATCAAAACAAATAGCCGCGCCACAGACGTCGATGATCGCATCGATGGCTCCGACCTCATGAAAATGAATCTTCTCAACCGGTTGATTGTGCACTCGTGCTTCCGCTTCACCGAGCCGTGAAAAGATTGTGGCGGCGCGTTCCTTGACGCTCTGCTTGAGCCCCGATTGATAAATAATCTTGTGAATGTCACTCAAATGGCGATGCGCGTGCTCATGGGCAGTCTGCACCCGTGCGTAGGTCGAGCTGATCCCCGATCGATCAACCTGTTCGAAATCAATTTTCCATCCCTTGACGCCGAGCAACTGCAAGTGATCCACGAGCGTGCGCTGCTCGACACCGGCACTGACCAGCGCGCCCAGCATCATGTCGCCGCTACAACCTGCGAAACAATCGAAGTAAATAGTTCTCATCACGGTGTCAGAAGCCCGAGCGTAAGGGAGGCCAAGTCGCAACTCCAAACATTGCAAATAGATTTGGCGACAGGTTCACGCGGATGGACGCGGATTATAATAACTATTTATCGATCTTATCTGCGCACATCCGCGCCCCTCTTGAGCCGTTGCGGTTACGCTGACAGCCACGGCAAGATCTCGCCCGCTTTTCCCGTCAGCACTTCGTCGCATAAAACCGAGAGTTGCGTCCTTTCAGGATTAACTTCGACGACATAGGCACCCGCTGCGCGGGCAATTTCCGGAATGGAGGCCGCCGGGTAAACCACCGCCGAAGTCCCGACCACGAAACAAAGTTCACAATGTTGTGCCTCAGCGGCCGCGCGTTCGAACGCACCCGCAGGTAACATCTCGCCGAACAAAACCACGTCCGGGCGCAGGTGACCGCCACATTCCATACAAGCCGGTATGTCGTCGTCGATTTTCAAATCGCGCAAATCATGACGAGCGCCGCAATCGAAACAGCGGCCACGCCACACATTGCCGTGAAGTTCAATCACGTGCTGCGACCCGGCGACCTGATGCAGCCCATCGATGTTCTGCGTCACCAGAGTAAAGTGCCGGAATCGATCCTGCCACTGTGCAATCGCCTCATGGGCGGCGTTTGGTTTCAGCGATGCGAGCACGCCGCGCCGGTAATTGAACCATTCCCAAACCGCCGTCAGATCGCGCTCCAGCATCTGCGCAGACGACATGACTTCAAACGGAATGCCCTTCCACACCATGCTGTTACCTCCACCGCGAAAGGTCGGCACGCCCGACTCAGCCGATACGCCGGCCCCAGTCAGCACGAGCACATTCGAAACGGAGGTGAACAACTCGCGCAGCCTGTCGGAAACCATGATTGGTTGGGTCTGGACCATCAAAAGAGCGATGGTAACAAAGCTCGCAAACGACTCGCAATTTGGTGTGGCACGCGCATCTTGCGCGTGCTACACGGGCCTGACGCCCGTGCCACTTAAAAAAGGAACGATGCTCAGTTTCGCGAATCGCGACTGATTCAATACAATGCACCTATCCCTCCCAGGGGAGATTGGCGTCAGAAGCCCGAGCGTGTGCGAGGGCCTGTAGCGAGAGATGCCCTCCCTGACGGTCGGGCTTCTGACACGTGAATCTAATCCAATTTCAAAATACTATCCGCGAAATAATTCGCGACGCAGCTCGCGAGCTGTTTGACATTAGCCTCGAACAAATTGCCATGGAAGTGCCGCCGCGCACCGAAATGGGTGACCTCGCTTTCCCGATTGCTTTTGATCTGACAAAACAATTGAAGCAACGGACCGGTGAAAAGCGCTCGCCGCGGTCTATCGCCGAGGCGCTCAAACCAAAATTAGAGTTAGTTTCATCAGTTAAGCGAGTGGACGTCGCCGGAGCCGGATATCTGAACATCTTTTTCGATCGCGCCGCCTTATTGAGCAAGCTGACCGGCCCTGCGGCCGATTCCGAGGCGACTCAGGATCGCAAGTTGACGGTCGAGCACACCAGTGTCAATCCGAACAAAGCCGCCCATATTGGACACGTTCGGAATTCAGTAATCGGCGACACCTTTGTGAGAATCCTGCAGGCGGCCGGCAATCAGGTCGAGGTGCAGAATTATATTGACAATACCGGCGTGCAGGTCGCGGACGTGGTGGTCGGCTTTATCCACCTTGAGAAGATGGACCTCGAGGCGATCAAGGCTTTGGACGCTTCCCTTCCCGAGGAGCAGGGTTTCGACTATTACTGCTGGGACTTATACACGCGAGTCGGTCTTTACTATCGCGACGGCAGCCCGGACGGCGAACAGGATTCTGAAAAGCTGAAATTGCGCGCCGAAATCCTGCATGCCATCGAGGCCGGCAATAACCCAACGGCCGACCTCGCTGACTATGTCGCGACCCGAAACGTCGAACAAATTCTCGACACGATGAAGCGACTGGGAATTCGGTATGACTTACTCGCGCGCGAGTCAGAGATTCTTCATCTCCATTTTTGGGAGCGCGCGTTCCAATTGATGAAAGAACGCGGCGTCATTCATTTCGAGAATGAGGGCCGTAATCGCGGGTGCTGGGTGATGCCCTTCGAATCGCACACCGGAACGGACGAGCATGAGTCAGACAAGATTATCGTGCGCTCGAACGGCACGGTTACTTACACCGGAAAAGACATCGCCTACCAACTCTGGAAATTGGGCCAACTCGGTCTGGATTTCCACTACCAGCCATTTCGGTCCGATCCGGATGGTCACACTACCTGGGTCACTACAACTAAGGGTAACTCGGAGGTTCAGCCCGAAGTCCCGCGACCAAATTTTGGCGGGGGCGCAATCGTCTATAACGTGATCGATTCGCGTCAATCCTATCCCCAGGAGATTGTGCGCAAAGGTGTGGCCGCCATCGTTCCTGAGTTTGGCGAACAGGCCAGCGTCCACCTTTCCTACGAGATGGTGGCGCTCTCGCCGGCTGCCAGCGACGAACTGGGAATCGAACTCTCCGACGAAGATCGCAAACGCCCCTTCATCGAGATGAGTGGCCGCAAAGGTCTGGGGGTCAAGGCGGACGATCTCATCGATCGGCTGGAAGCGGATGCCCTGGCCGAAGTAAAAACGCGCCACCCCGACCTCGGGGAGATGGATCAACGTGCAACTGCGCATGATATTGCAGTTGGAGCACTTAGATATTTTCTTTTGAAATTCACGCGCAACTCGGTGATCGCCTTCGATTTTAAAGAGGCTTTATCATTTGAGGGTGAGACGGGGCCGTACTGCCAGTACGCGGCGGTGCGTGCCAATTCGATTTTTAGGAAGCTGCAAGCGCACGGCGGTGAGGCCCCCAATAAGGTCTGTATAGGGAACGCTAGCGACCGGGTAAACCAAGTCTTTGAGGGCGATGCAGGCGACGAGATCTGGTCACTCTTGATGTTGGCGGCGCGCTTTTCCGAAGCAAATGCCCAGGCGGCCTCCAGCGCTGAGCCGGCGGTGCTGGCCAAATACACGTTCAACCTGGCGAAGGCCTTTAATCTTTTTTATCACCGTCATCGAATCATCGCTGAAGAAGACGAGGTAAAGCGCGCAGTGCTGATTGCAGTTGCCGATTATACGCGGCGTCAATTAACGGCGGCTCTGGTAACGTTGGGGATAAACGTGCCTGAGCGAATGTGACGCTTGGTACGCACGCGTCCCGCGTGCTTCAGTCGCGCCAGAGGCGGCGTGCGGCGGATCGTCCATTTACTAATCCCGGTTTACGATTTACCATTTACGGCAATGTTAATCGTCATGAAAGCCGACGCCACCGAAGCGGAAGTTGCTCACGTGTGTGACGTCATTACTGAACTCGGATTCAAGGCGCACGCTATGCCGGGCGCTACGCGGACCGCAATTGGCGTCACCGGCAACCAAGGCGCCGTCGACCCCACCCGCTTCGAGAATCTCCCCGGAGTCGCTGAGGCAATCCGTGTCAGCAAGCCTTACAAGTTGATTACTCTCGACCTGCGGCCGGAAAAAACCGTGGTGCGCGTCGGCGATGCAACGATTGGTGGAGACGAGTTGGCGATTATTGCCGGGCCTTGCGCAATCGAAAGCCGGGCGCAAGCCTTTGCCGTGGCCGAAGCTGTGCGTCGCAGCGGCGCCCGCTTCTTTCGTGGTGGGGCTTTCAAGCCGCGCACTTCGCCATATGCGTTTCAGGGTCTGGGCGAAGAAGGCTTAAAGATTCTGGCAGAAGTTCGCGACGCTTATGGTCTTAAGATCGTAACCGAAGCTCTCGACGAAAGCGGTGTCGAGCTCGTAGAGAAATACGGCGACATGATTCAGATTGGCGCCCGCAACATGCAGAATTTTTCTCTGCTGCGCCGCGCCGGTAAATCGAAACTCCCAGTATTGCTAAAGCGAGGTCTCTCCGCCACCCTGGACGAGTGGCTGCTGGCGGCCGAATATGTCATGTCCGAAGGCAACTACAACGTCGTGCTGTGCGAGCGCGGCGTGCGCACCTTTGCGCAGCACACAAGGAATACGCTTGATCTCGCATCGATTCCCGCCGTCCGGCGGATCTCGCATCTGCCAGTGGTCGTCGATCCTTCACACGGTACCGGCAAGAACTACATGGTGATCCCACTGGCGTGCGCCGGCGTAGCCGTGGGGGCGGATGGACTGATCGTCGAAGTTCACGATCAACCCGACAAGGCTTTATCGGACGGCGCGCAAGCCCTTACGCTCGAGCAGTACGATCAGCTTATTCAGGAAGTCCGGCCGATTCATGAGGTCGTAGCGCCGCAACCTGTCGCCTGAGCCCTCATTTGTTCCAGCTGGCCCGTGTTAGTACCCCGAGCCCCAGCGAGGGGATCGAAGCTTAACGTGTAATGATGGTTGAGCTATGATCCCCTGGCTGGCGCTCGGGGTACTAACACGGGCCAGGTGTGAATGGGGAAATATCTCCGTTCACATCCGAAGGCATTTCATACTTCGCCTTGCATGATCTGCGGAAGCTTGGCCGTGAATACAGACCGTGGCAGGACGCGATCAAAACCAGCTTCTATCGCCCGCCTCTGAAGTTCTCTATCAACGTGTGAGAAAAAACCGATCAACGGAACCGATCGCAAGCTGTCCTCAGCTTTAACCCTCGCGCTCAAGGTAACCGGATCGATGCGCGTCGCGTTCAGGTCACAGATGATCAATCCTGGTGGCTCAGATTTCGCCGCTTCAATCAACGCCTCCAGCGCCCGGGGAAAACTAACTGAGACGCCCAGCGCTTCAGCCGTGCCGAGAATCTTCGACGCGAAAAACAGATCATCAACAATGGCGATTATTTTTGCAGGCATGTTTTGATTGTGTCAGAAGCCCGACGGTTAGGGAGGGCCACCATCGTAGGGGAGCCCTCCCTGACGGTCGGGCTTCTGAAACCATTGCTTTGCAAACCAACTCGATTTCAAGTAATCATCAGCGCGCTAATGGGTGTTACACAAACCGACCGGAACCATCGCATTGAAATCGGCAATCAGGAACATTTGCCGACCCGAACGAATCTCTCGAGAATAATCGTTGCTTCCTACAATATTCGTTATGCCGTCGGTGCGCACCTCATTTCATCGGGCGTGATCAGAAAGCTGGGTTACAACTTTCCGCAGCCGCGGCCCGCAGCAGTCGCGCAAAACATTCGCGCGGCAGCCAGGGCCTTTTCTGATAATGCCTTGTTGCCGGCGCCTGACATTCTAGCATTGCAGGAAGCTGACAAAGGGACTGCCCGCGCCGGAGGTCAGCACGTGGCGGCGCAACTCGCGAATGAACTGGGTCTACCTTATGTGCACGTGGGAGCGGGATTGCCGCGCGGCGTCAAACCAAGGCAGCGGGAGTGGTGGCTCAATTTCGAAGAACAGATTGGTGTCGATGAAGAAAGTGACACCGGCGTGGCGCTGCTAAGCCGCGTGCCCCTCGGTGAGATTACCCGGATAGATCTCCCCTGGCATGACTGCGCGTGGCGCCCTCGATTGGCGATGGCCGCCACCATTGAATGCGGCGCGGCAAGGGTGCGAATATTTAATGCGCACATCGATCCGCACGGACCGATGGATAATCAGCACCAACAAACGAACGCCGTATTGCAGGCGGCGGAACAACATGACGGCCCAGTCATAGTGCTCGGTGATTTCAACACTCTGTCCGGCCAGAAAGCAAACGAAATCAGAAAGCTGATGGAGTCAAATGGTTTCGCGACGCCCTTCCCCATCAGCATCGCGACCTGGCGGGGAGCAGGTTTGCGCTTTCACGCCGACTGGATTTTCGTGCGCGGTCTGCGGATAGACCGCTGGGGTGTAGCGCGGCCGCTGAACGTTTCAGATCACTGGCCGGTGTGGGCTGAGATCTTATCGCCGATTGCCAGATTCCCGCTTTCAGATTGTGTCAATCATCCGGCGACATGAGGTCAGTACCGGGAGCAGTAGCGACCGGGTAATTCTCCGTGGTTCTAATCGCGACCAGATGCAGACCCGGTCGCTATCGCTCCGGGTACTGACCTCATGTGTGATTTCGTGGATCGGCCTGTCAAACGCCGAAGACAACTTAAGACGCTAATGCGAGAGCCGTGGGCAATCTGAGTTAATCGTCAATTGGCAATCGGAAATCAAGAATGATAAAGATCACCAGCCGAGATAATTCCCTGCTTCGCCGCGCCCGTGCCGTGCGGGATGGAAAAATTGCCGATTCGATCTTTATCGAAGGTCTACGCCTGGCCGAAGAGGCCGCCGCATCCGGATTGGCAATCGAAGCTGTCATCTATTCTGAAGAGCTGGCGCAGAAGCAGCGTGCCGAAAAACTGATTCATGATCTTGCTAAGGACTCAGTGAAGCCGGTGTCTGTCAGTGAGAAACTACTCCAATCGATCTCATACACGAAAACACCCCAGGGGATCGTCGTACTTGCCGCCCGTCCCGCACTGGCCCAAAACCTGTTCGCTGATCGGCAACCTGAGACGCCTTTGCTGATAATTCTTCATCGTATTAATAACCCGGTAAACCTGGGGGCGATTGTGCGGACAGCGGAAGCAGCCGGCGCCACCGGTGTAATCACGACGGCCGGAACTGCGGATCCTTTTTCACCGAAGTCTCTACGGGGCTCGATGGGATCGGCTTTTCGGCTTCCGATTTGGATGGGCCTCGATTACCGGCAGGCCATCGATTGGTGTCATCAAATGCGCGTGCAGACCGTAGGGGCGGACGTTCATTCGCACGAAAACTATAACGAAATTGAATGGCGAGCAGCGACTGCGATTATCATGGGTGCAGAGTCGGATGGATTATCCGCCGAAGAGATTGCGATGGCGGATAAGTCCGTAAGAATTCCGATGAAAGGCTCAACCGAGAGCCTGAATGTAGCGGTGGCGGCGGGAATCCTCTTGTACGAGGCGGCTCGATACCGGGCAGCGTAAGAAGGCAACCAAAGTCGAGGCCGAAGAATCAAGTTGTAACGAATTAAAAGCTATACGAATTCTAGATTCGTTCTTATTCGTCCTCGTGGTGGCTTTTGAGTCCTTCCCCACCTGACTGCCGCGCTGAATAAAGACAGGTCCCTCGGTACGAATATCTCGGCAATTCGGTTAGAATAATTGTGACCTTGACTATCCAGCACCCAAGGCCCCTGAACCTGACGAAAACTTAACTCGTATTCTGATCCATGGCTGACGAGCAGAACCAGACCCCAAAACCAAAGCGCGACACGATTCTTCCTGAACGATTGATGCGTCGCGTGCTCGAGGGTGTCGGTGAAGTAGTTGATCGCAAACTCGGACGCACGGCTGAACCCGGCACCGGGCTTACCAGCGATCAGCTCATTCTGCGCATGAATCACCTGATCGATTCCAAAGTCCGTGACGAGAAGGGCAAGGGACGCCTTGCTCCCCACCATCTTAAGCTCAAGATCGAATGGGGTACGCATTCGGAGACGCCTGCGGAAGTCTTGAAGCGGCTTGAGCGGGAAGTCCTCGCTGCCGCCATCGATCACATCAATGACAATCGATATCGCACGCTGGGTCCGGTCAAAATCGAGAGTGACATCGATATCTTCACCAAAGGCATGTCAATTGACGCGACCTTTGGTGATTTTGAGGAAGAGTTTCAGCGACAGGATCTCGAACGCAAGATCGGCAAACCAATTAAAGCGCCGCACCTGGAAAAGGCCGAGATTCCCTTAATCGCGAGGGTCATTCTGCCCGAAGGCGCCAGGGAAGTTGAGCTGCCTTTCGTGGCCGGTGGAAAGCGCATGAACGTCGGACGCGGGACCGATAACGATCTCTACTTGAATCATCCCAGCGTGTCGAAGGTCCACGCCGCCCTAAAAATGGACATTCAGCACAATCTCGTCGTCGCCGATACCGGCTCGACCAATGGCACGCATATCAATGGCGTGCGTATCCCCTACGGTGAGGCTCGCCCAATTGAGGAAGGTGATGTCGTTGCGTTTGGCGACGTCGAGGTTCGCCTTCGCAAGAAGAATCCATGACATCGCTCGCCCTGTTTTTCTTTCAAAGCCCAACTCCATTGCAACCCGCCACTCCTCCGGAGAAGCTGCCGGCCTGGCTGACCATGATTTACGTATCGGCAATGGGGCTGGTTGCTTTGCTGTTGCTGCTCTCGCTGGCGCGCTCATGGTTTTCACGCCCGCCGTCGGCGCCCACTGCTCCATCCAGTCTGCCAAAGGACATCAGGAAACGGCTCGGCGCAACGACTACTAACCGCGGATTGCGTGCGTGGCGTTGGCTGTTTGCGCTGGCAGCGATCTTCATTTTCGGTTTTCACGTCTACTGGGCGCGCTACGCGGCGGATCGTAATCCCAAGTTTCAGGAACTCAACTACAAGGATCTGCGCAACCGGCGCTTGTCTGAATCGACTCTGCGGGGATGGATTTACGACCGCAAAGGACGGCCGCTGGCCCTTTACCGCAAAAATAGTGAGGGCGAAATCGATCGCGAATATCCGATGGACTCGGCACTGGCCCATATTTTCGGGACCGATCGTGGAGAGCCGGGTCTGGAGCGCGCCTTGTTCGGCGCCGAAAGCGGCGTCGTGCCTGAGGTCTGGCAAATCCTTAAGGGACAGACGGTCGAGCAGAGGCTCAATAAGGATTACACGCTCACGATCGATCAGGACCTGCAACAAGCCGTCGTCGATCAACTCAAAGGAAATCACGGCGCGGTGGTGATGTTCAATCCGCAGACAGGTGAAGTGCTGGCGATGTATAGCAATCCGTCGTACAGCCTCAAAGAAGTGCAGGACGACGAGGCGGCGTGGCTAAAACTCAACAATGATCGCAAGGAACGCCCGTTGCTCAATCGCGCGTTGAACGAGTACTACGTGCCCGGCTCTACGTTTAAGACCTTGATGATGTACACCGCCTTCCGCAACAACATGCAGAACACGCGCTTTACAACCAGTGGTGGGTTCTCGCCGCCCGGTTGCGGTCGCACGATTACGGATGACAACGGCGGCTGTGAGGCTTGCGGGAATATCGGCATCGACACTGCTTATCAAAAATCGAGCAATATCTTCTTTTCCTATCTGGCGACACAAATGGGTGGTCAAAAAATTCAGGATACGGCGAAGCTGGTCGGCCTCGGCGCCTACGACAGTGTCAGCGGCCAGGGGCAGGGGCGGCGCGAGCCGGAGATCTGGAATGCCAGCACTAAAGCTATTCAAAACGCCATCGCGCCGACTGAGTCATGGCTAAAAGCCGGACCCCATTCGACGCGCTGTGAATTAATGTACGAGGGCTACGGCCAGGGATATGCTTCGCAGATGACGCCTTTTCAGATGGCCATGCTGATCTCAGTGGCGGCGAATCTCGAAGGACGGTTGATGAAACCCAAGATCGAGGCAGACCGCGCGCCGGAGATGTTCGCTCAGGTGTTGACCCGCGATCAGGCCGCGCAGATTCGCGGAATTATGAATATGGTGACCGAAGGCGGCACTGCTAATGCCGCGATGGCGCCGGTAAAGGCCGCGGGAATTCGCAGCGGCGGCAAAACCGGGACCGCGCAGAAAGCCGTGCCCATTATCGATCCCAAAACGGGCGAGCCGATGAAAAAGACGGTCATAGAAAAAGACTTCAAAGGCAAGATCATCGGACAGCACGAAGAGATAGTTTTTGCGGATAAACTGCGCAGCGATGCCTGGTATCTCAGTTTTGCGCCGCTTGATAAACCGGTGATTGCGATGGCCGTACTGCTCGAGGGGCCGGGTCCGGGCATCAGCTTTTACGGCGGCAAGAATGCGGCGCCGATTGCGGCACAGCTTATTTTGAAAGCGAAGGACCTTGGTTATTTCGGCGGCGGGGCTAATCAAGGAAATCAACAGCCAGCGCAACAACCGAGACGGAGAAGGAACCGATGATCGGAGTATCTTCAAGATTATCTGTTCCTTCTTATTCACACCCGGCTTCAGCCAGGTGGCTGCGTAGACACGAGAGTTGGGGAAACCGTTTAAACGGTTTCCAAATGAGTATGCGGTTCGCAACACCTGGCTAAAGGAGTGTGTCGGAAAAAATGACAACCACACCCTGTTTAGTACCCCGAGCGCCAGCGAGGGGATCAATTGCTCGTGCTGCTCAGTGAACGCATCACTGTAGGACCCCTCGCTGGCGCTCGGGGTACTTAGACGGTCGTGGTTGTCTATCTCCCGACGGACTGCTCTACTAGCGGTCATGTTGTCGCCCAGCCGCAGGGTTCCCTGAACACGACCTCAGTTCGCTTGTCGAGCGGAATCGTGAACTGTACGTCATTCCAGCTTTGGTTGTCAGTCTTCGGGACTTGTGACTGCACGCGGATCGGAAACCCAGCGCACATTACAGCTGTGGTGATGGAAACAAGAAGTTGTGATCGGTTCATCTTGGCCGCGCCAACGTGTAATTGGGGAGCACGCTAAATGAGGTGAGTCCGATGGCCACCCGATCACCGTTTTTGAATCGCAACGCGTTTGCTTCCGGTTTTGGCCGCGTGACCATAATCGGGACTCCGGTCATTTTTTCAGGGGTGTTGATGGTGACTTGATAAAGAGAGTCCGTGTCGCCTTTTCGATGGGTGAGATCCAGCCGCACGGTCAATCGCTCGTATGCGCCTACGAAATTAACTTCTTCGATTACGCCGTTGGTCAGCCGGCGGCAACCTTCCGGGAGATTTGCGTCCTGACTAATGCGGACGTCTTCCGGACGAAAGACGAGTTTCACTGATTGACCATCGCGAAATCTGCGGGTTTCCTTGTCCGCCGGAAGCCTTGCGGTTCCGATTTCGACCGAACCGCCAGTTGCCACGCCCAGCAGAAGATTAGCTGCTCCCAGGAATGTCGCCACGTATTCAGTCGCCGGATGATTGTAGACCTCATCAGGCGTGCCGACCTGCTCCAGGTGACCATCGTTTAATACGGCGATACGATCGCCCAGCTCCAGGGCCTCTTCCTGATCGTGGGTGATAAAGATTGACGGCNCTCTCACCTGACGCAACAGTGTCCGAATTTCGCGTCGCAGGTGGACGCGCGTCTGCGCGTCAAGTGCGCCAAAAGGTTCGTCGAACAACAGCACCTGCGGCTTGTACGCAAGAGTGCGCGCGATCGCGACCCGTTGCTGCTGGCCGCCGGAGAGCTGCCAGGGATATTTCTTGCGATGCTGTTCCAGTTGGACCAGCTTGATTAGCCGATCGACCGTCTCTCGCTTCTCCTTGCGCGGCCGGTGACGAATCTTTAACCCATAGGCGATATTCTTCTCGACGGTCATGCGCGGGAACAGGGCATATGCCTGAAAGATGACGCCTACGCCGCGCTCGCGTGCCGGCAGGTCCGTGACGTCTTTGCCGTGGAGAATGACCCGTCCACTGTCAGGCTGTTCCAGGCCGGCAATGATCCGCAGGATAGTCGTCTTACCGCTACCGGAGGCGCCCAGCAGCACAAGGGATTCGCCTTCGGCCACGTCGAAACTGATATCCTCCAGGACGCGCGATTTCCGGAAGCGCTTGCTTATGCCGCGCACACTGGCGGCAACGCCTGAGGAACGATCAGGCGCCCAGGAGACGTGTAGATCTCGGTCCATTGCAAGTGCCATTCGGGCGCTCATGCTTCCTGCGCGAACTCCAGCCAGTCGCGCGCGAAAAACAGCACGCTGAAAATTATGAAAGACAACAAAGCGAGGACAATAGCAATGGCATTGGCCGCTTCGATTTGCCCTTCGTTGAACTTGGCGAAAATGTAAAGCGGCGCGGTCTGCGTCCGCCCGGCAAGATTACCCGACACGAGGATGGTCGATCCAAATTCGCCTACGGCGCGCGCAAAAGTAAGCAGCGCGCCGGAAACAATCGCACCGCGCAGGCTGGGCAAGGTAACGTGCCAGAAGGTCTGCCAGCGGGTGGCGCCAATCGTCGCCGACGCTTCTTCGAGCGAACGGCTCATCGTATCGAATACCGGCTTTATTACCCCGAACGCGAGCGGAAAAGTGACGAAAATATTCGCCAAAATTATGGCGTATGGGGTGAACATGATCTGCTGTCGCTCAGAAAGGAATTTGCCGATCATTCCGTATCTGCCCCACAACAGCAGGAGCGCAAATCCGGCCACAGCGGTGGGAATGGCCGTCGGTAAAGAAATCGTCACAATCACTGCATTGCGTCCCCAGAAGTCGTAACGCGACAGCACATAGGCCGCGAACAATCCGAACACGACGTTGAAGACCGTGGCCCAAAAACTGGTGGCGACCGAAAGCTTCAGCGCGAAAACGGCTTCGGGGGCTACCAGCGATGAGAAAAAAGCGCCAGGTCCCTTACCAAAGCCGTAAACAAAGATCGATAGCAGCGGCAGTAACACCAGCGGTAACATTATCCCCAGCATCATGCCGATACTGACCGGGCGCGCGACGTCAAAGCCGCTTACGTGTTTTATCGTTGTAATCTTCATCTAATAGACGCGGGCTGAAACCTCCGCTTACAGATTCTCAATCCACAAAGTGGACTTAGCCGCAGGGCTTCTCGTAAGTTCAGGATCGTGGAATTTCATCAACTATATTAATTCACTTTCGTCTTTGCACGCGGTCGCGAAAAATACCTTCAATAATCTCCGGATAGGCGCGGGCCCAACCGCCAAGCAAGGGATCGTCCACCGTAAAAGGATATTTGATGGTTGCCAGTTCTTTGTTTTCCTGACTAAGAGCGTCATTGGTTGATGAGCGAAAGTTAAACTTTACAAAGGCGCGCTGCGCTTCATCGCTCCAAAGGTATTGCATGAAGGCATCGATCACTTGACGGTCCTGGGGTGGCACGTTTCGATCGATGACGATTGCCGGATGTTCGCTGAAGATTGTGGCTTCAGGGACGACGATTTCGGCATCGGCCTTCGGATTTGCCTGTTTCATCAACAGCGCATCGAGTTCGTAAGTAATCAACGCGTCGCCGTTGCCCAACTCAAAGGTCGTGCGCGCTTCACGCGCCGAAGCCGGCGTCGAGATCACGTTGCGCCAGATACCCTGCAAAGTCTGCAGTGCGCGCGCGGGATCAGGTTGGTTGGTTTGGTTCTTCGATTTCACCAGCTCTGATCCGTAGATGGCCAGAATCGACCACTGCGCGCCGCCGGAGCTAACTGGATCAGGATGGATCAATTTGATTCCCGGCTTCGCCAGATCGCTGAAATCGTGAATCCCCTTAGGGTTTCCTCGCCGAACCAGGATCACGAAGGGCGTTTTGTTTATGATGCCTTTTTGCGGCAGCTGATGCCAGTCTGAGGTGACCAGGCCGGCCTGCTTTAACCGATCCGCATCGCGTTCGATTGACAGAATCGCGACTTCAGCCTTAACCCCCTGCAGTATCTGGTTGACCACCGTTTCGGAACCCGCAAATGATGACGTAAAGTGAACTTCCAGGTTGTGCTCGCGCTTAACCTTGTCGGCAAACGCCGGATAAATCGCTTTCTCCAGCGGCTCTTTCATAATCGAAAAGCCGTAGAGAGTGATGTTAACTCCGCCGCCACCCTCAGACATCGGCTTCGGCAGGCAGCCACTAATGGCCGCCAAAATCAGCAGCGCCGCCGCGAAAGCGGCGATTCGAATCCTGCCGAGCCATGTGCCGTGCTTCACTGAGACACCTCCGCTGAGAACTGACTGCAGCTCTGGGGGCATATTCATTAAGGGTGATTTAAGCTGATCCGTTAATAACACATTTCAAGGTTTTGCGGAACGGAAATGGTCACAAATAGGCTCATATTTATGTCGGCTTGATCAACTCATAGTCTGACCTTTACGATGACTCTTTGAATTATTGGAGGTTTTCCGGTTTGTTTGGCAGATGGATGCGAGCCCGGGAAATTGCGCACACCATGCGCGATGATAACCGGATAATACGGCCCTTTGGCTGGGGCCTGGAGTTCATCAGCGATCACGTTAATGGAGAAGACCCGCGCGTTGTGTTTCGTCGACATACCGAGCGCGCGATGCAAAACAGCGAGGCGTTCTATCGGCTGCCCGAAATTGTTGACTGGGAAGTGGCCGGCGATCGACTCACCTGGACCAGCGCGATCAAAACCACCTCAGTCGATAACAACACAGTGCGGGCGCGCCTGTTTACTCCGCGGAAAGAACGCAAAGGTAAACCTCGCGCGGCCGTGGTGGTGCTGCCTCAGTGGAATGCTCAACCCGACAGTCACGTGGAAGCTTGTCGCATCTTTAACGGGCTGGGCATGACGGCGTTGCGACTGACACTTCCTTATCATGAAGAGCGGCGTCCACCTGAGCTCGAGCGGGCTGAGCACCTCGTCAGTTCAAATATTGGCCGCACCATTCAATCAATGCGGCAGGCAGTGCTCGATACGCGCGCGGCAGTATGCTGGCTGAAGCAGCAGGGTTTTGAAAGGATTGGAATTCTCGGCACCAGTATTGGGTCATGCACCGCCTTTCTCGCTTTTGTTCACGACAGCGCGATCGATGTCGGCGTTTTTAATCACGTGTCCGGTTATTTCGCCGATGTAGTATGGAAAGGAATATCAACTCAGCACGTGAAGCAGGGAATCGAAACCCATCTGACGCTGGATGAGTTGCGCGAGTTTTGGCAGCCGATCAGTCCCGTACCTTTCATTCCTCGGCTAGTGCAAATGAAACGCCGTCCGATGCGGTTTATTGCGGCGCGCTACGATTTGACCTTTCCGGCAGAGATGTCGAAAAAAGTCATCGAGGAAGTAAGGTCACTCGGTGTCGATCTCGACGTCGTGTGGCTTCCCTGTGGCCACTACACGACCGCCGAGCTGCCGTGGAAAGCGATCGATGCATGGAAGATCGCGACCTTCATGCGCAGGCATTTGTAGTCAATGATTAATGACGCGTTCCAGTGGAGTTTGGCCGCGGCTGTCAAACGCCGGAATGCGATTTCTTCGCTTCGGCGCGCGACTCCGCGGGCCTCGCACCATCGGTGGTATCTGAGGAATTTTAGCCGGAGCAGTTACTAACACCTGCGAAGCCGCAGGTGTAACGTGGGGAATTGCGGGAACCGGTCGTGGAACCGCCCTTAGATCGAGCAGGGTGAATTTTGGTTTGTCGAACAGTCGCGGGACGATCACAAACCACTGGAGACAGCCGGCGCAGGCCATAATGAACCAGGCGAATATGTAATCAGCTGGATAATGTTCGCCACCAGCGTTGATAAAAATCAGCGAGATGGTCAGAAACACTACGCCGGTGGGGAAGGACAACAGAAGCATGAACCAGAACATGGTGTCCCCGGCGGCCGCGCAAGCTTCATCGGTGGCAGTGCACACTTGTGTGCCCATCAACAGAATCATGAGAGCCGCAACGCACCAGCCGATCTTCAAGTACAGTAGGATCTTGCTTCTCATCTGCGGGGATCCCTTCCTTAATTACGATCTTAGACCTCATCTCAGTTAGTTTGTTCCGAAGATTCCTGTGTCTAGTGCCGACTCAACCCTGCGTAAGCTGGAGGCCGCCAAACGGAAGTTCGACGCTCGCAGTCAGGCCAGGCTGGCTCCAATTATTTCCGGCTTAAAGACGGTTAAAGTTCCAAATCCTGATGAACTTATCCGGTTGCACGAGACGCTGCTTTTTATTCGCGCTTACCCCGCGAGCGCGCGCACCGCGAAACTTATCGATCAAATACTGAAAAGGGTTGAGTCCTGGATTGCAGGTCTCTCCGACAATGATGCTGATCTCTCGGCGCTCGATGACCCGGGAGTCTCAGGTATTGCCGGTCGCTCGGTCACGAGCAACTTCAGCTATCCTGTAGCTCGGTGGCTGGTCGCAAAGTATCCGGCTCAGGTCTCGATTGATTGGGATTGGTTTGACGAAGAAGATCGGTTCGGCGCTACGATGCCGCGTTTTCTGCCTCTGCTGGAAGAAGACGCCATGGTTGAAGCGCACGTGCCATATCGGGACTGGTTGCGCGCGGCGAAAGGACATGAACGAGGATTGGCGTGGCTGATTGGAAGATTTGACTCGCTGCCCGACTCTGAAAACGTGAAGGCAAACCTGTATGACAGTCTGAAACTTCATATCACATGGAGATATGGCTTTCGCTCGTCACGAACGGGGATGCGACTCACTGGCCGCAAGTTGTTTGCACACAACTCGCCATTAATCGTGCGCCGGGATATTTCGCTGACTCGAGAGCTGGCATCGCCACCGATGCCAATCGAAAGGCTTTCACATGCGGAAGGTGAAAAGATTCTCGACGTGGCTCGCGAAACTTCTGCGGTTCGCTATCGCGAGTTGCACGGATTCACCTACGGTGACGTCGATCGCGTTCTTAAGGCCGACCTCGGGCGCGGAACCATCGCCTATGTAATGGGCGTGCCGGCGCAAAACCGTTTGCCGTTACGTGCTTATCACGCGGCAATGATGTTCAAGAATGGTGTGCCGGTTGGCTACTTCGAAGGCTTGTCGATATGCGAACGCATGGAGAGTGGGTTCAATCTTTACTACACGTTTCGGGACGGCGAAACGGCCTGGCTTTATGCGCGAATGCTCCGCCTCATGCGGCAATTGCTGGGCGTGAGAGTCTTCTCGATCGATCCATACCAGGTGGGTCACGAGAATGAAGAGGGAATTGAATCCGGCGCCTTCTGGTTTTATCGCAAGCTGGGTTTTCGTCCCGTCAAACCAGAACTACGGAAGTTGACGGAAGCTGAGGAGGCAAGGGCGGCGAAGAATCCTCGTCATCGCACCTCGGCGGCAATTTTAAGAAAGCTGGCGGCGGGTCACCTGTTGTTTAGCTTATCTGAAAAACCCGATGACCGGCGATGGGACAATTTTGAAGTACGCCGAATCGGTTTTGCCATGCAACGAAGGATGGCACGCGATTTCGGTGGCAAAGCACAAGCGATGCGGCAACAGTCGGTGGCGATCGTTAGCGAAGCACTCGGCAGAAACGCTGGTGAATGGAGCCCGGCGCAGAAAGCTGCGATCGAAAACCTGGCCTTGGTACTGGCGATGATTCCCGGCATCAAAAACTGGAGTTCGCAGCAAAGAAATCTGACGGCGCGAATTATCCGCGCCAAAGCAGGCCGCGATGAAGCGCCTTATTTGAAGCTGATGCAAAAACACGCCGCTCTGCGCGACGCGCTGATGAAACTAGGTTCGCGCTGAGCGCTAGATCGGCGGCAGGTCGAGCGCGCGACTGAAGGGGGAATACAGATCGTTGAAGTGACGGATAGAGATATCCAGAGCTTCCGGCAGTTGCTCAATGTCCGACGGATTTACGACCAGGTTTACGCTCTGCAAAAATGCCGCGTGCGGGTCCATCGTGTGCACGCCCGAAGTCAGATGGACCAGGAATAGTCTTCGCCGCTGAGAAGCGTGCAGCGCAAGCACTTCACGCCGAATGAAAGCCACGCCTTGATCGACCGGATCGAAATCCGTATCGAGCACCAACACATCCATTCGCTCTTCACGCATACGACCCAGAGCCTGAGCCATATTCTCCGCCACGAACACATCATAATCATTGGTGGCGAGCATCTCAGCGATAGTTTCCCGATAGGCGGAGGTGGCACAAACCAGCACCTTGCGACGGTCCCATGAAGGTCTTTTTCGCACAGCGGCGTCCCGCGTCGCCGAATTTCCTAGCGCGATAGCCAATAGTTTGGCGACTTCATTTAAGCCGGCGGCCGGCTCTTCAGTGACTACTGGTTTGTCGTTATCACGTCCCTTGAAGCGGGGCGCGCTGATCGGAGGTTCAAAGAGGGAATCGGCCATCTCTGCATCATTCGCGGCCGTCGTGTCTGCCAACTCAATGGCTTCTCCGGCTGGTTCGGGGGAACTTTCGGCTGGGTGACTGATCGTTGCCTGACATTTCGGACAGCGCACTGAGAAGCGACCAGACGGCGTTTTGGCGTCATCGAGCTGTAGATGCGCGCGGCATTGTGGACAGACAAGAAGCATGGTCTTAGTTTGAATTTTGAAGAGCTATTCGGTCCGGACAAAACCGGCCGGCAACTGCGAAACCGGAGTGGGAACCACATGGGCTGCCCCGCCGCTGCGAACATAATCTTCGCCGGAAGTCATGCCTTTCAACGAGAGCAGAAGGTTGTTTTGATTCGTCGCAAACGCCATTCCGTCTTCAAAGCTAATTATATTCCGTTCGATAAAATCCTTGATTACTGAGTCGAAGTCCTGCATGCCATCAAGCTTTCCGTCGCGCATGGCGTCCAGCAGCGATTTGCCTTCGGTCTCGCCTTGCTCGATATATTCGCGAGTACGCGGCGTTGATCGCAGAATTTCAACCGCGGCGATGCGACCCAGCATGTCGGAACGCGGAACCAGGCGTTGCGAGAGAATGTAACGGAAGGTCTGCGCCAGTCGCGTGCGGATCACCGGCTCTTCATTCTTCGGGTACAAGCCGATGATACGATCGATGGTTTTTGAAGCGTCGATCGTGTGCAAGGTCGAAAGCACCAGATGTCCGGTCTCGGCCGCTTCGAGAGCAATCTCAGTGGTTTCTAAATCGCGCATTTCACCAATCAGAATGACTTTGGGCGCCTGACGCAGCGCCGCGCGCAACGCTGAGGGGAAATCCTTGGTGTCGTGACCGACCTCGCGCTGGTTGATCGTTGAGTTCTTGTGCGTATGCAGGTATTCGATCGGATCTTCGATGGCGACGACGTGGTAGTGCTTGGTCTCGTTGATGATGTCGATAATGGCCGCCAGTGTCGAGCTCTTTCCGGAACCGGTGGGCCCGGTCATCAAGACGAGTCCGTTACGCAACTCGGCAATGTCGGCGAGCTGAGGCGGCAGATTCAGTGAGGCCAGCGAGGGAATGTCGGTGGGGATCACGCGCATTACAATGGAATACACGCCGCGTTGTTGAAAGATATTGCAGCGAAACCGCGCGAGCGAAGGCAGTGAGTAGCTGAGGTCGGCCGTCCCGGTTTTTACCAGTTTCGCGGCTGCCTCAGGGTTCTCATGAAGCAGGGCCATCGCAATTATCTCCGTTTGATAGGGAGTTAGCCTTTGCAGTCCCAGCGGTTGCACGGGCGTCAGTTTGCCGTTGATTTCAACCTGCGGTAGTTGACCAACGGAAAAGTTCAAGTCGCTGATCTTGTCAGAGACCAGCAGCATACGTTCGATGATCGGCGGCAGATCGAAGAAGTTCATTGAGTCTGTTTGTGTGGGATGAGAAGCCGTTCGGTGAAGGAGCCTTGGCCGAGCAGAAATCCGGCCGGAGTCCATTCTGAACTATCGTCACGAGAAAACGCAAGCAAAAAGTGTTTAGCGTTGTTGTTTACCGGTAGTTCGGCCCAGCAGATCGCGCATATTTTCGGCGATTCTCTCTGGAGCGGACAGAATATCGGAAATTATCGCGGCGCAATCCGCTCCTGCTGCGAAGACCTCGCAGACGTTTGAGCGGTCTATTCCTCCAATGGCGACAACCGGGATTGATCCGGCGAGCGACTTGACGGTGGCGAGACTCTCGAGGCCCACGGTTGGATCTGGATTCTGCTTGCTGTGCGTATTAAAAACAGGACCAAACGCGAGATAGTCGATTGGCGAATTCAGCGCGCCCCTGACCTGTTCGAGACTGTGGGTTGAATAACCGATGATCGCATTGGCGCCGAGCATTTGCCGGGCTATCGTAACCGGCAAATCGGCTTGTCCGAGGTGCACGCCATCAGCTCCCAGGGCGAGTGCCACGTCGACACGATCATTAATTATGATCGTGGCACCGGCGGAACGGGCGAACCGAAACGCATGCAGGGCGTCATCATAGAAAGCTCTGGCCGAACCGCTTTTGTCTCGGAGCTGTATGAAAGTTGCGCCGCCGTCTATTAGGCGCTTTACCTGTTGAGTGTGAGTAAGAGACGAGATGCGAGCGTCGGTGATTGGGTATATTCTCGGAAGCTGAATTGTCACGTGTCACTATCATGGATCACATAGAAGAGCCGCACAAATCAGACGAGGAACAAAAGCGGCCGCCCGTTCGTGATCGAGATAAATCCGGTCAGTCAGACTATTACTACGACGACTCGACCAATTATGAGATTTATCATGACGACTCTGAGAAAGCGGATGAAGATGACTGCAGTCAGGCGCCCGGTATGCCTACCTGCCGCAAGGCCTCATAGAGTGCGATCGAAACTGCGTTAGCGAGATTCAAGCTGCGTACCTTCGGGTTGAGCATCGGAATAGTGAGGCAGCGATCCCAGTTACGTCTCAGCAGCGCTTCCGGCAAGCCACGCGTCTCGGAACCAAAAACCAGGCAATCATCTGAAGAGAACCGCTCTTCCCAAAGCGACTTCTCACCCCTGGTGGAAAAGTAGAGCAGTCTTACCGCGAGTGACATGCTTTGCAAGTCTTCAAGATCACGATGACGAGTGATGGACACCTGGTCCCAATAATCCAATCCGGCCCTGCGCACCGCGCGGTCATCGAGGCGAAATCCGGTGACGCCCACGATATGGAGGTGGGTTCGCGTGGCCGCGCAGAGGCGCGCGATGTTGCCGGTATTCTGCGGGATTTCCGGTTCTACAAGGGCCACGCTCAACATGAGTGAGAGCATACACGAACGGACGAATAAACGATCGTCATCGAATCTCTTCACTCTGAGCGTTGAAAAAAGGTGGGTACAAAATAAGAGGAACGGCGGGGCTTCTAAAAAGCTTTCGCCGTTCCTTTCAAAGGGCCTTCAAGGCCTCATAGGATGTGCGCCACTTGAACGTGGTCGTTGTTTCCTGCTTGAACGAACTATCTCTTCTTCGCGGACTTCTTGCCGCCTTTTTTCGTACCGCCCTTTTTCGCGGCCTTCTTCTTAGTTGCCATATTGTCGTTTCTCCTTCTTGAGTTTCAGAGTTACGTGACCACAAGATACTGTACTTAGATGTCTCTTGTGGCCTAGAGAAAACGGCGCACAACATGTTGCTATATAAACCTTAATTAAATCATTGTCAACAATTTATTACACGGCTTGAAAATTTTCCGGGCGTGATCGCAGGCAGTAATAAGCCTCATGCGTGAGTGTGAGGAGGTGTGATCACGATCGCTTGCCGCAGCGTCGCGAGGATCAAAATACCATTGTTGACTTATCTGAAGAGCGGCGTGAACAGCCAACCATCATGGTGATCGATTCCATAATAAGTGATGACTGAGTTGCGCTGGCTGCGACTCTCCACGCCAATGAATGGACCGGTTGAACTCGGTGAGTCGTCTTCACCGCCGGGAGCGTTGCCGGTGGAACCCGTATTCAGGATGTTGGTGACTTGCGGGATCGGGATGCCGGGCATTCGCGGCTGTGGCGGAGTGCCGCCGCCGTAAGTAGTTAAAGCGGTGATGAATTGTACAAGCTCGTCTGAAGTTGGACCGACGGTCTTCCATTCTCCTGATTTCGAAAGCGGATCGACGGCAGCCTCGGCGCGCAGAATTTGAAGTTTCTTGGTGCCGCGCGGAATGCCCTCCAACAGCTGATCCATCGAGGTGGGCAGGGCATTGGCGCCGGCGCGGCCACCGCCATGTCCGAGGTAATACCAACGAATGGCGTCAGCTACCTGTTCGCCCCGGAAAATGGCCTCTTTTTCCCGTTCTCGCTGGGTTTGCTGGCGCAGATTCTCGGCGGCGCCGAGCGCGAAAAGAGCCAGCAAACTCAGCACGAGAATCAGCGAAACCAGGGCATAACCACCCTCTGCGTTGGCATCAACTGGACGAGGAAACTCGGTTTTCATTTTACGGTTCGTCATCTACGCTTCGGCTGGGAGGCCGGTAAGGACTATTCCCGCTTTGCTCTTTGGAAAAAGAAATCGTGTAGCGGATCTTCAGGTTGGCTTCGATCAGCATGACTTCCTTTTCAGAGATGCTGACCACCCGGAAGCGGCCGCCCACCGCATCGCCCCGCTGCACACTGATTAGCTCTTTAGTGCTCTTATCCTGAAGCACCGCAGTGTCGTTGTAACGAGGTTTCCCGATCAATCCCACGTAAGTGTAGTTCGGTTCGGGCGCCGGAGTGACGTTTAAGGTAATTTCGTTTGAGTACAACCGATTGTCGCTGGTGCGAACGATTACTTTTCGCACGCCGGGGTTCAGGATGTACGTTGCAGGCACCGTCGTAAATAGCTGCTGCGTGCTGACAAAACGGGTCGGCAACTCACGGCCGTCGAACACAATTTTAACTGCCGGCGTGAACTTGTCGCCGCTGACCTGCAACGTAAAGTCTCCAGGCGTGCGCGCATACACTACTGACGGTGAAAGCGATTGAGCCGTCATTGGCGGTGTCGGCGTAGGCGTCGGAGTTGGTGGAATTGGCAACGGCGTTGGGGTCGGCGACGGCGGGATGTAGTAAGCGAAAATATTTCGATTGGATTCAGACCACGGAGGTGTGGCCGGATTGTAGATAACCTCGGTAACGTTGATGTTGCTGCTATCTTCCGCCTGCGGTTGACCAACCGTCTGTGTCATGATCGTTTTCGGTGTCGGCGATGGCCGATTGTTGTTAGCCACCGGTTTACTTGAGCTCCCACCAAAGAACACATAACCGAGCACGACGATCGCAATCAGGCCGAGTGCGCCGGCCGCGATCATTTTCTTCTTCTCGTTCGGGTTGTTGGGATCGAAAAACTGCATGAGTCAATTCACCGCCGGTTCTTTCGCGTCGGCTCTTTGAAAATACGTTGCCAGATCCAATCGCAGGCTCACCATTCCGCTGCGCGGGCCGGCCAACTCAGCAGGAGGAGAGACTTCGGCGCTGGTATTCCGCAAGTTCTTTGGGCTGGTTGATTTTGCGACTTGCGCAGCCGGATGATCCTGTGCGCCTTCGGATCTTACTCCTTCCAGTTCAATCGCGTTGATGATCAAAAACTGGCGACTGCTTTCGATATCGCGCACAAAGTGGCGGATGTTCGGATACGCGCCTTCAACCGTCACTGTTACCGCGATGCCCGGATAGATGCTCTGCCATTTGGCGTTGCTCTGTTTCTCAGCCGTAACAGTTGGTTGAACTCCGGTCTTGGTTCCCACAACTTCGAGGGGTGAATAACTCGGGCCGGCAGTATTACGCAAGCCGTTCGACTTGATCAGACTGTTTAAGGCCGTATAGAGAGACATGCGACCGGAGCTCGGCATCGGAAGCCAGTTGGTTTCGAAGCGCTCAATGCTGGCGTGGATCTTGTCGACGGTCTCTTTAGTGTCGGTTCCAACCTGCACAGCTGAAGCCTGCCGTTCTCGTTCTCCCTGCAAACGAATGAGCTCCAGTTGGGCTGACTTCAAATGCACATTCGCCGGAAGATAAAAATAGAGATACGCAAAGATCACCGTGATCGTAAGAAAGGCCGCGCCGGCGAGGCCGATGAGTTCCGGTAACCCGATAACATTGGATACGGGGCGACCTATCTGTCCGAAAGGTATGGAGATTTGCCGCCGCGGTGGAACATCGCTGCCCGGCATGGGATGCTCTTGACTCATCGAGTCTTGCCTCCTTCTCCGGCCGTATCGACGCGTTGGGCGGTGGCAGGCTCAATCGCATAGCCGGCGCGTGGCACGTAGTGCACATTCAGCTCATATTCCGAGCCGACTTCGTTCTTGCCGCGCTGCGGATTTTGCGAAACGAGCTCCGCGTGAAAGACTCCCTGCGATTCCATATCTTCGATCATCTGCGTGACGTTGGCCGCCGATTTGCTGGCGACTACCAGATCAAGATCAGCGACCGGCCGATCGGCCTGCATGCCGACGCCCTTGACGGCTATGCGCGTGACTCTGATGTCCCCGGGCAGGGACGCTTCCAGATCCACAAACAGGCGCGACCACGAGAAGATTTTGCGATCGACCAGCGCGTGAGCATATTTCAATTCACGCTTCTGGTCGGGAGTCAGCGCGGTCTCCACATCCTGGGCTTTCTTTTTCAGCGTGTCAGTTTGCTTTTTTAGTTCGGCAATATCGTGCTCTGCCGTCAAAATCTTCGCGTTTGTCTGAAATGTCGATCGGGCAATCAAAAGCAGCGCAGCGATCGATAAAACGACCACCAAAGCCGTGATCGTCCAGGGCAGAAAACGATTGCGAAACGGATTGCTTGAGAGGTTGAGCTTGCTACTCATTTACTGACAGTTTCCCAATGAAGAATACACGCGCGTGAGGAACTGGCGCAAACGGGTCGCCTGTGTTCCCCAGAACTTACACGTTCATAGATGAGTCGGGTTGCGGAAAGAGTTGGCGGACTTTATGCCGTGGCAGACATTTCCAGCCGGTCGAGCTTCAAATAAAGGCCCCGGCGCGTGAGCCCCAGCTCGCGTGCCGCGCGTGAGATATTTCCGTTGTGTTTCTTCAGGGCGGCCGCAATCATGCGGCGTTCGACCTCGGCGAGGGCATCGGCGAGGGTCACGTTTTCGAGCGGAACCGCGGGGCCGGACGAAATCGTGGTGACGCCGCCGGGGACTTGCGGTGCCCCCATCCGGCGGAGTTCCGGTGACAGCTGTTCAGGCGTAATCACGCTTCCGTCTTCAGATCGCGCTATCACACGCTGAATTTCATTACAGAGCTGGCGCACGTTACCGGGCCAATCAGCGACGATCAGCAAATCCACGGTCTGAGGCGCGATTTGGATGTCTTTGCGACCGAACTTCGCGGCATAATGATTAGCGTAATAGTTCACGATCGTCGGGATCTCTGACCGGCGTTCGCGCAAGGGCGGCACGCGCAGTCGAATCACATTCAGACGGTAATACAGATCTTCGCGGAACCGGCCCTGAGCCACCATTTCTTCCAAATCGGTATTCGTAGCGGCGATGATGCGGACATCGACCTTGATGGGCCGCTGCTCTCCCAAAGGCTGTATTTCACCTTCCTGCAGGAAGCGCAACAATTTGGGTTGTACGTCGATTGGCAGGTCGCCCACTTCATCGAGAAACAGCGTGCCGCCCGCGGCGGCGCGAATTACTCCGTCTGAATCTTTTACCGCGCCCGTGAACGCGCCGCGGCGGTAACCAAACAGATAGCCTTCGGAAAGTTCTTTGGGGACCGCCGTGCAGTTGAACGGCACAAAGACCTTTTCACGTCGCGCTGAGAGCGCATGGATGGCGCGCGCTACTAATTCCTTGCCCGTGCCTGATTCGCCGGTAACCAGCACAGTCACGTCAGACGACCGAATTTTGTGTACTTCTTCAACCAGACGGGTCATCGCGGGACTCGAATGAATAAAGCCCGGCATTAAACTGGCGCCCGCGAGTTGCAGTTCATCCGCACGGCTGTGCGCACTGCGATCGCGCTCGCGCAAGGCGCAAACGTCCATCCCCAGCTCGACGATGCGCAGCAGCGGTTCAATAGATAACCCGCCGGCCAGTTGTGCCGCTTCAGGCGGGACAATCATCANTGTGGCGGGTGGGGCACTCCCTGGCTTCAAAGTAATTACGGCGCCGTTGTGTTTTCGGCCNAACGACCGCAGCTGGCCGGCAGTCCGAAGCTCATCGAGTTCGGCGGCCACCGCCGCACTCTCGTTCGGCTTCATACCGTGAGCGATCACTACGCGCTGCTTTGATTCGCTTGGATCAACTTCAGCAATCAAGACCTGGTCACACCTGGTCTCCTGACGAATCACGGCAGCCAGTTCATGCAGCAGCAACTCTCTGGAAGCAACCGCCTCGGCGAGACGCAGCGTCAATAACTGCGCCACAGTTTCACTTTGCCGCGACGGCTCGCTGACAGTTTGCTCGAGAGCTGCCGTCGCCTTTTCCACATGCTTTAGATCCAGGCCAGCTCCGAGCTCGCGGAAGATGTTCGCCGCTCTGGCGAAATGCTCAGCCGCACGATCACGTTGCGTCATCGCGTATGCTCGACCTAATTCGTAATGGGCGCGCGCGCTGCGATACCGGTCGCCAAGCAGATCGAAGATGGACACGGCCCTGCCAAAATGCTGCGCCGCCAAGGCGGCCTGATCTCTGGCCATCTCCAAAAGACCATGCAGACGTTGAGCTTCACCGGTAAGCAACAGATCCGTCTCGGAATCAGAGATGAGTTGCGCGAGTTGCTTCAAACCGGCGTCTGCCTCGTGTATTCCACCGGCGGTAAGCGATGCTTCGGCCAACAGCAAACGTGATTCGCAAATGGCCTGCCGATCGCCAATCAATTCGGCGAGCGCGAGCGCGCTCCGCGCCTGCGCCAACGCTTCATCGGTGCGCTTCATCGCCAGGTAACATCGTCCCAGGGTGCGGTGCGTCTGACAGCGATACCAATTGTTCCCCTTTTCGGTCGCCAGCAGTACCGCCCTTTCCAGCAGCTCCCGAGCTTCTTCCAGTTCACCACGCAGCAATAAAAGCTCGCCGAGCGAATCGAGCATGGTCGGCAGATTCGGCTCGTCGATTTCGGTTGCGATCGACAACGCGCGCTCGAGAACCTCCTGCGCTCGGGTCCATTGGCCGATGAGCACCAGACTAATCCCGAGATTGTTGTAGGCCTCGGCGGCGCTCGCTTTGTGATCGGTACTTTCGTAATAGTTAATCGCCTTTTCCAGGTAGCGAATACCATCGTGTGGCCGCTTCATGAACCAACAGGCGCCGGCCATGTTTGAGTAGGTGCGGCCAAGCAGGTAACTGGCCGGCCGATCGCCAACTAATTGAATAGTCTGATTGAAATTCTCGAGTGCCGATTCATGTTTGCCTTCCTGCAAGTCGGCGATGGCGAACCCAAAGTAAGCTTCGGCCAATCCACGCCAGTCGCCGGTTTGCCGGTAGCATTCAAGCGCGCGGCGCGAGTAGTCGCGCGCGATCGGATATTCCGAAATCGTGCGATAAACGCGCGCCAAGGCCGTGTAAGCCGCGCCCGCGAGAGCGCCGTGCTCGGGCACCTCACGTAATGTCGCCTTTAGCAGCGAAATCGCTTTTGGTTGATCGCGGTTGTAATTGTGAGCCAGGGCAATCTGGATTTGCAGTTTTGCGCTTACCTGATCGTCGAGCTTGGCGCGCGTGTCGGCGTCTTCATACAAGGCAACAGCCTCGAGGGAAGCGCGAAATTCGCCCTGCATTTCCAGCGCGATTGATAAAGCCAGGCGGGCCTGCGCGAGCAGCTGGGCGTGCGGCCGCGCGGCCGGCAACAGCGCATTCAATCGCTTGCGGGCTTCGCTGCTCAAGCCCTGGTCAAGTAGATTCCGAACCGCATCGATCTCGGCGGCAAGTGCTTGCGGAGCGACTTTACCGCTGGCTGAACCAATCCTCGCGCGGGCGCGTTCCAAATCGACCACTGCCGAGCTAAAAATATGCTTGTCTTTACTCAACGCGGGACCGTAGCCCCGGACAGGGCGACGCCGGGTGCTCAATTACCAAATACGTGAAGTATCAATAAACGCCCAATCAAGTGCGCTTTTCAAGTCCAGCATCCATGGCGGGAATATGTGCTGAACAGCCTAAACCAGCAGAACGCAGAGGAAAATATCATACCCGGAGCTTGCCGTCACGCGCTTTACGGACTCTGTCTGCCGAGAGCGCGGACGTCCTAGTCCGCACCGCGAGGCAGGTCGCTCGGTTTCGTCGGTCGCAAGCCTAAGAGTTTTCGCGCTTTGCGCTCATTGCGGACGGTGGGTCCGCCCCCCAGCAATATGGGCTTCTATTCTTGACACTCTTCAGAGCCGCCACTTATCATGCTTGTTTCCGCGTGGCCCGGAATTGTTCTCTGATGTATGTTCGAGTCTCTTTCCGACAAGCTAAAGCGGACGCTCAAGAACCTGCGTGGCGAAGGCGTCCTGACGAAGGAACACGTCGACGCAGCGCTGCGCGAAATTCGTCTGGCGCTGCTCGAGGCCGATGTTAATTACAAAGTCGCGAAGGATTTTATCGCGTCGGTCAAAGAAAAGGCCGAAGGCCAGCAGGTTTGGCTGGAACTGAAGCCTTCCGAGCAAGTAGTCAAAATCGTTTTCGAGGAACTGGTTGATTTATTGGGCGGCACATCGTCGCGACTGGTGTTTACCAAAACCAGTCCGAACGTCGTCATGATTGTCGGCCTGCAAGGCTCGGGCAAGACGACCTCAACCGGAAAGATCGCGCGCTGGTTGGCGCAGAATCAACAGCGAAAGCCGTTGCTGCTTTCAACCGACGTCTACCGGCCGGCAGCACGCGAGCAATTGAAGGTAATCGCCAGGGCCACGGGCCAATCGATCTTTGAAAAACCTGATACCAACGATCCGCTGGAATTGACACGCGAAGCTTTAAAGCAGGCACGCGACGTTGGCTATGACACACTGCTAATCGACACGGCCGGACGACTGCACATCGACGATCAGTTGATGGAGGAGTTGGTGAATATCAAAAGCGAGACGCATCCGGTCGAGATTCTCTTTGTAGCCGACGCCATGACCGGGCAGGATGCGGTGCGGTCTGCCGAAGAGTTTCACCAGCGCGTAGGCATCACCGGTGTGGTGCTGACCAAGATGGACGGCGACGCGCGCGGAGGCGCGGCTCTTTCAATCAAACAGGTCATTGGTCAACCGGTGAAGTTCGTCGGTGTCGGCGAGAAATACGATGCCCTGGAACCTTTCTATCCCGATCGCGTGGCCCAACGTATTCTCGGTATGGGCGACGTGCTGTCGCTCATCGAGCAGGTCCAGGACAAAATCGACCAGGCGGATGCGGAAGCACAACTTGCAAAGCTGCAGCGCAATCAGTTCACTCTCGATGATTTTCGTTCGCAGCTGAGACAGGTAAAAAAGCTCGGTTCTTTCTCAAAGATCCTGAAACTGTTGCCGGATCAATTACTCGGCGGGGTGGGGATGCCCGACCTCACCGATGAACAGTCAGAGATGATGGAGCAGGAGTTGAAACGCACTGAGGCGATCATTGACTCAATGACCCGCGAAGAGCGGCTGAATCATCTGCTTCTGAATGCGAACCGCCGGCGGCGCATCGCGCGGGGCTCCGGTACGACGGTCCAGCAGGTCAACGCGCTCATTAAGCAGTACACCGAAATGCGGCGGATGATGCAGGGCATGTTCGGCGGTGGGATGGGCGGA
>AP72_2010_repI_A001DRAFT_1000006_pt1 | contig 37193 bp, 33 predicted proteins | sample AmaPasrepliIA001_FD_9535 | JGI IMG/M metagenome (IMG submission 9535)
GCTGAGCACGCAGACTTTCACATCAATATCAATTCAGTGATTGGCGGTGGCATCAAGCAGCCGGAAGATGCGCTCGCGGTGGCGCAGCGCGCGGTTGAGCTGGGCTTCTCGACGACTGTCGGCGTGATTCACGACGAAGACGGCACACTCAAGCCGCTGACTGAGAAGGAAAAGCAGATCTTCCACGCCGTCAAGAAACTCGGCAACAAAGATCACGCGCGCCTCAACTGGTTTCAGGACTCAATCGCCGAAGGCAAACCTTACGAATGGCGTTGCCGCTCAGGCTCGCGCTATCTCTATATTTGCGAAGAAGGCAAAGTCCACTGGTGTTCGCAGCAGCGCGGCTATCCCGGCATTCCGCTTGAGGATTACACGATGGAAGACTTCAAGCGCGAGTACCAGACTGAAAAGTGGTGCGCCCCTACCTGCACGATCCAGTGCGTCCACCAGGTCGGCATCCTCGACAATTGGCGCGACCCGCAAAAATCTGAAGCTGAGTTGCGAAAAGAGAAAGCGAAGAAAGAAAAAGAACGAGTTGGTCGCATGCTGAGAGCTGATTAATCGTGCACTCGCAGTTCAATTCATTCTCGGTACTCAAAGTTAACGCCCGCATTGTTCGTTTGCTTCTCATAGTCTGCATTGCAGTCACCGGCAAGGGTCAATTGCACGCGCAGAACTCGTCCCCAGTACCCAACTCACATCAGGTGATGCTCACCGCTACAGTCCGAAATAAGGCGGGTAGTTTTATAGCCGGGCTACCACGTGAGGCTTTTAAGCTCTTTGATGAGAAGGACGAGCGTCCTGTAGCTTTCTTCGAGAATGCCGATTCACCATGGAGCATTGGAATCGTCGTTGATAATTCGTCCTCAATGCACCTTCATGAGGCGCGGGCGGTAGGCCGGCCTGGTCCGATCGGTGAAGCTGTTTCGCGTTTCGTCGAGCTAAGTAATCCAGACGATGAGTATTTCGTGATGACCTTCGACACCGCTTCGCAGTTGGCTGCAGATTGGACGAGCTCCAAAGCTTTGCTCAATTCCAGGTTCTCGCTGGTCAATCAAGGTAAGAATACGGCGTTGTATGACGCCTGCCTTAAAGCAATTGAAAAGTTGCAGGCGGCTCACCACGCTCGACGTGCTCTCTTGTTATTCTCCGACGGGCAAGACAACGCATCGCACAGCACGTTTGTGCAATTGCGTGAGTCATTGAAGCGTTCGGACATTTACTTCGAAGCAATCGGTTTACAGACTCCGAGTGATGTTGGATCGGCACTAGGCATGGAGGGGCAGGGCGTTCTCGCCGAACTGGCCGAAATAACCGGTGGAGAGGTGCTGCTGCCAGAAAACAATAAAAAGCTTAGCGAGGCAATTGAGTACTTGAGCAACGAACTGAGGCACCAGTATCGCCTCGGATTCCTTACCGATCCGTCAGCGAATGCCGAGAAATGGCGCCGCCTTAAGATTAAGGTTATTCCCCCGGCGGGTTCACGTGAGGAATTCAAAAATCTCGCCGTGAGAAGCCGCTCGGGTTATTACTCACGGTAGGCTGGGATCTAGACCGTCTCGTGAATATCTCCCTCAACCGTATAAAGCGTCACCGAGCTCGACAAACCCAAGCCTGAAAGCCTCCCGGCCATAATCACAATCGTCTCGCCCAAATCAACCAGATCAGCCTTCAGCAACGCCTGCTCGCCGACTTTCAACAGCTCTTCGGTGCTCCGGGAAGGCGTCGTCAGTACTGATTCGACGCCCCAAATCAGAGCGAGTTCATTTATTGCTTCCGGAGATGACGTCAGCGCAATGATTCGCTGATCCGGCCGCAGCGAAGACAGCCGGCGCGCCATTAAACCTGATTCGGTGAACACCGCAATCAGCCGGGCGTTCATTTCATCGCCGGCAAATGCAGCAGCTTCACACAAGGCGCGGCTGACGCGACCGCTGGGAGGACCTACCAAACGGTCAAGTATTGAGCGTTTTTCCCTGCGGGTCTCGGCCGCTTCAATAATGCGGGCCATGGTGGCGATGGCGGCCACAGGATAGTTCCCGGTAGCTGTCTCGCCTGACAACATCAAACAATCTGATCCGTCCCAGACCGCGTTGGCGACGTCCGTGGCCTCAGCCCTGGTCGGTCGCGGATTCGCCACCATTGATTGCAGCATCTGGGTCGCAGTAATCACCAGTTTGCCGGCAGAATTTGCGTGCTCAATGATCTGTTTCTGATAGACGGGTACCTCCTCGACACTGGTTTCGACGCCCAGATCGCCGCGCGCGACCATCACTCCATCAGCGGCCGCTATAATGTCATCGAGATGATCGATGGCTTCAGCTTTTTCAATTTTCGCGATGAGCGGCGCCGAGCTGCCGGCCCGCTTGATGAGTTCTTTGGCGTCCGTGCAATCTTTGCCTCTGCGCACGAATGAAAGGGCAAAGTAATCGATCTGCTGCTGCGCGGCCCACTTTAAATCGGCCCGATCCTTCTCTGTCAACGAAGGAATCGGAAGTTTCACACCGGGCAGATTGATTCCCTTGCGCTCGCCGAGCACACCTCCGTTTATTACCCGCGTGACGACATCGGTTTCGGTGGTGCTTTCAACGCTCAGTTCGATCGCCCCGTCATCCAGCAGGATGCGGGCGCCCAGGTGTACGTCTTTCGGCATCCCGTCATAATTTGTGGCGACCTGGGTATTGTCACCCTCGATGTTGCGGGTAGTAATCGTGAAGACCTGTCCCGCCTTCAGCTCGACGGGCTGGTTGTCTTTTAGTGCGCGGGTGCGGATCTTTGGGCCGGAGAGATCGATCAGGACCGCCAGCGGCCGGTCCATTTCTTCGGCGGCGGCCCGGGCCCGTTTGATGTCGGCAGCTTTTTCTTCGTACGTGCCGTGCGACATGTTGATGCGCACGCCATCGATGCCCGCCGCGAGCATCGCGTTAAAAATCTGCGGGTCGCGCGAAGCCGGTCCGATTGTGGCCAGGATTTTTGCTCTTCTCAAGATTCTAAAGAATTGTCTCTTCCCGCACTTTCAAATACCACGGGCAGGGATAGATTCGCATAAATCGGATTGCGGTCGACACTATAAGGCCCTTCTGTCACCAACTTATGTCCTTTAACCGCCTGCGCGTCCGGACTCTATTGCGTTGCCAGCGTCCGCTTCGCTACCATCCCATGCATCTTCAAGTCTTCGTCTCTGCCTGCCCATCAAGATGCCATGAATCGGCAACACGACCGGACAAAGCATATAGATGAAGCCGGCCAGCCCACTGAAGTGGCCGCCCAGTGCGGCCAACGCCATTGAGATTAATCCAATCGCCACGTTGAGCGAACTCTCCTGAACATCTACTCGCGTATCGAAAGTTTCCAGCTCGTTCAATTCCAACTCCGCGCGCTTCCGATAAGCGTGCCAGTAAAGCAGCGCAAAGACACCAAATACGGCCACATAGCCGGCGCCAAAAACCAACATTAGCCTGGCGACCTGATCGTTGCTTTCGACCATGTGGCCAACGCTTCCATCGGGCAAGGTAAAAGCTCCGCCGCCCCCGGTAAACACATTAACCAACAGCGTAAAAACGAACTTTAATGGGTAAACATAGAAGATCACGACGAAGAGCAACACCGCATTGAGCAGCATGGTGACATTGTCGTGCAGGCCATAACGGCGGAAGAACTTGTACTGGTTGTACCAGACAATGAACAGCAGCGTGAAACTGATGGCGAACGCGCCAAAGCCGCGCATCGTTTGCATCAGCTCGTGGTAGGTCCTGGGCACTTCGAGCGAGACAACCAGCAAAGTGATGGCGAACCCGAATACCGCATCGCTCAAGCCTTCGGTGCGAGAGACCTCGTGACTGCGCCAACGGAACTGCTTGTTATCGCCGATGTGCCTGTCGATAAGCTTTTCGCGAATCATCGATTCTGTTGAGCTACCGGTCCGGCTGCAAGTGCGCCCTTGACGATTCGCTCGAGTTCTGCGCCTGAGGACGGGCTGTAGCCCACAAATCGTTTTACCAGGTCGCCATTGCGATCGAAGACGAATGCCTGCGGAATATTCTGATTGTCCGTCAGGTATTCGTCCACGAGATTGTCATCCGGAAAACCGAGCGGATATTCGACGCCGAACTCTTTGGCAAAGACGGGCACCTGAGCTCGATCATCGTCCCCGCCGACATTGAGGCCGATTACTTGTAAGCCGCTCGCGCCGAAGTCTTTTTGCAGTTGCACCAGTCTCGGCGTCTCGGCCCGGCACGGTTCGCACCAGGTGGCATAAAAATCGAGCACCACAACCTTGCCTTTGTAATCAGAGAGCTTCACCGGTTGATTGTTGCCAATGGTCCAGGTCCCGTTCCCCACCGGCCGCCGGGCGCAGGCATTAAGAATCAACAACAAGCCGATTATGGTACCGGCGATTGCAGATAAGCGGCCCTTTGTGGCGCGAGGCTTCATTGTCGGTACTTTTCGTCTTCGTTACCAGTCTCCGGAGACGATGGTGCTGCGGGCAACTCTGCAGGATTTATCTGTTGGCCGGGAACGCGATACTCCTCGCTGGCCCATTTATCAAAATCTATCAGCTTGCATCGTTCCGCGCAGAATGGCCGCCAAGGGTTGTCCTGCCATTCGACAGCTTTTCCACACGTCGGACACTTCGGCATGGTGAAAAAGTAAGAAGGAACGGGAGAAAAGTAAAGCGATCCACGAAATCACACTAAAATTCACGAACCGAGTGCTTTCGTGGTTTTTCGTGTGAATTCGTGGATCATCTACGTTCGCTAAATATTGTCGAGTCTGGCATGAATAACGAACTCCGTTGCTCGTTCTGGCGTAGAATAAACTGGCGGATTAGAAAGAACTACATACCGTTATGAGTGATTACAAAGAAAAAATTGACGACCTGCATCGCGCCGCCAAGCGCAAGGCGCGCGAACTTGACGAGAAGCTGGGCATGAGCGGCATGGTTGAGGATGCCTCTCGCGTGGCCGGAGATGCGGCGCGCCGCGGCGCCCAAACCATCGCCAACGGCGCCGGGCAATTGCGTGCCGAGGCCGAAAACTTCACCAGTGATCCAAAGCTGCGGCAAGCCGCCGGCGATGCCAGGCGTCATGCCAAAGAAGCCGGTAAGGCAATCCGCGACGTGGCGGCAGACGCGGGAAAAATCCTGCGCGATGCTGCCGGACCCGCCGGCAAGAAAGCCGAGGCGGTTTTTGACGAAGCGACCAGTTATGTGGGTTCAGCCGCGAAGATGGCCGGCAAAGGAATGAAGGCCAGCCGGGCGACGGCGGCGGCTACGGCAACCGTGGTTAAAGCGAAAGACTGGGTCAGGGAAAACCCCGGTAAGGCCGCCGCCGTTACCGCGTCGCTGGTGCTCGGAATTCGCGCCGGCGCCGCGTTTCCCGGACTCGATGTTGTTTTGCTGGGAGCGCATCCGCACTGGTTGACGCATTCAGCATTGCCAGTTTGGGGATTAAAGAAGGCCAGCGAAAAATTTGAAGACTATCTGAAAAAGCAGGAAGCACGGATCAAGGCAGGCGAATTGGACGAAGCGGCGCGCGAGCGCGTTGAGTTCCAGCGCAAGATGGCGAAATACGTCGGCGCTCCTTTGCTCGGCGCATTCAGCTGCGCCATGGGCGCCACTTTGTTCGCTCAAATTGTAAATCCTGTGGGTCTGAGTGGTGCTCCGGTGAGTTGGATTCTTGGCGGGAATCCGTTTCTGGACGGTGTCTGGCTCTTTGCCAACGGTGTGATCTGTTTCCACCAGGGTTACAAATTCTTCATGATTGCCCTGGCTGATCAGGAAGACGTGAATAGGGTGGTGAAGGAGATTAAGGGATTGCTGCCGGCAGGGGTTAGCGTTTAAAGATAGCGCGAAAAGAAGTCCAACACCCGACGCTCGTATTCGCGGCCCTCGAAGCGATATAAATCCTCATGCCCCGCTCCGTTTACGATCCAAAACTCCTTTGGATCGCGGGCAGACGCAAACATCTGACGTGACTCATTTAGAGGCGTGTACTTATCTTCTGAACCAGCGATGAAAAGTTTCGCGGCGCTAATCTGCCCTACCTTATCGATTGGCCGCAGCTCGTTTGCGCTGACGCCAAGCCGTGGCCTGAGTTGCCAGGCAAGCAGCGGCACAAATAGCTTGCCCGCTATTCCAAAGCGCGCCGTCAGGCGATTGCTAATCGCCTGGTCAGCGGTTGGATAAACCATCTCCAGGACCATCGCTTTGACATCCAGCGGCGGCGATGACAATAACGCTGCAGCCCCTCCCATAGAGACACCGATGAGGGCGATCTGTTCTCCGGGTGCATTCGCCCGCAGATACTGAACAGCCGACTGTGCGTCCATACTTTCGCGGTAACCGAAAGTGATTTGATTTCCACTGCTTTCGCCGTGGGCCTGAAAGTCAAAAAGCAGGACCGTGTATCCGGCCCTCGCGAGAAATCGCGCCCGATCGATCATACTCAGACGATTGGCTCGAACGCCGTGCATGAGCACCACCGCACCTCTGCCGCTTTGGCCCGGCATCAGCCATCCATGAAGCGTTGCACCTGATGCGCTGGGAAATTCTACTGAGGCACCGATTAGATCGGAGGGTAAGTTTCCTACCAAAGCTCTCGCCGGGGCGCTCAGGGCGCTGCCGGCGATCCAGCTTGCCGCGAGTATAACGATCGGCAGCAGCGCCGCGGTGATAATAAGGAGCTTCTTCCTCAAGAGTTATCGCTTGGTCTTTTTCGCCGGGGCGCGCTTAGGTGTCTCGCGCTCGATTTGCTCCAGCCATTTCAATTCCAGCTCGAGCTTTGCCACGACCAGCTTTAACATCCAGACGGCCTCGTGATATGGGTGGCCAACCTCTTTGAGCACATCTGCTAAGGTCGCGCGCTCTTCAGCCAGTTTTTCTTCCAGGTGCTTCCGCCGCCGTTTGACTTGTTGCGCGAACGCCCGCGGGCGCGCTTGCCATGAAAGCGCCAGCCAGGTTTGGAAAGGTTCGTGTACTCTGGCGTTGGTCCAATGCACAGCTTCGAGCGCATCCGCCAACTGTTGCCGCCCCTCATCCGTGGTCTGGAAGACGTGGCGCTCGGGCCCCGCGGACGCCGCCACATCGTCGGTGACGCGAATCAAACCGAGGCGGGTCAGCTTCTCGAGGGAGTAGTAAATCTGCGGCCGCGACACTGCTGCCCAATCACGAATCTTCCGATTCTCGAGAATGGCATTCGCTTCATAGCCGTGCATCGGCCGTTCAGCCAGCAGACTAAGGATCACCAGATCCGGCGTCGTGAGACGTGTGCCGTGCCTGCGCCCGTCCGATTCCGCGCCTGCCGATTTTCTCTTCTTGACAGCCCTGGCCATCGCGGGCTATTATACATCTAGTCTAAATAAGACTAGACAAAAAGGAATTGCCGCAGCCGGAGGATGCGATGAAAAGAAAAACTATGGTGATTGCAGGGCTAACGATGGCCGCCGGGCTGGCGGCCTGGCCTGCTATTCATGCTGCCCGGATGGGCAAAGAAAGGACAGGTATGGTCAACAAATCCACCCCAATTCTGCACGTTAAGAGCTGTTGAGCCGAGTTTGAAGTTCTGGACTGAGCGCTTTGGTTTTCACCAGACAATCGAAGTCCCCGAAGGCGATCATCTCGGCTTCGTGGCCCTCGAAAATGGGCCGGTTGAAATTATGCTGCAGACCTATTCCGGGATGCAGGCCGATCCAGCCAATCCGCTGGCGAAAGCGGTTGAGCAGGGACCCAGTTTTCTTTTCATGGAGGTGCCGGACATTAAAGCCGCTGAGCAGGCGCTAAAGGGTGCGGAGATTGTGCAGCCGATTCACGAAACGTTCTATGGCTCGAAAGAAATCGTGGCGAGAGAGCCCGGCGGCCATTTCGTGATTTTTGCGCAAATGCCGGCGCACTGAAGGCTGGCGATGGGGACTTATGATGACGTCAGTACCGGGAGCGATAGCGACCGGGTCTGCGTCTGGCGACGATCAAATTGATTGCGAGTTACCGGTCGCTATCGCTCCCGGTACTGACCTCATGTCGCCCTGGGCGCGTCAAACGAAATCGGCGTCCTAACGCTGGTTGTATAAATCCATGACCCATTGCGGTGGATCAGGATCGGCAGCGAAACTAAGATTCATCCCTTTACTTTTCATCCACCTCCAAAGCCATGTGGGTCCCATTTTGGTCACGTAGGTGTCTTTCGTCTGGTAGGCAGGATCCTTCATCGCCAGGTCCAGACTTACAAAGGAATAACCGCGCGATTCAAACTTCGTCAACAGCTCATCCAGGCAATCTGCGTTGATCTCGTTCGCATGAATCAAAAGGCTCTGCGGAATATCACGCCCAAAGATCTTTGGCGAAATGCTTTCCGCAAATTCAGTCGCGGCGATTGTGAAATCAAGATACGCATCACGCACGCGCTTCGCTAACACCGCGTCGTTTTTATGTAACGCCTGCGAGTAGCCGATATTGAATATGAAATCGGAATTTTCGATGGTATGGGGAGTGATCTTGTACCCGCGGGCTGCCAGGAATTTTTCGATCGCCTCTTTCTTTTCCTGCGTGTCTCCGGTGTGGGTCATCGGATGGCGAAAATAAAGCTGATAAGCCCCGCGCGATTTCATTAGTTGACGGGTGACCACGTCGCCTTTGGTGATCTCATCCTCAAACTCGGAGATGGTCACTTGATTCAAATCTTTATGCGAAAAGGTGTGGTTCCCGAGAATCGCACCCGCGTTAATCCATTGCTCCAACAAACCGATTCGCAACTCGCGCTCGTTTTGCGGCTGTAATTGGGCTTCGTTTACAAAGCCGACGACCGGAGCCCGGTGCTTTTGCAGCGCCTGCAGAATTTGTTTGGTTGCCCGTTGCGCGTTTGAGAGAAAGGGAGCATCGACTGTGACGTAGGGCAGATCGTCGATCGTAATGACCACAGTTCGCCGAGCCGGAGCTCGATTAGTGGGTGACGATCGCGAAAGGTTCTGACCGCCGGTCGGAATCCCTCCAAAGAGAATTAACAGACTGATGAGAGTAAGCGAACGGTTCTTCATGACTCTCCGGTGGAGGCGAGCTCAGCCAATCGTTATGGGAAACGGCAGGAAGCAAAGCACGAAGACAAGCAGAGTCACGATGCCAATCACTACGCGTGTGAGTCCGAGTGGTTCCATCTGTTCCGGTTGTGGATGGCGCACTCGCAACATGACCGCGAGTAAAATAATGTAAACGAATCCGCCCGGGCTTCCATGCCACAGCCAACCAAGAACCGCGACTAGTCCCATGGCCACAAACGCAATGGTTCCAATCCAGCGATGCGCCTCTTTACCAAATACAGAAAAAGTCCCGTGTCCGCCGTCGAGTTGACCTACGGGCATAAGATTCAGACTCGTAACCAGGGCGCCAACCCAGGCTGCAAGGTAAAAAGAGTTGGCCACGGAATTATCCAGATCAACTCTGAACCAGCGTGCTATTAATCGAAACAAGAGCGGATCGTTGAAAGTGATCCCGGCGCCCGCGGGAGTTCCCGGCTGGCCGGCAACCAGGGGCGCATGATGTAGAGTCAGAACTGCGGCAAAGGCGACCGGCAGCATCACTACAAATCCAGCCAGCGGCCCCGCCAATCCGATATCAAACAGGGCGCGACGCGAAGGTACCGGAGATTTCATGCGAATGAAGGCGCCGAAGGTGCCCGGAATTAAGAGTGGAGGTTGGGGAATAAAAAACGGCAGCGTCGCGTCGACACCGTAGTAACGACAGAATAGGTAATGGCCTGATTCATGGGCTACCAGAATCGCCAGCAACGAGACGGAAAACAACAGTCCTTCCCCAAGCAGTGAGGGATGCGCTAACGCAAAACGAACCACGCCCAGGACGATACGGATATAAAAGACCGGTAACATCAGAAGCGAGCCGCCGGCGGCCCCGCTTGCAACCGGCTCCGGCTGCATTGTGTCGACGTCAGAACCGGCCATCAACACGCCACAGATCGTGGTGGTAAAAAACGTGATAATGAACAGGGCTGTGTGCAAGAGCCATTGGCGGCCAGTAGGGCTCGCGCTGGCGCCCGCTCGATTGTGTGCAATTGACAGCACCGGTTGGATGGATTCGTCCATAGAGCAACTGACCTTCGGTTCAGTGCCGTTAGGCACGCAGTATTTATAGGGTACGGTTATCGCAATAACCAAATCGCGGGAGTGAAAAGCAGCGCTTTTTCACTCCCGCGATCTCGCAATCGACGATTTTCCTGTAGACTCGACGCGCTTGACGGCGCTAAATGAATTGCCTGATCCCGGTTCTTAGGCGGTCCTTTACTCCTCTCCATCAGAATCGTCAGCGGCAAAGCCGCGGTTGTGAAGCTCCTTACCCGGCTTAAAACGGATGGTTTTTCCGGAAGGGATTGCGACCTCTTCACCGGTACGCGGGTTGCGGCCAACTCCACGCTTGCGAGGTTTGACAATAAAGACGCCGAAGCCGCGCAATTCGATCCGGTCGCCGCGGGCCAAGGCGTCTTTCATGGAATTGAAGAGTGCCTCAACTGCCTGTTCCGCCTTGAGTTTAGGTATTCCGGTTTCGTCGGCAAGGCGATTGATAATATCTAATTTAATCACGGACGTGGCCCTCCGGTCTCAACGGACAATCTCGGTTATTGTCTAACGGGGTCGCGGTGAATCTGCTTCGGGATGATAGTGAGCGGCGCTTGCAAGTGTCAAGGTTTCCCCTACTGACCGAGGATCGCTCGGAAACCAACCGTTCGCCAAACGTCACGGCGAAAGGTTTGACAATGAAAGCGAACGACGGCTAACCTCGATATCATCAAAGTATGGCGCGGGACCAGTCACCGCAGCCGTAAATTCTTTGTGAAAAGCTATGCTTGGTAGGCAATTCAACCAGCCGCCTCCTTTTGGCACGATTCATCCGGACGACGACCGCGACATCGAGATTCAGCGACCGAAAGACGTGGCGCGCAAACACCTTTGGCAGGAGTCACGTTTGCTCGTTCGCGATCTGGTGTTCGCTTTGATGGTGCTGGCGCTGGTGATGGTATTTATCATTCAGCCGGTAAAGGTCGAAGGCACCTCGATGCTGCCGTATCTCCATGACGGCGAGCGGATCTTCGTTAACAAACTAATCTATTATGACGATTATAAATGGGCGCCGAAAATTTACCGCGGCGACATTGTGGTGTTTTGGTTCCCCGAAGACCCTTCGAAGAGCTACATCAAACGTGTCATTGGGTTGCCGGGCGACACTGTCGAGATGCACGAGGGACACGTGCGAGTAAATGGGCGTGACCTCGAAGAAAGCTATCTCGACCCACATCTCAACATGAATCCTTATAACCGGCCGCCGACCTTTGTGAAGCCAGGTTATTATTTTGTAATGGGTGATAATCGCGATAACTCGAGCGACTCGCGTATTTGGGGGTTGGTACCAAAGAAATATATTTACGGTAAGGCGCTCTTTCGATACTGGCCGCTGGGATCGGCCAAGGTAATGACCCGCGACACTAACAATCGGGGCGTGCCGCCGGGCGCAAACTACCGCAGTGACGATGACGCGCCCGATTCAGATGATCGCTAGCGATGAGTGACTGGCTCAGATTCATCGGCATGATTTTCTACGCGCCCCTGCGCGGAATGCGCGAAGTGCGCGATCGCGGCAGTCTGTTCCCGGCAATCATTTGCGGCTATGCATCGCAGTTACTGTATCTGCTCGTGGTGCAGTGGCTGGTCGGTAAAGGCCTGCTCACGCGGCCCCAAGCCATCGGCGGGAATCTGTTTCAGGCGGCCACCTCGCTTCTGCCAATCATGGTGGTAGTCATTCCGCTGCTGGCCTTGACCGCTAATCTGTTCGACCGGCGCGGCAGCTTTGGACTCGTGCTGCAGCAGGAATACGCGTCCCTCGGCTCGGTGCTGTTTTATGCGCTGATCGCGGCCAATCTGATTGCAATTCTGATCGCCATATTTTTTCACTACAGCGGCGTGCAGGCCGCATACGTCGCCAATTCTGCCCAGTCGGCTGAACAACTCAAAAACCTATTCCATTTTCCTCCTGAGCTACAGAAGCAGCTGGAAGCGCAATTCAACGATCCGGCATTTGTCGCCGGCAGTTTGTTTCGCACCGTCAAGCTCGGCGTTTTCACCATTGGTGCGATCGAATGTGTACGTAAAGTATTCCGGCTTACGTTGCTTCGTTCGATTGCCGCTGTATTGTTGAGTTATGCCGGTGCGGTGCTGCTCTCGCCAATCTGGATTTTGCTGGCGAACCGGATCATCGGTTCGCCCTTCATCCTGCTGATGTTGTTTTTGTTGCTGCGCGGTTATTTCAGTACCGTGATGAGCAATCAACGCGCCCGTGCAGCCTTTAAGCAAAACCTGGAAGCTGCCACCATCAATCCGCGCGATTCCTCAGCGCACTACAACCTCGGCTTGATTCATCAACAGCGCGGCGAACTGAGCGAAGCGCGGGAACGCTTTCACCGGGCCATCGACATTGATGAAGATGAGTTGGACGCGCATTATCAGCTGGGACGCATTGCCCGCACCCAGGGACGCCTGGCCGAAGCGATTGGCCATTTCGAACAAGTGGTGCAGCGCGATCAGTCGCACGCGCAAAATGAAATCTGGCGCGAAATTGGCGCGACTTATATCGCCGCCGGCCAATATGCGGACGGGCGCGATGCCTTGCAGCGGTTCCTGGACCGGCGCGAAAACGATCCGCAGGGACTTTACTTAATGGGACGCGCCCATGCCGGACTCGGCGATAATCAGGAAGCAGCCAGCTCCATGCAGGCCTGTATCGAAGCCGTTAAGACGGCTCCCGCCTACAAGTATCGCACCGAAAAGCGATGGCTTAATGAAGCCCAACAGTTTCTCAAAGGCAAGCGACAGGAAGCGGTAGGCAGCAAATAGTGACAGACTCAAATCAAGCGATTCTCGCTCTTGAAGATGGCCGTGTCTTTCATGGGCGATCGTGGGGAGCTGCGGGCGAAGCCTGCGGCGAGATGGTTTTCAACACTTCCATGAGCGGCTATCAGGAAGTGCTGACCGACCCTTCGTACGCCGGACAGATTGTCTGCATGACTTATCCACTAATTGGAAACTATGGCGTCAACAGCGAAGACACGGAATCGTCGCGCCCGTGGGTTGAAGGATTCGTCGTGCGCGAGCGCAGCCGCGTCGCCTCAAACTGGCGCTCGGAAGAGTCGTTAGACGAGTATCTGAAGCGCTGGAACATTCCGGCGATCGATCACATCGATACGCGAGCCCTGGTGCGGCACATACGCGACAAAGGCGCGATGCGCGCATGCCTCTCAAACATAGACCAGAATGTCGACAGCGTAATCGAAAAAGCCCGTAAGTCACTGCCGATGGAGAACCGTGAACTGGCGAGTGTGGTCACCACCAAAGAACGATATGAGTTTCCGGCGGCCAAGCCCGAACGCTTCCATGTCGTCTGTTTTGATTTTGGGGTGAAGACAAATTCTTTGCGCCAGCTGGCGGAAGCAGGCTGCCGGGTGACTGTAGTTCCGGCCTCAACACCGGCGAGCGAAGTGCTGGCCATGAAGCCCGACGGGATCTTTCTATCAAATGGTCCCGGCGATCCCGCTTCGATGAGCAGAGAGGTGGCAGAGGTCAAGCAGGTGGCTGAGTCGGGCACGCCGACGTTTGGAATTTGTTTTGGGCACCAATTGCTGGGCCGCGCTTTTGGCGGCGAGACTTTCAAGCTGATGTTCGGCCATCGCGGCGGCAATCAGCCGGTGAAGGATTTTCGCGACGGCCACGTGGAAATCACTTCGCACAATCACGGCTTTGCGGTGAAGGCGAACACACTCCCTGACGAAGTTGAAGTTACCCACATAAATCTCAATGATCAGTGCGTCGAAGGCATGCGCCACAAGACGCTGCCAATCATCTCGGTACAATATCATCCTGAAGCTGCACCGGGTCCGCATGATGCGGAACATCACTTCAAGAGGTTTATTGAGTTGATGGAGCGGCGGACTGCGGCAGCCAGCTAGTGACCCGGTACTGACTTCAATCCCTCACACAACCGTCTGCCAATGGAGATCTGAACCAATCCTAGGAGTTCAACGTACTCTGCGGGTATGAATGCCCAATTGCGGCCCCGGCGCCTGGCGCGGATGACTGGTTTGTTCTTTCTGCTGACGATCCTCGCCGGCATTTTCGCCCAGGGGTTCGTCAGTGAACGGCTGATCGTTTTCAGCGACGCTGCGGCCACGGCGACAAACATACTGGGGCACAAGGGATTGTTTCAATTCGGCTTCACCGTCTATCTCATCGAGATGGCCTGCCAGATCGTTACGGCCGCACTCTTTTACCAATTATTGCAGCCCGTCAATCGCACGGTCGCGTTATTGTTCCTGGTGTTGGAACTCACCGGCTGCATAGTTAAAACCTTTGCCCGCGTATTTTTCATCTCATCTCTGTTTACCTTGGGAGGGTCTCAGGCGCTGAATGCGTTTACGCCGCAGCAGTTACAGACGATCTCGCTCATTCTGCTCAGAGTGAATGATTATGGCGCCGCCACCGCGCTCGCATTTTTTGGCTTCTCGACAATCCTGAACGGGTGGCTGATTTTCCGCTCAACCTTTCTGCCCAGCTGGCTCGGCGCCTTGGTCATGATCTCCGGCTTAGGTTGGTTGACGTTCCTTTATCCACCGCTCGGCTACCACGCCTTCATGATCGCGGCGCTTGTTGGTTTGGTAAGCGCGATAACAGTAATCATGTGGCTCTTTATTTTTGGAGTTGATGAAGAGAAGTGGCAAGCCACTCTAGCGCGAGCGTGATCAGATGGTGTGCCCGACTTCGTGTGTTTCGTGGATCGTCTTTTTGATCCAATACAAGAACGATCCACGAATTCACACGAAATGACACCAAGTTCGGTGATTCTCGCTATTGGGGTGGTTTCAGTTCACCGGTCAGCAGATCAGGCCGCACCCGTGCCATTTCATCAGCGGTGGTCGTGGTGCCGGGGCGCGTGGCGGTGACTTCAGATTGCACCTCTGATTCGACCACGGCCTCTTCAATGACTTCGGCGATTGTTTCACTTCCCCGGTGCTCAAGCCAGTGACGATAAGCTACCGTCAGGATTGCGATTGCCGGAATCGCCAGAAATATTCCGGCCACACCGGCAATCTCGGCTCCGGAAAGAATCGCCAGTATTACCGCCAGCGGGTGCAGGTGAATTCCATGACCGATAATGCGCGGGTAAATCACGTAGTCCTGTACCACTCGCAGCACGCCCAGGAAAAGCAACACCACGAACGCCATTGCCAGCCCCGATTGCAGCAGCGCCAGCAGCGCCAGCAGCACCGCCACACACAGCGGACCTACGAGCGGGACAAACTCGAGCATTCCGGCGAGCACACCCAGCACAAGTGGACTGGGAAATCCGATCAGCGCAAAACCGACGCTACAAATCGCGCCGATCACGACGCAGGCTGTTAATTGCGCGCGAATGTAGGCCGCCAGCGTGCTGTTGATGTCCTGGAAGAATTCATCGCCGCGCCAACGCAGACGGCCCCGCGGCAGCATCGCCAGCGCCGAGCGGCGAAAACTGTCAGCATCTTTCAAAAGAAAGAAGCTGAGAATGGGGATCAGCACCAGCCACGGCAAAAGGATGATCCAGCCGAGCGCGTGCTCGAGCGCCAGACTTGCAACTTCTCCGCCTTTCGCGATTAGTCCCAGCACCGAGTCGTTAACGGCTTTCACCACTCCGCCGGGCATGCGATGTTGGGTGAAGTACTGGTTAATCCGATCTGAGGCGCCGGCGATTGATTTGTAGTATGCAGTGGCTTGTTGTTTGAATTCCGGGAATTGAGCGGACAGTTGCGGCGCCAGAAAATAGATGCCTGCGCCCACGACCGCGAACAAAAACAGGTAGACGACTCCGATTGCGAGGCCCCGCGGCATGCGGATAGTCCGCCCTCCGAGCTGCACCGGTTTTTCAACGATATCAACCAGCGGCGCGACGAGATAGGCAAAGAAAATCGATAGGACTATCAACAGCAGCACCGCCGTTAGCTTGTAAATCACCCAAAGCAGCGCAGCCACGCTCAGTAACAGCACGATGATGCGCAACACGACCCGGGTTTGTACCCAGGCGGTGACGGTTTGTTCAGGTTCCGGCGGCATTAGATCTTCATGCGACACAGGCAATCCTTAGTATTCATCTTCGTCGTAGCTCTCGTCGGCCGCCGCCATTTTTAGTCCTGCTTCTTCCCATACGAGCCCGCGCCACTCATCAGTTTCACCGAGCAGCTGCAATGCGGCTTGAGGCCGTGAAGGATTTCGTTCAATTCGCAGAACCTCTGCAATCACGCTTAATTTCTCGCCGTTCTCATCGAGCACGCGGAGATTTACCCGCCCTCCCACCGGCGGCAGTTCGCGCTGGAAATGTACCAGAGTGCCTTCCGGGCCGATGTTCTCGGTCTCGCCTTCGGCTACGATGTGGACTCCATCATTTGTGTCCCACTCAGCCCGAATCGGAAACGCGTGCACATAGCGCTGGCCTGACCGGCTGTCAACGAATGAACCTTGGGGCATCACAGTGACTCCTTGTGTAAGCATAAGGTGAGGTCAACCGGGGTATGATACAGGCAAATCGGCAAAAATCGGAGAGGATTCGTAATTGGGAGCAGCCAGCCCCTAAGCGCCGAAGGCGCGAGTTGCGATAGCCCGGTCCAACGGGCCGGGGCAGCGCCGACAAGGCCAGTAAGCGCTGAAGGCGCGAAATAATGTACCTATAGACAACGAGTTGCGTGGCACGGCCGTCCCGGCCGTGAAATCACGCGCAAGATGCGCGTGCCACGATCAACCCTACTCCTCTTCACCACGCAGCTTCTCTAACACCGAAAAGTCCTCAAGCGTCGTGACATCACCGGCTACGGATCCGCTGGTGGCGATCTCGCGTAACAGCCGCCGCATGATCTTTCCCGAGCGGGTCTTGGGCAGCGCATCGGCGAAGCGAATGTCATCCGGTCGCGCCAGCGCGCCGATTTCCTTGGCCACGTGTTGGCGCAGCTCTTCTTTCAAACTGTCTGAAGGGGTGCGGCCGCCTTCGAGAGTCACGAACGCCACGATTGCCGAACCTTTTAGCTCGTCAGGTTTAGCGACCACGGCAGATTCAGCGACCGCCTCATGAGAAACGAGCGCACTCTCAATCTCGGCGGTTCCCAGACGATGACCGGCAACGTTGATTACGTCGTCGATGCGACCCATGATCCAGAAGTAGCCGTCCTGGTCCTTTCGCGCGCCGTCACCGGCAAAGTACACCTCCTTAATTTGCGACCAGTACTGCTGCTGATAGCGCGCGTCGTCGCCATAAATCGTCCGCAGCATGGATGGCCACGGCCGGGTAATGACCAGATAGCCGCCCGCGTTTGGGCCCACAGACTTACCATCGCGGGTCATCACGTCAGCCTCGACGCCCGGAAACGGTTTCGTCCCTGATCCCGGTTTTGTCGCTGTTGCTCCCGGCAGAGGCGTAATCATGATGGCCCCCGTTTCGGTCTGCCACCAGGTGTCGACGATCGGACAACGCTCTTTGCCAATCACCCGGTGATACCACATCCAGGCTTCCGGATTTATCGGCTCACCAACCGTACCGAGCAGGCGCAGGCTGGAAAGGTCATGTTTCAGCGGCCACTGCTCGCCCCATTTAATGAACGCCCGGATCGCCGTTGGCGCAGTATAAAGAATGTTGACGCGATGATGTTCGATGATGTCCCAGAATCGATCCGGCTCAGGCCAATTGGGGGCGCCTTCGTACATCATTGAAGTCGCGCCATTCGACAATGGACCATAGACGACGTAGCTGTGGCCTGTCACCCAACCGATGTCGGCCGTGCACCAGTAGATGTCCTCGTCCTTTAAATCGAAGATCCACTTGGTCGTCAAATGCGCCTGCAGCAGATAGCCCGCCGTGGTGTGCAGAATGCCTTTTGGCTTTCCGGTCGTACCTGAGGTGTAAAGAATAAAGAGCGGATGCTCACTGTCGAGTTCTTCCGCGGGACAATCCGCGTTAACGGTGGCGATAAGTTCGTGCCACCAATGATCGCGGCCGGGTTCCATGTGAATGTTACTGCCGGTACGTTTGACCACGACGCAGGCCCGGACCGAAGGCGTTTCCTTCAACGCTTCATCAACCGCCGCCTTTAATTTCACTTCGTGACCGCGCCGCCAGCCCCCATCGGCGGTAACGACAGCTTTGCATTGCGCATCGTTGATGCGATCGACCAAAGCGCTGCTCGAGAAACCACCGAACACCACTGAGTGAGTGGCGCCGATACGCGCGCAAGCCAGCATGGAAATCGCCAGCTCAGGAATAAGAGGCATATAGAGCGCTACGCGATCGCCTCGGGTGACACCAATCTTCTTCAATACATTGGCAAAACGGCAGACTTCCGTGTGCAGCTGCTGGTAAGTCAACGTGCGGGTATCGCCCGGCTCGCCCTGCCAAATCAAAGCTGCCTTATTCCGCCGCCAAGTGCCGAGGTGACGATCGAGACAGTTATACGAAATATTGATCGTGCCACCCGTAAACCACTCGGCATGGGGCGGCGTCCACTTCAGCACGTGATCCCACCGCTTGAACCAATGCAGCTCGGTCTCAGCAAATCGGGCCCAAAAGGCTTCCGGGTCAGCGGCGGCCTCGGCGCGCAACGCCTCGAGTTCCTGCATCGATTTGACATGCGCCTGGGCCGCAAATTCAGGCGGAGGATTAAAGACACGTTTTTCGTTCAGAACTGATTCGATGTTCGTAGCAGCAGACATAGGTTGATTGTTCCTGTGTGGTTCTCTTCCTGAGTTTGTCTATCACACAAGCGGCCGAACACCAAACTTGCGGATTGATCACTTGTTACGTTGAGGTGCTGGTGCAGTTTGACGTTGGGAACTTGTTCTAGCCAGAAATGCGGGCGCGGGGAGGGCTGCGTTTTGGAGTGCGCCAACTTGTTGTCGCTTTACTTCGCTACTAACAAAGCGGCGACGAATCGCCGCACTCCACAATCTCGCTCATCTTTCGCGCTACCAACCAGTTGCAAATAAATTTCGGGCGCTGCGCTCACCGCAGTTCTGATACTGGTTGTAGGCTTTGGCCGCTCGTAAACGGATCTGCTCATCGGTTTCTTTTTTGAGCCAGCCATCGAGAGCGGCGGCGAGAATGTAGGCTTCCGGGGCCATTAAGTTGGTGGTCCAAAGTAGCGGCTTAGCGCCACTCGACCGGAGGGCGTCAGCGAAGTAGCTCTTGCTGGCACAAGCGAGGATGATCGCTTCCCTGGTTTCGCTGTCGCGATTCTTTGGGACTGAACTCAATCGAAAATCCATCAGCCCATCGTGCCCAATGTAGGCCACCAGGTTAGCGTTGCCGTTGAGATGGAGTGATTCACGACGGCCCTCAACTGAGACATCGACAGTCTCGCCCGGTTCACCCGCCGCGGCTTGCAGGAAATTAACCGTGGCTCGCTTTATCTCGCTGCCGCGATAGGCATCGGCAACCAGAAAAGCCTCTCTGTCGCGTCGCTTGAAGATGCAACGCTCGACTACGAATTGTCCGTCGTAGGGACCGGAGCGGCAATCAATCACTTGCCACTCTTTACTCTTCGAAAAGAAGGTCTTGATGCCAAATGCGGCTCCCCAGTATAGATTGCGCTGCGCATCGTCGCCGTTGCCCAGCGTTGCTGACACGGGAACAATCCCCTGATGGACGTTGTCGCACAAAGCCACGAACACGTGAATCACGGGGAATGAGTTTTTCTCGGGCGTGACATTGACTAGAGCGGGTATGAGGGACTCAACCGGAGCCGTCGGGATATCTGCCTCCCTGGCAGGCGTACACGCCGTTAACAGCGCCATGATCGCAATCAGGTTCAACTTCACGGCAACCTCCGACTTGAGTGGCTGCCGCTTTAGACCGTGATTTCTCTGCTTTGTTCCCGGCTACTGGGAAAGTTCAGCGACGATCTCGCGCATTACCGCGCGGCCCTTTTCCACCTCATCAGGCGCGAACGAAATCGCCCCGACTACGGCGTGACCGCCGCCGCCATATCGCTCACAAATCGTCGCGATGTTATGCCGGCGCGGCCGTGGCGCCCAGGGATTCGAGCCGACGGAAATCTTGGTGCGCTGCGGTGCACGAGTCAAAGCGACCGTGTAGGTCGCTTCGGGAAACAAGTAGTAAGGAATGAACTTATTGAAGCCTTCGTACCCTTCGTCAACCAGATCGAAAGAAACGACCGCGTCTTGATAAATCGCTTTCCGCTTAATCGCTGCGAGGGTTTCGCGGTGCAGTTTCAGGATGGGCTCAAACCGCGACCGGATTTCGGCGCTGGTCGCCACTTCGTCCAGGGTTTGGTGCGTCAGTTGGCGAATGATCTGCTCGATAAATGATTCGTCCGCCGTGCCTTCAATTACCTGCATCAATTGCAGCGCCGGTTCTTTCAGTTCGACACATTGCGCCGCGGATTCATACAGCGCGCCGTCGATCACGTGCGCCCAATGGACCAGTTCGCTCAGTTGCGCGGTATCAAAGCCGAATTTCGTGCGGGCGATGTCGGCGATGAATTCAGTACAGGACTTTCGTGTTGGATCGAGAAACTTGCGGCCCGACTTGTCGGCGCGAAAATGAGCCTCATCCTCCGGGGTGAGAAAAGCCGACTGGTGGTGATCGAACCACCACGTCAGTTTCGGTGATGGTGAATACTTGAAATCAACAATCGCATTTTCGTCGCCATCGAACATCGACACGTCGAACAAAAGGTTGCCAGGGCGATGCAAAAGTCCGCCGTATTGGACCTGCGCTTCGCGGTTAATTCGATCAAGATAAAAACGGGTAAACGTGGCAGCTGACGCGACCCCGTCAAAGCAATGGCCATGATAAAGGACGCGCAGTTTCATTTTTCTATACAGGTCGTTCGTCGGAAAAAGCCGGACATCTTAACAATTGCGAACTGCGTTAGCCAGCGGCCAGAACGCGCGTACACTCGTTTGCGCCTTGCGGCACTGCCGCGGTGACTCCTTCCCCTCTCTTGAGGTTACAGCGTCGAGCGTTGGGCCTTCGGCGCAGCACATAGCGAGCCTAGGCTCACCGTTCGCGTTTCTTAAAATATCCGGGAGCTAAGCTCCCGGAATTGAGTGTAAGCAGGTTGGCCGGTAACTGAGGCTTACCGCTATGTGCTGCGCCATAGGCGCAGCTCGAGGATTTACTGTTCAAAGGATCTTTTATGCACTTGGCTGGGCGGACGCGGCCGGCCCCAACTGAACAGAGGCTGTCGCCCGGCGCCAGCGAATTATGAAGGTGATCAATGCGGCGATACCGACCACCAGTCCGATCAGCTGCGAGGTCGACAGACCGGTGCGCGTGGTGAGTCCGAGAATGTCTCCCCGTGGATCATCACGGACAAACTCGATTAGAAAACGGACCGCGGCGTAAATAATTGCGTAAGCCAGGATTACCTGTCCGCTGAATTTCTTCTTCTGGTGCAGCCATAGGAGAAAGAAAAAGACGATCAGCATCGCGAATGATTCGTAGAGTTGGGTCGGGTGCAGGTTGATATTAAGCGGCACATCGGTCACTTCATGCCCGAGTTCGGAGAAGCGGACACCCCACGGGAGATTTGTCGGCTTTCCCCAGCAACATCCAGCGGCAAAGCAGCCCTGCCTGCCAAAGAAATTGCCCAGCGCGATGCCCGGCGCGCACGCGTCCGCCGTTTTCCACCAGGGCAGGTGCCAACGGCGCATCAGGATGTAAGCCGCGATAATTGCGCCAATCAATCCACCGTAGAAAACTCCGCCGGATCGCAGAAAATCGAGCGAGAACAAAAGCTTCGGATTTTGGCGGTACTCAGGTTCGGTAAACAACATTAATAGCTTTGAACCGACAAGCGATGACAACAGCAGCCACAGACACAGATCGTAGATTCGCTCCTTCGGCAGGCCGTCGCGCACCGCTAGCCTGACGGTCACAAAGATCGCGCCCAGAAATGCCATGGCCAGGAAAACGCCGTATGTGTTAACCGGAAAGTTCCAGACGCGAAAAAGAATAGGATACATGAAATACTGTAGGTCAGATGTCAGTGGTCAAAGGGCGGTTGCTGGTCGCGCTCTTCTCTTTGCGTTGTGCAAAGATTAAATCGTACGCCAGGAGCAGGGCCCCAATTGAGATGCTGGCATCCGCGATGTTGAAGGTTGGCCAGTGATACTGCCCGGCGTGTAACTGGATAAAATCGATTACAAAGCCCAGGCGCACGCGATCGGTCAGGTTGCCGACGATACCGGCCAGAAGCAGCGCGCATGACCCGAGCATCCGATCATCGTGGCGCTGGGTGCGAAAGAAATAGAACAGCACTGCGATGGCCGCCGCCGCCGCCAATACCACGAAAAACCAGCGGCCGAACGATCCTCCCTCCTGCAATTGCCCGAAGGCGATACCTGGATTTTCAGCGTAAACAAAATCAAGGACGCCGCTGATAATCGTGTGGTCCTGAAAGCGCAGGCGCCGAACAGCCCAGGCCTTGCTTGCCTGGTCCATCAGGTAGATCCCGCCGGAAGCCGCCAGATAAAGCAGCCGCCAGCCGAGGCGACTCTTTGTTGATTGGTTAACTTCGGTTTGACTCACTATCTTAGAGAACTTCGTCGAGTTTTCAGCCGCGTAGCGGCGTAATGTTTATAGAAACGGCGACCATATCTCGAATCGCTCCAGCGGAGCGAAATGAATGTCACCGATAAATCGGGTCAGCAAAATGTGCAGCTTCCAGCTATAAACATCTCGTGCCTAATAGCGCGAAAACTATTCACCCGTCTCGATTTCTGCCAGCGCCGTAACGCATCGCTCACACACGGTCGGATACCTCGCATCCTCGCCGACGCGGCGCGAATAATTCCAGCAACGCTCGCACTTCTCACCATGCGCCCGCGCGATGGTCACCTCGATTGCGCCGGTTTCCATTTCGGCATTTGGCTCGGCCAATTCAACTTCGGAGACGATGAACAAGTAACGCAGGAAATCCCGATGTGGCGCTAATTTACCATAAGCCTCACTTCCCGCTGAGATCTGGACTCGCGCTTCGAGCGAACTGCCGATCAACCTGGCGACCCGGGCTGCTTCCAATTTTGCCAGTACCTCATCGCGGTAGCCAAACAGATGCGCCCAGGTGGTCAGGAGATCCGTATGGCTGCTGCCGCGCGGCTCGGGGAAAGTGGCTACGTGCACCGAAGGTTCGGTGCCGGTTGCCGGACGAGGCAGGTTCTCCCAAATCTCATCGCTGGTGAAGACGAGAATGGGTGCCAGCATTCGCGCCAACGCGTCCGCGATTTTGTAAAGCGCCGTTTGCGCCGATCTGCGGGCCTGGTTCTTTGGTGCGAATGTGTATAGCCGATCCTTAATGATGTCGAAGTAACGCGCCGAGAGGGTGACCGTGCAAAACTGGTGTAGCGTCTGGTACACCACGTGAAAATCGTAAGCTTCGTAGGCCTCGCGCACATCGACTATCGCTGAATTCAGCGCCGCGAGAGCCCAGCGATCAATTTCCAGCATCTCGTGTTCGTCCACCCCCTCTGTTGCCGGGTCGAAACTATCGAGGTTGCCGAGCGCAAAACGAGCCGTGTTGCGCAGTTTGCGATAACCGTCACTGACTCGCTGCAGGATCTCATCTGAGCAGCGCATATCGTCCATGTAGTTCGACGAAACGCACCACAGGCGCAGCACTTCGGCGCCCAGCCTGGGAATCACTTCGTCAGGTGAGACAGCATTGCCGAGCGACTTGTGCATCGCTTTTCCCTGCGCATCGAGGGTCCAGCCATGCGTCAACACGGCGTCGTACGGCGCGCGATCGTGAACTGCCAGGCCGACCATCAATGACGAGTTAAACCAGCCGCGGAATTGATCGCCGCCTTCGATATAAACGTCGGCCGGCCAGCGGAGATGATCGCGAGCTTCGAGGACCGCGATCGACGACGACCCGCTATCAAACCAGACGTCCAGAATATCAGTCTCTTTAGTGAATTCGCTGCCCCCACACTGGCACTTGAAATTCTCGGGCAACAGCTCGCGGGCTTCCCGTTTGTACCACGCATCGGCGGACTCTTTTTCAAAAATATCCGCTACATGGCGAATCACCGTTGCATCGGCAATCACGCCATTACAGGATGAGCAGTAGAAGGCGGGAATCGGAACCCCCCAGACGCGCTGGCGGGAAACGCACCAGTCGGGACGCCCGGACAGCATGTTGCGCATGCGGTCACGGCCCCAGGCGGGAATCCATTTCACGCGCTGATCCACTTCATGCAAAGCCATCGTTCGCAGTGATTTGCCGGTATCTGCAGCTGCAGCTCCGCTCTGGTCCATCGCGATAAACCACTGCGGCGTGGCGCGAAATATGACCGGGTTTTTGCATCGCCAACAGTGCGGATAGCGGTGCGCATAATCTTCGCTGAAGAGCAGCACGTCGCGTTCATGCATGAACTCAACAATCTTTGGATTGGCTTCAAAGACACTAAGACCGGCAAAATGCTCGATCTCGTTGGTGAAGCGACCCGCGTGATCAACGGGACAGTAAATGTCGAGGCCATATTGCTTCCCGATCACGAAGTCGTCGTGACCATGACCCGGCGCGGTGTGAACCAAGCCGGTCCCCGCTTTACTGGTGGCCGACTTGTCGCGAGCCTCACTTACATCCAATTCAGTTTCGGCGTCTGCTTCACCCCCCAGGGTAACGTGTTCGCCCACCATCAGAAGTGATGAGCGATCGATCCAGGGATGCAAAGCTTTCAGCCGGTCGAGTTTCGAACCGCGAAAGCGGGCCAGCACCCGCGGCGACGTAAGGCCGCACTTTTCGGTAACTGCTTCGGTCAGATCGGCCGCGACGATGTAGACTTCGTTCCCGCTTTCCAAGGCAACGTAATCAAAATCCGGATGGACCGCGATGCCGAGATTAGCCGGGAGGGTCCAGGGGGTAGTGGTCCAGATAAGCGCGAACACCTGCCGGCCCGCGAGTGCCGGATCGATCTTCGACGGGTCACTCTGTAGCGGAAACTTAACATACACCGACGGGCTCGTGTGCTGATGGTACTCAACTTCAGCTTCGGCCAGTGCCGTCTGATCGTGAATGCACCAGTAGACGGGCCGGGCCCCTTTGTACACAAAACCACGCTCTACGAAGCGGGCGAACAAGCGTGCGGTTTCCGCTTCATAGTGATCGGACATGGTGATATAAGGATCGTCCCACTCGCCTAAGATCCCCAGCCGCTGAAAATCCTTCGTCTGGCGTTTCAGGGCATTGGCCGCGAAATCACGACAAGCGCGCCGAATGCTGAGCGCCGGCATTTGGTTCTTTTTCTCGCCCAGTTTGCGCTCCACGTGGAGCTCGATCGGCAGACCGTGACAGTCGTATCCGGGAACGTAAGGCGCGTCATAGCCGAGCATCGTGCGCGACTTGACGATCAGGTCTTTCAGAATCTTGTTGAGCGCAGTGCCGAGATGAATGTCCGCGTTGGCGTATGGCGGACCGTCGTGCAGAATGAATTTTGGGGCGTTGGCGCGGGCTTTGCGGATTAGGGCATATAGATCCACCTCAGCCCATTTTTTCAGCCGCGCGGGTTCGGCCTGTGGCAGGTTCGCTTTTTGGGCAAACCTGGTCTTCGGCAGGTTCACAGTTTTTTTCAGATCCAAAGTTGCTTCTTCGGTAGCCATCGTCGCTTTCGTATCAAAAACGAAATAGTAACAGGACTCCAGAGTCAGTTGCCACTTTCGGAGTGGGCCGGCGCTTTTGGATTGGAGCGCAAGCGTCTCGCTTGCAATGAGGGGGCAGCGCGAACCAAAAAGAGCAAGCGAGACGCTTGCGCTCCAGTCTCGCAGCTTCGCTCTGCCGGCGCACTCCAAACGAAAGGCCCGAACACGCAAGCCTCGTCGAGGCACTGGGTTCGGGCCGGCAGCAGCCGTGATTTTTAAAATACTCACCCGATAAACATCTCATCTTCTCCGTAGCTGCGATTAACCGGGTTGGGCGCGGGCGCGACCAGAACCTCCAGACCGCGCCGCACACCCACGAGAATCGCGGCCAGTTCGCGTGCGGGTTCGATTACTTTTTGCTGAATGAATTCGGTGGTGTCCATAACCCGCTCGTGCGTGGTGTCGATCGCGCGACTCACCACCTGAACTTTTTCCTTCGCCACGTGGGCTGTCTCATCGGCCAGCGCCATGATGCCGCGCACTTCTTCTTTGATCAGTGAGGTCGACTCGGCCAGATTGCCGGTGGCCGTCGAAAGATGGCCGGACATCACGTGAAATTGCTCGGCAATTTGTCGGCCCTGCACGGCGATATTCTGGGCCTGTACGCTGATGGCGTTTGCCCGATTGATCAGAGGATCGACTTTCTGTTCCAGGCGGGTCACCGTCTTTACCGCGCGGTTGACGTAAACGGCCATCGCGATCATCGCCACCGCAATCATCAGGAATGACACAGCGATAATCGCAGTGATGATGACCAGCCAAAAGAGTGGATCGTGCGTGTTCATGGAAATACGTAGTTTGTACTTTGATCTTTGTACCTTGAAAAGGACAAAGCACTAAGTACTAAGCACAAAGCACGCTTTGTTTACATTGTCGTCTCAGGCTTATAAGTCGGCGCCGCGTCGGTGCGACCGGACAATTCTGTCTTGCGCTTCTCGTCGACATAAGCCTTCTTTCCAGCCTCAACGGCGGCCGAGATCGATCCTGCCTGCTGGGCCACAGCGCTGCGCGTTTTGGAGACTACATCGCCGGCTTTGGCACTCGCTGTGTCATAGAGATCGGCAGCCCGCTCGCGGGTGGCTTCGTAATATTCTTCGGCAGTTTCGCGGGCCGTGCCGTAATACTCGCCGGCCTTCTGTTTGGTCGCGTCATAATACTCGCCCGCCTTGGCGCCCAGCTGCTGGGCAGCTTCGCGCGACCGATCGATGCCCTTACGCGTCGCGTCGGCAATGTCGTTGCGCAACTCTTCACCGGACTTCGGCGCAAACAACAGCGCCAGCACCGCGCCAATGCCCGCGCCTACCAGGAAATATGTTAAGCGAGTTGAAATATTGTCTCCAGAATCACGATCGTTTCCCATAGCAAGTCCTTTCTGTTTTGAGAGGCGTATCCCCCGCTGCGGGACAGCCAGTGTGTTCACAATGTTCGGATGATAACTGCCCGCGACTATAACAAAACGCCGCAGAGCTAGGCAAGGATTTGCCCGCCCGGTAGATGCCGAAAGTGATGCAATTTTGTGAAGAAGCGGAGGCTAATCAAGCGCCCGCGCCTCGAATTTTCGCAATCCGATCCAGGTGAAAAATAGCGAAAAGCCGATGAGTGCGCCGTAAACCAGCACCATTGGCATGTGCGGCATGTGCGGCGTCAACGCCATCCGAAAGCCTTCGTTGGCATAAACCAGCGGGTTGACGAGCACTGCATACTTGAACCAGGGAATTACGTAAAGTGTGGCCCATGGATAATAAGCACAACCAAAAAAGATCATGGGCGAGAGGAGGGCCGTGAAAATCAGACTGATTTGCTGCGGTGGAACAATTGTGCCAATCACCATGCCGAAGGCCGCGAATAACCAGCTGCTCAAGAGCGCAACCAGGACAAAATGGATAACATCGGTCGTGGTCAAATTCAGTTGCACGCGCATCAGCAGCCAGGCTAGCGGCAACACCACGAGGCCGGCAATTATTGCCTGAATGACGCCGACAATGATTTTTCCCAAACCGACGCCCGCGATACTGATCGGCGCGAGCAGTCGATCCTCAATCTCCTTGCTCCAGCCGAAATCGATCACCAGCGGGAGGGAAACAGCCTGCATACTCGAAAGCGTCATGCTCAGGCCGAGAATGCCCGGCAACAACATGTCAGTGTAACCTTGTTTGATGATGCCCATGCGGGGCATCACAAAACCAAAAATAAATGTAAACAGCAGTGGATTGAGCACGACGCGCAGGAGAAACGAGGGCAATTCACGCCGCACAACGCGCAGGTCACGATGTAGCAAAGCGATAAAGGTGGTCATCGTATTATGGTCGCAAGCTGCGTCCCGTCAGGTGCAGAAACAGGTTTTCCAAACTTGGTTCCGAGACGTGCGCGTCGGTCACCGTCACGTGCTGTTCGCCGGCGAGACGCATGGCGCTGGCCAGCAACCCTTCGACCCGATCTGCGTAGACGCGCACGCGGTCGTTCTCAGCCTTGATTTCCACGACGCCAGGTAGACTTCGCAACGCGTCGGTAAACACTCCATCCGCCCCGCTGTTGCGCACTTGTAACTCGACGAGATAACCGCCGGGAACGCTCCGCTTGAGCTGCGCGGGCGAGTCGAGAGCCAGCACTCTGCCATGATCAACGATCGCAGTGCGACTGCAGAGCTGGTCAGCCTCTTCCATATAATGCGTTGTCAACAGGATCGTTAATCCTTTTTGATTCAATTCCGTCAACAGTTCCCACATGGCGCGTCGCGATTGCGGATCGAGGCCGGTGGTGGGTTCATCGAGAAACAGAATCGCGGGGTCGTGCATCAGCGCGCGGCCGATCTTCAGCCGCTGCGCCATTCCGCCGGAAAACCCGTTAACCTTTTCATCGGCCCGCTCCGTAAGTTCGAACCGCGCGAGCAACTGTTCGGCGCGCTGCTCGCGTTCCTGTTTCGGGACGCCGAAATACGCAGCATGAAACAGCAGGATCTCTCGGGCGGTTAAGCTGCGATCGAGGTTATTAACCTGGGGAACGACGCCAATCCGGCGCTTAACCGAAACCGGATCGTGCGCCACATCTATCCCTTCGATCTGGGCCACCCCACCGGTCGGCAAGACACGCGTCGTAAGGATTCCGATCGTGGTGGTCTTGCCGGCGCCATTCGGGCCAAGTAATCCGAAGAACTCGCCTCGGGGTACCTCGAAAGAAATACCGTCAAGGGCCTTGACCTCAACACCCTTGCGGCTCTTGGGCTTGAAAGTCTTTTTCAGCTCACGAACCGTGATTACAGTTTCCATTATGTCTACATGAAGAGTTGCAGATGTGTCGCGACATACCACCAAAGGAAGATGGTCAGACTAATCGAGCCGAAGAACAAAGCGACGATTGCGCCCACGATGAGCCCGACGAACAACCAATCGCTCCGGCGCGCACGTTTGGCCTGGTCGGCCGAAACGGTGGCGCGGCGCCGCAACAACCCAAGATTGCGTACGTTTGGCTTCCACCAAACGTCGAACAGGTAGCCGAAGAACGGAACTACACCAACCAGGAAATAAATGCCGATGTTTATTCCCATACGCAGCAGGGTGATCTTCGGTACTCGATACCTGACGGCCGAAACCAGAATGTAAAGAGCGACCAGCGTCGTGGCGATGTCACCGAATTCAGGAATCAGATCGATGATGGCGTTAAAACCGAAGCGCCAATCGACGATGGGGACACGAAACTGGTTGTCCATGAGTTGAGTCAGGACTTCCAATTCGTGCTCGATCTGCACCGCGCTGGGACGGAGCACCGAACGCTGCATTACCGAACGTAACTCTAAATCTTTATAAGCGCGCATTTCTTTTTTGTGTTTTGTACTTTGTGCTTTGTACTTTGACGTGTCGGCTATGAACCGGGGTTCAAAGCTCAAAGCACCAAGTACAAAGTGCGTCTTAATGTATCTTTGTCATCTGTTGCCAGAAAAACTTGCCCACCTTCGCAAATGGAGTCAGCATTGACTTGTCACCTTTCACATCAGCGCGAGGAGGTAAGCCAAGCTCCTGAGCCAGTTTCGGATCGGGTGGGCCAATATCTTCATCGCCGCGCCGGCTCGAAAGCCATCGATCAAAGGTACGACTCACGGCCCGTCTTTGTTCGACCGGAGCCCCGGCAATGAAGGCGCCGCGCAGATCGTCCAGATCGGCGACTTCCAGCGAATTGGCCGCGTAGTAATCGCGCAGGGCGGCAAAAAACTTCTCATCACCAAGCAACTGGCGCAGCGCTTCGAACATCAACGCCCCTTTGGTCGCCACAATCGCCGCGTATTGAAATGAATTGCGGTACTCGCGCGACGTCTTGTTGGCTTCCATGTCGTCGCCGCCGAACGTGCGATAGACTTTGTAAACTCCCCGCAGTTGCTCTTCAAGAGCAGTGGCGGTCTGTTCTTCGCCATGCAGTTCGCGGTAGTAAAGCAAAGCCGACCAGTTTGACAGTGATTCATCAAGAATAGGTAAGCGTCCGGCGTCGTTCCCGACGGTTGCGCCCCACCACTGACGAGCCACCACGCGGGCCACGGTCCATTCCAGACTGTCTTCGACTGACGCCCGCTGATCGCGAATTACGTCGGGCATGTTGCGCATAGTCGGCGATTCAAAATCAACATAGAAGGCGCCGGCGATGGCACTCAACCCCGAGAATTCAGCGCTTCCTAAAGTGGAAACCAGCGGCACATCAGCGACCGTCACAGTTTTCAGCGGTAACGGTCCGAACCTGGTTGCGTAAACGCGTAGGGCATCGGCGGCAATTGCCAACACCCGTTGCGCAATTCGTTCATGTTCAGCGCGATAAAGGGAGCGCACCGTAACATCTGCGCTGCGACGATCTACCGATTTCAGATCGCGTCCGGCAATCACCGCAAAATCCCGCAGGTTTTCAGAGACGAAATGATGTGAATCGGCCTTCTGCTTATTCGTCACTTCCGATGGGATCACGGGAGTGAAGATCGTCACGCCGGCCGGCGCTTCGATCGTCACATCAAAGTCGGCGGACTCAGTCGTCAGCGTATCAACGATGCTCGGTTCGATTTTGCGCAGCCACTCGTCGCCGCTGCGCGCGGCCAGAATGGGAAATGAGGTGGCCAGCATCATTACGCCGCGACAGGTGAAATTAGTGTCGCGGGCGCGCCGCAGTTCACGCTCGCTGCGGATTGCGGCACTCACCTGTTGCAGGACATGGGTGACGATGCCGGTCTCTTCAGGATCGATTTCGGGAACCGAGCCCTTGAACTTAATCTGAATGTCAGCAGCAGCCTCCGGCTGGATCGGATCACGCAAACTTACGCGCAAGGTGGTTTGCAGGTCATCAAACGAGAAAGGCACCAGGGCGTTGTTGCCGGCCAACCGGACTTCCGAGACTTCGAGCCGTGGCTCGTCCGAAACAATCTGGCCGGCGTCATTCTTCTGCGTCGGCGCCACGTAATCAGGCGGTCGCATATTGGGATAAAGATGAAAAAAGACAGTCGACGTGGCATGGTCGCCATGGTTCACCCAATGGACTTGTTCAACACCGGTATAGGTGCGTTCATCGAAATTGATTGCCAACTTGATCTCATAGCGAAGACGTTTTTCCGGCCCCGCGGGCTCACGGTCCTGCGCGCGCGCAATTCCGACGCCTAACACTAAAGCAACGAGCAGACATACAAGACCCTTGACACACCAGGGCCCAACCGGGTTCAAAACCCAAACCCGCTTTGTGCCGGCGGCGGCTCGATGATCGACTCTATCGCTCATTAATTACCACTCGCTGAATAGTATCGCCGCGCACGATATTGTCCACAACGTCCATGCCACGGATCACGCGACCAAAGACAGTATAACCTCCGTCGAGGTGCGGCTGCGGTGAATGCGTGACGAACCACTGCGATCCGCCGGTATCTTTACCCGATAAAGCCATGCCCACGGCGGCGCGTTCATAGGGAATCTCGTTGATTTCACAGCGAATTTGATAACCCGGCCCGCCATTCTGATCGCCGCGCGGGTCGCCGGCCTGTACCACGAAATTAGGCACGACGCGCGGAATTGTCTGTCCGTTAAAATACCCTCGTTTAGCCAGCTGAATGAAATTATCGACGGTCAGGGGTGCGTCGTCAGGTGCGAACTCGATGGTGAACGAGCCGCGGCTGGTGACGACAGTTGCGGTCGGGAGATGTCCAATGCGCGCGATAGCGCGGCGATAATCCGCAATAGTATTCCGGGTTTGCACTGTGCCGATGCGATCAGAAAAATCGCCGGCGCCATTCGCTTTCAAAAGCGCCACTGCGCGTCGGCGAATCAAGTGATCGGGAGAATCGAGGGCTGTCTGGATAGCCTCAATGGCTGCCGCGCTTTTCTGCTTCGCCAGTGCGTTGAGAACCGCCAGCGCTGCTTCATTTGAATCTTTGTCACGCAAGGCCCGAGGCAAGGCATCGATTAACGCGCGAGCATTTGTTTCGCTTGGCACTTGATTGCCAATCACCTCTGCAGCCGTCCCACGCACAACCACGTCATTTGACTGAAGGTATTTTCGAGCAAATTGATCAGTGTCGGGCTGTTTGTTACTGGCATAAGCTTGCAGGACGTCCGGAATCGCGAGGTTTGGCGTGCTGGGCCTCGTTAACATCTCGGCCAACTCTTTTGACGCTGCCTTAAGCGCGTTATCACCTGCACTGCCGGTGGCGGCTCCGGTGATTATTTCCCTGATTGCCGCCAGGCCTTGTGCTCGGCGTGAAATCTGCCGCCAGCTTGCAGTAGGAAGACCCATCTCTGATTTATACGGATCGTTCTGAAAAATGCCGGGAAGGATTCGCGCAAAAGCAACCTCCACCTCAACCGCCTCGCCCTTTGTGTGGTTGTGCATCCGTCGCAACCACGAGGCCGCCTTCTCATTGTCACTGTTAGGAAGTAATCGTCCGACAGTCGTGGCGATTTCAAGTGATTCATCGAGTGCGGCGCCCGAAGAGACGTCGTCAATCAACAAAGTACCCCGACTTAATAGCGGCTCAGCTGCTCGTGGATCTTTCAAACTCGCCAATGCCCTGATCGCACTCGCTCTCACACGTAGGTCTTGATCGTGAAGTGCGCGATCCAGTACTGCATCAAACGATTCCTTATCCTCGACGGCGCCAATCAACCGAGCAGCATTTGCCCGCACAATTGGGTCATTGTCATTCAGCAATCGCCGCACGCGCTCGTTTGCGTCCTTCAGGCGCAGCCGCGCCATGGTGTTCAGCGCGGTCGCGACAATCGAATTGTCGGCGTCATCGAGAAATTTCATCACCAGCGGCCCGGCGCCGTCCGGCTTGATGCGCAGCACGGCTGTCAGTCCCAACATGATTGTCAGGCGATCGCCGTGCGGTTTTCGCTCAGCTTCAAATCGCAGCGCCTCAACAATTGCAGCCTTGCAGTGCTCAAGCCTTTCATCAGGCGCCTGCTTATCCGCGCCGGGAACCGGTGGCGCCGGCGCCGTCATCATCGCGGCGGCAACTTTCCCGAGCGCCTCAATCGCGCGCGCCCGCGCCGGCTTCTCCGGATCTTTGAGCACCGTCACCAGCGCATAGGCGCCCGCGGGCGATTCAATTTCACCCAGGGCAAATGCCGCGACGTCTCGCACTGCGGTATCTCTGTCGGTCAACAACATCTCCGCCAGGATCGGCACGGCGACTTCGTTGCCAATTCGCCCGGCCGCCAGCGCCGTGCGTTTACGCACCTTTGCGTCCTCACTGGCCAGCAGATTTTTCAATTCATCATCCCAGCGTCGCTCGTCTTCATGGCGAACAATGGTCAGCAAAGCCGCGGGAGAGACTTCAGGCGGTGGCTGCGGACGACGGAGTGATTGACTGACTGCACCGGTCCAGCAGATCGTGAGTCCCAGAACGATGATCAGAATGCGAAGTCTTGAGTTCATTGACGGCGGCTTTGACGAGCGATTGTACAGGTTCCACCAAGCTTCTTCGCGAACACCAGAAGCTGAGTAGTGTCCTAAGTTCCGGTCTGGCGATCGTTGAGTGAACGATCCACGAAATCACGCGAAGAGGTCAGTACCGGGAGCGATAGCGACGGGGTAACTTTACGTTAGTTGATCGTATACAAAGGCAGACCCGGTCGCTACCGCTCCCGGTACTGACTTTTTCGTGTGGTTTCGTGGATCGTACTTGAACGTCCCATCCCCGTTCGGAAATTCAAAGTAAATCCTAATTAGGAAACCACCGAAAGCTCAAGCTTACACGCGCAAAAAAGAAAAAGGCGGACCAATCGATCCGCCTCTTCCGTATATCGATTGGAGAACAGTTTTAATTTGCCACTGCCGACACGACCGGCTTGGCGGGCGTAGTCTCCGGTTTGACGGGCGGCTTGGTGACATCGATGACGTGGTCTTTCCGCTCAATCCTGGCGGGCTCTTTACTAGCCGCGGCCTTGGCCTGGGTCATCTTGCAGCTTCCTTCGAAGACTGCGCCTTGTTCAATCATCAACGACGGAGCCTGAATATTTCCAGTCAACTTTGCCGCGCGTCCTAACTCGATGCGATCGGTCGCGACAATATCACCATTGACGATGCCATGAATGGTGGCGACAGCGACTTCAATATTTGCATCCACCTGGCCGCCGGCGCCCACAATCAACGTCCCGTCAGTAGAATTGATGCGGCCGGAGAAACGGCCATCAACGCGTAGCATGGATTTGAACGAAGCCTCCCCTGTAATCACTGTGCCGCTGCCAACGAATCCGCTCAGACTCCCGTCCTTAATCTCGCGGGCGATGGTTTCGCTTTCGGTCAACGCCTTCGGTGTGCTGGCCCCATCAGGAGCTGGACGATAAGCGTCGTTGTTCTGGTACGGGGAATAACTTCTGCTTGAATAATCAGCATCGGGCTGGGTCTGGGTCTGGCTCTGGCTCTTTTCTTCTGGATTCTTTCCCATTCTGAGCATAAAAACTAACCTCCGGTTATAGGAATCGCCGAGAAGCCGCCACTGCGGTAAGGGGTGCCGACACTGTCACGCGATCCGTTGCAAAATTGGAAATTGGCCGCGGTGACCAACTAGAAGGCCCGCCCGGGAGCGGGGCGTCGATAATAAACAAAAGAGAGCAGTGGTGTCTAGAGTCAAGTTGTCCGTCTTCTAATTAGAAGTTAAATGTCTCGGGCTTACAATGTTCGGTCCGGGCCTAACCTTTCATGCCTTCCAGCAGGTTCTCGATCACCAGCGTCTCCCGGAAGTTCTCCAGGTACGGGAAATACGGTGCGTTTCGATCCAGCGCGGCCCGAGGGATAAGGCCGACGATTTCAGTGCTCTGCACCTGAATCTGCCACGCTTTGGCCGCATCGCGCACAGCCTCAAACGCGCGCTCGATGCCAGTTTGTTCATAGTCGATCAGATTCATCGACACCTGGACGAGCCCGCGACTTTGCAGATAAAAACCTAGTGCTTTCACAAAAGGCAAGCCGCCGTCGCGTTCGCGCACCTGGTGCGCGATGCGGCGCCCTATCGACAAGTCATTCGTGCGCAGATTTACATTAAACGCGATCAGAAAGGGCCTGGCGCCGACGACGATTGCGCCTGCCGTCGGGTGCAAGTTTCGATCACCGACATCTGGTGCGCGGTCCGGATTCGTAGCGATCTCGCCGCGCAGCCATTCAAATCCCTGGCCGCGAACATGCTCGAGCCGCACTCGATCCGGGCGTAACGCCGCGCGTTCGTAAAAATAGACCGGAATCGAAAGCTCCCGCCAGATTATGTTTCCTGCTTCATAAGCCAGGGCGATGCAGTCTTCCATAGTCACACCGCTTACGGGGACGAACGGTAGAACATCTGTGGCGCCAATGCGTGGATGCACCCCTGCATGAGCTCGCAAATCAATTGACGCTTTGGCCGCAGCGACGGCTTTGACGGCGGCGTGGACGATCACGCCCGGCTCACCGACGAACGTAATTACCGATCGGTTATGGTCGACGTCGATGTGACGGTTCAAAACCACCACGCCGGGGTGTGATTCAATCGCCTGGGCGATTCGATCGATCGTCTCAGCCTTGCGGCCTTCGCTGAAGTTTGGTACACACTCAACCAGCATTGCCGATTTTCGATTGCCGACTGCCAATTGTGTCCTTTACAAGCGCTGGCGAGATTCTAACTGAAAATCGCCAATCGGAACGCGGCAATCGTCAATTGGCAATTGGCAATGTACGGATGCCCATCGACCGGTTCATTAACGAGCGCAAGAATGTCTGGCAAAGGCTGGAGGAGTTACTGCAACTCCTCGACCGCATGACTCTGCGCAAGCTGCACCGCGAAGAGGTGCGCGAGCTGGGCCGAATCTATCGGCGCACGGCTTCAGACCTGGCAATCGCGCGCGCTGAATCGCGCGACCCGCGGCTGGTAAACTATCTGAACAGTCTCGTAATTCGCGCTCACGGCAGAATTTACCGGGCTGACGCGCAAGGTGGCCAGCGCATTCGCGATTTCTTCGGTCGCGAGTTTCCCCGGACCTTTCGTCGCACCTGGCGTTATACGGCAACGGCGTTTGGCGTTTTTCTGTTATTCACGGCGATTGCTTTTTTCGGCACGCATCATGATCCCGATTTCTCTGAGTTCGCCGGAATTAGCCCGTTTTTTCGGGAGTTGATCATCAATCACCACACTCATTGGTGGGAAGAGGTCAACAAGGCAAATCAGATCGAATCAACCAACATCTTCACCAATAACATTCATGTCACTTTCATGGCGTTTGCGCTGGGAGCGTTGTTCGGCCTGGGTACACTGTACGTGCTGGCCTTCAATGGCGCCTCGTTTGGCGCGATCATTGCGCTCACCTATCGCGCCGGTTTCGGAAATGATCTGCTGCTCGGGTTTGTGATCTCACATGGCGTGATTGAGCTCACCTGTATTTTCATTGCCAGTGGCGCCGGCCTCTTGATCGGCACCGCGCTGCTGATGCCGGGCAATTTGTCCCGCGCTGATGCGTTAAAGTCGCGTGGCCTCGAAGCGGTGCGCCTGATCGTCGGTTGTATTCCGCTGCTGGTCGTCGCGGGACTGATTGAGGGTTTCATCTCACCGCAACCGATTCCCTCGGTGATCAAGATCGGAATCGGGGTACTGACGGGAATCACGCTCTACTCGTACCTTTTGCTGGCCGGAAGAGGAAACGAACAGTAACAAATCTACCGAGGCTGTGCGCCGGCAGCGTTGGCCAAAAGAATGGTAAGGCAGTCGAATAGTCGACGCGTAGCGTCGAATGACTTCAGCCCGGCCTTTTCAAGGCCGGGTAGCTGGCACCACAACAATCATCCGTCGCGTAGCGACGACTGAAAAATGCAGGTCTTCTCGGTTCACGCGTCGCTGAGCGCCGCAAAACTCCTGAGCGCGCTAGTCCCGGCCTTGAAGAGTGTGTCGGGAAATGACGACCACGACCTGTTTAGTACGCCGAGCGTCAGCGAGGGGTCGTAAAGTGAGTCGTTCACTGAGTAGCTCGAGCAATTGATCCCCTCG
>AP72_2010_repI_A001DRAFT_1000007_pt1 | contig 36672 bp, 47 predicted proteins | sample AmaPasrepliIA001_FD_9535 | JGI IMG/M metagenome (IMG submission 9535)
TGGCAGCGGCATCTGGCTCCCCTCAATCTCTCCCTGCCGGTTGTAGCTCGGCGCCGGTCCGGTCGAGCCGGTCTCCGTCGGAGCGGCCGTACTCATCACCTGTTGGCCGTAGCGGTCGGTGCCGAAACGTGTCGGCGTCGAGCCTGGGGGCGGTTTCTGGCTCTCCTGATCGGGCTCGATCTGCAACGAGGCGGTCCGTGTGCTTGGGCCTACGCCTCCCGCATTTGCCTCCGAGGTCGGCGCGAGATTCGTAACTGGCGGGAGATTCAACTCGCTCGGACCCATCACGCCTCCGGCCTCATCCTCGGGCGTCGGAGCTGCACCCGATCCGCGGAAGGACCCGCTGGTCGGGAAATTGGGGGCAGGTACCGCGGGCACATACTTACCGGTTTTCGGGTCGTAGTTGACCATCGCGGAAAGCCGTTTGTCCTTCGATATCGTGTTGACCCGATTGTTGACCGTGTCCAGCTCCTTCTGCAACGGGTCGATCTTCAGCTTCCGGGCGTCCGCCGTGCTGCGATACCACGGGACGTCTGGCCGCGGCTCTTCCTTCGCGGTCTTGATTAAGCCCTCCAGCTCGGCCTTTCGGTTATAGGCGCCGGCTGCATCCTGGGCGGTATTATACTCGTAGGTGACTGAGGCTCGAGCCCGCTGCGATTGGTCGGCAAGCACTCCGGCCTCTGCGTCGGACAGGTGAGGGAAAGCGGACTTTACCTCGCCGGCATCGTTGAAGAGCCCCGCCTCGGCCTGCCGTCCCGCCAAAAGTGAGTTGAATTGATTCTCGCGCTCCTGCTGCGCGGTCGGCTGATTCATTTGCCAGTCGATGAACTTGCCGTATTGGGTCGTGCCCTGCTGCAAAATCCTGTTGTGCTCCTGCGCGACCTGATTGCGCCAAGTGGCCTCGTCGCGTTGCAGCTCGAGCGCCTTGGCTCGGTAATCCTGCTCGGCCTGCAAAGCGCGGTTTCGATAGCTCATCTCGTTCCGCTCGCGCAGGGACCCGAGGATATTGGCCATGCTGTTTGCAAAGGCCGCGTGACGAAGGGCGTCAGCCCTGTCCTGAGAGGCTTGAACTCCGCCGTAGCTGTCGCCAACGATGTAAGGCATTACTCGTAGGTGCCCGGAGGAATGTAATGCGGGCTATTCGGGTTGTTGTACTTGTTGGCCGTCTGCAAAGCGTAATCGCGCCATTCCGGGGAAATGTCGTTGAAGTTGCTCGGATGGAAGTAAGCGCTCGGGCTGCTCACGTCTCCGGGCATCGGAGGCGCCCCGTAACCGCCCGACCGGCGTTGACCGCCCCATCCGCCCCCGCCTCCGCCTTGGTCGGCTACTGGGACCATGGCCGGTCCTGCCCAGTTGGTCGCGAGGTCGGCGTCGACGCGGGCCTGCAAACCCTGAGCGGATCCAGCGAGACCTCCGTCGGCATACCCGCCGCCAGAGTAGCCGCGCACCATACCGCCATCAGCTTTCGCGACTTTCGCGGCCTTCATGCGGGCCTTCAGGGCGTCCTGATGCTTGCCCACATGGTGCATTCGGTGAAGGTGACGGAGTTTCTCGAGCAAGGGTAGCACTCCGGGGATATGGACGACGTCAGCGGGCACAACGAATTCGCCCGTAGAGAGTCGAGCCGGAATTGAGTCCGACGTCCACGTTCCCGGGCCGCGGATAAGCCCGCCGCGCGCGTGACCGCCCATCCCCGGAGTGCCAATGCTTGAGTAGATCGAAGCGGCGTTGAGAATCCCCTGATCCAGTGAGTCCGCTATGTCGGCAAACTGGTTGGGAGATTTCTGCAAGCCGTAAAATGTGTTCGCCTGGTCGGCGTTCACCAGTCCGCCGAGGAGCTGGTTATACTGGCCTCTCAGTGCGCCCTCTTGTTGAGCTGGGACCAGAGCCCTTTGCGCCTGCTGATTGATGAGCCCCTGCCGTGCGCCGGCCAGTCCGATTTGATTGCCAGTCACGTAGCCGAGGTCCGCTCGAGCCTGATTGGCGTTGTCGAGCGCAGCCTGCACCCGGATCGGAGTCGTCGCTGCCATCCCCTGCCGAGTGTTGTAGCTGCTCAAACCTCCGGAGCCGGTCAACCGGGATTGGTTCTGAGCCCGGAGCGCCTGCTGGACCGCCACGTCCGCCGCTGCATTCGTCGCAGTCTGCCGCTGCTGGCGGAGCTGCGCGAGCTGGTTGGACATTGCCCCGTTGTAAAACTGCCCAATCGCGCCGACTTCCTGATTAGTGGCCGTCTGGGTCTGAGGGGTTGCCGCGTTCCAGCCAGAAGTGAACTGACCGAGAGCGCTATTGATATCGCCGCGGTAGGTCCCAAGGTCGCTGATGCCGGCATTGATTGCGCCGGCAAGCTGCTGGTTCTTGACGTTGCTGACGGTCGAGTACTTACCCGGACCGCTGACCGCTCTGGCTATTCCACCAATGGCTCCCATTAGCGTCGGCGTCTTTTAGTGGTTTTACGTGACTTGCGGACCGTTTTGGTTCTTTTGGTGGTACGGGTTCGCCGTTTGCTCATGGCCTTCTTTTACGACTTTGACTCCCCGTTGCAAGGGAAAACTATCGGGCCGAGATACTGCGCCTCAGCCAGCTTGAGCCCTCGGACGGCGTAAAACCGCTTCCCGACATGCCGCGGAGCCACGGTCGCGACGTTGACGTGTGTGGCGCCTCGCTTCTGGCATTCTTTCAATAGCATGTCGAAGATCGCAATTTCCCGCCTGTTTTCGATGTACCAAAACACTACTTGAGCCACCAGCGCCTCGCGATTGAACGGGAAGGGTAAGAGCAGGGCGCCCGCGCAGCTCGCCCGCCCGAGGAGACAGACCCCGTCGACTATGGTTTTGAGGACCGTCGAAAGGCAGGAGGCATGGTCGTATTTGATTGCGTAGACCTCGCCGTGCTCCTGGTAAAACCTCCGAAGCATCTGGCCGATCTGAATGACGTCGTCCGGGCGGGCCAGTTTAATCTGATCCGATGATGAGGTAATTGGTCCCATTGCTCAGGACCCAAACGAATTTATTGCCGCCTGTGTTGAGAGTGTAGGTAGGGTTGGGACCGATGTTCCCCGCCACGGTTGCGACTGTCGCGGTACCTGAGCCTGCGGTCAGGATGACGAAAAACATTTGGCCGGCGCAGGTCGCCGCGTCCGGAAGCGTGACCGTGAAGGTCGCCGCAGTCAGCTCGATAAAGAGGTCGGCCAAGGTCGCGGGGTAATTGGCTCCGACCTGCTTGAAAGGAAAGACGATGCCAGCGGCGGAGGCGTTGAGGGCTGCGGTTACGACCGCCGTCGCGATCGTCGCGGTACCCGGGATATTAACATTGTCGCCGTTTACGCTGGTCATGGCACTGGAAGGAAAACGATTAAACCCGTCACGTTCAAGGTCCCCATTATGTTGAACGGACCCGCCATCACAAGCACCCTTCCGGACGGGACAAAGACAGTATCGGCCGGGGGCACGTTGTTACGCACGAATCCGTTGTGATCGAAAAGAGTGAGCCATCCGGCCTGAGTCAGGTATTTATCGGTCGGCCCCTCCGGAATGTCATCGGTCTCGAGGGAGACTGCTCCCGTCTTGCCGTTGACCGACGTAACGCCCGTTACGCTCGGCGTCCCGCTGGTTCCGCTTCCGCTCGAGGATCCGCTGCCAGACGCTGCGGCTGCGGTCTTGCCGAGGGGCTGGTTTGTGGCTTGGGTGATCCGCTCGTTAATCGACCGCTCGGCGTCCTGCGTCCAGAGCGCCATGGCCTGATCGTGCGCTGCCAGCGCCTGGGCGAATTGCACCCCCTGCTTGAGGGAGTCCGATATCTTCGGCATCGGACGGAGCTTGAAGTCCGCCGCGAAGCTGGCCGGAGCCGCCGCGACCAGTGCCTCAAAATTGGGGTTCTTGGCCATTAGAAGTTTTTGGTCCGCCCGCCTGAGCCTAACTCCGCCTCGAGCGACGAGAATATCGCGTCTCCGCCGACGCCGGCAATCGTCAGCTCAATGTAGAGGAAGCGCCCGACTCGGTACAGGTGCCAGTGCGCCCGCTCGACCGGTTGCGTATTGGCCGCGAGGTGCTGCGCCTGGTTGCGCGCGGTGTGGTAGGCAATGTCCTGCCCGCTGTGCTGGTGGAACACGATGCCAACGCCGGTATTCGGGTCCGCAGGTTGGGCCGATATCCCGACCCGGAGGACGACCTGCAATGGCGGGTTCTGCTCCTGGGGCTCGAATTTTATCTCGAGCTGCGTCAGCTTCACCAGCGAGTCCGAGGCGAAGGCCGGAGCAAATCGGAGTATCGAGGTAATCGGGTCGAGCGTGTAGCTCCCAAAGGCCGCGCTATATCCGTTGGAGTCAGTAATCCCGACCGCCGTCGGGTTCTGGCACATTTCCCGGTAGAACACTCCGCCAAGCTGTTTGATGCACCAGTCGACCGACGAAGCCGCGATCAGGATGGGCTCGGGTTTGCATGTGCGGCAAATCTCGTCTATCCGCAAACCTCCCAGGAGAGCGCAAAGGCTATGAATGCTCGAGTGCGGCTGAGTGTAGTCCTCGACGTTTTTGCCGGCGCCAGCGACCGCGAGCGGGATCGTCGTGTAGATGGCGTCTGGCGTAAAGGGGGCGCTTCCTGCCGGCAGGACGCGGGGGAGCTGCTGGTTGCCGTAGGGATAGCCTTGGCCGGCGAGCCCGGAAATCGTGCAAATCTCGTTCTCGACAATGAAGTCCCTGATCGTCGGGACGTCCTGCGGTGCAAACTGGGCAATGGTCGTGAAGCCGTGATCGACAATGTCCGCTACTTCATACTTCCGGTTAATCCGGAGCGTGTAGTCGGGGCAGTGGTTTGAAGCGCCTTTCCGAGCGATAGAGTACAGCACCTCGTCAGCATCGACGCCCGAGACATGGGCATCGCAAGCGTCCGGGTCGATGTTCGCGAAAAAGTCGAAACTCGCACGATGGAGCCACTCAGGTCGATCTGGTGCAGTGAAATACTGACCAAAGAAGTAAATGCCCTCGCGTCCGACGTAGCTATGGAGGTCATGGATATTGGTAAGCGTGTTGGCGTAGGCCAGACACGCCTTCCGCTCATCCTCTTCACCATTATAGACCCTGCGGAAGTCAAAGGACTGGTCCCCGCCAACGGCAATCATTTCCCAGATCCCGTGCGTCGTATAGATGAAAAACGAATTGCCGACCGGTTTGCCGGCAAGAATCTCCTCGTAGGTGAACAGGTCCTTAAAGCCCGTGATCGATTGCAGGTTCGCGGGGTCGAACTGCGTCGGGTTGTTGTAGTCCGACCAGACGATCCGGTAAGGCGCCCGCTCCTGGCCCATCGTTACGTTGGCCAAGAAAAGGACGTTTTTCCAAGCCCATATCACCTTGGCGCGGGACAGCTCGATTGTGTCGAGGTCGTCGAAGGTGAGCATGTACTTGCCGCTGATCGGGTCCGCTGCCTGGTCGAGCCTCAGGTACTGGGGCTTGTCATGGTCATTGGTGAACGCGACAAAGTCTCCGACCTGAGCGGCGTGGAAACGGGGCGCGAGGGCGTCGGTCGAGAAGGTCCCGCCGAAGCCGGTCCCGAGGACACGATAACCTCCGGAATGCGCGTCCAACTGCGCGACCGTCTGCTGAGTCGCGACGAACAGCGAGCGCACCTGGGTCGTAGTGATCGCCTGATAGAGCAGCGTGACCGGTTGACGGCCGCCTGCGCTCGAGAGGGCTAGGAGCTGGTCGTGGAAATCGGAGTTGTTGTAATTCGCCACGCTGAGGAGCTTTTTGAAACCAGAGCCGCGGCGGAGCGTTCCGGAGCCGACGGTTTGAAAGTTCTGGCGCATCCGCAGCCCGTTTGAGGCAAGCAAATCGGGGACGGACCGGAGGTCGAGCACTCCGGTCAGCGGGCTAATGGGCCTGATAGCAGGAGGAGGCATCAGATTGAGTTTGTCAGGTGACGATGTAAATGTAGACGCCGAGGTAAGGCGGAATGATATCGTGCTTGTTGGCGTCGTCGTTGGCGCGAATCGTGACCGGACCGTGCTGCAGGAAGGGCGAGGAGCTAATGCCGCCGAATACCTCCCCGTTAATTTCAAGCGTCCAGATCGACTCCTGGCCTCCGGTCTGGGCGTCTCCGTCATCCTGATGGGTCGTGACGATATACGAGCCCTGCTCGAGCGGAGCGAGCTTGTGCTGGTCCTCGCCTCCGGCCACTCCGACCGCGACCGTACCGGCTGCGGCAAAAGAGCCGATGCCTACCGGGAATTTGGCCTGGTAATTCGGTAGCCTGAAGTTGCCGGCGGTCGAGGTCCCGTAGATGCCGGAGGTCCCGCCGAGCGCGGCGGAAAGGTCCGGGTAGGTAACAGTCGGCATGTCGCGCCCGTCGGCTAGGAGGCGTGTGCCGTCCTCGGGCAACGTGACTGCGGAGAAGATTAGTGAACCGGTCGGCAGCGACTGGTTGACGAGCGCCTTGCTCGGGTTGCCGCTCGAGTCGAACAAATAATTGACGAGCTTCCAGATCAGGACCGGGAGCTTCAGGAGCGAGCTGACGAAGTTGGAGCAGAGCCCGGAGCTGGGGTCGCTGATACAAGCCTTAAAGTCGTCGGGGACTACTGGTGCTGGCATAGGTTAGGCAAGTGTTCGCCCCCACGTAAACCGGAAGGTGAGACTGAGGGTTTGCGTGTTGGCCTTGGTTTGTGCTTGGGCAAACAGGAACGTGAGCCCCTGAGCGCTTGGCATGGTTGGCAGCGTGTCCGGGCCGAAACCGCCCGGAATGAAAATCCCAATACCCATTGAGCGGAGGTCGTTCCGGTTGGCCTCACCGACGTCGAAAGTACCGGTCTTGTCCCGCAGATAGGTCCCGTTGCTGTAGGAGGCGAGAGTTACCGTCTCGCGTGAGGCGTTGGTCGAGCGGTCCGGAATGCTTCCGCCCAAGGTCCCAAGCGCCGAGGAGTCGGGGGAGACCCATATCTGCGCGGCATTGTTCGATGGGTCAAGGGCGTTTGAGAATCCGGCGCCAGAAGTGTCCACTCCTCCAATCAGGAGGTTCTGGAGCTGCTCGTTGCCGTCCGTGTTCACACTCGGAGAGACCGGCCAGCCGGATATTACAGCCGTCTTTGACCGTGCGGTGTCCGGGGTGCAAGTCACGTTGAGCTGATAAACGACCCGGAGCCTCTGGCCAGAGGTGAGCGCCACGGGGCTCCCGAGCAGGATCCGGCTAAAGACATTGGTGTTGGGCGTCGAACTCGGGGAAAAGCCAATCTCGGTGTAGTTGACCGGACCGGCCTCGGTCGAGAAATCGGTCGTGCGCTTCAGCTCAACCACGTTGCCGACGATAGTCGTACCGCAGTTGCCGGAGCCGGCAAGGTAAGTGTTCGAGCGCTTCACCTCGGTTTGCAGACCGACCTGCGCCGTTTTCCAGATTGTGAATGACGTCGAGGCTACGCTCTGTGACGGGCTCGCCTGGACGTGATGAGCGTCGGTTATCGAGGTGATGGTCGCCTCCTCGAGCGTGGAGAATTTGATCACGTCTCCGACCGCTGCGTCCGTCGTGAAGTCGATTAGCCCTCCGGACGAGGTTACGGTGTTTGCCGCTTGGCTCGCGTTGGTCGCCAGCGAAGCGATCGAGGTCGGACGGGTGCCCGTGCCGGCGCATGCGTAGGCGAAACAGTTGGCAAAGGAGTTGGTCGCGACCAGATCCATACCGGCGTTGAGGATCAGGTTCTTCTTAAACTCCGGCATCTCCCACACGATCTTATCGTCCGGGCCGACGATGGCCACTTTGTAGAAGCCTTGGAGCTTTGCGCTGACACCGTTAATCAAGAGATTCTTTTTCATAGGTTCAAACAAGTGCGCCTGACAGAAACCCGACGTCGAGACTATCAGCGGCGGAATGGTCCTCCACGAAAACCGTAACGACGGCCGCCCCCGAATGGAAGGCACTATCAAGGCTCCCGCCGTCACTCTGGGACGTGCTCAAGATGACGTCCGTCAGGGCGCCGGCATTGAAGGCCGAGTCGAGGGACCCGTCCGCAGATTCGCTATCCGTTAGAATGATCGTGAGCAGCTCGCCGCTCTGGAATGCGACGTCCTCGTTGCCGTCGTCGGACTGGTCCGGAGCGCTGATGACGATGTTGAGCAGTGCGCCAGACAAAAAGGCCGAGTCAATCAGCGGATAGTCAATCGGGTAAGGCGCGTTGGCCAGACTGCCAAACAGGAAACTCGCGTTGACCGATGCCATGTCCGAGAAGCCCGAGGCGGTGACAATGTCCGGAGGCGCGACGACGCTGCCGCCTCCTATGGGCGCCCGGTACTCGATCAGGTTGACCTGAAACGCGGTATTGGGCGTCTCGTCCACATTGGGCGAGGTCAGTTGGCCGCCGTCGTCGTTAAGGTTTGGTAAGTTCAAGGGTGTCGATCAATTCCCCGTCTTTAGTCCAAAACTCCGAAACAAGGCTGGCATCCTTGGCCGTTATCTTCAGGGCGCCGGCTTTCGCCGCGTAGCTGCTCCGCGTGTCGACGCTGGCATAGATGCCGAGAGGCTGGAATGGACCCAGACCGCCGAGCCCGTTATTGATTACCGGCAGTCCGGAAATGTCGAGCCGCTCATAGTTGAGCGCCTGGGAGCTGATGACCAAGTCGGCGCCCCAAGTCTTAAAGGGCCATTGCAGGTTTGCGTCGTTGTAGAGCGAGCCCCAGGCGTCGTGCCACATGATGACGATCTTCCATCGCGCCGTTGACGCCGCGAGCGCGGCCTGAAGCCAAAGCCCCTGGGTGCTGCCCGCCGTGTTTCCGTCAGGCTCGCTGGTGCTCGAGTCGACAAAGAAAATCTGAGTGTCCCCGACCGTGACGAAGTAATAGCGCTCGTTGTTGGCCAGCGGGAAAAATCCTCTGAAGGTAACAAGGCTGTCGAAGTCCCAATCGAATTGACTCGGGCCGGCCCAGAGCAAATTGCCGTTGTCCGCCCCGTCCCCCTTGTTTCCGGAGTAAGGGTCGAGGTAATCGTGAAACTGGTCGCCCGCGGTAGCGTCGTAATCGGTCTGGACGTCGTTGATCCAGCCTGTGCCGAGGATGGCCATTGGTCCCCAGTTGCGGATGAGGCGCCCGACGTCGTCCAGGTCCTCCCCGAGGAAAGACGGGTTGCCCGTGTGCGCGAGCACCAAGTCCGTGACGCCCGGAATGAAGGCGTCGTCGGCAATCTCCGCGCAAATCCTGTTCCGCTCGTTGGTCTGCGGGAATTCGTCATGGGTCCGCAGCCGCTCGCGGCATTCATGGATCAGGGTCGCCAGCGCCTCATCGAAGAGCCCCGAGTGCGTGTTGTTGTGGAAGGCCATTGCGTCGGCCATCGACCCGTAATCCCGCTCATGCGCGTACTGCATGAAGAGCTTGACCGCGCTCCGGTACATTATCTCGGAGTTGATCAGGTCGTTGTCCTCCCACTGGGTTTTGATCCCCTTCCACTCGACGACAACCAGTTCGTTAGACTGGATCCATGGGGCGATATAGATGTTTCCCTGGTAAACCGCCCAGATCGCCGTCCGTGCGCGACCGTAGAGACTGTCGTTATCCGAGGTTGGATACCCGAAGCCGAGCGGCAGCTTGCCCGCCTTGGTGAAATCCGGCGCCGGGGAAAGGTAAAGATTCAGGGCCCAGGACTCGGGCTCGGGCCATTGGCGCTGCCGCACAAAGACCGGATCGGTGAAGTTCTCGTTAGCAACCGTGAAAACCCGCTGGACGATGCCCCGAGGCGCGGGGATTACCGTCATGCCGTTTTTATAGAACGTCTTTTCAAAACGGTAGGTGTTGACGTTGTCGTCCCGCTCGCAAGTGACCCACTTGGCAATCTCGGCAAAAGCCTCCTGGAAGTGGGTGTCGTGAGCCGTGACCAAGTTCTCGTACTCGCCACTGGCCCAGATCGTATTGCGAATATCAGTCTTTAGCTGAAGGACTGTTTTTGTCTTTTCCCTTGGCATTGGTCGGTTGCTTTCTTTGGCCCAGTGTAGCCTTGAACTCCGGTTGCTCGGGGGCTTTGGCGTGGTTGGTCGGCTCTGGCGCGGGCGCGGACTCTTCCATGGTGATCATGCCTCGGCGGATATCGCTCTTGCCTTTAACAGGTGCTACACCCTGGTTTCCCCCACCAAGACGCCCGACGACCTCGCGGTTGACTAAGCCTAGGCCCGCCGATCTTGATAACTCCTCCCTCCAAGGACTTATCGGGGCCTGCTCCCCCGTCATTTTTTTTTGAGAGTATTCAGACTCGTACTCCTGCTGGCTCACCTCGGTAATGCCGCCGCGCTGCTCGCGGATGAGTCTCAGGAATTCGTTTTGAACGCGCTCGTCAGTTGTGGCGTACCAGCCCAGGACATGATCTAGGGTGTCAAAGGTGATCGCCTCCGGTTTGTCGAGCACGATAAAGGCGGGTGTGCTCGGCATGAATTTTTTGAAGTACTTAGCTGCCATGGGCGCCTGTTTACAACCGACGGCCGGGAAATGGAAGAATAAAAAGCCCTCGGTCCGAAACGCCGGCAAAGGACCGAGGGCCGTTTTTTCGCGTACTCACTCTAAAAGCAAGCGGCCCTTTCAGCGAATGGGCCAAACCCAAAACCTAAACCTACGGAGGCAAAAATAGAGCGGGGCCGGTCCAAGATCAAGACCAGCCCCGCGATCCAGCATTCCAAACCTGTTAAGCAGCCTCAGTACAGGTTGGAATATGACGGGTTCGCCGTGTAGCCCACGGTCGTCGGAGGACCTGCGGCTACGCCCATGATCCAGACCGAGTTAGCAGGGCACTCTACGATTGCCGTGCAGGTCTCGCTGATGAGCGTTATTTCCTCCGTGATGTTTTCCATCGTGCAGGCAAACGTCGGGTCGATTCGAGCGAGCTGCTCAATCTCACCGAGGGTCCGCACCTTCCGGTTGGTCGCGATCATACCGGGGTAGATCGTGCCTCCCTTGGGTCCGGGTTTGCCGATATCCAGAATGAGCATCATTCGACCAGCCGAGTCGATATTCTCAGTCGTGAAGGCGTTGAGGATATCGTCGAAAAACTCATGCGTCACAATGGCGATCGTCAGACCGGCCGGGAATTTGACCTTGTACTTCCTCCAGTAGAAGCCAAGCTCGTTTGACCCTTCCTCGATCACGATACGGACAATGTCACCATACTCCTTGCGGTAGTAGCTGATCATCGCGGACTCGAAATCGGCCGCGGTCTGGTTGTCCGTAAAAATGTCGATGGTGTCGACGACTTTGCCCTGCGACTTGCGGGCGCGCATGATGTTGTAAATCTCCTTCAGCAGCTCGTAGAGGTTGAGGCTCTGGTTTTGCAGGTCGCGGACGCGATCGCAAGCCAGCATCTGCTCAAACACTCCGACCATGTTGGCCCGGTAGGCAATGATTTTGCCGCCCGTCCCTGGGTCTACGCTGCCACCAGAGACCGTGAGGATCTGCTCGAGGCTCTGCCAGTTGGAGAGGGTCTGGTTGGCGGAAATCTTCTTACCGTAGAAGAAGCTGTTAAGCCAATTCCGCTGCCACATTTCCTCGTCCTGCCGGTTGCGCTCGGCAAGGTCCAAGTCACCGAACTGACGGAAGTACTCGTTTGACTCCATCAGCCGCTCGAAAACCTTCTTATATTCCGAGTCTACGCGACGACCTCGGCGCATCGTCTGAAACCAGAACGGAACGCGCTTTCTCGGGTCCAACGTAGGCCGGTTCTGACACCAGCTTTCGTAGTCGTTGACGTTGTTGCCGCCGGCGAGGAGGACGCCAGACGTCGGGGTCGGGTCATACGGAGTTGCCGAGCCGGCATTCTCCGAGGTGATCAGAACGTCGACGTAGCTGAAGTCGGCAGCTACTGCGGAGGCGAGTACCTTCCATTGGCCAATGACGGTTTGCCCGCCAATGCGCCCGAAGATATGCACACGGTCGCGGTCCACGAACCACTTGGGGTCAAGGTCGATGCCGTAGCGGGAAACGACCCGGATAACGCGGTCGCCAGCAACGCCGAGCGCGAGCTGCCCGGAGGTGAGGGGACCAGTAACTCCGGCGGTGTAGGCGCTCTGCGCCTGACCGGACGCGACTGCCCAAAACTCCTTGTTCACTACCGAGTCTTGCCGACCCAGAATGAAAGGTTTAAGCAGCGAAGGCCCGCGGTCGACCTTCTCGTAGGAGAGCAGGCTCCCTACGTTGCGCTGACTGGACATGACCCAGTCATACATTCCGTTGACCTTGATCCCGCAAGCCTTCATCTCGAACGCTGTGCGAAACCAACTGTCCATGTCCGCAAACAGGCCGTTTGGGCGGAACAGGTTTTCAAGGTCCGTTGGAGTTAGGTGTGCTACGCTCGCCCGCGTGATCGTCCCATGGGTATCGAAGTTATTCGATACGACGACCGTACAGGGAGTTTCCTGGAAACGCCGCGACGTGCTCGTTACCGCCAAGAATGGCAGAGCACAGAGGGCGCTGAGAGCCCATATCGGGCTGAGGAGGAAGGCCGCTACGAACAGCAGGCCATACCAACAGTTTTTTTGTCTCATTGCTTTCCGGCTCGGGGCGGTCCTAGCTGGTCGCCCGTTGCGCGGAAGCAATCATCTACCAAAAGCCACGTTCACAGCGTCCTTGCCGTAAGAATTATCGCCTCCGCCGCCTGGGCGGACACTGGTTCCGGTATCAGCCTGACCGCCTAAGGCCGGCGAAGCGGGCTTTCCGCCAGCGGGCGCGGGGATTGGTGTTGGTTGAGGAGGGGGCGGAGCTGCGGCCTTTCCGCCAGCAGGCTCTGCCACTTTGAAGTATTTTTGACCGACTTTGACCCGTTTATCGATCGTCGCCTTCGCTTTCTTGGCGTAAAAGTCGCAAATCAGATCCTCGAGCATGTCGGCGGTGATCGTCCAGACCGTGCGGTCGAGCGCGGCCATTTGCGCCTGCTTCTGCTGAGGACTCAGCGAGCCGTCGCGCTGGATCTGGCTCAGGTTGTCGGAATACTCATCCAGACTCATCCACCTCCGACCCTGGGCGTCGATTTTTGCACTGGCCGGCGCCTTGGCCATGTCCGCCTCGCGCTTTGAGAGGAAGGTCGCGATCGCGGCATGTGCGGGATTGCTCTTCGGGTTGAGCTTGTACCCCAGCTCAGGGACGGTCGTCTTTTCCAGCTCGAACAGGAGGGGCTCCAGCTCGTTCTTTACGACGTCGTCCATCACCTCGCGCGCGATGGGGTGCGCCTCGTCGATTTTATTGACGTTCTCCTCGGTGAGGGTCGGGTTGCCTTTGGCGTCCGTGACCAGCTTGGCGAGGTCTGGGTCGACCATGCCGACGAAGCTCACGATCTTTTTGTCGATTTGCTGGACTATGGCTCCGCCCGCCTGCTGAAGCGCCTGATCGCGTCGAGCCTTGTCCCGCTCCTCTTCTATCGGTTTTAGCCGAGCCTGCACCTTTGCCTCAGCGGCCATGTCGATCCGGGCCTGTTCGAGGTCGTCAACGTCGATATCCGGCTGATTGTCAGCGTAGAACTGCTGATGCTCCTCGGCGTCGGGGTTATACTCGTCGTCCGGGTGCTTTCCCGCCCAGTCGGCCATGTAGGCGTAGTGCTTCTGGACGTAATCGGCAAACTTGCCAGACATGCCGGCATATTTCTTGGGATTGGTCGCCTCGAGGTACTGGATCAGCTTGTAGTCGCGCTGGTCGTCCTCGTTCATCTGCGGAGCTTGGGGCGCCGGCTGCACTGGCGGGACCGGCGTCTCGGGCTTCAGGGCTTTCGCGACCGCTTGTGCTGTCGCCTGGGCGGTCCTGCTGACCAGCTCCTCCGGGCTCAAAGTCGGCTCGGGCTCGGGCTCAGGTTCTGGCTCGGGCTCGGGAGCAGCGGCAGCGGGAGGAGTTGGGGGAGCTGCGGGAGCTACAGGAGCTGTAGCTGTCGGCAATGGCAAATTCTTCGGACGTTCGCCCCATCCCATCGAGGACCATGAATCAGTAACGTCTTTGAGCAGCTCGTCGGGAGTCGGGATCTGCACCTGGGTATCTGGCGCTGCGGCTGGCTGACCGCCCGTCGTTACGGACCCGCCTTCTGCGGCAGGAGGCTTGATATCCTTTTGAGGCTCTTTGGCTGGCTTCGGTGTTTGAGTAAACGTGACTTCCATGTGTGCTCCTATTCAGGTTTGGTTGTTATCGGTCGCGGAAGGATCTTGGAGTTGGGCGGAGTGTAGGTCCGGTCAACAAACTGGATCATTATCTCCCAGGCCGCTTGATACCTCCGGGCCTCGGCGGCTTTCTGTTCCGCTTCGATCTTGCTTGGTTCGCTGCCGTCGACTAGCGCGTTGCCAGCCTCGGCGGTAAGTGTAGCAGCCTGGTTTGCGAGGAAACTGACGAAAATCTCGAAAGCCGGTTGCGTTAGCCATTCGCGGACTTGCTTAACTTGGGCCTCCGGCCATGGCAGGTGCTGGAGGTGTATTGTTGGTGAACTCATCGGCTGCTGGATTTGGCGGGTTCTTCAGCGCCTCAGCGAGGGTCTGAATATCCTGCGCGTTCTTCTCGGTTTGCTGGATGACTGGCTTCAACTGGTTAAGGACAGCCTGCGTGACCTGCTGGAGCTGCCCCTGTGCGGCCGCCTGCTGCTGCTCGGGTGAGGCGCCGGCCGGCGTGACGTCCTGCAACTGGAAGTCACGGTCGAGACCTGCGAGCTGGCCGATCTTGTTGGCCAACTGAATCGCCTGCTGCGAGCCGATAGCCTGGGCGGTCATCGGATTTGCCATGAGGGTTTGCACAAGCTGCGCCATGACCTGAGCCGTCGCGGCGTCGTTCATGCGGTCGTCTCCGTCGCGGGTCGCCGCAATCTCCCATAGCTCGATCGCCGTGTTCTGCTTTTTGACCTTGACCCTGCGATGACGGTCCTGCGGATGGAAAGCCGAGTCTCCGTCCTCGGCAAAAGTGAATCCCATGGCCTTCAGCACGTCGGCGGAAAGCGGGATATCGGTCGCAACGTGGACGTACATGTCCTCATCCCCGAAAGCCATCAGCCCGTTATAGAGCTGGCGCTTCCATGCGTCCCGGTAAATGTCTACCGGTGTGCTGGTGAAGAGCAGCCGCGTTGACGTCGAGGCGGCAATGTTACGCACCTCCTCGCGGGTTTGCTCATGGCTGGCTGCTTGTGCGACCTCATGGCTGCTCATCACCAGCACCCGCTCGAGCACGTCGAGGATGGTTCGCATCACATTGATCAGCTCCGCCACATTACCCTTAGGCAGTGTGTGATTGATCACTGCCTCCTGGATTTTGTTCTGCGCCCGGACGGCCTGCTTGCCGCTGAAGGGCACGAAATTCAAACTGCGGAAAATCTTTTCACCGAGGTTTTTGATAACGCTCTTGCCCTCGGTAGTGATCTGGTCCTCGTCGACGAAAGTAATGTTCGAGAGGTTCTGCTTCGCGGTCATCACGATCTGCGTGAGTATGTTCGAGAATTGGTCCTGGAAGGGCAGAATCTCGAGCGAAAGGCTCGCGTTATTGGTGCGCGACTCGTCGGCGTCGTAGCCGAGGTAAAGGATCGGACAGTAGGGCAAGGGCTCGGCATAGAGGAACGTCGAGACGTCGCCGGCAATCACGAATCTGAACCAGACCGGATAATCGTAGTCGCCCAGTCCGTTTTGCGCGGGGATGAGCTTCTCGAAATGTTCCGTCGTCAAAACACCCTGGTCGAGGTGATCGGTCCCGTAATAGAGGTAGGCCAGTTGCTTCTCCCGATCCATGTCGCCAATCCCGGCGCCGGTTTGAGCCAGTAGCGTATTGCCGTCGTTGGTCTTCTTCGGGAGCACGGGCATAAGCAACGTGCAAGCGGAGTAGACGGTCGCGAAAAACGTCCGGTGATCGACAACGAGGGAGTTAGGCCCGACGCTGATTTGCTCTTTGTTCCAGAATTGGGAATTGACGATATCCCGGTAGCGCCGGATCGACCAGTAGCCGCCAAACTCGCAGCCCGTATCGTAGTTGTACGTGTAGGCCCCATGGTTCAAGTCCCGGTAGAAGCGCGTCGGATGCGGATGATGGTAGCGCAGCCCCTCCTTGACGACGACCTCGATTAGCTCCCCCTCCTTCTTGGCGCGGCCTATAGCGACGTCCTTTTTGTCGGCATGCTTCCATTGCTTCTCATGGTGCCATGACTCCTTGGGGAACTGAAAACACCAGCCGTAGTGCAGCATCTTCAGGACGGCCTGCTTCATCACGTCGTAGTAACCGTACTGGTTGCTCATCTCCTGAATCCGGTCCGTGATGGCTCCGCACTTGAGCCGGTTGACCGCAGTCGCTTTGACGGGGTCAAACTTGAAAAACGGGATGAGGCGCCGATCGTTCATTATCTTCGCCCATCGGATAGTCACGTAGGCCCGGACCAGAGGCACGAAAATGTTGAAGAACATCGGCAGGTTGAAGGTCTTTTTGCCGGTCGGCTTGCCCGTGCGCGAGTCCAGCTCCTGATCGATGAGGTGCGTCAGCCCCAGCTCAGTCACCATTTTCTGCACCTGGTCGTCGTCGAGCGTGTCTCCGCGCTCAATGAAGTAGCCGAGCAAGGTCGGACTGATCTGCCGGAAAGGGGTCTCCCATGCCACGTCCAGCGCGTGGTACAGGCGATAGTCGATGAAGTTGCGGTTCATCCCCTCCTGAATGCGCGAGCGAATGCGCTGCCAGAGTGCGACCCGTCCGTCGGTCGCGTTCCAAGTCAGGGGATTGCCGGCAAGTTGGCCTTTGAGGAAATCCTGAGTGATCCCCCGGTCCCGCAGTATCTTGATATCAACCATTACTGGTTGTCTCCGCCGTTGGTCGGCTTCCTCAGACCGCTATACGCCTCGTTGGTCTGCTGGCTCTTCATGTACTCCATCGCTCCGCCCTTATCGCCTCCGCCTGGGCGCTTCACCAAGCCTCCGGCCTTCTTCTTCATGCGTTCGATGTGGGTAACGTGGAACGTGTGAGTCAGCGGCATGGGCCTCGGGTCGTTGCGCTCCTCGGTTTTCATGCCCCCAGGCATTGTCATCGGCTTGGGCGCCGGCGCCTTCTTGGCGTGAACCATTATCGTGTCGTCCTCGTCCATGTCGTTGATTGCGGGGTGATGGGCGGGCAGCTCGATCTGGTGAATTGGTGCTTTTGCGCTCATAGTTTTATCGAACTTTCGACGCCTCTTTACTCTTGAGCGCCAGAGCAATCAAGCCCTAACTGAGGCATGCCATTAGACAGCTCTGGTGACTGGTACCCGAATCTCTTCGGTCGGCAGCTCGAGGTATTCAACGCTTTCTTCCGTGCACTGCTGGTCTGCGGCCCGCGCAAGAGCGGCAAAACATGGGCGGTTTTGCATAAAATCGTCCGTCACCTCTGGGAGACCCGAGGCGCGCGCGTAGCGATGTTTTCGCGCACTTTGAAGAATTCTAAGGAGGGCGGGACCTGGTCGGATCTGCACACGATAGTTTTGCCCGAATGGATCAAAGCCAAAATCGGGTTGAACTATACGACCAAAAGCGCCGAGGGACGCCCCGGTCCTAAAACGGACGGCCAGACCCGCACTCCTTATTTCCGCATCAGCAACGCGCACGGCGGGGAATCCGAGCTGATGCTCTTCTCGCTCGATTACGACCCGGACATTGAGGACAAGCTCAAAGAGCAGCGCTTCTCGATGATCTATTTCTCGGAGCTGTCGAAGTTTCGGGACCGCAGGATCCTCTCGGTCGCCCTGCCCTCGCTCCGCATGCCGCACCTCACGATGGAAGAGCAAATGTGGATTGCGGACACCAATCCGAGCGAAGAGGGAGACGCCTCCTGGATTTATGAGGTCTGGTATATCGAGCGGGTGCTCGAGTACTCGGCCTACCTCGAGCGCAACAAGGAGCGCGGCAAACCTTACATGCCGGAATCCGGCTTTTTGAACTTTCAACGCGGGCTCGGCCTCATCGAGATTAAGCCCGAGGAAAACCCATACCTCGACCCGCGGGAGCTGGAAGAGCTGAAAACGACCTACGCCTACGACGAGGGTCTCTATAACCGCTACGTCAATGGGCTCTGGGTCTACGGAGAGGGCGATGCCTCAATCCACTTCAAGGGCAAATTCAATCCGAGCAAGCACCTGGTAGGCTCGACCGAGGCGCCCGACAAGGCGGACTGGACCTATGCAAACCCGCATCCGAATAGCTTTGAGCTGATAACCGGTTGGGACCTTGGAGACACCCATCACGCGGCGGTGATCATCGACCGGACTTTCGTCGGGAAATCGATCCATTTCACGCTGCTGGACGAGCTGGAGGTCCTCGGGGAGAACGTCAGCAACGAGGATTTTACCTTTGAATTCATGGAGCTGATCGCGCAGCTCGAGGCTACGGCCGGCAAGACGTTCCAGCTCGACCGCGCATGGTCCGACCGCTCGAGCATCGAGAAATACTCCGCCACGGGTGACACCTTCCCTTACCTTCAGGTCCACGCCGCGAGCAATAAGCGGATTTTCCTCCGCGGTTGCCCCAAACCTGCGGGCTCGGTCCGGGTCCGGGTGCAGCTCTTGAAAAGCCTGCTGCACACTGGCCGGATCCATATCTCGGCGCACTGCAGGAGCACTATCCGCATGTTCAAAGAGCTGAAGAAGGGAGCGGGAGCGCTCGACTACGTCGCGCACGATGAGAACAAGCACATTTTCGACGCGCTGACCTACGCCCTGCTGATGGAGTGCGCCGAGGACCTTGAGCTGACGCCGGCAGTGAACGAAGGGAAGCGGGAATCGCTGGCCTCGAGTATCAAACTTTGAACAGCGGCCCTTTCGGGTCAACCGACCGTCTACCTGCGGGCCTGTGCTAGGGTCATTCCAACAAGCCGCGTGAATCGCGAGGGCCGCTATTCAAATCAGTCAAAAGCCTCTTATACATTCGCCTTTGGGCTGGCGAGGCTTTTCTCAAAAAGGACAGGTTTCCGGCCCGGACGAGTCGGGCGTCCCTGCGCTTGTGTGGCTCCATCAGGTTTATGCCGCACCCGTAGGCAAACGCTTCGATGACCTTCAGCTTCAGGTTATCCCAGTTACGCAGCTTCGATATCTTCGCGACCGCAGAGCGCGAGAGACCTGAAGCGAGGGAAATGTCCCAGTTGGAAAGAGGTCTCCGGCCCCTGCGAGCGAACAAGCGGCAGCGGGCCGGAGGAAACCGGTTGAGGAATCGACGTAGCGTCACGAAGGGCTCTGCGGAGGCGGAGGTACCGCGGGCGTCGGCCATCCGGTTGGCGGAGGCGTTGCCAATGGCGATCCGGCCTGCGGAGCGTAAGCCGTGTCCGTCGGGTCGGGCTCGACCGTCCAGGGGGTCGGGACGTTCCCGGCCGCGAGGTCTGCGGCATGCTGGTCGATGTGCGCGTGAAGGGTGTTCTGCTGCTCGGCGGTGATCACACCAGCCGTAAAGAGTGAGCTGATCAAAGCCTTTGCCTTGTCAACCACGTCCGCGATTTGCGGAGCGGCCTGAAGGGCTGCTTCGATGCCGGCGATGATTAAAGGAATTAAGGGAGGCATAGGTTACTTGGTCGGGGTGTTGGTATTGATGTTCGATGCAGTGACCGCTCGGGCTGCGGAAACTAACTGCTGCATCTTTGCTAACGTCTCCGTCAGGCCGGTCAGGCCCGCAGGCGTCGGGTTTGCCATGTAGGCCGCTCTGGCCGTGACGTACTCCTTGTCCGCAGCGACCGCCTGCGGGCGAATTTTATCAAGCTCATGCTTGATATTGTGGGAGATAGCCCAAAGGGTGAGCCGGTTATCGTGCTCAAAGGTAAAAATCACGTTCATGGCAGACCATGCCGTGTCGTAGGCAAGGTCGACGTTGAAGAACGCCGGATCCGCGGCTGGCTGAGTGACTACGCCGGTCGTCGCGTTGGTTGTCGGGTCGGGAGCGTAGGCGCCCCCAGGCGCCAAGGTGCTCTTGCCGCACCCGCTCAGGAGTGAGGCGCCTCCGGCAATGAACATTGCCGAGGCTAGTATCCACGAATAGAAGTTTTTCATGCTGCTTTTTGAGGTTGGACCGGTTGATCTTGTGCTGGCGCCGAGCTGGTACTGATACCATGCCGGATGCTGGCTGTAGCTCCGCCGGCGAGGAGTCCGTCAATCAGGACGTTATGGCCCCACCAGCCTTGCTGAATGCCGCCAGCGTAAACGATAGCGGCCAGACTGATGAGGTAGGTCTTTTTTCCAGACAACCAATTCCAGGCAGAGGTTATAGCTTGCATGGGCGGACTATTACCCCTCGGGACAGGAGGGCGGCAAGCTATTTTTTGATCGTGATGAAGTTCCGGAAGAGTTCCCAGATGCCCCCGGCGATGATTGTCCCCGCTGCGATCCATGCCGCGACCCGGATCTTGTACTCCTCGAGCCGCTCGACTCGATTCTTGAGCCCGGACCCGTTCCGGTAGAGGTCGTCCATCATCATCAGGTGATTGGTGATGAGCCCGCGCGCGTCCTTGCTGACGCTCAGGTCCCCCATGAGCGCTTTTTTCACAAGGTCCATGTCCTCTTGGAGTTTTTTAAGCGCTCTCGCGGTTTCGTGCGGGTCTATCTCGGGCTCGCTCATTTGGTTTTGAAGAGCAAGGCGAGCGTATCCCTCGTCACGGGTTTTGGAAGCCATAGGATTGCGCCGGCTCTGACTGCATTCGATTTTACTGCGGCATCCGGGTAGCCAGTGACCATGATGTACTCAGTCGCGCTTTCGTGACCGATCATCTCGCCAACAAGCTCGAATCCGTTGCCCGGATACATTTTGATATCAACGAAGGCTAGGTCATAACGGCTCTCGCGCAGTTTTGCAACTGCGCTTTCTTTCCCGTAGGTGACTTCCGGATGGACGTCAAATCCCTCAAGCTCTTTAAGGAGCATGAGGGCGTCGGCTTGGCAATCCTCGACGATGAGCAGGCGGGGCGTGTTCGACAACCGTGCTTGGAGCCCGAGCAGGTACTCTTTCGATTTTACAAAATGTTCCGTGTCACTCATAAGCGCCGAGCTTTCCACTGCCCGCGATCGCAGCGCAAGGAACATAAGGTAGGGTCCTCACCCCATGCCGCTAGAGCTTTCCTGGCAGCGGCGGGGCTGTCCCCGGTTTGAGCTTCATGGCCCTCCCGGTATTTGGAGATTGTTTTGGGACGGAGCTGGCGGGGCTGTAGCCGCCAGACCGGAGAAAAAACTTGTTTGCGAGCTATTCGAGCAGGTCCCCGTGTAGAAGGTTTGAGCCCCCAAAAGCGGGACGTTCGTCGAATAATAGACGTAGCCAAGATTCGTTTGCGCGGGCGGATTAACAACAGTAGCTAGAAGCTGCCACTGGGTGTTTGTTCCCGACAAAGTTGTCGCGCCGTAAAATCGGTAAGTCAGATTGGTCAGCGCTGGCCATGCAACCGGATTGGTAACTGTGGTTTGCATCTGGCCTTTGACCGTCTGCCAAAAGTTCGTTGGCCAGTCCCAATAGATTGCGGTTTGCGAGTTGAATTGACCGGCCGGGATTTGAGCCGCGGCGGCTACGATAGCAAGGCCGAAGCCTGCGAGTGCTGAAGCAAGTTTCTTGAGTGAGTTAGTAGTCATAACGTCCGGTTATGGCTCTACCCCTCCGGGCTCCCCGGTGCAAGCAAATTACTTTGGGTGCCTGCGAGCCTTGAGTTTCTCAAGTGCCTCTTCTGAGGGCGGGATAACGGGATCGGACTTAACTTCCTCGCCCTTCTGCCGCTTCAAAATGATCGCGTTGAGTTCGTCCATGGTCTTGCCGTCGCAACGCCAGTAGCGAAACTTCCGCTTCTTATAGACCTTCTCCTCCGGCGTGACGCATCGGTAAATCAACTTGAGACCAAGCACCCTAGCGGCAAAGAGGACTGTGCCTGGTGGCTTCTGTGCAACGAAGCTGTCTCCAATTTTACCCGCGACTAAGGCTTCCAGAGCTAATCGCATTTGGCTGAAGCCGCCTTTGAGTGCGTGTGGGACTATAACGGGGGTTGTTTCGATCTGGTATTCCTTAAATGTGGTCGTGCTCATGGTGTTCGTGCCGAATGTTTGTGTTCTGCGGTGACAGAGTCCGCATCGGATTGACTGCTGACCTTTCCGCCCGCCGCAGTCGGGACAATATCGGCGCCCGAGCGGTTTGACTATATCGAAAGCGACATTGAGCTGCAGGACCATGGCCTCGTTGCCGGCTTTCCTAGCGTGGACAACGCGGTCCTTCCACACGTCGTGAACGACCCGGAAGTCTGTGGGGTTTCTGACTTGAAACTCTCTGCCGACGCCCAAAGTCGCGAGAGCGGATCCAATCCGTTCCGCTTGGTTAGCGCGGTATGCCCTTATCCCGTTCAATGTGCTCAGTCTCAAATGAGCGCGTGAGCTTTTCAACCTCTTTAGCGTCGGCGGCCGTAAGCGCGGTCCACGCCCGACCGCCTGCGGAAAGCACAGCTCCGGCGAATATCGTCCAGAAGAGGATCGGCTCGTCTTTGAAGTGCTCGCACAGCGCTACGGCCATGAGGCTGGTTCCGAAAACCCCAACGGCGCCCCCTGTGCTGGTGCGCCAGTTTCTCACGCTAGGAGGGCTACGCCGTGAGCGCAAATGTTCATTACGTAGTCCGCACGGTTCCACCAGGTGCTGACCGCGTTTAGGACTCCATCGGTCCCCTCATTGACGGCTAGTGTTTGTGGCGCTCCGGCTGTTGCCGAAGGACTAGCAAGCGGAAGGTTCGTCAGGAAGTCAGAGACGGCATTGTCGGCATAGCCACTGCTGCCCCACATGTTTATCGTGTAGTTTGGGCTCCCTTTCGTGACGTCGACAAACCAGAGTTGCCGCGAGGTGCTGCTGCTGGTCTGGGTGTAGACGTTGAGCCCGTTGCTGCCGAAAATTGCGGAGCTGGCCGTTTCAGTCGTTCCTACGCACTTGTATCCAAAGAAATCGCAGACGAGGCTCGGGCCTCCGGGGTAGACCCAACTCGACTGATTAGGTCGCCCGCCAACGAAGTGATCGCACGAAGCGTCTCCGTAGACGTTGCTCGTCCCGTGACAAAAGCCTACAGCCCACCGAGGATCCGAGGTCAGATTGACAACCGCATTGACCGCGAGGTTGATCAGAAGCCCGAACCGGATCTTGCTCCATCCACCAGGGAGGGTGATGGGCCGCGCCCAAACGTCATTGAGCATCTGGATCGAATTAAGGCTGTGAAAGGTCTGGATCGTCGAGGTCGCCCGCGCCTTGATCGACATGCCAGCCACGAAAGCCAGCGGCAGGAACAGGCTCGAGCGTTTAACGAAACTGCGACGACTGAGCAACTCAATGTCGCGCTGTTTTGGCTTAGGGAGCCAGTCGTTGCCCTGACCGAAGTAAAGAATTTGTGGTTTCATAATGGTTATTGGAAGCCTCCGCCGAGCGCGGTTCTAAGTGTTTGCACCCTGCTGAATTGATGGCTGCTGTCTGTCGAAGTCAAGCCCTTGCCGATCGAGGCGTAGCTGTAGCGGTCCCCGATGTAGACACCTCCAAACGGCGAGCCCGCCGCGTCCCACCCCCAGATATAGACGTTCTGGCCGATAAGCGCGTAGGCGGGAGTCGACGAGCCGGTAACGACGCTCGCATGCGCGTTGCCGCTGTTAGCCCAGTAGATCGCGTCCGCATTCGACGCCGTGCGAGTGCCGCAGAAGTAGCCCGCGCCCGGGTTGCTGACGTGGATCGTCCCCGTGCCGCCGTTGCCAGCGCCGTAGTCATACCACTGCGTGTTCCCGCTGCGGGACGGCATGATCATAAAACCGCTGTTATCGTCTCCGGACGCAATTCCTTGCAGGCCGCCGCCACCGTTGATCGAATAGGCGTAGACCGTGAAGCTCACGTCGTTGACCGAGGCGAACGTGGTTGAGTCCTTGATCCCAGTGTCCACGTATTTTGCTGAGGCGTCCCCAATCAGTCCGTTCACCGTGAGGTCTCCAGACACAAAGCCGTGATTAACCCAAACGCTTGGACCGCCAGTGTTGAGGAGTGGGGTGAGGGCCGCGCTCAGGTTGTCAGGGACTAAGACATTTACGGAGTAGAGCTTGGAGTCGAGCCCATCAGTCACTATGCCATTCCAAAACGTGTCGACCGCCCAAACGGTATTCGAGGCGATCGCCGTTGGGCTCGCGGGAGCAATGTTCTCCGCCACGCAAAGCCAGTTGCTTACGGTTGTCGTCGTGACGACGGCGAGGAGCGCGTTAGGGCTGGTGAACGTCCCCCGTGTGCTGGTCCCGTCTACGGTGTAGTTGGCGAAGTCGCTGGCGCCCGCCCCGGATAGGACATAACTGCTCTGTGTCGCTCCGGCTATGGCGGTCCCGTTCTTCTTCCATTGCCAGCTTGTCAACGTGCCAACGCCGGTTACTGCTGCCACGAAGGTAGCGCTTCCGCCTGAAAGCGTTATCGCGTTGGTCGGCTGCGTCCACGATACCGTGCCTTGGTAGGCGCCCGCCCATCCGGTCCCGCCGTTGAGTGAGTCGACTGCCTGCCCGCTGGCTACATACGAAGTGAGGTCATCGACGGCGAGCGTCTTGAGGTAGGCCGTGCGTGAGGCGTAAGCCTGCCCGCTTCCCAACCAGGTCCCCGTACCGTCGGAGAGCCCGACGATCGATGCCGTTGGCGTGTAGCTCGTCAGTTGGTCGGTCATCCGGACACCGATGTAAGCGGTCCGCGAGACGTATGGGCCGGCGAAAGTGGCTCCGTTCTGCGTTACTGAGTCACTGCCGTTGAGCCCCGGAAGGATTTGCCCAGGCGAATAGGTCGTCAGCAGGTCGACGCTGCTCAAAGGCTTTCCGCCCGCCATGAAGGGCAGGTCGTAAAACGTGAATCCCTGTCCGAGGCAGCTACACGCCGTGAGGAGTAAGGCCAACAGGTAACGCATGGGATCAGAAACCTCGGCCAACGCTATTCGTGCGTCCGGAGCTGAGGAAAGGGGTGTATTCGACCGACCAAGCAAAAACCCGTCCGTTTGTCAGGGTGTACTGCGTCGAGTAATTGGCATCGGCAAAACCGGGATCCATGGTGAGAGTCTGATCTGAGCCCGTGCCGTTATAAAACTCGATAACGACCGGCTGCACATTGGTCGTCGACTTCCCGGTTACTCCTGTGACCTTCACCGACCCGCTCGAGATGCTGAAATGCTGGCGTCCGATATTGAGGTTGAGCGCTCCGGTTGGCGCGTTCGCCCAGGCTTGGCTCGCGTACTGGATCCCGTTCGAGACGACCAGAAACTGATTAAACGTCGCATGGCCGTTGACGTTGATGTTCTGCTTTACAATCAGGTTGGTCTCGATGGTCAGCGAATCGTAAATGTTGACGTTGGTCGAATAGAAGTTCTGGACCGGAGTGGCCGAGCTGATGGGGACCAAAGCGCCCGTGACTGGGTCGACCGCGAGTGAGGCGCCGAGGTAGGAGGCGTTGTCGATGTAAAAGGGGATTGCCTGGGGAAAGTGAAACTGTTCGTTGACGGTGTTCCATACCACGTCCGCGAAGTCGCCGGCTACTCCGCGGTACTGGAAGGAGATACCGCTCGAGTTAAACGGTACGATCGCGTCCTCATGGCCGAGCCCCAATGGGAATTGCAAAGCCGCGTTAGTGATGGCCGCCGATGCCTTGATCGCGATCTTGTTGTTGCTGGTCGTCGCGAACTGGCTCCCGAGGAAGTCGCTGAAGGATGGGTTAGCAGCCCAGACCGCGAGCGCGATCAGGCACAATAGGCCGGCGTAGAGTAGTTTCTTTCTCATAGGTTTAGCCCCATGTGTGCGCGATGGTGTCCCAGACGTAGGTAGTTCCCATCCCGTTTCGCTTGTAAGCCTCCGATGGAAGGCTCGGGTCAGGAGGAGTTAGCCCCTCGGTCGTTGGGTCGGTGCTTTCATAGATAACGTCGTTGGTCGACGCTACGAGGAAAGTGGCACTGGCGGGGGGATCTGGGTGCCTCAGGACCGGCGCGTAATTTCCGTTGCTGTCGATTTCTGTCGGCATGGGCCAGCTTTTACGCCCGCCCCTTGCCGCGAGCAAGCGAAATCCTTGAGGGCGCCCCTCAAGTAGGCCGAATAGAGTCCAAGGAAGATATCACGAAACCGCGGCATCCGAGGGGTGTCAGGACTAGAGAGCGAGCCGAGCTGAGACGCAAATGCCTGCCACGCCTGCGCCGAGGCTTCCGGCGAGAGCTGCTCCATCCCGGCCGCGAGCACCTCGAGGTGCTCCTTGCGCGTTTTGCATTCTGAGAAGTCGAGTTCAACATTCATTCCCGAGGCTTAATGCCGTTGGCTTTGTGGAAGTCGAGGTAGGCGTCGGCCATGTCCCATCCGTAACCGGCTTTGACGCAGCCTGGGGCATGGCACACGCAGGACCAGAGCCCTTGCTTGTCTCGCTCGACGCTCAGTGGTTTATCGTGAAGCGGGCAAACTGGCGTTGCTAGTGTGGTTGGTTTCATTCGCGGTTAGCACTCCGAGGAGTATCCAACTCAGCCAAGGCTGTCGCTGGAGCTGGTCGGCTATCTCGGCGTCGGTTTCATTGTCGGTCTTGTGTTCGATGAGGTACTCGACCAATGCCGCAAAGTAAGCGGCATCGTTCCAAATTGCCTCGACACTCATTCAAAAAACGGGCGGCGGAGGCTGGCAAACACGAATGGTCTGGACGGGCGGTCGAGGCTCGCACGGGCGAAGAGCAGCCCGCGACCATGGGTCGGCCAAGATGCCCGGAGGCGGAGGGCAGTTTCGATATCGTTTACCCTCGGGCCAGTGTGTGACCTCTCCGGGCAGCGGTTGGGTGTAGTCGGGATCATTGCAGGGATATCCGTCGGGCTTTGGGGCTCTGATGATTTCATTGCTCATAGCGGTAATGTATCCATCTGCCGGAGGTGGATCTGCTCAATTTCCCAGTTTTGCGGTTCTCCGGGTGAGTGCGGGGGTTTCAGGTGCCTGTCGATATGGGCTTCTTTGCCCCATAGCCATCCGACCAGCGTAAAAGTGTTTCCCTGCCTGATTACGAGAATGAACTTGTGATCGGGGTTCTCCTGCTTGGGCCGGATGATCATTTTACCAGTGCGCCAGTGAGTGTGCTTGATCTGGACGTCGGTCCCGAGGTCAGGTCCTCTTCCCTGACCATGATAGGGATTGAGCGGAAGGCCAGTCACCTTTGACGCAGCTATCTCCGCCGCTCGGGAGTTGGTATCGTTCTCGAGTCGACTGGATCCCCAGCTCGCGGGGTCGAACTTGTCTTTGTAGCCTTGCCTGCGGGTGTCCTCGTTGTTTTCGCTCGCCTCTTGCTTCGCCCTGCGTAGGTCGGCCTCATCGAGCGTCGTTTCCCACCGATTAAGCGCTTGCCGGCTCGTCAGGTAATCTCCGGGCCATGGGAAGAGCTTCATCGGCGCGGGATACCTTCCCTTGGGGCGCAGCGCCCAATACATTGCTCCGCAACTGCAACGCGCTTTTTCCCAGTGCCTAAGGTAGACGCCGATCTTCTTGTTGCACCCATCGCAGACGATTGTGAAGTACTGCTCAACGTCGGGGTCGCGCTCGGTTCTGGAGACCTGCGGCTTTTGGTCAGTGAAGAGGTCGCTCATGCAGTGATTGCCACACATTCCAGGCGGCGGAGAGAAAGCTCCCGATGATCAGGCAAATGCAGAACTTCGGGAAGTTGGGCGCGATCAGCACCAGCACGATATTGACCCAGAGGTTAAGGCGCCAGCCGAGCAGCCTCACAAACGGGTTTGCCTCCCTGCTCAGGTCCGGGGTGACAAGGAACGTCGTCAGCAGGTCAACTGCTCGAGCTACCGCCAGCCCGCAGAAGAGCCAAAGATTCATGGCTTGGGGAAAGGCGCATTCACACATACGTCGACCTTGCTGTTCTGGAACATCGGCCCTATTGCCGGCTGGACCGGTGATCGGCATGGGTCAGGCTCTGGCCGGCCGGCCGTAAGTTCGAGCGCGATCGTTTCCTGCAGTGCGAGAGTCCAGACCGAGCGCGGAATTTTCGCACGGTGCGAAGCCAGCCTTTTCCAGACGTTCCGGCGTTGAGTGTCCGAAAGGCTCTTCCACTTCTTCCGCAATTCTATGGCAGGATCGATCATTTGATTTCGTCGAGCGTCCGGGTGACTCGACCGATATGGTCGTCTATTTCGACGACGGTCAGGCCGTACTCGGTCATGCGCTTGCGGTTGTAGATCAGGAATTCTTTCAGAGCTTCCAGCTCCGCCCTGAGCTTGGTCTTGGCGTTCTGCAAATCGATCAGCAGGCCGTCGACGTCAATCTCGCGTCGGTTAATCATAAGCTCTTCGGTCTCCCGGTGTCCCATACCTTCGATAGCTGATGCAACGGACCAATCTGCTGCGGAATGACCTCGTTGCGGACTGCCGCAGTGACCTGACTCCTTTTAACCGGCTTGCGGATGGAATGCCAGATCACGATGAGGGTATCGTCGGGCGGAGTTGAAAGGATGCTGATGACCTGACTGTAATTGTCGCCCGGACACTTCCGGCTCTGCCAGTGCACCATGTCGAGGGGCTGGATCTGGTCGATGGGGACTTCGATTGAACCGCTCATAGCTGCGGGGTGCCTTCCACGCCGCGGGCCTTCCGCTCCTGAGTCCGGTTGTTGAGCCACATTAGCGCTTCCTCGCACTTCGTGATCGCTATCGAGGTCTGCCGGCTCGGGAGCTTCTTATTGAGGCTCTGCAATCGGTCGATTAGGACTCTCAAGACTTCCTCGTTGGTCGTCCCGTTGCAGACGGTTTTGAATTCGCCCGTCTCCGTCGGCATCTTCTCAATGAATTGCAGGATCTGGCCCAATGCGTCCGGGTCGGGTTCAAAGCTCTCCAGCTCGTAGCGGTGTCCGGGTCGTAGGATTTTCATTCTGGATGCCCCCTTTCCCCCGGATTGGTCCCGTCTGGTATCCGGTCGAAGCAGGAAACTCCGCCCTCGGTTGCCTGGATGGCTTTGCCCAGGCGCATCCGTGCGTCCTCAAGATGACGGTAGGCAAGCATGATGTTGGCGATCACCTCGCCCTTGTCGACTCCCTCGATCGCGTTGACGCAGACTGGGTGCAGCTTCAGGTTTTTGACGCCGTTGCCAATAATCTGGATGGCGGAGCGCCAATCGCGGGCGAATTCTCGGAAGCCCTCCTTTTTCATGTCACTGGGCGTATCCGGACTTTGAGCCCGGTTTTGAGCGCGGGCTATCATTTCATTGATTTGTTGTAGCTCATCTGGTTGCGGCATAATTGCTCCTATGTGTGTGCGTCTCCCTTATCAATGAAGCCGTGCCAGCAGGAGAGCTGAATGCTCCGGGCCGTGCCGACCGGATCCCCTTGGACCGTCAGGTCCTCGAGGTTTGTTCCGTGCAGCGTCCAGCGTCCCGGTCCCGGTGATATGTCATCGGGTATCCCGCGGCTGCGACTCCAAATCACAATGCTGTGCACCCCCTCGCGCTTGCCTCCGTTTTTTTGAAGGCATCCGGGGCAGACAAACATCAGCCCCTGCGCTTCGCCAATCGTGTCGACGTGTTGATAGCCGTAGTACTTCCCATCGACGAAGTTGGCCCGGATAAATTGTCCCTCGAGCTGCGAGAGTCTCATGGTCGCCTTTCTGGTGGAACGTAGGGCAGTCCGACGAATCGGAAAACGTCCTCCTCGGACGTCGTGTCGTACCGCTCTGTCTCGTCGTTTACTCTGTGAAAGCCTGAGCCGTAAGCCTCGAAACTCCAGCCGCGTCTTAGCGCCCCGTTGGTGATTTGCAGGTTGCTGGTCTTTCCCCCGGTCCTGCACACAAGCGAATTCCACCAGTTGAGCTGCGTCGTGGAGAACAGGTCGACCGGTATCCCGCTCGGGACGTGGACCGCGAGCTTGTTCTTCTCTCCCCAGGTGAACACTCCGACTTTGCTCGGGCGTTTGGCGAGCAGTCCCTCTTTGAGCCAGCCCTCGATGAGCCGGTCGGCCTGACTCTCGAGCGCCGTGTCAAAGAGCCCTGACTTCACCTCGACGCAGCGCGGGATGAAAAGAAGCTCAATGTCTCCGACGTTGGGGCGCCTCCGGCGCAAGCTGCCGGCAATCTCGACCCGCTCGCAGACCTGCTCGAGCGCCAAGGCTAACGGTCTGGCCACTGCCCAAGCCTCGGCCTCGCTGTACCGTTTCTCGCTCATCAGTGTTGCGTCGCCGGATGGTCCGTCGTCGGCTCTCGGTGGAGCGCTGCGGCCTGCGCTGCCGGCGTTGGCGCCTGCTCTTCGATAATGTTCGAGCAAACCCGCTGCATAAACTCGCTCGCGTTTTTGTCGTAGCTCACCCGCCCCATGAGCATCGGCTGAAACTCTCCGGGCGAATGCTGAGTCGCGCAGCCGGTCATAACGACCAGGTTGCAGCCAAACAGGATTTTGATCCGCTCCCAGAAGCTGAATTCGCGAAACCATTCCCATTTGATATTGCAACGGAACTTGGTCGGGACCTTGCGCTCGGTGATCTTCGGAGGCGGCCGCAGCTTCAGCAGGTCGACCTCGGGGGGCTCGTAGCCGGATTTGTCCTGCTCGTATCTAACGCCTGGGCTCTTTGGCCTATTCTGGTTCTTCATCGCGATCTGGCAGGAGGGGCACGTCGTAGGTTTTAACTGGCTCATTGCGGAAGCGTGATTGAGTCAGCAGGCTTCTGGCAACCTTTTCCTCGAGCGGGTTAATCGAGTAAATGGCGTTGGGGTGAAAGTAGCGGGTGTAGCCCTCGCCCACGCCTTTGACGGTCGGAACGTCGACCCGGAGGAATGCGCCCCCGAGCTGCGTCGTCTGCGTTACCTTGCCGACGATCTGCTGATGACCGAACAGCTCGACCAGAGCCCACTGGTCGAATGACTCAGGAGTCGGATTAGATTCTGATCGGATTCTTCCCTCCGGGCAGTCTTTTGCGTCGAAGAAGTTTTTGCACTCCGGGCAGCAGACTAGTCCCGTGAGTGTCGGCTCAACCTCGAATTTGTAACCGCAGCCGGTGCAGGTCGCGTTAATGAGAGTCATAGCACCCCCAGAATGTCGTCCCCATGGCAGAGGCGGAATGTTCCGGCCTGTCCCTCAATGCTGATGGGTTCAAAGCCGACCTCCGCCATGAGGATCCGGTCGTCTTTAGCGACCGTAATTGGAATAATCCGGACCTGCATCGAGTTCAGGCCGTCTCCGACCAGCTTGACGATCCCGATCGTCGGGTCGTACTGACGCTGGTCGGGGAGCTGAAGCTCGGATTTGATCGGGTCCAGAAGGACGAGGACCCGATGGCCGAAAAGGGCTTTTGGTATGTGCGGTATGTTCATGGTGTTAATGCTAGTGCTGTTTGACTGTCTCTTGCGTCCGAGAGCCTGATGTACTCCTCGGAAATCTCAATGCCGGTGTAGCGCCGGCCAAGCTCAACGCATGCCTGGGCGGTCGTGCCGACGCCGTGAAATGGATCCAAAACCGCGCAGGGCGGGAACTGGTTGCCCCAACACTCACAGGTCCTTTTCCAGCCGATTGTTTTGCGCTCGCGCATGCCGGCCAGTATCCGCCGTTTGACGTCGCCCGGATTTTGGGCCTTGGACTCTTTGACTCCGGGTCGGCTCTCGCCGTGATATTCCCCGAGGGTGTCTCCGCCGCACTTCTTCTGGTGCTCCCGGTCGGGCTCGCCAAGCTCAACGATCCGCTCCCGCGGTCGACCGCAGGTAAAACAGCATCCGCCCTCGGAGGTGGATACCTCGATAATCGGGCGCACCAGCGAAACGGGATAGCTCGCGAAATGGCTCAGGACCGTTCCCTTTGGGTTTACCACCAGCGCCAGCGGGTCGCCGTCCTCATCCCCGAGCAGTCCCTCCCATGACTGGAGGAAAAGGTCGGTGTTTCTCCAGTTGCGGTGAGTGACCAGATAGTCGGACGTCGCGCCCTGAAAGCTCTGGTTTTGCTTCACGCCGATCTGCGCCTGAGCTGCCTTGGGGTTCGTTCGCCGGCGCCTGCGGTTGTCGTCGCTGACTCGGTCGCCACGATGAGGGAATACCGCCGCGCGCGGGTGCGTGTTGCCGCTGGCCCGGACCCGGACCGCGTCCCGGTCGTAGTAGTAAAACCGGTCTTTTGAGAACATGCAGAAGTACTCGAGCGCGTTGACCGGCCTGTCCTCGACCGACTCGGGCATGCAATTCCGTTTGATCCAAGGGCACATTGAGCGGAGGATCCAGCCTGCTCCCTGCAAGTCCATGGCAACCCTCTGCGGCAGTAAGAGCAATTCCTTACACTTCAAACCAAGGGGGTCTTTTGGCCGGAACACTCCGTTGGACGGATGGTCGTCTTTTTCCCGACCCATCACTTTCGCCGTCGGGTCGTAGGTCCTCCGGGCGCCGGCAGTGTAGCGATCCCCGAGGTTGATCCACAAAAGGCCGTCATTGCGGAGCACCCGCCAGACCTCGGTGAACACCTCGCGCAAGTGGTAAAGGTATTCCTCGAGGGTTTCCTCGGTCCCTATCTCCTGATGCTTGCGCGGGTGTCCTGCCGGCAGGTAAGACCTCAGCCCCCAATACGGCGGACTCGTCACGCAGAGCTGGAAGCTCTTGTCGGGGATCTGCTTCAGGACCTCGCGGGCGTCCCCGCAGTATTTCTCAGGGATGATTTTCACTCGTTGATCGTTACCTCGCCAAGCAGGGCTTTGATTTCCTCTCGGCTCTGGTTCCAGGCCGTTTGAACAATGTCCTCGGCGGGCTTGTTGTCGTATTTTGCGCGGACTGAGTCGGAAGCGACCGCGAGGATCAGCTCCGCGATCCGGTTGGTTTCATCCTGCGATAGACTGAGCGTGAATGCTGGCATGGTTTCACCTTTGGTTATTTGTTTACTCTCCGTGCCCCTTTCCCTGACTGCGGATCGTGCCTGGGGCGAGCTGCTCGACCGCAAAGCAAAGACAGGCCAAAACTGTCGCATTGTCGACGTCCTCGGGTATGCAGACGACGAGCTGCCCGCACTTCTCATTGTGACCGACGCCGAGCAGAACCATTGGCGTTGCCTGTTCGCCGTCGAGTTTCTTTGCCCAACGGGCAAGCCGTTCGCGGGTGATACTTTCTGTGGGGACTCTAGCCATAAGCCTAGAAGGGGACCTTTCCGGTTACAGTCGTTCGATTACTATGGTCGCCCCCTCTTGACCGGGAGCGCACAACTCGCTTTTTACCGATATCTCCGGACACCACGCCCAGGAGTCGTCCAACGGCAGACGTGATGCAATCCATGATCGTGGAGAGGCAACCGTCCGGATCCTTGCGTCGGTAATCGCTAAAGCGGAGCGTAACTGAGATTCGATACTGAGGATGGCCAGCTCCATCCATTTTTGGTGCTGCGGCAGCGTCATGGGCCTTGCCTGGATTTTGTTCGTGAGCTTGTCCAGCCAGCCGATCGCCGTCTTGCCGGTCTTGAAGCTCGGGATCCCCCGCAGGACCCGCTGCTTGCCCTCCGAGTCTTTGTAGTTCACCGAGATATTCTTCAGCTCGAGCACTACCGGGATGCCACGCTCCGTCTCGGAAAACAAATCCCTTTCGCTGCATGCTGAGGGCGAACTCATCAGGTGTTAGCTTCGGCATTTTCAGTCTCCTCAGGATGGTAGTCCAACACTCGGAAACTGAGCTTGCGCCCGTTCCGATAACCGTAGGGATAGAACACGGCGCCCAACGCTTTGATTAGCGTCAGGTCGTCCCGCGGTACGTCAAAGACGACGTAGACCTTTTCGTCATGGTCCTCAAACGCCACTCCCGGCGCCGTTTTGTAGAGCATGGCGAGCATCGGAGTCAGGACCGGCAGCATCATCTCCGGCGTGAAAGCCGGATTGAATGAAAACGGTTTCTGGTCCCCGAGCTGTCCCTTGAATGAATCGCGCACCTCGAGCCGCACCTTCAGCCCCATCTGTGCGCCCATGCGCTCGGCTACGTGCCGCAGCGCCAAAATCATCTTGCCCTTTTTGCCGATCAGGATCTTCAGGTCCCGCGTGTTGGGCTGGAACGTCAGATCCAAAATCGAACCGTCAAGGCTTTCGATGACTTCAATCTCATCGGGCTCGAAACAGAAGGTTTTGAAGAAGGTCAGGAGCGCCTGGGTTATCGGATTTTGAGGCTCACGTCGCATTGCTGGCGCCTTTTGTATTAGTGTCGGTCGTAGTAGTCAAGCCTCTCTTGCTGCGGAACGTCCTCGTCGCTCACTTTGGCCGCACTTTCAAACCTGGTGTACGGCCGTAAAAAGCTCAGGTGAACCTCGCCGGTCGGGCCGCTGCGCTGTTTGGCAATCATCAGATTGACCGCAGCGCACTCCTCATCCGTCTTTTCCTCCTCGTCCTTCGCCCGATAAAGCATCCCGACTAAGTCGGCATCCTGCTCGAGGCTCCCGCTCTCCCGCAGGTCGGCCAAGACCGGCTTGCGCTTGGCGCGGTCAATCTCCCGGTTGAGCTGGGAGACGACCAGAACCGGGATCCGCAACTCCTTGGCCAGAGCCTTTAATCCGCTCGAGACCTCGGACACTTCGCGCTCCCGCTTCTCCGGGCGCTTGCCGTTGACGGTCGCCGTCAGGAGCTGAATGTAATCGATCACCAGCAGCTTTATCCCGTGCTGCATCTTTAACCGCCGCGCGCGGGCGCGAAGTTCCATGATGCTGAGTCCGTTGGCATCGTCTACGTGCAGGTTTGAGGAGGCTATCCTGCCGGCCGCTCCGGTCAGCTTTGGAAAGTCGCGCTCGGCCAGAAACCCCTCGCGAATGTTCCGCAGGTTCACGCGGGCCCGGGAGCAGAGCATCCTCAGCACCAGCGACTCTACGGTCATTTCAAGGGAAAAGACTCCGACGGTGAGCTGCTGGTCAATCGCGACGTGCTCCACGATGTTCATGGCCAGCGAGGTCTTGCCCATGCTCGGGCGAGCGGCCAAGAGGTAGTAGCCCCCGTCCTGCAGCCCGCCCGTCATTTTGTCCAAGTCCATGAAGCCGGTCGCGAGCCCTGTAACAGCGCCGGCCCGATGGTGCAGGTCCTCGATAATCGCGATAGCGCTGTGCACTACCTCCTTGATCGGCTTTATCTGCTGTTCGCTGGCAATGTTCCGGACGGCCAGCACATTGCGCTCGACTTCGTCCAGCGCGTTATCGGCTTTGTCCTCCTCGAACAGTTGCCCGACCGCTTCGGTGCAAACCTTGATCAGCCGGCGCCTCCGCAGCTTTTCGATCATTATGTCGAGGAACGTGTCGATCGCCTCCGGGCTCGGAGAGCAGTCGGCCAGCGTGGAGATAGTGACCAGTCCCCCCACTTGCTCGAGCTGCTGCCGGTCCTTCAGGTATTCCGCGAGTGAAACGACGTAGACCCTGACTCCGGCGTTGACCAACTGCTCGATCGCGGTCCAGATTGTTTGCAGGCGCAGGTCATAAAACGCCTCGGTTGCCTCTTTCCCCAGTCGCTCAATCACGCGGCTGGCGCTCATCACGCTCCGCTTTTCGTCCATGAGGATGCACCCGAGGACACTTTGCTCGGCCTCGATGCTGTGAGGTGGAAGGCGATCCGGCGTCGTCTGCCCGCGACGAGGGCGCCTGAGGTCAGGCGCTTCGCTCATACCATAGTCCAGAGCACTCCTCTGTGAAGGTGCAGTATCCCGAGCCGTCCGGGCTTTCGCTCGCAGACGGCCTGGTAACAGACAACGTCCCGGTAGTTGTAGCGCAGACCGTTGATAATCGGCAGGCTCATCCAGGAGCTTTTGTCCTGATGTGATAAGGGCGCTGCGGGCCGGCGCAGTGCGAGGGGAATGCCGCCTGAGCGGTAATCGTCATCGGTCATATACTCGAGCCAATGGGTGTTTGTTTTGAGCGGTACGTATTCGTCGGAGTCCAGCTCGCGGGAGAAAGCGTTAGCGGTCAAAATGAAGGGCACAATGATTTGCGTGTCGGGCATCTGGCGCGACGTGCTGATCCACTCGGACAGGTCGAAGGTGTCTTTAATCCAAATCATATTTCTATTCCCGCCCTTTTGAGTAGCTCCACAAGAGCAACCGCTGCACAGAGCGCCACGACTGCGTTACCTGTGCACCTGAGCTGATCGATTCGGCTCTCGTCCAGAACCACGGGGCGCCCATCAGCCACGCCGCGAAAGCGGGGTTCAACCGCGGGCGCGAGCCACGGGTAGCGCTCGAGGATGGCGGGCCATCTTGGGTCGTCGGGGCCTGGGGCGAAAAGGAATGGACTTGTCGCGCTAATTGGTCTTTCCGATCCCTTATGCTTCCGTCCGGGTCGATGCCCGTCTCGCTCATGCCCGGAGTGTCCTTCCAGTCCCGTGCGCTCGGGGTCGCCCAGTTCCGCGCTACGGCATGCAGGCTGTCCTCCGAGCCCGGATGGTTCCCGATCGACTCCCCGTCCTCCGCGCGCGGGCTCGGCCAGTTGCTCGCCATTGCCTGCAGGGCAAGCCCCGTTGTGCTCCGTTCGCTCTTCGCGTAATCCGGACCGCCCTCGCTCGCCTTGGGCGTCGACCATTTGCTCGCCTGGTCCTGCAACGTGACCTGCATCTTGGTCCCCGTTTCGTGTTCCCCGCGTTCCACTGCCTCCGGGCTCCTGCATCTGCTGCCGCCCGTCGGCGCGTCCGGGGTCGCCCATTTGCTCGACTGTCCAGTCAGCGTCTCGCGTTCCATCCCCTTCACCCCATGGTCCCGCGTGAAGTCGCCCGCTTCGTGCGCTCGAGGAGTCATCCACTGGCGGGCGTTGATCGCCAGATTGCTCCCCGCCCCGGGCCGCTCCGTCTCCCGCTGGATCGCCTCGTCGCT